>Ga0206951_1003_pt1 | contig 163617 bp, 124 predicted proteins | sample Alteio_BWOrgHeat_38_FD_152974 | JGI IMG/M metagenome (GOLD analysis project Ga0206951, IMG submission 152974) | Enriched cells from forest soil in Barre Woods Harvard Forest LTER site, Petersham, Massachusetts, United States -... | ecosystem: Environmental > Terrestrial > Soil > Temperate forest... | reverse complement strand
TAGCTCCTCCCTTTGAAAAAGGGAGGTTGGGAGGGATTTGTATAAAATCATTATATACAAATCCCCCTGAATCCCCCTTTTTCAAAGGGGGAACACTTCACATCTAGAAGTGTTATGGATATATATGGCAAAATTGTATAAAAATTTAAACTGATAAGCAATCGAATGGCATTTCTTGATGCCAACCTGGAAAGACTGAGAATTAAAAGGGAACAGTACGCTTACTTAGCATCAAGGATACTCCACTTGTCGACTCAGGCATATCTGCTGCAGTTAATGGGTATTCCGCTGAACCATCAAAGGACGTTGTTTTTGCTTGTTTACTCGCATGCCCACCGCAATCATTCTCGTGGGATTTAAAAAAGGTGTGTGGATTAGGCCTTCTCTTCCGGGTACGATCTTGCTCGAATGCGTCTTGCTCAGCAGAGATCGCGGGATCCAAATGAGAGGGAGTGGCGGCGCCAGATACCTCAGCTGCGTAGGCATCGAAAGGTGTTGTAGGTAATAGACTGAATGCAGGCGAAGCCACTGGCTCTGAAAAGTAGCAGTTGAAATCCGTCTCTACTGGTTTTTCTGCAGGCTCTGCTGACAAGAACAGTACCTGTTCCCCCACCGCGGTTACGGTGTGCACAGGGAGGCCTGCCTCCGTGGGCGAAGCCAACTCACCTGTGTCAGTTTCTGTCGCGAAAAAGCTTTCCGGTGCGAGCATATCATCAACGGATTTCTCTAAGCCTGGAGACAACAAGACAGTGGCTTGATCAGTGAAAAAAGCCGTCGGAGATGAATCACCGTGCACAGAAGCGTCGAATGCGTCATCTGAGGATATTTCATCTGGGAAAGTTGATGGAGTCGCCGGGTCTAAAAAAGAATGATCATAGGCCAAATCTACTTCTGTAAGGCCTATGCTTTTTATAGCAGCGTGCCCCGAAGTCGCAAGAGGAGAATGAGGATCGGCAGAAACGTTCGATGCTTCTGCCGATGCTTCTGCTCTAGGCGGAACGAAGTTTGAGTGAGCTGGAAGCAGGCCTGCTTTTTGCTTGGCAGCTGCTTGCGCCTTCTCTCGCATTTTTCTCTTTCTTGGAAAAGCAGGAGGTAAGTCGCGCCCTTCTTTTATGATTTTTAAAAATTCTGCATTTTTTTGACTCAGCAGCCAAGTATGGAGTATGGTGTGTTTTCCACGTTGATGTGTTTTTTTCGTTATACCAGGAGCAGGCTTCCCTGTTTTGATGTTCACATAAGTCGTTGTAGCTTTGTTAGTCTCTTCAACATGCCGCCTCACATAAGCACAGAAAGTAATATACTGTTCCGATTTAGATGCTCCTTCTGGAGCTGGTTTACCCGTGTAGCTATCATATAATTTTTTGCTTTGCCACCGCCCTCTAGTTTTAGCGCTCGCTCGTCTTTGGGCATCGCTGGCTGCTTGCCTCTCCTGCTGCTTATTTCCCAGAGGAGGCAAATCACCTGCTTTGCTTAAGATTTTTACAAATTCCTTATTTTTTTGACGCACCAGCCAAGTATAGAGTGTGATATGTTGTCTGAGGTGATGCGTTTCTTTCGTTATACCAGGAGCAGGCTCCCCTGTTTTGGTGTGAACATAGGTCGTTGTAGTTATTTTATTACATTCAACCTGCCGCTTCACATAAGCATTGAAAGTAATATATTGTTTCGATTGAGATGCTCCTACAGGAGCTGGTTTACCCGTGTAGATATCATATAATTTGCTGCTGTTCCGCAGGCATTCCGCTTCTACTCCTCTTGAAGCTTCGTTGCGTGCTTGACGTTTCTGCCGCTTATTGCTCTTTCTTGGAAGGCACAGAGCATCAACAGGCGTTTCTAAATCTGGCGATGACGAGAGGCTGGCTTGATCCGCAGAAGTGCTCAATGCTGCTATGGGCGGAGCAACGGTTGAGAGAGCTAGCAGCGGGTCTGCATTTCGCTCGTCGACAGCTTGCGCATACTGTTGCATATTGATCACGCCTGGAGGGACCGGCGGCAAACTGCCGCCTGTTTCTAAGATTTTTAAAAATCCCGCATCTTGTTGACTTCCCAGCCAAGACTCGCTGAGTGCTTGCCTCTCGTCTTTCCTTCGATCTTGCATTGAACACCTCGGTTTTGGAGTATTATCCATTTTTTTTGCGCTCTATAGCTCCTCCCTTTGAAAAAGGGAGGTTGGGAGGGATTTGTATAAAATCATTATATACAAATCCCCCTGAATCCCCCTTTTTCAAAGGGGGAACACTTCACATCTAGAAGTGTTATGGATATATATGGCAAAATTGTATAAAAATTTAAACTGATAAGCAATCGAATGGCATTTCTTGATGCCAACCTGGAAAGACTGAGAATTAAAAGGGAACAGTACGCTTACTTAGCATCAAGGATACTCCACTTGTCGACTCAGGCATATCTGCTGCAGTTAATGGGTATTCCGCTGAACCATCAAAGGACGTTGTTTTTGCTTGTTTACTCGCATGCCCACCGCAATCATTTTTTCAGGTTTAATTCAACTATGCCGCCATTTTTTGGTGCAGGATGGCTTAAAAAGTAGGCTTTTTTACCGATGAACTTGGCATAAAGAATACTTCTCTTGCCAAGTCAGGCGTGTCTGCTTCAGATAATAGGTGCTCCGCCGAACCATCTGAGCGCATTGTTTTTGCTTTTTTACTCGCATACCCAGCGCAATCCTTCTCTTTGGATGTAAAAAAAGCGTGTAAATTCGGCTTGCTCTTGTAGATTGGATCTTGCTCGGATGAGTCTTGTACCGCAGAGAGGGCAGGATCCAGATGATGAGAAGTAACGGCGACGGATGCCTTAGCGGAGTAAGCATCAAATGCACCAGCTGGATTTGAGCTTAAGGAAGTATCGAGAAGCTTTGTCGGTAATGGATGGCTTGTAGACGGTAGAATAGGTGCGGTAACGCTACTTGTCGCTGAGTATGTTTTATCTGGAGAGATTGATGGAATCGCCGGATTTACAAAAGAATACTTGCGGGCAAAATCTGCTTCTGTAAGCCCGTTGGGCCAGGGTAGTGGCTTTCCAGGTACTATTGTTTTTGCATAAGCGTGCCACGAAGCGGTAAGAGGAGAAAGAGGACCAGCGGAAGCACCCGATACTTCTGCCATAGGAGGAGGCAGTTGGCCTGCTTTTTGCTTGTCGCTCACTTCTGTCTTCTGTAACTTATCTCTCTCTACTGAAGGGGGAAGAGGCAAGTTGCCCCCTTGTTCTAAGATATTTGAAAATTCCGCATGTTTTTGACTCACCTGCCAAACATAGAGTGTGGTGTGTTGTCCACGTCGATGTGTTGCTTTTGTTATACCAGGAGCAGGCTTGCCTGTTTTGGCGTTAACATAGGTCGCTTTAGTTTTTTTAGTACATTTAACATGACGTCTCACATAATTCTGGAAAGAAATATTTTGCTCCGATTGAACTGCTCCTTCGGGAGCTGGTTTACCCGTGTAGATATCAAATAATCTGTATTCTTTAACCCTTCTTTCCGCTTTCGCTTCAAGGTAGAAATCTCTTCGTGATTTGTTCCGTTGGTTTTTCTCTTTGGCAGGAGCCTGTTCTAATGGATCCGCAATACGGGAAGCAGAAGTATTAGATGCACCCGCCGGATTTCCACTTAAAGTCATCCCGAGCGGTGGCACTGATAACGAAGGGCTTACAGGCGGTAAAATGGGCACGCTAACCCTACTTGCCGCTGAGGTTGTTTTATCGAGGGAGGGCGATGGAGCCACCGGATCTAGAAAAGAAAGATCGAGAAACAAATCTTCTTCTTTAAGACCTTCAGGCAAGAGCGGTGGTTTCCCTGTGTTTAGCCGGTCTATAGCAGGTTCTGAAGTCGTAAGAGGAGAATGATGATCGGCTGAAGCATCCGCAGCTTCTGTCATCGGAGGAGGCAGTAGGTCTGCTTTTCGCTTGTCGATAATTTTTGCCTGCTGTTGCTTATTTCTCTTAATTCGACCTTGCATTGGATACCTCAGCTCAAAAGTGATATCAGTTTCTTGCGTTCCAACAGACTAAATTTCTAGTAGATTCTTCTTATTTTTTCGATAGACTTGGAATAAAGGATGCCTCACTTGTCAAATGCGGCGCGCCTACTACAGGTAATGGATGTTCTGCCGAACCAGCAGAGGGCATTGTTTTTTCTTTTTTACTCGCAGGTCCAACACGATCGGCCTGTTTGGATTTAAAAAAAGAGTGAACATTCGGCTTTGCCTTTTTTAGAAGAGGCAGGTTGCCGCCTTTATTTAATATTTTTGAAAATTCAGCAGTTTTTTGACTCAGCTGCCAATTATAGAGTGTAGTGTGTTGCCCACGTTGATATGTTTCGCTCGTTATACCAGGAGCAGGCTCTCCTGTTTTGACTTTAACATAGGTTGTATTAGCTATTTGAGTATATTTAACATGACGTCTCACATAAGTATAGAAAGGAAGATATTGTTCCGATTGAGATGCTCCTTTGGGAGCTTGTTTACCCGTATTGATATCAAATAATTTGAAGTGTTTCCACCTCCTTTCCGCTTTCGCTTTTCTGTAGACCTCCCTTACTGCTTCCCGCTTCGGGTTTTTCTTTTGGGTTGGAACCTTTTCTGATAGATCCACAATACCGGAGGCGAAAGCATCTGATGTACTAGCTGGACCTGAGATTAAGGACTTATCGATCAGCGCCGTCGGCAATGAATGACTTACAGACGGTAGAATGGGCGCGCTATCGTTACTTGCCGCTGAAAGCGTTTTATCGAGAGCGAGTGATGGAGTCACCGGATTTAAAATAGAAAGATCCGTCATTACAGCAGCGGCCGCCAAAGCCATCAGTAGAGAATGAGGCTCAGCGGAAGCGCCCGATGCTTCTACCATATCGATTATTTGTGTCTTCTCTTGCTTATTTCTCTTAGCTAGAAGAGGAGGCGGCAGATCTACTTTTCGCTTGTCGCTAATTTTTGCCTTCTGCTGCTTATTTCTCTTAAGTGGCGCTTGTTTACCCGTGTCAATATCAAATACTGTGCTCTCATTCCACCCCTCTTCCGCTCCCTCTTTTCCATGGGCTTCGTTGTCTACTTGCGTCTTCTCTTTGATTCGATTTTGCATTGGATACCTCAGTTTAGAAGTGTTATCAGTTTCTTGCATTCCCACAGGCATAAATATTCGGTTCTCATTTTAAATTCCCCTCTCCTCCACGCTGTTGGTGGAGGAGAGGGTTAGGGAGAGGAGGTTTTATTAATTATAACCCGCTGATTATGATTAATTTTATACCTCCTTCCCCTACCCCCTTCCTCCACCAACAACGTGGAGGAAGGGGGATATGGAAGGGTGAAACGAATATTTACCCACAGGCTAAATTTATAGTGGATTCTTCTTATTTTGTCGATGGACTTGGAATAAAGGATGCTTCACTTGTCAAGTTCGGCGTGCCTGCCACAGGTAATGGGTGTTCTGCCGAACCAGCAGAGGGCATTGTTTTCTCTTTTTTACTCGCAGGTCCAACACGATCGTCCTGCTTGGATTTAAAAAAAGAGTGAACATTCGGCTTTCTCTTTTTTAAAGGTGTTGTAGGTGCCTCCATCGCTGTTACGGAATGTGTAGTTATATCTGACTCCATGGGCAAAGCCATCACAGGCGCGCCGATTTCTGCTGCGGAAAAACTCTCCGTTAAGGGCGTACCATTAACGGATGTTCCTAAGCCTTGAAATGACAAAAGGCTTTCCTGAGAAGGAGGAAGAGGTAGGTCGCCGCCTTTTTTTAATATTTTTGAAAATTCCGCATATTTTTGACTCACCTGCCAGCCATAGAGTGTAGTATGTTGCCTACGTTGATATGTTTCTGTCGTTATACCAGGAGCAGGCTCTCCGGTTTTAGCGTTAACATAGGTTGTATTAGCTATTTTAGTATGTTCAACATGACGTCTCACATAATTATAGAAAGGAATATATCGTTCCGATTGAGATGCTCCTTGGGGAGCTTGTTTACCCGTGTAGAGATCAAATAATTTGAAGTGTTTCCACCTCCCTTCCGCTTTCGCTTTTCTATAGGCTTTTCTGTAGGCCTCCCTGCCTGCTTCCCTCTTCGGGTTTTCCTTTTGAGTTGGAGTCTGTTCTGATGAATCCGCAATACGGGAAGTGGAAGCATCCGATGTACCGGCTGGGTTTGAGATTAAGGACATACCGAGTAGCGGCGGCGGAGGCAGCAAGTCTGCTTTACGCTTATCGGTCACTTTTGGCTTCGTTTTCTTGTTTCTCTTAAGTGGCAGGGGAAGAGGAAAATCACCGCCTGCTTCCAAGATGTTTGAAAATTCCGTATATTTTTGTCTCACCTGCCAAGTATAGAGTGTGGTGTGCTGTCCGCGTCGATGTGTTGCTTTTGTTACACCAGGAGCAAACTCTCCTGTTTCGGTATTAACATAGGTCTTAGTAGCTATACTAGTACATTCAACATGACGTCTCACATAAGTATAGAAAGAAATATATTGCTCCGATTGAGCTGCTCCTTTGGGAGCTGGTTTACCCGTGTAAATATCAAATAATGCGTATCGCTTCCGAGGCAATGAATGACTTACAGACAGTAGAATAGGCGCGCTATCGTTACTTGCTGCTGAGAGTGTTTTATTGAGAGAGAGTGATGGAGTCACCGAATTTGAAATAGAAAGATCCGTCATTACAGCAGCGGTCGCCAAAGTCATCAGTGGAGAATGAGGGTCGGCGGAAGCGCCCGATGCTTCTGCCATAGGGGGAGGCAGCCAGTCAGCTTTTTGTTTGTCGATTATTTGTGCCTTCTCTTGCTTATTTCTCTTAGCTGAAGGAGGTGGCAACAAGTCTGCTTTTCGCTTATCGCTATTTTTTGCCTTCTGCTGCTTATTTCTCTTAAATGGAGCTTGTTGACCAGTGTCGCTATCAAATAGCATGGCTCCCCTTTTTCTGTGGGCTTCGTTGTCTACTTGCGCCTTCTCTTTCATTCGATTTTGCATTGAATACCTCAGTCCAGGAGTGTTATCAGTTTTTTGCGTTCCAATAGGCTAAATTTATATAAGTTTCATTCAATAATCAATATAGTGGTACTTTTTATTCAGTAACGCCCGCTTTTGGTGGAGGAGAGGTTCCAATATTATGAGAGTGGTTAACACGACACATCTTTATTCAACTTTTTGATAGCCGTTATATGCAAGATCTAATCAGATTAACCGCGTTATTTTTTTTGACACCGCGTCTGAATACGGAAATGAATAGAGCTCCGGATAGCGCACCTGAACCAGGTACAGCCCCTGAGCCGGAGCCGTCTCAGCGGCCTTGCGGCGATCGCGGGCCTGGAGGACCTCCAAGGCCCATGCCGGTTTTTCCCACCCGGCGCCGATCCGCATTAAAACGCCGGCGATATTGCGCACCATATGATGCAAAAAAGCATTGGCTTCCACCTCAATAACGACAAAATCATTTTCACGCGTCACCTGCAAGGAGGTCACCTTGCGCATTGCGGTTTTAGAAGAACATTCTGAGGAACGAAAGGAGCTAAAATCCTGCTCGCCCAGGAAGTAGGAAGTCGCCGCCTGCATGGCCTCTGCCTCCAGCGGATAGTAATTCCAGGTCACGCTGCCGGACAAAACGGCGGGGCGAATGGGATGATTGTAAATGAGATAGCGATAGCGTCGAGCCAAAGCGGAAAAGCGGGCGTGAAAGCCATAATCCACGGACTTGGCCCAGCGGACGGCGATATCTGGCGGTAAATAGGCGTTTGCGCCCCAAATCCAGGCGTCGGGATGTCTTTTGGCTTCGGTGTCAAAGTGGACTACCTGACCCGTGGCATGCACCCCGGCATCGGTGCGTCCAGCGCAGTAGAGTTCAACGGGATGATCTGCGATGCGGGACAAAGCTTGCTGCAAAGCGGCTTGCACCGTCGGCAACTGCTTGTGCGCGTTGCTTTGCGCCTGCCAGCCGTGATAAGAGCTGCCGTCATATTCTATACCGAGAGCAATACGCATGCGGATCAGGTTACCGTTTGCAAGCCGCCTAACAAGCGTTTCGCTTCCTGTCTTTGTTCTTCGCTGCCATGCTGCATCACGTTGTTGAGGATACTTTTTGCAAGATTTTTTCTTTCCGTTTCAATATACGCCCGCGCCAGGTCCAACTGCGTGGACAGCAGATTATCACCGGAGATGGTTTCAATATCTTTGCTACTGATGGTAAAGGTTTTAGAAGCCTCCCGAGCATCCTCCACGGCTTTCATGGAATGCCCGCCGACACTCGAGAAAAACCAGAAGAGCACCAGAAACACAACAAGTGAGACTCCCAGCCCAATCAAAATGATCATTTTTAAACGCCTTTTTGTTCAACGGCCTGCAACCAGGCACTAATCAGTTCACCCATTAACTGCGGCCGGGTTTCCTGCGCAAAATGCAACTCTTCGCCTAAATCCCCTATTTCCAAATTCGGCAAATGTTCCTTGGCCCACATCACCGTCGCAATCGTGGTGATAAAGCCAGGAACCGAATAGAGCAGCAACTTCGGTAGCGCAGACTTTTCCAATTTTTGGGAGTATTGCGCAATTAAGCGGTCCACCTTGCTTTTACCATCGCCACGCGGCAACTCTTCGCGGTATTGCATCAAAACCTTGCCGATGCCCTTTTCAGCCTCTTCTCTTTTGGCCAAAGGCTCACGATAATGATTCATTTCCTCGACGCTTAACGGATGCACCATGCTTTGTGGCAACAGTTTATCAAGGAAAAAGGCCGCGTTCGCCATCCAATCCTGTTTATTGGTCAAGATCTCGAGTTCGCGCAATTGCTCCTGAAACGGCAGAGACAAATCACTTCCCTGTAAGGGCCGTAAATAAGCCTCATAAAAGGCCAGGCCTTTACAGTTCGCTTCGTGGCGCATGGCGTAGTCAAAGCCAATCAACGAACCCCAGCCATGCATCACCAGCGTAACATTTTTTAGTTTTTTAACTTCAATAAAACGCTCAATATAGTGAATATGATCTTCCAGCGTATAAGCGATCTCAGGCCGGCCCGATTTGCCCATGCCGATGAGGTCGGGAGCGATACAACGTCCCAGCGGCGCCAAAAAGGGGATCAGATTCCGCCATACATAGCAGGAGCTAGGCATGCCATGTAAAAGAAGAATGGGATCGCCTGTGCCCTGCTCTACATAATGAATCTTTGAATCTAAAACCTCCGCATACTGAGAGGGAAAATTAAATTCAGCCGACATTCCCGCCAAGACTGTTTTCTCCTGCATTGCCTTTCTCCTTTTTTCGTACCATTTTTACTCTAAAGTCAGAGACACTTCAGCAAAATCAAATAATTCGCGCAACAAGACGGAGTAAGTCACAAACTCCACATTGGCGGAAGATTTAATGTCCGCCAACAAGCTCTTCCAGCGATGAATAAAGATCTGCTGCTCATTCGCCCAGGTTTGAATGCGTTCACTGATCGGCGCTTTTTTCATTTTCTTTTTGGCGAACGTCAAGACGTTAATGCTTAAATTGCGCTGCACGCGGTCCAAATCGTCGCGGAAACTTGAACGTCCCAACTCACCCCACTGCGTTTCCAAGGGATAGCCGCCGATCGCCTCGCGCAGCCATCTTAAATCGAGGAAATTGCCCAAGGTATAATAGGTTTGCGCAACCTCGTCCGGGCTAAAATGGCTCACCCGGGACGCTTCGACAACATCCAGCGAGGTAAACAGCGTATTGCAGCTCGCGAGACGAATCGCGAGGGCTTCAGGAACGCCTTTCTCAATCAGAGAGCTGACTTCCACATTTAAAGCTTCCAGATTGCTTTCAGGCAGCAGCTTGGGCAGCTTGTTGATCAGCTCTGCGATCAGCGGCGCGAAGGTCGCGATGGTTTTTTCAATGTCCATGTCCGGCTTGCGGTTGCGCAAGAACCAGCGCGTACCGCGGCGCAGTAAATAATAAAGCTGCAACATCAAGTATTGCTGTGTTGCGATATCCACCCTGTCATCCAGCGCTTCGATTTGCGGCCATAAAATATTTAAATCATAAATGCTTTCGCAAACCGTATAGGCGCGGACAACCGCGGCTAGTGCTCCTCCCGTTTCACTTTGCAGGCGCTCGACAAAGTTAATGCCCATGTGATCGGTGATGCTCTTGCTAATCTGAGTGGCGATAATTTCACGGCGCAGCCGGTGCTGCTTCATCTGAGGAAAATATTTCTCACAAAGCAGCTTGGGAAAAGCGGTCGACAAATGTTTGATTAAGTACGGCTCCTCAGGCAGGTCCGTGGTCAAAATATCCTGTTTCAAAAAGAGCTTGCAATAGGAGAGCAGGACGGCGATTTCAGGCCGCGTGAATAGCTTACTGTTAGCCTTACGGTCTAAAATAGTCTTGTCATCCGGCAGGAATTCTAGTTTACGGTCCAAGCGGCCACGCTTTTCCAATTCCAGCATATAACGCCGGAAAATATCCATGGTCTGCTGTGACACGGAGGATTCCAGCGCCAAAATTTGCGTTTGCTCATAATTGTCTCGCAGGACGAGCTCCGCCACTTCGTCCGTCATTTTGCCCAAGAGTTCATTGCGCTCTTCGAGTGACATTTTATTGGCGGCCAGGAGACTATTTAAGAGGATCTTGATATTGACTTCGTGGTCGGAGCAATCAACGCCGGCGGAATTATCAATAAAGTCCGTATTTATGATGCCGCCATGCAAGGCGTATTCAATACGGCCGAGCTGGGTGAAGCCCAGGTTGCCGCCTTCGGCCACAGCGCGCGCGCTCAGCTCGCAGCCATCAACGCGAATCACGTCGTTCAGCTTGTCACCTACATCCAAATGCGTTTCACGGCTGGACTTCACAAAGGTGCCAATGCCGCCGTTCCAAATCAAATCCACCGGGGCCTTGAGCATGGCGCGGATCAGTTCCGAGGGAACCAGATACTCGGCCTGGATGCCCAGTGCAGCCTGAACCTCCGGCGAAATTGCGATTGCCTTGGCTGAGCGGTTATAAACGCCGCCTCCCTTGGAAATAAGCTCGGCGTTATAATCCATCCAGCTCGAGCGCGGCAGGCTAAACAAGCGCTGACGCTCTGCGTAGCTGACCTCCGAATCTGGATTGGGATCCAGGAAGATATGCAGGTTATTAAAGGCGCCGATCAGCCTCATGCCTCTGGAAAGCAGGACGCCGTTGCCGAAGACGTCACCGGCCATGTCGCCGATGCCAATGGTGGTAAACGGGTCAGTCTCCGGATTCAAGCCCAACTCACGGAAATGTCGCTTCACCGAAACCCAAACACCGCGGGCAGTAATGCCCATTTTTTTATGGTCATAGCCCGCCGAACCACCGGAGGCAAAAGCGTCACCCATCCAAAATTCATATTCTTTGGCGATGCTATTAGCAATGTCGGAAAAAGTAGCCGTACCCTTGTCCGCAGCCACCACCAAGTAGGTGTCGTCGTCATCATAGCGAACCACATCATTGGCGGGAATGACTTTGTCGCCCTTAATGTTGTCGGTCAAATCCAGCAGACCACGAATAAACGTAGAATAGCAATAGATCGCCTCCTTCAGGATCTCATCGCGATCGCCATCCGTCGGCAACAGTTTAGGGAAAAAACCGCCTTTCGCGCCCACGGGCACGATCAAGGCGTTTTTAACCTGTTGGGCCTTCATTAAGCCTAAGACTTCCGTGCGAAAATCTTCACGGCGATCCGACCAGCGAATGCCGCCGCGGGCCGCCTTGCCGCCACGTAAATGGACGCCTTCCACGCGGGGAGAATAGACAAAAATTTCATACATCGGCCGCGGCAAAGGAAGGTCTGAAATGGCTGCCGGGTTGAGTTTAAAGGAAAGATAGGATTTTTCCGTGGTCCGACCCAAGGCGTCGGTCTGCTTTTGGAAAAAGTTAGTGCGGAGCGTGGCCAGCATAACTTCCAACAAGCGCCGCAAGATGCGGTCTTCGTCCAAGCTCAGCACCTGATCCAGGGCTTCTTCAATCTTGGCGATTAATAAATCCGATTGTTGACGTTGCTCCTGGGAATTCAGCGGCGAAAAACGTAGCTTAAAGAGCTCGATCAAATCACTTGCAATTCCGGCATTATTAATCAGCGCCTGCTCAATATAGCTTTGGCTAAACATAAAACCGATTTGACGGAGATACTTGGTGTAGGCGCGCAGAACGACAATTTCGTTCCAAAGCAGTTGGGCCTCAAAAACCAGGCGATTAAAACCATCATCCTCGAAGCTGCGGCTCCAAACGCGGGCAAAGGTCTCTTGGAAAATATCCGCCACTTTCTCGACGTCCAAGTCCTTGGAACTGACATAGATCATGTCAAAATCATTGATCCAAACCGTTCTGCCGCCCTTTAATTTAATTTCATGCGGACGCTCACCCAGAACGCGAAGCCCCATGTGTTCCAGCGTCGGCAGGACGTCGGACAAAACAATGATTTGTTCGATATGGAACAATTTAAATCGCAGTATCTCTGCCCCACGCTCGCTGTCCTTGATAAAAGACATGCCCAGTGGCTGCTCCGGCGAAAGCGTTTCAATTTTTCGAATATCTTCGACTGCGATGACCGGCGAACAGGACTCGGTATAACTGGCTGGAAACGCTTTATGATATTTTGCGAAATACTTCAAGCCATCGGCCTCGCCAAAGGACTGAATGAGCCTGGCCTTCAATTCGTCAGCCCAGGAACGCGCGGCCGCCACCAATTGTTGCTCCAGTTCCGCCAAATCAAAATGCGGATGGCTTTGCGGATCGACGCGAACGTTATAATGAATGCGCGCCAGCACAGAATCGGAAAAATAAGTGTTATAAATAGACTCGATGCCGCCAAAAGCCCGCATCAGCACCTCTTGCATGACATTGCTCAGATCGGTCGTGAAAATCTCGCGCGGCACATAAACCAGGCAGGAAAAATAACGGCCGTAAGCATCCTGACGCACAAATAACCGGATGCGCTTCCGTTCCTGCAACTGTAAAATACCCAAGGTCAGCGCCACCAATTCCTCATGGCTGCCCTGGAAAAGATCATCGCGAGGCACGGTTTCCAGAATATGTGCCACTTCTTTTCCATCATGGCTGTCCAGCGGAAAACGCAGGTCTTCGAGAATTTTTGACACTTTGTGGCGTACAAAGGGAATGAGCTTGGTATTGGAATGGTAGGCGCTTGAGGTATAAAGACCGATGAAGCGACGCTCGCCGATTAACTCGCCTTTTTCATTAAAACGCTTCACCCCCACATAGTCGGTATAACCAGGATGATGCACCGTGGACTTGGTGTGTGTTTTCGCAATAATGAGAATATTTTTTGACAAGGCCATTTTTCTGGCCTGCGGTGGCAGCTCAGCATAGCTACGCGAGACTCGCCCCCCCACCTTGTCGCGCAACACTCCCAAGCCGGAGCCGGGAACCATTTGCAGGGCGCGATTCATGCCATCACCAATCAACTTATAGTCGCGACAACCCAGAAAGCTGAAATTATTGGCGATGAGCCATCTTAAAAAATCTTTAGACTCGGCTACGTCATCGGCGTCCAGCGGTGGTGGATTGTTTTCCAACTCGTTGATGGACTCTTCCATTTTAGCAATCATGTTGCGCCAATCGACCACGGCTAGCCGGACGTCGCCTAACACATGTTCGATATTCGCGCGCAGCTCTTCCATCTCAGCGGTATCGATAATGCGATCAATTTCGATATAAATCGGCGCTTCCGAGGAGGCGCCTTCCACCACAGCATCGACTGGCAAAACATCCGTAATGCGATCATGGGAATTACGTTTGAGTTTAAGGCCGCCCATGTGAATCACAAAATGCACCTGATATCCCAGGCGGTCCAGCTCCATACGACTCGAATCCACTAGAAAGGGAATGTCGTCATGGGAAATTTCAACGATGGTATGTTGTGATTGCCAATGGTCAACATCTAAATAGGGATTAAAAACTCTTACCTTGGCCTCACCCGGCTTACGTTCATAGATAAAATTCCATTGTGACAGTAAGGCGCCACAGAGATCATCGATGGAACGCTCTCTAAGGTCTTCCACGGCGCAAGCGGATAGATAACGTTGCGCAAAAGCTTCAACCATTAAAGCCTGATCTTTCGGTAATCGTTTTTGAAAATAGGTTCGTATCAGATCAATGATGGTCTGGCGTTCATGATCGGCTCTTAGCGCCATAATTAAAAACCTCCTTCTAACTCGCCTTCTTTTGACACACATTATCTCGCAAATACGTCGGAAGAGCATCAAAAGAGTGCAGGCCACCCTGATCTTTTTTGTATTTTAGCCTTCCTAACTGAGCAACTGCTAATGCTTTTGGCAAACAGTCGGGCTTGCTTAATTTTAGATTAAATTCTGAACAACTCGCCATCTCGGCCTGATAGACAGACCACGCATTGCCGACAGCATACCAACTTTCTGAATTATCAAGATTTTTTCCCATAAGGGCGGAGCATTGCTGAGGAGAATAAAGACCTTCCTGGCCGAGCAACTCTGCATAGCCGTCTTCATTTATTTGATAAGCACCCCAATAAACCTCATTCATACGGGCATCCACCGCGACCAAAAGGCGCTTCCAACCCTGCTCCTGATAAGCCGTTTGCGCCAGCGCCGCCAGGGAGGAAATGTTGATCACCGGCAGCTGATAGGCAAAGCCCAAAGCTTGGACGACACTTGCGGCAATGCGCAAACCCGTAAAGCTGCCCGGACCGCAGCCCCAGGCAAGAGCATCCAGGGAGTCCCGATCGGGACCCAGGATTTCTTCGACATACGCTAGAATACATTTGGCATGCTGCAAAGGAACGACCTCGTGACGTATTCTGGCCTCATTCTCAGTGAGCAAAGCAACAGAACAAGCGGAGGTGGAGGTATCAAGGGCAAGGATTTTCATGGAGTCGATTTATTTCCACTCTTTTTCGAGATATTGCAATTTTCCATCGACATTGGCCCATTGATCAGCGTCAGGAGGAGCCTCCTTGATGCGCGTGATATTAGGCCATTTTTCCGCTAATTCCTTGTTTATTTCGATAAAATTCTGATATTTTTCAGGCAGATCGTCTTGGGAGTAGATGGCATTAACTGGACACTCCGGTTCACAAAGAGCGCAATCAATGCACTCACTCGGATTGATCGCGAGGAAATTAGGACCTTCATAGAAGCAGTCAACCGGACAGACTTCAACGCAATCCGTGTATTTACATTTGATGCACTGTTCAGTTACAACAAAAGTCATCGTATTTTCTACCCTTTCCTCTTTTGCCTTGCTTATACTCAATTTGGTGCCTAGGGCCGGAATCGAACCGGCACGGAAAAATTTTCCGAGGGATTTTAAGTCCCTTGCGTCTACCAATTCCGCCACCCAGGCATTTTTATTATATAGCACCTGATGAAACAGGCTGGGGTCGGAATTGAACCGGCGTCAACGGCTTTGCAGGCCGCTGCATAACCACTCTGCCACCCAGCCATATAAATGACACAGGGTGGACCTAGCCACCCTGTTGATTAATACCAATTTGGAGCGGGAAACGAGACTCGAACTCGCGACCCCAACCTTGGCAAGGTTGTGCTCTACCAACTGAGCTATTCCCGCTAAGCCACTTCTTTCAATAACCTGGGACGTATTCTAATGTGCATCTCGCTAGAGTCAAGAGCAGAATAAAAAATTTTGAGGTGCAGCTCTGATCAGGATCCATCCTGACTTTCAATCCAGACCATGTTGAGGTAAATCAGCATCGACCAAATTGTTAACACAGCAGCCACATATAAGGACAAATACCCAATTAAAACAATAATGGAGCTGGTTCCATTATCACAATAGAGTAAAACCATGATCGCGAACATTTGAACGGCTGTTTTAACCTTCCCTAGATAGGAAACCGCCACCTTGGCCCGCTTGCCTAAATCAGCCATCCATTCGCGTAAAGCAGAGACAATCAGTTCACGGCTAACAATAATAGCTGCTGGAAAGGTGATGAAAAAAGCTGGAATATTGGTCACGGTGGAATCAACGCTGACAAATTGAAACTGCGGCTCGCCAACGATCAGCACGAGCACGATACAAACAATTAATTTATCCGCCACCGGGTCCAAAAAAGCACCCAATTTGGTCGTCTGCTTCCAGCGCCGCGCCAAATAGCCATCCAACCAGTCGGTCAAACCGGCAAAAGCGAAGAGAACAGCCGCGATCACATGCCCATAAACGGGTATATAGTAGAAAATAGCCAACAGCGGAATGAGTGAGATCCGAGTAAAGGTTAAAATGTTAGGCCAGTTCATGACCGGATGCATAAAACCACCTGGCTAGTTTTTTAGGAACTAAAACAGTTAAACGCAATTTAATAAAAGAATCAAGCGCTGCTTCTATAGAATTTATCCAGCATGAAAATGGCGATAAATCTCCTCGGCTAGTTTTGCTGTCATTCCCGAGACCTCCAATAGTTGATCAATATTGGCCGTCTCAATCGCCTGCAGGCCGCCAAAATATTTCAGCAAAGCCCGGCGGCGCTTAGCGCCGATGCCCGGGATCGACTCTAAAACGGAAGTGCGCCGCTTCTTGTCTCGGCGCTGACGGTGACCGGTAATAGCAAAGCGATGCGCCTCATCGCGAATTTGTTGGATAAAGTGCAGGGCCATGGAGTCCGGCGCCAGATGCAAAGGCGGCCGCCGGGAAAAATGCAGCGTTTCCAAGCCCGGCTTGCGTTCTTCGCCCTTAGCAACACCGACCAATAAAAGCCCTTCGACTCCCAAATCCGCCAGGGCCCTTTCTGCCGAAGCCAATTGTGCGGCACCCCCATCGATGAGAATCAAGTCGGGCAAAGACTTCCCCTCTGCTTGTAAACGCCGGAAACGCCTCGATAACACCTGGCGCATTGCCGCAAGGTCGTCACCGGGTGTAATCCCGCTGATATTAAAACGGCGATAATCGCTTTTGAACGGCCCTTCACGATTGAAAACGACGCAGGAGCCCACCGTTTCCTCCCCCCCGCTATGACTGATGTCAAAACACTCGATGCGCGACGGCAAACGCTCCAAATGCAGAGCCTTTTGCAAAGCAGCGATGCGGCCCTGAATATTCGTTTTTTGGATCAGCTGCCCGGCCAGCGCCTGCTTGGCGTTCGACTCGGCCATCTCCAGCCATTTGCGACGCTCACCCCGCAGTGGTTTGACGATTTTTATTTTGGCCTTGGCCTGTTCACTTAAAGCACTTTCCAGGAAGGAACGATCTTCAACGGTTTCGGCGATCACAATTTCCCGCGGCAATTCTTCCCCTGGCTCCGCCGCCCAATAATGCTGACTGATAAAAGCAGAAAGAATCTCGCTGGCTTCGGCGGCGCTTGGCAACGAGGGAAAATAGGCACGACTGCCCAAGAGACGCCCCTCGCGAATGGACAATAAAAAAATACAGGCCAGGCCAGCGTGCATCGCCAGGCCCAGAACATCGGCGCTGCCCTGCAGGCGACTGCTCACGTATTGCCGCTCCTGGATTTCCGCCAAATAAGCCAACTGATCGCGCAACTTCGCGGCGTGCTCAAAATGCAAGGCCTTGGCAGCTTCCTCCATTTGCCGCTGCAGCGCATGTATCACTTCCTGGCTTTTTCCTTTTAAAAATAACACCGCATGCGCGACATTTTTTTGATAGTCCGTGGGCGAGATCAAGCCGGTGCAGGAACCGGAGCAAAGCCCGATTTGATAATGCAGGCAGGGCCGCTTGCGATTGGCAAAGAAGCTATCGTTACAGCTACGCAGATGAAACAGTTTTTGAATGACATGGATGGTTTCCCGAACCGCCGTCGAGTTCGGGTAAGGGCCAAAATAGTGTCCCTTTCCTTTTTTAGGACCGCGATACAAGAGGATACGCGGATAGGGTTGATCGTCGGTGATTAAAATATAAGGATAACTTTTGTCGTCCCGCAGGAGCACATTATAACGTGGCTGGTGTTTTTTAATCAGAAAGCATTCGAGCAGCAGGGCTTCATGCTCGGTGTGCGTTAAGGTGATTTCAATTTTTTGGGCCTGCTCGATCAAATTCAAGGTTTTCAGGTCCTGAGCCTTGGCGCTAAAGTAAGAAGAAACGCGTTTTTTCAAATCCCGCGCCTTTCCCACATATAAAACTTCCCGTCCTGGCCCGAGCATCTGATAAATGCCGGGACGGTTCGGCAAATGCGCTAAAAAGATCTTATCTTTAAGCATAATAATGACTACCTATCGCCTGAATCAGCTCCACAATCGCCCTTTCAGTCCGCTGCTGGATATCTTTATTGGGATTAAACTCAACCACTTCCATCCCTTGAAGGCGAGGATCGCCGGAAAGCGATTTTAAAGCTTCACAAAGCTCCTTGAGACCTAAACCATCCGGCTCCGGCACGTCAACGCCAGGTGCTTCCCGCGGGTCGAGTCCGTCTAAATCCAGACTCAGCCCATAGCCTGCCGTTCCCCGGTTAACCCGCTCCAGGGCTTCATTAAATATCACCGCCAAACCCCGTTGCTTCACCTCGTCCATAAAGTAGATGCGCACGCCCAGTTTTTTCAAGAGCTGGGCCTCTCCCGCTTCGTAACTTCTGACGCCGATCAGACAAACTTGCGACGGATTTATTTTGGGCTCGGGCGCTAAGATTTGCGTAAACCGGGAGTCACCATAGCCGAGCAATGCCGCCAAGGGCATCCCATGAAAACGCCCACTCTCCGAGGTTTCCGGCGTATGGCTGTCCATGTGGGCATCGACCCAGATCAACCCCAAAGAACCAGACAAAGCTGCACGAACGCCGCTCCAAGTACCCATCGCAGAAGTATGGTCGCCCCCGGTCACGATGAAAAATTCCTTTTTGCGTGTGAACTCCGCAGTCGTAACCGCCAGAATCTGGCAGAGACGCCGGACTTCAGCGGCCAGTGTCTCCGGAGAAAAGGGCTGCGGTAGAATCAAGCCCTCCCATTTAAAATCAATCCCCGCCTTGGACAGATGGCCTAATAACTGCTCTAATTCTTTGGATTGTTGCAGCACGAGCGGGCCTTGCCCGCATGCAGGACTGACGCCACCGACGGCTGAAGCATAGCCCAACATGTGAATGACTGTTTTCATTTCACTCCCTATTAATTATAATCAGAATCCAGAAGTTCGGCCTGCAAAAATAACACTATGAATAATAATGAAAATCTAACCCGTGTCCGCAGTGAAAAGCGGCTCCCGAAACCGAGCAGCCTTATTACTAGTTTACCTCTTGAGGCAAAGCTGGTTAAAGCGATATCTGAAGCCCGCCGCACGTTGACCCGCATTATTCGGGGCCAAGACTCCCGCCTGGCTGTTCTGGTCGGCCCTTGTTCCCTGCATGAAGAAGCAGCCGCCCTCGAGTATGCGGAGCGTTTAAAAACAGCGGCGGATCGCTATGCCGATGAACTCTTTGTGGTCATGCGTACCTATGTCTCCAAACCCCGCACTGCTGAAGGCTGGAAAGGTTTAATTTATGACCCTCACCTTGATAACAGCCACAATATAGAACAGGGTCTCTTTTTAAGTCGCAAAATACTGCTCGAAATCAACCACCACTTGCCGGCCGCCTGTGAATTTCTCGATCCCTTTTCTCCCTGCTATCTACAGGACCTCATTTCCTGGTGCGCCATCGGTGCCCGCACCGCCGCCAGTCAAATTCATCGTGAACTGGCCTCCGGCTTGCCGATGCCGGTCGGTTTTAAAAACTCCGTCGACGGCAATATCCAGATCGCCATTCAAGCTAGCAAAGTCGCCTCAGCGCCGCACCATTATCTCGGTCTCAACGCCCAGGGAGAAACGGCCGCCATTCAAACCAGTGGTAACGAAGCCTGTCATATCATTTTGCGCGGCTCTCTGCAGTCACCCAATTATTCCGAAACGCATATTCAAACTGCCGTCCACGAGCTGACCGCAGCCGGTCTCGAGCCACGCCTGATGATCGATTGCAGTCACGATAATTGCGGAAGACAACATGAGCAACAAGCGCAGGTGGTGGAAAGCCTCAGCCGCTATCTGGAACAGGGTTTGAAAGGTCTGCAGCCTTTCCCGCTTTGCGGCGTCATGCTGGAAAGTCATCTGGTTGGCGGCAAACAAAAACTGGGGCACCCCCAAACGCTCACCTACGGACAGAGCATTACGGACGCCTGTCTTTCCTGGCAAGAAACCGAACCCTTGCTGGAAAAATTAGCGCAAGCGAATAGGAAGCGAATAGGAAGCGAATAGGCTAAGATGATAGATTATATTTAAGATGGTATTGTTGAATAAATCCGATTTCATACAGCCCGCTCGCCTCCACGCTCTTGGTGGAGGCGAGGGTTGGGGAGAGGAGGTAAGCAATGATTTTAAATTGATGAATCGTTTTTACCTCCTATCCCTAGCCCTTTCCTCCACCAAAAGCGTGGAGGAAAGGGGACTTTAGCGGGAAATCCGGTTGATTCAACAATGCCAAGTTAAGACTCAAAGGAAAGGGAGCGAGACCATGAACAGTCAAGAAAATAAAAACTTTGTCGATCAAATCTGGGATGACGCCATTATCCCAACCCTCATGGATTATATCCGCATCCCGAATAAATCGCCGCACTTTGACCCTGAGTGGCAGAAAAACGGCTATATGATGCAAGCGGTGCATCTCATCGCCGAGTGGTGCAAAAAACACGGGCCGGAAGACCTGGACCTTGAGGTCATGCAATTAAATAACCGCACGCCGATTCTTTTCATGGAACTGCCCGGCAACTCCGAGGAAACCGTGCTGCTCTATGGTCATTTGGACAAACAGCCGGAGATGACCGGCTGGGACCCCGAACTGCATCCCTGGAAACCCGTACTCCAGCACGACAAACTCTATGGCCGCGGCGGCGCCGACGACGGCTATTCGGCCTTTGCCTCCCTGGCAGCCCTCCTGTCCCTGCGCGCGCAAAAAAAACCGCATGCGCGCTGCGTGATCCTGATTGAGGCCTGCGAAGAAAGTGGCAGTTACGATCTCCCTTATTACATTGAAGCCCTGCAGGACCGCATTGGCAATCCCAACCTCATCATCTGCCTCGATTCCGGCTGCGGCAACTACGAGCAACTGTGGGTAACCACTTCTTTACGCGGTCTGACCAGCGGCAACTTGCATATCGAGATCCTCACCCAGGGCGTTCACTCCGGCTTGGCCAGCGGCATCGTTCCCTCCTGTTTTCAAATCCTGCGCCAGTTATTAAACCGCATTGAAAAAGACAGCAACGGCGAAATTTTGCTGCATGACCTGCAAGTCACGATCCCAGCACAACGCATCCAGCAAGCAAAAGAAGCCGCGGCGGTTTTGGGAGAGGAAACCTACCGCATGCTGCCCTTCGTGTGCGGCGCCAAACCCATCTCGAGCCAGCCGCTGGATTTACTGTTAAATCACAGCTGGAAGCCGGCGCTCTCCATCATTGGCGCGGAGGGTCTCCCCGAAATCAATAATGCCGGAAACGTCACGCTGCCCAAGCTCGCCTTCAAATTATCCATGCGTTTGCCACCGACCTGCGATGCAGAAAAAGCCGCTAAAATTTTAAAAACCACGCTGGAAGCAAATGCGCCCTACCATGCCAAAATTCGCTATGAAACCACCGACAGCGGCTCGGGCTGGAACGCGCCGGCGGAAAGCCCTTGGCTCAGTGCGGCGGCAGACCACGCTTCCAAAACCTATTTTGGCAAAGGCGTGGTTTATATGGGCGAAGGCGGCTCCATTCCTTTCATGGGCATGCTGGGCAAGAAATTCCCTGAGGCGCAGTTTTTAATTACCGGCTTATTGGGACCCAGCTCAAACGCCCATGGTCCGAATGAATTTTTGCATATCCCCGCCGGAAAAAAACTGACCGCCTGTATTGCTGAGATCATTGGTAAGCATTTTGAGCGAGATACGGATATGCGTGTAATGAAACGCTGATGATAAGTGAGGAAGGGTTTATATAAATCCCCCCAACCCCCTTTTTCAAAGGGGAGATTAAGTGTGGGTGGGCGCAATTAAGCCTCGACTAGAGTCAGCTTGGCTGTGACCCAAATGCCGGCTACGGCCAAAAGAACAAAGGTGGGTTAGAACTTGCCTAACCCACTCTGCAAGAATGACAGTAAGCCGTCATCTATCGTTCCTTAAAAGTTTGCGACTGCAGCCATAACGCGGAGCGTCAGGCTACTTCTAATTCAGCTGGAGTGCACACTCCAGCTGAAACTTATTTGCGCCGGAGGCAACGTTATTGCTTTTTAATAATCATCATCTCCAGTGCCTGTGTCGGTGCTGCCAGAGTTGTCATCACTCGCGGGCGGCATGCTGCTGTCTTGAGAGCTGCCGGCATTATTATCCGTGGCACCGCCGGACGAATTACCCGTGCCCGATGAATTATCGGAACCACCCGACGAGGATTGACTGGAACTGTCATCCGCTAACATTTTGTTGCCATTCCCCGCCATGGCCAGCGAGCCAGCGCAAAGTCCGGCGATGGCCAGCACGGCTAGTAATTTAAATTTCATAACAATTTCTCCTAAGGTTATAAAGTGATACATTATTCAATATAGCAGCTTAAAAGATTATAACTGAAGTAGTGATAAAAAATGAATAAAATTATAGTCCTGACCTCTGGCGGCGACGCGCCTGGCATGAATGCCGCCCTAAGGGCGTTGGTTCGCTCCGGCGTTCATTTCGGTTTGGAAGTTTTTGGCTGTCAGCAGGGCTTTCAAGGCATTATTGACCAAAAATTAATCCCTCTCTTTCCGGAAAATGTTGCCAATTGCATTCAAACGGGCGGAACGCTTTTAAAAGCAGATCGCTGCCAAGCCTTTTATGAAAAGGAAACCCGAGATCGCTGCCGTGCTTTTCTAGAAAAAAACCGGATCGACGGCATGGTGGTCCTCGGCGGCAACGGCAGTTTTTGCGGCGCCTCGTTGCTGTCCCAGGAAAGCGGCGGGAAACTGGCGGTCATTGGCATCCCCTGCACCATCGACAATGATATTCCAGGAACGGAATATACCATCGGCTTTGACACCGCGCGCAACAATGCCCTGCAGGCTATCGACAAAATAAGAGACACCGCCTCCAGCCACTACCGGCATTTTTTAGTCGAGGTCATGGGAAGAAACGCCGGCTTTTTGGCGGTGGACGTGGGCATCGCCGGCGGAGCAGAAATTATTCTGATACCCGAGTTTGAGCCTTCTTTAGAAAAAATAGCCCAAAAATTAAGTCAGCGCCGCCAATCGAAACTCAGCGCCATTATCGTAGTCGCGGAGGCCAATCAACCCGGCAGAAGCATCCAAATGGCTGAAAAACTCCATCATTTAACCCAGCAGCCGTTCCGGGTTTGTGTTCTGGGGCACATTCAACGTGGCGGCTCACCGAGCGCCCAAGATCGCAGCCTGGCTTCCGCCATGGGCTATCTGGCAATTCAGGCCTTGCGAAACGGCGAATCCCATCAGATGGTCGCCTTTAGAAACGATCATCTTTCTTTGTATCCCTTTCCTGCAGCGGATCATCCACCACGCATCTTTCAACAAAAGGATTTGCTTGAAATGAATGATATCTTATGCTCATAGGGGAAGGAGAAACCGATGCAAAAATCGCGCATCCCCTTTAAAAATATCAGCCATGAGGTTCAATTAACGACGCGCCGCTCCTGGCTAGCACTGCTGATCATGCTGATCCTGGCCCTCTTGCTCGTGGGTCGGCTGGCCTATCTGCAACTTTATAAAAATCTCCTCTACACCACGATGTCCACTCATAACGCCATGGACCTGGTTCCCCTCGAGCCCACCCGCGGCTTAATTTATGACCGCAATGGTGTCTTGCTCGCCGACAATATCCCTGTCTTCAGTCTCGACCTCATTCCAGACAAGGCGCATAACCTGGCTAAAATGCTGCCAGAAGTCGGTAAGCTCGTTCACTTATCCGAGTTGGACTTGACGCTCTTTCAGAAACAGCTAAAACAGCACCGCCGTTTCGAGGAAATTCCCTTAAAGCTGCGCCTGACGGAAGTGGAGGTTTCGCGCTTCGCCGAAAATCAACATCGCTTTCCCGGTTTTTTAATCAAAGGCCGCCTGATTCGCCACTATCCGCTGGGCAACAGTTTTAGTCATGTGCTCGGTTATTTAGGCCAAATCAATAGTGATGAATTCAGTAAAATTGACCCCGCCAACTACAGCGCCAGCCACGCTATCGGTAAACTGGGCATTGAAAAATATTATGAAGAAGACTTGCACGGCAAAGCCGGCTATCAGGAAGTGGAAACCGACGCCAACGGCGAGGCAATTCGCGTTCTGAAACAAACCAAGCCCACCCCCGGTAAAAATCTCTATCTCTCAATCGACAGCAACCTGCAGCTCCAGGCAGAGAAAGCCATGACAGGACACCGCGGTGCCCTGGTCGCCATCGAACCCGCCACCGGCCAGATTTTAGCGCTGGTCAGCATGCCGAGCTATGACGCTAATCTCTTTGTCCTTGGCATTACCTCCGCTGACTTTAAGCAGCTACAGCAAATGCCGGATCACCCACTCTACAACCGGGCGGTGCGCGGACTCTATCCGCTCGCATCCACTATCAAACCCTATCTAGCTCTGGAGGCCATCGACAATGAACTGATTGCTCCCGAGGACACCATCTTCGACCCTGGTTGGTTTATGTTAAACAACAGCGAACATGTTTTTCGCGATATGCACGCCCATGGCACGGTCAATCTGTCGCGCGCTATCACCACTTCCTGCGACGTTTATTTTTATGAACTTGCGACGAGACTGGGCATCCGCCGCATCGACGATGTTTTGCATCGTTTCGGCTTTGGTGAAGTGAGTGGCGTGGAGCTGGAGGAAGAAGTGCCTGGCGTCGTCTCCTCCCCAGAATGGAAACGGCGGTTTAAAAAGACGCCTTGGTATGAAGGCGACACCATTATTTCCGCCATCGGGCAAGGCAATATGCAGGCCACGCCGATGCAATTGGCTGCCGCCGTGGCCACCCTGGCCAACCGCGGTAAGCGCATGGTTCCCACGCTGGTCTACAAGCAGCAGGAACCGGAGAAACCTATTGAATACCAGACTCCCATCCTCCTGGACACCCTTAGCCTGCACGACGAGGAAAATTGGGACCTCATCATTCAGGCCATGCAAAAAGTCGTTGACTCACCGGAGGGGACGGCTCATCGTTTTGGACCGCATCCCAGCTATACCATCGCGGCTAAAACCGGCACAGCCCAGGTCCACGCCAAAAGACAGGATGAAGATGGGGTGGAAAACCAGAAAAAACTACCGGAACAATTTCGCGATCACGGCTTGTTCATCGCTTTTGCGCCAGTGGATCAGCCTAAAATCGCGCTTGCCATTATTATTGAAAATGACCGCTTAGCCGCCGTACCCATTGTCAAAGAACTTTTAGATTATTATTTAACGGGAATAGGAACAGGCACATGACGACCCACGACCGCCTCCAAAGAAACAAAAGTGGACCCACCTTCCGCTTAAGCGATTACCTCCACCTGGACCTGCCGCTCTTATGGGCCATGCTCCTGCTGTTGTTACTGGGTCTCTTCATTTTATACAGCGCCGGCAACCAAAACCTAGTGCTGATTGAAAAACAGCTGATGCATATTCTGCTCGCCGCCGGACTCCTGTTCCTCGTCGCCCAGGTGCCGCCGGTCACCTGGCAACGGTGGGCTCCTTGGATCTACGGTTTCAGCCTGTTTTTTCTCGTCGCTGTCTTGCTCATCGGTCATATCGGCAAGGGCGCGCAACGCTGGCTCAGCATCAGCGGTTTTCGCTTTCAACCGGCGGAATTCATGAAATTCGCCATCCCGCTGCTACTCGCCTGGTACTACAATAAAGTCCACCTGCCGCTCTCCTTTAAGACCCTCCTGGTCTCGGCGTTGATTATTTTTATTCCCGTCTTGCTGACTGCCAAACAGCCGGACTTAGGTACGGCGATTTTACTCCTGGCAACGGGTGCCTCGGTCCTCTTTTTTGCTGGCCTCAGCCTGCGTTTTATTTTTAGCCTCAGCCTGCTCTTACTCACCGGCCTGCCTTTGCTCTGGTACTTTATGCATGAGTACCAACGCCAGCGGGTGCTGACCTTCCTTAACCCGGAGCGGGATCCCCTGGGAGCGGGCTATCACATCATTCAATCTAAAATCGCGATTGGCTCCGGTGGCTTCTTTGGCAAAGGCTGGCTGACCGGAACCCAATCCCATTTACACTTCCTGCCGGAACACACCACGGACTTTATTTTTGCCGTCTGCAGCGAGGAATTTGGCTTTACTGGCAACGTGATTTTGATTCTCTTATATATGTTCATTGTCATGCGCGGGCTCTATATCGCCAGTAACGCCCAGGATACCTTTACCCGCCTGCTTGGCGGCAGCATCACCATCACCTTCTTTTTGTCCTTTTTCATTAATATGGGCATGGTGACCGGCATTCTGCCGGTGGTCGGACTGCCCCTGCCCCTGGTCAGCTATGGGGGATCCTCGCTCGTGACGGCCATGGTCAGTTTAGGGATGCTCATGTCGATCAAGACTCATCGCAAATTGATTACGACCTAGTATAGAATAATGAAACCGAATATATATAATAGCAATAAGGAATGATCGATGAATTTTTTTCTTAAAATAACCTGCATTTTCTGCGTACTTTTTTCGCCTGTTGCTTTCGCCGATGAAATCTTAATTCAAAAACCGGATGTTAAGACGTTCATTCAGCGCATGCAGGACAAACATCACTACAGCAAAAAAAAATTGCTGGCCCTGCTGAAGTCGGTCAAGCCGCAACCTCAGGTCATTGAAAACATGAGGCACCCCCTGGAAAAAGAAACCTGGAAGTTGTACCAGCGTGTTTTTATTGAAGAAGATCACATCGCCCAGGGTGCGGCCTTCCGCAAGAAATATCATCGCTCCCTGGTCCAGGCAGAAACAAAATATGGCGTTCCCGGCAGCATCATTATCGCCACCCTAGGCGTTGAAACCCTCTATGGCAAGCGTTCCGGCAATTATCGCGTCATCGACTCCTTGTCCAATCTCTCCTTCAGCGACCAACCGCGCGCCAACTATTTCCGCGGGGAACTGGAACACTTCCTCCTCTTGACCCGCGAACAACGTCTGGACCCCTTTAAAATCCAGGGTTCTTATGCTGGCGCCATTGGCGCTCCTCAATTTATGCCCAGCAGCTATCGCTACTATGCAGCCAGCTTTTCTAAAAAAACCCACATTGATTTAATCCACAACACCCAAGACGCCATCGCCAGCATCGCCAATTACTATAAGGAACATGGCTGGAAGAGTCCTCAGTTTATTGCTGTTCCAGCTAAGGTTGAAGGCAAGGCCTACCTCACGCTTCTCAATAGCGACAGCCCGTCCAGCGTCTTTTATGCCCGCGACCTGGCGCGCTATGGCATCACCCCGCAGCATAAAATTCGCCCAGGATATCCCTTAAAGTTAATTACGCTCGATGGCTTGAAGGGCAAGGAATATTGGCTGGTGTTTCATGATTTTGACGTCATAAAAAGGTATAATTCCAGTAATCTCTACGCCATGGCCGTTTATCAACTGAGCCGGAACATCTTGACTTATAAAAAGGAAAAAAGGAACGATAGATGAGCATGAAACAATACATCACCTTGGTGTTCTGTTTACTGAGTCTGCTGCTCAGCGGCTGTTGGTCCTCGCATAAAAAGGATGGTCCGCCGCCCTATCCGGTCGATGTTTCCAGAATTCCGGATGCCGTTCCCAAGGCGGAACCACTCAGTAGGCTGGGTAATAAGCCGACCTATAAAGTCTTCGGCAAAACCTATCATGTTCTGCCGTCCCGTAAAAATTACCTCGCCGTCGGCATCGCCTCCTGGTATGGAACGCAATTTGATAAACGCCGAACCTCGAACGGGGAACGGTATGATATGCTCGCCATGACGGCAGCGCATCGAACCCTACCTCTGCCGACCTACCTGCAAGTTACCAACCTTGAAAATGGGCAACACGTGATCGTGAAAGTCAATGATCGCGGCCCCTTTGAACCGAATCGTTTAATCGACCTATCCTACGCCGCCGCCAAAAAACTGGGGATGTCGGGTCGCGGAACGGCCCTGGTTGAAATCAAAGCCCTGGATCCGGGAGCGCGCGTACCACCTTCCGCTCGCTTCGCCGCACACAAAAAGCATCTCCTGCCCGGTTGCTCTTCTCCGCTTTATCTGGAGGTGGCTCAATACCGGGAAAAGATTAGCGCCGCGCGGCTGCAGCAGCGTCTCGCCAAAATGTTCAACAATCACATTCACGTCAAATCCCTCGCCCAGGGGCCACGGGTGATCTATCAAGTGCAAATCGGCCCCATCAAGGACAAACGCACCGCGGATCACATCCGCAGTCGTTTAAAATCAATCGGACTTGCCTCAAAAAAGGTGGCCTATGATTTTTAATTTTCTGCTTTCTGTTTTCGGTGTGCTTTTGACCATTTTGATTGTCGTTGGCGTGCACGAGGGAGCCCATTTTTTAGTAGCCCGCCTGTTGGGCATTAAAGTGCTGCGTTGTTCGATCGGCTTCGGAAAAGCGCTTTATACCTGGCGCGACAAAACAGGCACAGAATACGTGATCGCCCCTATCCCGCTCGGCGGCTATGTCAAGCTGCTGGACGAAACCGAAGGGCCCGTCGAGGAAGCGGAAAAGCATCTGGCCTTTAACCAGCAACCGCTCTATAAGCGCGTCGCCGTGGTTGCCGCCGGACCCTTTTCCAATCTACTCAGCGCGGTTCTCCTTTACTGGATCATCTTCATGATCGGCTTCAAGACGGCCATTCCCATTATTGGTCAAGTGGACCCGCATTCCATTGCCAGCGCGGCGCAGATGCAGCCTCAGCAAGAAGTGGTCAGTGTGGACGGCCATCCGACACGCAGCTGGGCCAGTGTCGTCATGCGGCTGATTGTACACACCGGTGATCACGATCAAGTGACCATCGACACTAAAAGCTTCAATCCTGAGCGCAAGGGCACCGTCAAATCCTATGTTTTGGACCTGAATACCTGGCAAATGAATGATTTAAAACCGGACCCCTTAAGCAGCCTGGGCCTAGAGCCTTATATGCCCGATGTTCCCCTGGTCATCGGCACCATCCAAAAAGACTCGCCGGCTGCGATTTCTCCCTTAAAACCCGGGGATAAAATTTTGGCGATTGAAAGCCGCCCCATCAAGACTTGGGACCAACTCATGGAGGCCGTTGATAAAAACCCAAACAAGGAAGTAATCATCCTCGTGAGCCGGCAGCATGAAAAGCTCAGTCTGCCCGTCACCCTGGGTTATCAACGCGATTTCCTCTTCCGCAAGCATGGCTTTCTTGGAGTGAGCCCTGATTTCGTTCTGCCGGGTTATCTATTACAAACGATTCAATATAACCCCTTCAGCGCCGCCGTTCATGCTTTTCAAGAAACCGTTCAACTTAGCTATATAAACCTCTTATTATTCGGTAAATTGCTCACCCACAAACTCTCGCTTTACAGCTTAGGCGGGCCCATCACCATTTTCCAAACCGCCGGCTCAGCCTTTCTCTACGGCGTCCTGGCTTATATGGGTTTTCTTGCCTTTTTGAATGTCGCCCTAGGAATCATCAATTTCTTCCCCATTCCTGGGCTGGATGGCGGCCACTTGCTGTTTCAATTCATCGAAGCGCTGATCCGACGCCCCATCTCTCACCGAGTGCAGCTCTTCTGTTATCGCCTTGGGTTTCTTTTCCTGATCTTTATTCTGGCTCAGGCACTGACGAATGATTTATTAAGAATGCGGGGCTAATGTGAGCAATTAAGATGTGCGTACTATCTATTTACAAACTACAGATAATGTTATTATAATTACACAGATTTAATAAAAACATAAAAACGAGGGTTAAAAGAAGCATCCGATGCAAAGTGGAATATCCTATAATATAAAAGAAAAACTGCCGTGGCATGATAATACCTTATTTGATCCCTCTACCGGCAAGCCAGCACCTGAAGGAGAATCTGGAAGTAAGCCATACATTCTCTTAACTACTTATATAAGGCAGTTTGTTAAGCATACTAAAAAAGCGATTACGACCTATGTTGACAATAACGGGAATCAGGTTGATGGCATAACGAAAGACTCACGCATACCGGGGGTCCACCGTACGCTATTTGCTTGGAATTTGCAGCAAAAAAGAAAAGAATTTATAGCTATTTTAACAGCTGGCGGCAACTTACCAATTATCGAATGGCAATCAAAAAAGCAGCCCGCAAAAACCGTAAGTAAACCCCAAACATTCATTGATCTCTCTACTCGTAAAAGAGTCGCCAAAGGAGCGCCTATACCCAAACGCTGCCTTTCCTTTGAGGCCTATCTAAAGCGGTTTATTAAACAAACTAACGAATCGACCATGATCTATGTTGACCATAATGGGGTTAGCATTGATGGTATAACGGAAAAAGCAAACCAAGCAGGATGCCGTACACTTTATGGCTGGAACTTGCAGCAAAAAAGAAAAGAATTTAGGGCTATTTTAAAGCAGGGCGGTACCTTGCCCCCGTTTCCAGTACAAGGCACTTTGAACCAGAGTGCGATCGCAACAAGCCCGCACCTCGTTCTGCCTGAAGCAAAAGCCGCTCGCCCTTCACCCACTGAATTGAAGAGAGACCTTGAAACAACCGCAGATGAATGGCCCGACGATGAGATCCCTCTCTCAGCTACTCCTCCCAATGTCATTCTTGCAGCAATCGACATGAGCACCCTCGCTTCGCGTCAAGACCCAAAAGAATCGGGAGGAGATACGCTTGAAATGACTGAGTCGGAGCCTCCTCTAGGGAGCGATCAGTCGCGAGATGCAGCAAAACAGGCGGCCGACTCGGGAAGACAATGGTATACTCGCATGGTATTCTATGATCTCCATACCGGCGCAGAAATACCAAAAGGAATCCCTAACCCCGAATCATGCCTTCCTTTTGAGGCTTATGTAAGGCGGTTTGTTCGGGAAACGAAAGAATCTAAGCAAACCTATGTTGACGAGAATGGAAAGAGGGTTGATCACAGAACGGCGTTAACGCTTTATAGTTATCAGATGCGGCAAAAAAGAAAAGAATTTAGAGCGCTTTTAAAAGAGGGGCATAACTTGCCGCTTATCCCAAAGGATAGATGGCCTAGGGAAGCAAGAAGCTCAAGTTGTGTTCCATCTGCAGGAGAAGCCGCTTGCACGCCCATTAGCAATAGCTGTATTTTTGACAGTGCAGTCTTTCCTGTGCTCAAGCCATCAGGGCACGCTCCCTTGCCTACAGTGCCTCTCAAAACGCCCTTCAGCGCAAATAAGCACCGCTTATTTGCAAGTACAACAGTCGCTGCTGCTATTCATCCGACTGAGGATAGGGCTGGCTTGAATGATTCGAATAAAAAACGAAAGATTGTAAGTTGATAGCCGTTCATCTTCCTTCCTGCGGCGCGGGCGTTGTTGCAAGAATCAATTCGAGGATGTGCGCCATGTGAAGAGGGCGACCGACGGTCGCCCCTACATTTAATCGTATTTTAATTTCTCATGCGTAGGCGCTGAAAGGGTTATAAACTTATAATTTTTTGTTTTTTATTTGAATCATTCAAACTTGCTGGCTCCGTTATCTCACTCGCTTGCTGTGAAAAAAAACGGTGCAAATTCATCTTTTTCATTTGCATCGGGGCTTGCTCTGATGGTTCAAGCGCGGAAAACAGTGCACTGCCAGAAACCTGGATCGTACTCAGGCTCTCTTCGACCGGTATATCATCAACATCAGACAAGGGGCTGCTTGCCGGTGAAAGAGCTGCCCTTTCTGCAGGGGGAATGATCTCAGAGGAGAGAGACAGGCCATCCTCGTCTAAAGTACTAGGAGCCTGTTCATTCATTGCTACAGAGGAACCCATCCCAGGGAAGAGGGACAGAGCATTCTCGTCGAAAAAACCGGGAAGCCGCTCATTTTCTGCAGAGCTTCTTGCCACTGAATGCGGCTCCGGTTCTATCGCCGCCCGCTTAGCGAGTAGCCATGGCGACTTGTGGGGCTGCTGTGGAGTGAAGGTACTCGTTGAGCTGGGTTGATTTGAATCTTGATCAAGCTTCAATTCAGTCGTTAAAGGACGAATCGATTCTGCTTCGGGCAGAACGCCGCTTGGCCTTGTTGCTAGCAGACTCTGTTTTATACTAGCTCTCTCTGGAGGAAGAGGCAACTGACCGCCGGCTTTTAAAATAGCTCTAAATTCTTTTCTTTTTTGCTTTACCCGCCAAGAATGGAGCGTTTCCTTCGTAACACCATCAACCACCTTACCTTCATCGTCAACATAGGTTTTACGATCTTTTGCCTTCCATCGAACAAACTTCATTAAATAACCATCAAAGGTCAGGTGATGGTCACATTTAGGCGTTCCTCTGGGTACTGCCCTTCCGGTAGAGGTATCAAATAATTCGCGTCTTCTCTTCTTTTGCTGTCCTTTATTAGACGCTTCTGTTTCGGGTATATTTGCGTTTTTTTCTAGCTGCCGTTTTCTCTTCCTTACGGTAGGAGGCAAGTGACCACCCGCTTTTAAAATATTAATAAATTCGTTTCTTTTTTGCTGGAGGTTCCAATTAAAGAGCGTCCGGTGGAACCCTGCTATGCATGTAGCTTTCGTGACACCAGCGGCTCTATTCCCTTTATCGTCGACATAGGTTTTTTGAGCTCGTTTACCTTGTGTGACAAACGTCGCTACATACGAAATAAAGGAAATGTATTTTTCACTATGACGTGCTCCTTGGGGTGCTCGCTCACCGGTAGTGATATCAAATAATGTTTTATTAGTCCATGGCGGTTTTTCTTTTTGCTGCCGTTTTCTACTTTTCATCGTATGCCTCGTCTAGCACGACTCGTTTTTTATGATTTCGGGCTCTGAATAATAGCAGAGATTAATATTTTTAGGATGAACTGTCAATTTATGTACAAAAACAGAAAGGATTTACTGAAGGATGCCTTTCGAGACGGCGCTATCGCGCCTCCTCTGAGCGAGTGGTTTAAAATTTACCGTATTCGAGCGGCTTTACTTTGTAAATAGCTTTTTGATATTATCTGAACACGAAATTATAAAAAACGAGGATTGCGATAATGTTTAGAACAGAACCAACTACAAGCCCACTTGAGTCTAAAGATGCTCCTGAAGGTAAACAAGAGATCCTTGACTCTCCCCCGCTTCCTGAATCAGCTCCTGTGGCTCGGCAAGAAGTTCCTTCTGTTCACCTCAACATTAAGAGACAGCCGAGTCCGAGCGGTTTTTTTGCGAGCAACAATAGCGATAGAGCAGAGCCTGCGGGTAAAAAAGCAATAACCGCCGTACCTTCTGCCCCATCAAGGAGAACACAACCACCTTTACGCAGCAAGCTCTAGTAGAGCATCAACTTGATTTTGTCGTCCTGTGCAAAGCCTCTGTCATCCTGAGCGCAGCGAAGGATCTCCTTGCTGCAGAGGGAGTGAGATCCTTCGCTGCGCTCAGGATGACAGCAAGCGAAACGGGACAAAAGCAAGCTGACACTGTACTAGATTCAAGGCCGCACAGAAAAGGCTAAAACAAGCGTTAACGAGGCACCCAATGCGAAGTCAAGCAAAACTCAAACAGGATTCAAATCCATCCCTTCCACTTGACCATGAGCCCTCTGCTATCTCAGAATCATGGACACTTGATGAAAGTGCAATACAGGCGCTGCGTAAAAAACACCCTAGAGAAGCTCGCGTAAAAAAACCGTGTTCGATAAATTCCTTTGATGATATTGATATAAGAAAGGACCAGCCGCGCCAGCAAGCAAAAAGCCCGAGAAAACGCCGATTAATTGATCTCTCAACACGTCAAAGAGCACCTAAAGGAATATCAAATCTCGGGCAATATCTTGACTTTGACTCTTATGTAAGACGGTTTGTTTCACAGACCAAAGAAAATAGCTCAACCTATGTCGACAATCAAGGGAATAAGGTTGCGGGTACCACGAAAAAAACACTCTTTTCTTTTCTGATGAAGCAAAAGCGAAAAGAATTTAGATCTATTTTAAAAGCAGGTGGTCGCTTGCCTCCTCTTCCCAAACGCCGCTGCAAGAGCAAGAGCGCGATATCAGCAAGCCCAAGTCCTGCACCCATAACAGCGACTGCTCACACTCCCACAAGCAGTAGCCGTATTTCTGACCAAGCGCCGTCTTCTGCGCTCGATCCCTCAGGAAATGCTCTCAGCCAAAAGAGAAAGCTGAATCCCTTTGGTTTTTTTGAAAAAAAAGAGAGTAACCGCGTTGAGTCAGCGAGCACGCCAGATTCCAGGAGTAAAGCCACCTTCGTTGAACCAAGCTCTAGCACCAGCAGCACAAGCTCAGGATCCCGTTCTTTAAATGCCGACTTATTAGATTGCGCAATGAGCTTATGTCATTTACATAAAAAATCTCGATCACCAACGCCTGCAACAGATCCCAAAGCGCCCTCAAGCTCAAATTTGCATCGTTTATTTCCCAGTAAAGCCGGCGCTGCTATTATTGATCTTGCTGACGATCGGGTTGATTTGAATGCGTTGCATAAAAAACACAAGTCCTAAAAAGGTGTCCGATGGAAAGTCGATTAAAGCAAGTTCCGGATTCAAGGCTATCCTTGCCCGAGAGCCAAGACCTCTTCGCTATGCAATCGACAAGCTCAGAAGCATCTGTCGATGAAATATCAGGGGAGAATAACGGGATAGCGGATGAAATGACCCTCCTAAGCTGGCACGAGACACCACTCCTTCCCATGACGCCACGCAACCTAGATCCTCTTCGCCAGAAACCATCAAAAAATCTCGAAATAGAGACAGCTCTACAGCCTTGGAGCAGTGAGTTCGCTCTCTCCTCTGCTCCTCCCGTTAGCGTTAGCGCCGCCGACACAAGCGCCTTAGAAATTAAAGAAGAGTGGCCTGTGACAGAACCAGAGCACCCTCCATTGACTAGAAGCTCTATTGAAACCACTCCTGCCAGTAGTCCATTGCCTAAAGCAAGTCCAGAAACACATCAAAGTTCAGCACCACCGAAACGCGCGCCAAACACAGGAAGTAATCCATCAGGCTCTGCAGCAAAGAAGACGGCACGTAAAAAAAATGCTAGTAAAGCGCATACTGGAAAACAGAACCCGGATAGGCATAAGTTATATGATATCACTACCGGCAAAGTAGTACCAAAAGGACTACCTAAACGCGATCATTACCTTCAGTTTCAAGCTTATGTAAAACGATTTCTGAACCGTCGTAAAACGATAAAAACCTATGTTGACGATCAAGGGAATCCCGTTGATGGTATAACGGAGCAAACGCTCTATGCTTGGCAGCTCAAGCAAAAAAGAGCAGAGTTTAGAGCTATTTTAGCCACAGGCGGTAACCTCCCTCTTCCGCCAAGTCGAGCGCAAGATAAAAAGTACCTGCATAAGAGCGAAATCAAACCACGCTATAGCTCACCTGAGTTCGGTTTATATGATATCCATACAGGTAATAAAGCACCCCAAGGAAAAACTAAATCCGAACAATACATTTCTTTGGATGCCTATGTCAGTCGGTTTGTTTCGCAAGATAAGCACGTGCTAAATACTTATGTCGACAATGATGGAAATGAGGTTCCAGGTATAACGAAAGACACCCACCAACCAGGAATACATCGTACACTCTTTGCTTCACAGCGACAAAAAATACGAAATGAATTTTTAGCTCTTTCAAGAGCAGGTAAAAACTTGCCGCCTATCCTCAGGAAAAAATGGGCTCGGAGTAAAACAACTCCCAACCCCACTCTGCCTCAAAAAGAGGCCGCTCACACTTCATCAAGCGCTAGCTATATTTCAGGCTCTGCACTTGCTTCAGCACCCGCCCCATCCAGAACTGATTCCGCTCAAAAGAGAAAGTTGCATGTGAATCATTTTTTTGAAAGCAGCGCTAGTGGTATCACTGAGCCCGCGCATAGAAGAGCAAAAGAAGCACGATTACGCATACCGGATTCCAGAAGTCCCGAGATCGAATCCGATCGCGTTTCCGCAACAGCAAGCAGCGCGAGCTCACCCGCTTTCTTGCCTGGAACAAGCCAGAAGCCTGCAACGCCGCTCAAAGCACCCTTAAGCTTAAATTGTCATCGTTTATTTACCAGTAAAACAGACGCTCGTGTGACTGATCATACTCCAGATCGAGTTGACTTGAATAATTTGTATAAATTGATCTGAAGATTAGCGCGCAAGCGCCGAATATTTACAAGCCGATGTGAATCTCATTATAATGGCGCTACTTTAATGAAAAAGAATACGACAAGAGGTAGCTAATGCAACATCGATTAAAGCTCGATCTGAATTTACATCTATCGCTTCCAGTAAGCCCAATTCCCTCTTCGACTCAATCGCCTTTCGATGAGGTATCATTGGACATAGCTGATGATGCGGCATTCCTAAGCGTGAACGAGAACCCACTCTACCCCACGACTCTACTCAATGCACCTGACCTTAGTCAAAGACCATCAACAGACTTCGAAACACTTACAGCTCAACATCCAAGAAGCAAAGAGTTTGCGCTCCACTCTCCTCCTCCCGGCCACCCTCTCACAGCTGTCGACACGAGTCCCTTCACTCCTCATCACCCCCCAGAACCCGGGAAAGCAGTAAGTGCTGACGTGCCCACTCTGTCACCTGCACAAAGCCAACTGCCTCAGCCAAAGGCAGGAAGCGAGCCAGCGCACGCCGCGGCAACGAAGGCCGTCGATAAAATATCTCCTCAAAAAGCTCATCCTAGAGGTAAATTATATGATCTCGCTACCGGTATAGCAGTACCAACCGGTACAGCATTACCAAAAGAAAAATTTAAAGCCAGACAATACGTTCCCCTTGAGGCTTATGTAAGACGGTTTATTGTGCATGATAAGGAATCAATAACAACCTATGTTGACGATGCAGGAAATAGGGTTGATACCATAACGAACCAAACGCTCTATAATTGGCGGAAGAAGAAAAAAAAACAAGAATTTAGCGATATTTTAGCAAAAGGCGGACGCTTACCGCTTCCCCCAGTGCACACTCGGAAAAACCAGAGTAAGGTCGTAACCAGCCCAAGTCCCCTTGCGTCTAAAGCAGGTGTAGCCCGGATTCCCACGAGCAGTAGCCGTATTTCTGACAGTGTGCTGTCTTCCGGCACTGAAAAGCCGATGAGAGCAAAACGCAAAGTATATAATATCAATACGGGTCTAGAAGCACCTAAAGGAACCCCTAAATCCGAACAGGACATTACCTTTGAAGATTATGTAAGTCGGTTTGTCAAAAAAAGTATCGTATCGCTCACGACCTATGTTGACGCTCAAAGAACTACACTCTATCGTTCTCAGTTGATGCAAAAAAGAAAAGCATTTAGAAATATTTTAGATAAAGGCAGAAGCTTACCTCCTATCCTCAAGAAGAAATGGACTAGACTTAAAAATAGCCCAAGCTGCATTCCTTCTGAAAGAGAAACAACCCGCACTTCTACGAGTATGAGTCGTATTTCTGATCCCCTTCCGCCTGCTGCACCCGCGCCATCAGGGCAAGGCCCAGTCCGACAGAAAAAACCGAATCCCCATCTTTTTTTTGAAAAAAACAGGAGTGGTATCACTAAGCCAGCGGCAAAGATTGATTCGAATGGTTCCCATAAAAAACGAAGGCTTGTAAGTTTATAATATAAACAATTAAGACTTGTGTGATGTATATTTACAACCTTAAGCTCGTCTCGCTATAATCATGCCATTTTTAACAAAGCGCGTGTTAAACGAGGTATCCAATGCAAGATCGAAGAATAACAGATCCACTCAATGCCCCTCAGCTTAGCCAAAGACCCTCTACAGACCTGGAAATACCTGCAGATCTACAGCCATCGAGCAATGCGCTTACTTTCGACTCGCAGCCTCTCGATGTCATTCTCGCTGCTATCGGCATGAGTACCCTCGTTCCGGATCAAAGCCTAGAGTCCTGTATATCCGAGACAAGCAAGCTCTTCGCTAAAACACAGCCAAAAATGCCCTTCAGCTTATCTCCTCTCGAATTCGTGTCTGGCGCAGGAAGCGATCCGTCGGCCGCCGCCGCAAAGAAGCCAGCAGATATCATACCTGCTAAAAAAGCTCGTGATCGAGGAAAGCAGCGCAAGCAAGCCCCATTATATGATATTGCTACCGGTAAAATAGCACCAAAAGGACAGGATAAACCCGGACAATACCTTACTTTTGACGCGTATGTCAGTCGGTTTATTAAGCATAACAATGTATCGACAAGGACCTATGTTGATACGGAAGGGAATGAGCTTCCAGATATAACGCATGAGTCACCCCTAGCAAGTCGCTACCAAACACGCTGCGCCTGGGAGATGGCGCAAAAAAGAAAAGAATTTAGAGCTATTTTAACAGCAGGCAATAACTTACCGCTCCCCCCAGACTGTAGCAAGAAGAGCCTGGCGGGGGTAGCAAAAAAATCACATGGAAGAGGCACCTTGTATGATACCACTACGGGTCAGCTAGCACCTGCAGACGCATTTATACCCCGACAACACATTCCACTTGATTCTTATGTAAAGCGCTTTGTTCCCCGAACTAAAGCTGTGTTAGCAACCTATGTTGACCAGGATGGAAATAAGGTTGCAGGTATAACGAACCAAAGGCTTTATGATTGGCAGGTGAGGCAAAAAAGACAAGAATTTAAAGATCTTTTAGAGGCTGGGCGTAGCTTGCCACTTCCTTCAAAACACGAGATGAGCCCGCGCCTGATAGCAACATACCTAAGTCCTATTCCACCGCCAGCAGAAGCAGCTCGCACTCTTTCGAGCAGTAGCTCGATTACTAGCCCTGTGGAGCCTTCTGCACTCAATCCCGCAGGGCAAGCTCCCGCCCAAAAGAGTAAGCCAAATTTGAATCGTTTATATGCAAGCAGCGCTCGTGATTTAGCGAGGGCACCATTACCCGTACCCGGAGCACCTGACTCCCCGAGTAAAATGACCCTCGTTGAATCAAGTAGCAGCAGCCCAACAGAATCAGAATCCAGCTCTTTCGATGATCAATTGTTAAAGTGTGCGACCATTTTAGCTCATTTAACAGATTCAGAAGCACCCCTAAGTTCCAATAAACATCGCTTATTTACCAGTGCGGCAGGCAACCCGACTGAGGATAGGGCTGGTTTGAATGAGTCGAGTAAAAAACGAAAGCGCGTTTTGTGCTAAAATATTTAGTCGACGAAATGCGGCTAGTACAGTGTCAACAGGTTTGATTTGAATACTTCGCATAAAAGACGAAAGTCTGATTTTAACTATAGCGTAAGGTAGTGTTATTAATCCTAAGTCCGTTGATTGTAAAGCAGTAAAGGAATTCAAATAGAATACTTGAAGGGAGACTGTATGCTTCATTACCATCCTCAACCTAAAGCAATCCTTATTGAAAAATATAGAGAATGTTTAAACTCGCTGAAGCAACTCATGTCAGTCTCTCTGCTTGCAGAGGAAAAGCAGGAAGAAAATAATCTGTCTTATTTTATAAATATTCTGCAAGAGGATCTTACAAATGCTATCCTTGAGGCTGGGATTTCTATCTTAAATAACTTAATTAAGTTAAAGACGGCCTGTTCTCAGTATCCCAATACCCCTGAAAATCAGGCTATTTTTAAGCAGTCGCTTTATTTAGCTCAGCATCTTTTTAACAAAGCTAAAGAAGAAGACATTAAAACTTACCAAGTAACGCCAGCACACGCCCAATTATTAGCTTTCAATAAAACTTTGGAAGCTGCTACTATGCTGATTAATAAACCTAACGTTAAAAATGGGAAAAAACTAGATAGATCTTTAAAAATACTTCGAAAAACGATTGATGAAGAATACTCTCCTATCGTCAACCGACTTCTATATGGCTTGACAGGCGCGTTGCTTGTTTTTTTGGGCATCGCAATCATTGCATCCACTTTGTCTCTCCTTCTCATCTCCCCTCTCTCTATAACAGGAATAAGCACTGTTGCTTCTGTTATTTTAGGAGGCATCAGCGGAACGCTGATCAGTTCGGGCATTCAACTCTTGAGGATGGCTTTTCCACAGAAGCCGCCACGAACACCACAACAGTCAGCGCTTCTTGATTGCGCAAACACTTCAATAAAACAACTATACCGATTAGCGAAAAACCCGGCGGCTTTTTTTAAATCACCACAGCCTCATTCTGCTGATTTAACATCTCAGAGAGCTGCAACCCCATTACCCTTGGCAGTATGAAGTTCCATCAATTGCGTATAGTGAATTGAAAATAGCGAATTGAATTATTGGGAGCGACGCTTAAAGGCGGCGGTGGTGGGTAAAATGTAAATCGCAGGTTTCCAATGTCTCGATAACAATGGTGAGTATACTCATTCGGCTTACTAAGAACTTCATCTACCATTTGGCTAAAATAATCTTTTTGTTTCTTGCTCCAAATAGAAGAAATTTTACTTTTTTCAGCTCTCATTTCTTTACACATTGCGATGAACTTACTTCTGAGATCATTATTAGCAATACAGGAAGCGCTATAGCCGTATTTTTCAGGGTTCGTTTTACTGACAAGCGCATCTTCGGACGCATAGATGACACCCGACTTGACTGCACAGAATTTTGCAAATCTTGAAATTTGTTTACCAATATAAGCGGCTATTCCTCCTCCCACAATCATTCCCAATAGCAGACCTAAGCCTGCTCCAACCATTGTTCCTATACCCGGGAAAATAAGAGTTCCTATCATGCCTCCATAAGAAAAACCACCAAAAATACCCGCCTCAATGCCCATAAAAATAAAGCAACCTTGCAATAAGCCCGTAAAAACCTCTACAAAACGCTCTGAAGCACTTCTATTAAATACAAAAACCTTCCAGCTATTTTTAATGATTTTTTCAAGTCTTTTGCCCAGGTACAGCCATAAGTAAAAGTATAAGTAAAAGGGCCATAATAAAACTTTCTTAAAAAGCATAGAGGTACCTCGTTACCACGACCTATTGAGTCTATTTCAACAAAAACACCCTCGACGTGGAGCGGTCAGCCCACCATTTTTTCCGGTCGTACGAGTTCCCTAAATTCTTTCTCTGAAAGATAGCCAAGCGCCAAACAGGCTTCCAGCAACGTGGTGCCGTCATGCCAGGCTTTGTGGGCAATTTCAGCGGCCTTGTCATAGCCGATTTTGGGTGCAAGACAGGTGACCAGCATCAAGGACTTTTCGACCGATTGGCGAATTTGCTTTTCGTCTGCCTCCAGGTCCTTCACCAGGTATTTGTTGAACATGCGCATGGAGTCCGTCAGCAGCGTGACGGAATTTAGGAAATTGAAAATAATAACTGGCTTGAAGACGTTTAACTCAAAATTGCCCTGCGAATCAGCAAAGCCGATGACGGCGTCATTGCCCATCACTTGCACGCAGACCATGGTCATGGCTTCGCATTGCGTGGGATTGACCTTGCCAGGCATGATGGAAGAGCCGGGTTCATTAGCCGGCAGAATCAATTCTCCCAGGCCACAACGCGGGCCCGAGCCTAGCCAGCGCAGGTCATTGGCGATTTTCATTAAAGCACAGGCCAGCGTTTTTAAGGTGCCGCTCACTTGCACCAACGGCTCATGGGAAGCCAAGGCCGCGAATTTATTGGGCGCCGAAACAAAGGGCAACTGGGTTAAGTTGGCGATTTCCGCCGCGACTTCCGTTGCAAATTGAGGATGAGCGTTCAAGCCGGTTCCCACCGCCGTCCCGCCCAAGGCCAGCGGATACAAAGCCGGCAAATTGGTTTGTAGATATTGAAGGACTAAGTCCAGCTGCGCAACATAACCTGAAAATTCCTGTCCCAGGGTTAAAGGCACAGCATCTTGCAAATGTGTGCGTCCGGTTTTAACAAGGTGAGCAAACTTTTGGGCCTTTTCAGCTAAACCGTCGCGCAATTCTGTCAGCGCGGGAATCAGGCGATGAACCACGCTTTCGACGGCGGCAATATGCATGGCGGTTGGGAAGGTGTCATTGGATGATTGCGAGCAATTCACATGGTCATTGGGGTGAATAATGCTTTTGGCGCCCAGTTGTCCGCCGGCTAATTCACCGGCGCGATTGGCGATGACCTCATTCACATTCATATTGGTTTGCGTGCCGCTGCCGGTCTGCCAAACTTTCAAGGGAAACTGATTGGCAAGCTTGCCTTCAATGATTTCGTCGGCCGCCTGCGCAATCAGCTTCATTTTATCCGCAGGCAGCAAACCGAGATGGCTATTCACCGTGGCCGCGGCCTTTTTCAGAATAGCAAAAGCGCGAATCAGCTCCGCCGGCATGGTGTCGTTGCCGATGGCAAAATGCAAGATGGAGCGCTGGGTTTGCGCGCCCCAATAAGCTGAGGCTGGAACCTCAATTTTACCCATGCTGTCTGATTCCAGACGGGTTTGAGTGGTCATGGTCATTCGCTTTACTCCTCTTGCAAACTTTTAGTCACTAATTCTTGAACATCTCCGGAAAGCTTCTTCTGTCGTAAAATGGTCTCTAAGTATTCCCGCATTAACCGTTGCCGTTCAGGGTCAAAGCGCCGCCATTCGACCAAGGGCTTTACCATGCGAGCCGCCACGATAGGGTTAAATTCATTTAATTGCAAGACGCAGTCCGTTAAAAAGGCATAGCCCTCGCCGCGCGGCTCATGAAAGCGGTACATATTTTGCTGGGCAAAGGTGCCGATTAAGGAATAGACCTTATTGGGGTTCTTGAAATCAAAGGCTTCATGAGCGATCAGCTTCTTAATCTCGGTCAGGGTGGTTTCCAATTTGGACCCCGCTTGCACAGCCAGCCATTTATCAACGATGAGGGGCTGTTGACGCCAGGCAGAATAAAACTGATCCAGGGCCATGGCGCGCAAGGGACTAGGCAGATTACTCAAACATCGTAAGGCACCAAAGGTGTCCGTCATATTTTTAGTCAAAGCGTCCTTAAACTGCGCCATGCCCAGCGTGCTTTGCTCGGGTAACAGCATTAAATAATACAGGCAAAGATTTTTAAGCTGGCGCTTGCCGACTTCCTGAACGTCATAAACATAAGGGGTTTGGGGATCATGTAAATCCTGATAAATCCGCAGCCAGAGATCTTTTAATTTTTTAGCCGCTTCCAGGGCCATGAATTCACGCGCGGCGTGAATGGCTTCAACGTCAATCACCGACAGTAATTCGGCCAGGTAGCGCTCCGAAGGCAGTGTTAGCATTTGCGAGAGGAGGAATTTGTCCTCCGGTAACTTTTTCAAGACCGATTCCCACAGCGCGATAAACTCGTCGCTCAACCGCAGCGGCTTTTTATGCTGATAGTCCTGGATCAAACGCAGCAAGCTGCGCTCGGCATATTTTTGTCCCGCTTCCCAGCGGTTAAATTGGTCCGTGTCATGCTTGAACAAGATTGCTAAGGCTTCGTCGCTGTAGTCAAAATTCATTTTCACTGGCGCTGAAAAACCGCGCAGCAGGGAAGGAATGGGAGAAGAAACAGCTATATTTTTGAAAACCACTGTTTCGGTGGGCTTCGTGATATGCAAAACAGTTTCCTGGAGGGGCTCGGAACCCGAGGCGCCATTTAACACCAGGGGCAGCGCCTTGCCAGCCTGGTCCAATAAACCTATTTTGACGGGAATAAACATCGGTTTTTTATGCGACTGTCCCGGCGTCGGCGGACAGCTTTGCTTGAAATTCAGCGTATAGGTTTTTTGTTTGCCGTCGTATTCATCGGACACTTCGAGGACCGGTGTTCCGGCCTGGCTATACCACAGCCGGAATTGCGTTAAGTCCAGTCCAGAAAGCGCTTCCATCACTTTGACAAATTCTTCGATAGTGACCGCCTGGCCGTCATAACGCATGAAGTATAAATCCATCGCGCGTCGAAACGGTTCTGGGCCTAGAATGATACGCAGCATGCGTGCCACTTCGGCGCCCTTGTTGTAGACAGTGGAGGTGTAAAAATTATCGATGCGCTCATAGGATTCTGGCCGCACGGGGTGAGCAAGCGGTCCGGCGTCTTCGGGGAATTGCCGCGTGCGCAAAGCGATCACATCCCGAATACGCGCCACGGTTTTGGCCGTTGTGTCTTCGGTGAAGGATTGGTCGCGGAAAATCGTCAGACCTTCTTTGATGCTCAGCTGAAACCAGTCCCGGCAGGTGATGCGATTCCCGGTCCAGTTATGAAAATATTCATGGGCAATGACGGATTCCACGTAAATATGATCGTCGTCGGTTGCAGTCTCCGGCGAGACCAGCAACGCTTTAGTGTTGAAAATATTCAAGCCTTTGTTTTCCATGGCACCCATGTTGAAATCGGACATGCCGACCAGCATGTAAATATCGAGATCATACTCTCTGCCGTAATTTTCTTCGTCCCACTTCATGGCCTTTTTGACCGCTTGCATGGCATGATGGCTCTGCCCGCCGTAGCCCTTTTCGACATAAATACGCAAAGCGACGGTCCGCCCTGAAAGGGTTTTAAACTGGTCTTCCAGTAAATCAAAATCACCGGCCACTAAGGCAAAAAGATAACCCGGTTTTTTAAAGGGATCCTCCCAACGGACCCAATGGCGACCGTCGTTGGTTTTTCCGGAACCCACGGGATTGCCATTGGAAAGCAGTATGGGATAGCGAGCCGCATCGGCGTTAATCGTGGTGCTAAAGCGTGACATCACGTCGGGTCGGTCTAAAAAGTAAGTGATGCGCCGAAAGCCCTGTGATTCGCATTGGGTACTGAAATGCGGGCCGGAACGGTAAAGTCCGCTGAGGGCTTTATTTTCCTGCGGTTTGATGCGAACCTGGATTTCCAGCGCAAACAGGTCGGGCACCTGAAAGAGGGTCAGGCTGGTTTCGGAAACTTTATAAGCCGAGCTGTCCAGAGGCATTTTGTTGATCGAGACAGAATCCAAGGCCAGCTCTTCGCCATTTAACACCAGGGATGTTGCTCTTCCCTTGGCTTCAGGGTTACGACGGACCTGAATATGCGAGCGAACGACTGTTTCTTTTTCACCCAGGTCAAAGTTGAGCTCCACTTGATCAAATAAGAAATCAGGAACTTGATAGTCCTTCAAATAAACGGTTTTTACCGGTGCTGCTTCCGTTTCCCGAGTCTGCAGTTTCGTGTCTTTCATGTGCCATCCTTTTTCACGGAAATAGCCTATTTTGCAGTCATTGAGGGCAATTGTCACGCTGTATATGAAAGAGTATGATACCTTCCCATGATTCAAAATATTGACCCACAAGAAATCGCGAAATTCTCTGAGCTGGCCCTGCATTGGTGGGACCCACAAGGGGAGTTAAAAACACTGCATGAGCTCAACCCACTTCGCCTGGGCTATATTCAGGCACGCGCAGAGCTGGCCGGTAAAAAAATTCTCGATGTGGGCTGTGGCGGCGGGATTTTAGCTGAAAGTCTGGCCCTGCAAGGAGCTCAGGTGACCGGTATCGATATGAGTGAAGGCGCCTTAAAAGCAGCCAAACTGCATCGTCTAGAAACACTGGAGCAGTCTCCGGAAATCCAGCTGCACTACCAACGGATTACCGTGGAAAAAATGGCCGAGGAACACCCGGCCAGTTATGATCTGGTGACGTGCATGGAGTTACTGGAACATGTGCCGGATCCAGCCAGCGTCATTCAGGCCTGCGCCAGCTTGCTCAAACCCGGAGGGCAGATTTTCTTTTCCACCTTGAACCGCACTTTCAAAGCCTATCTCTTCGCCATTATCGGGGCAGAATATATTTTAAGGCTGCTGCCGAAAAACACCCATGATTACGCCCAGTTTATCAAACCTTCAGAACTGGCCGCACAGGCTAAACAGACTGGGTTGACGGTCAAAGACTTAAGCGGCATGCACTATGAATTAGCGACGCGAAAATTTTCGCTGACACAGGATGTTTCAGTGAACTATCTGATGTATGCGGTTAAATCGTAAGTGACGGATGACAAGGGCAACGCAACAGCAAGTTACCCACTCGATTTAACAAGATCGGCACTCTTTAGCACCTGAACGCCTTCGGCGCGCATTTCAGCCAAGGTACGGACCGCATCGCCGGGCTTGAGATTAACGCCGCGGCAGCCGTCTTCGATGACATAAACCTTAAACCCCAATTTGACCGCATCCTGGCAAGAATATTTAACGCAGTAGTCCGTCGCCAGGCCCATAATATAGACATCCTCCACGCCCTGAACCAGCAGATACTCGCCCAGGCCCGTGGAACGCTGGTGTTCATTGTCGAAAAAAGCGCTATAGCTATCAATGGCGGGATCACTGCCCTTATACACTACCTTTTGAATTTTCTCCGTCCGGAGCTGGGGATGAAATTCAGCCCCGCGGCTTTCCTGGATGCAATGGTCGGGCCAGAGCTCCTGAGCTAAGTGATGCACCTCCGTGACCTCGCCGATGGAATGGCCGGGATGAGAGGATGCAAAACTAATGTGACCCCGCGGATGCCAATCTTTGCTCGCCACCACCAAAGCGAAGACCTCTTGCAGCTGGTTCGCCACCGGCACAACGGCATCCCCCTCCGGCACAGCCAAGCTGCCTCCGGGGCAAAAATCATTTTGTAAATCAACCAGAAGCAGGGCTTTTTTACAGGCTTTCATCAGGGCAAGTCCTCAAGATAATAATAGCGCCGCCAAACCGCCTATGTTATCTTTAAAGCCTTTAAAAGCAATGTTTATAACATGCCCAACCAAGAGCGACCAACGCTGGAGCCCGGATCTGCCGCTGAACTTCCTCATGCGGGCGGCTTTGGTCTGGTAAAAATTAGTGGGCCCGAAGCTAAGAAATTCCTGCAAGGACAGCTGACCTGCAACCTGGAAGAGGTCAGTGAAACTCAAAGCCGCCTGGGCGCTCACTGCAATCCGCAAGGGCGTGTGCTGTTTCTCTTTCGTATTTTCCTTTTTCAGTCGGCCTATTATCTTGTTTTACCACGAGAAATAGTCTCCTCCGCGCTGCTCTCATTAAAGAAATATGCGCCCTTCTTCAAACTGGAACTCAGCAATGCCAGCGAAAATTCACCGACTGCACTGATGGAACAAGCCGCCGCGGAATGGCGCTATTTCGATCTTTCCCAAGGCATTCCGCAGGTTTATCCCGAAACCAGCGCTCTGTTTCTGCCCCACGAACTGAAGCTCCATGAACTTCAAGGACTGAGCTGGGACAAAGGCTGCTATACCGGCCAGGAAATCATTGCCCGCATGCACTATAAGGGAAAATTAAAAAACCATCTTTATCGCGCCACCCTGCAGACACCAGCCCTACCCCGTCCCGGCGCCGAGCTCTTGCTTGTCTCACCGGCGGGCAGAAGCCCAGCAGGCTTTATCGTCGATTACCGCCAGGTGGGTTATAATTTATATCAACTCCTCGTCCTCACGCAGGAGAGCAACCGGACCAAGGCCTTGCAACTGGATCCGGAGCAAATCGAAACCTGGGAATGGTTAAATTAAAATGGCCAAAAAATTACGCGTTGTTATCGCACAACTGAATCTCCTCGTCGGTGATCTCGCGGGCAATTTACAAAAACACATTCAAGCAGCGAAAACAGCCCGCGATCAATATCAAGCCGACCTGATCGTCTTCCCGGAACTGAGTCTCACCGGCTATCCACCCGAAGATTGGTTGCTGCGAAAAAGCTTTATCGACGCCGCTCACCACAGCCTGCAGCAACTCAAAGATGCCGTCCCGGATATTTATTGCGTCGTCGGCCATCCGCACGCGACTGAAGCCGGCTTGCTCAACGCCTGTTCACTGATTTACAACGGTACTATCCTGGGCCGCTACGCCAAGCAACATTTGCCGAACTACGACGTCTTTGACGAATACCGTTATTTTATCCCCGGCAATGCCAGCTGCGTTTTACCTGTGCGCGGCATTCCCGTTGGCTTCGTCATCTGTGAAGACCTGTGGCAGCCCGGCCCGGCGCAGCAAGCCGCCACCCAGGGCGCACGACTCATTATATCGCCCAATGCCTCTCCCTTTGAAAGCGACAAGCATGAGCGGCGGGTTGCCGTTCTCGCGAAGCGGGCCAAGCTCAATCGTTTACCGATCGTCTACGCCAACCAAGTCGGTGGCCAGGATGAGCTGGTTTTTGACGGCGGCTCCATGGTAGTGGATGAAAGCGGCCGCCTGCGTCAAATAGCCGGCTTCTACAGCGAAGTTTTGCATCCCGTGGATTTTGACATTAGCAGCACGGAAACCAAGGTCGACTATCTTCCCTTTCAACTGCCCAATGAAGATGAGAAATTATATAAGACCCTGGTTTTAGGCCTGCGTGATTACGTGGAAAAAAACCGTTTTCCCGGTGTCCTTCTCGGCGTTTCCGGCGGCATCGATTCCGCCCTAGCCCTGGCCCTGGCCGTTGACGCCTTAGGGCCAAAACGTGTTGGCGCAGTCTGTATGCCCTCGCGCTATACGGCTGATCTCAGTAAAGAAGACGCACAGCGCGTAACGCAAAATCTAGGCGTCGAAATGCAAACCATCGACATTGAGACCGTCTATAAAAGTTTCCTCAGCTCTCTGGCTCCGGCCTTTACCGGCAAAAACGCGGACGTGACCGAGGAAAATCTGCAGTCCCGCTGTCGCGGCGTCCTGTTGATGGCCTTGTCCAATAAAAGCGGTCGCATCGTATTAACGACGGGCAACCGCAGCGAACTGGCCGTCGGCTATGCCACGATTTATGGCGATATGGCCGGCGGCTTCGACGTTCTCAAGGACCTGCCTAAAACGCGGGTCTATCAACTGGCTCGCTACCGCAATCAACTTTCCCCGGCCATCCCCGAGAGCACGCTCACGCGCGCGCCCACAGCTGAATTGGCGCCCAACCAGAAGGACGAAGATAGCCTACCGCCCTACTCTATTTTGGATAAAATTCTAGATCTTTATTTGAACCAGGAAAAAGGTCTCGAGGAAATCATCGCGCTTGGCTTCGAAAAAGAGACAGTGGAAAAAATCATCCGACTGATTGCGCGCAGTGAATATAAGAGAAGACAAGCGCCCATCGGGGTACGACTGAATTACAAGTCCTTCGGCAAGGATCGACGCTTCCCGATCACCTCTGGATTTAAAGGGTAAACGCTTCCCAATTACCTCTGAAACGCCTTTGGGCATTAGAGAAGGCTTTTTAACAAGTTATCTCGCTTCTCTCACATAGGATGAATTGGGATAATTGTATTGCAGCAAGGCCATCGTATCAGTTTCTTCTCGCTTCAAACCCAGCTCACGGTAAGACTTCACCATCACCACTAAGGCCGGCGGCACTGAGGGCGAACCTTCGTAGTGCTGCAGCACGCCGTTGGCGCGGTTAACGGCAGCGACAAAAGCTTTGCGGTCATAGTAGAACTGCGCTAATTGCACCTGATGCTTGGCCATGATATTGCGCAAGTAAATCATGTACTGATAGGCGACTGGCGCATAACGGCCGTTGGGAAAGCGATCGACAATGGCGGAGAAATCAAAAAAAGCCTTTTTCATAGGAACCAAATCGCGCTTGGCTAAATCCACTGAAAACGCTCGGTCCAGGACGCCCTGATTTTGGTAGAACTCTGAAAGACCCTGAATAAAATAGACGTAATCCGTATACTGACTCATGGGATGCAAGCGGGTAAAGCGGTCCGCCGCTGCAACCGCCATGGGGTATTCCTCTTTGCGGTAATAAGCATAAACCAGCTGTACCTCGGCAAGCTCTGTTTCACGCTCTAAAGGGTATTGCACATCCAGCGCTTCAAAACGCTTGATCGCCTCTGAATAATCGCCTTTTTGCATATCCAGCTCGCCGGCCTGGAAAATCTGCTTGGGCGTCTCCCCTTTATAGGCCTCGGCCGGGCCCGTCTTGGTGGCGCAGGCGGACAAAATCAGGGTCATTCCCAGCAAAAAAAGTGTTAGCATGGTGTTTAACATATGAGCTACCTTCTATCTATATCGTTTTTGAACAAAACCGTCAGCTTGCGATGATGAATTATGAAAGCCGCCGTGCATTGTAAACAAAAATCTGTCATCATTCACGCAATGAAAACGATGATTAAAAAAATTCAACAGCGCCTGCAGATTCCCGAAGAGGCGAGCGGCCAGCGATTTGATCAAGTATTGGTCAAGCTGCTGCCGGAGTACTCGCGCGTTTTAATTCAAAAATGGATTAAATCCGGGGAAGCCCTGCTTAACCATAAAATAGTCAAACCCAAGACCCTGGTCTCCGGTGGAGAAACGGTCCTAATCGAAGCCCAACTGGAACCCAAAACCGAATGGGCGGCGCAGCCTCTGCCCTTAAATATTGTTTTTGAAGATGAAGCCCTGCTGGTCGTTAATAAACCCATTGGCCTGATTGTGCACCCCGGCAGCGGCAATCCCGATCACACCCTGGTCAATGCCCTGCTCCATCACAACCCGGAATTAGAAGCCTTGCCACGCGCCGGCCTGATTCATCGCCTCGACAAAGACACCTCCGGTTTGCTGATCATCGCTAAAACGCAGGTTGCCTACAACCATCTGAACAAGCAATTAAAGGCCCGCAGCATCCGCCGTGAATACCAAACCATCGTCAGCGGCACGCTGATTAGCGGCGGCACGGTCGATGCACCCATGGCGCGCCACCCGCTTCAGCGCAAACGCATGGCCGTCATCGAAACGGGCCGTCCTGCCATCACGCATTATCGCGTCCTGGAAAAATTTCGCGCGCACACCCGTCTCAAGGTGCGTCTGGAAACCGGACGAACGCATCAAATCCGCGTACACATGGCTTATATTCAACATCCTATCATCGGTGACGCCACCTATGGTGAACGTCTGCGCCTACCCAAGGGCGCCACACCGAACCTGACGCAGAGCTTACGACAATTTAAACATCAGGCTTTACATGCTGATGAATTAGGCTTGCTTCATCCTGTGACCCAAACGGAAATGGCCTGGAAAGTCGAACTGCCTGACGATTTTCAGGAACTCTTGGCCGCGCTACGTGACGATAGTATTTTACATAATCGGACCTAGTAGAGCGTATAAAGAATAGCTTGTCATATTTACCTTATTTCTCCATAATTTAAGATATCACCTCGAAAATTAACCATAAGAAGGAACGGCTAGATGAAAAAATTCATTCACCTGATTTCTATATGGCTTGCCACTCTCGTCCTCATGAGTTCCGCTCTGGCCAGCATCCCCATGGATACCAGCATTGCCCCCATGCTGCAAAAAGTCTTGCCAGCCATCGTCAATATCAAAGCACAGATTAAAGTCACGGACTACGCCGTGCTACGGGAAATGGAAAAGCAACGAGAGAAAAGCGGAGAAAACTCGCCCCCCACCGATAAAGTAATGTCCGTGGCTTCCGGCGTGCTTGTCAATGCAGACAAAGGCTACATCTTGACGAACGCCCATGTAATCAATGACGCACAAACCATTACCGTCACCCTGGGTGATGGACGCCATTACGCGGCAAAAGCCATTGGCATCGACAAACCTTCCGACATCGCCCTAATCCAGATCAAGGCCAAGAACCTGACTGCCATTCCCATTGCCGACTCGAATAAACTTAAAGTCGGCGACGTGGTTGCCGCCATTGGCAATCCCTTTGGGTTAAGCCAAACCGTGACGGCAGGCATTGTGAGCGCCCTGGGCCGAACCACGCTCGGCATCGAGAATTATGAAAACTTTATTCAAACGGATGCCCCGATTAATCCCGGCAACTCCGGCGGCGCCCTGGTCAATATGCAGGGTGAATTAGTCGGCCTCAACACCGCCATCTTGGCTCCCAACCGCGGCAGCATCGGCATTGGCTTTGCCATTCCCTCGAACATGGCCAAAAGCATCATGGACCAACTGATTCAATACGGCGATGTGCAACGCGGCGTGCTCGGTATCGTCACCCAAGATTTAACACCGGATTTAGCGGACGCCTTCCATACCACCGCCACACAAGGCGCTGCGATCACCATGCTCCAGCCAGATTCACCTGCTGAGCAAGCGGGTTTGCATATCAATGATATTATTACCGGCGTAAACGGCAGCGATATTAAAAACGCCAGCGACGTCATCAACACCGTCGGGTTCCTGCGTGTTAATTCCAAAGTAACCTTAAATATCATTCGCGATAATAAACCGCTGACGGTAACGGCGAGCCTCCTGGATCCCAAGAAACGCGCTGAGTCTATCCAGCTGCGGGATCCCTTTCTCTATGGCATTGAACTTAAAAATTACAAAGAAGTGAGCCCGCTGCATGGAAATGTGCAAGGCATTCTGGTACTGGGCATTGATCCGGAAAGCAATGCCTGGCAAGCCGACCTGCGCCCCGGCGATGTCATTATCTCCGCCAACCAAGAGAAAGTAGCGACGATTGATCAACTCAAGGCGGTTGCTGCGAAAGCAGAGCATACGCTTCTCCTTAATGTCCTACGCGGAGCAGGAGCAATCTTTTTGGTGATTAATCATGATCTGTAGAGAGTAACAGGAGAAAGCCACCATGAATAACACTCTGCGCCGCAGGCTCATTGTTGTTATAATTGTTTCCGGCACGCTTTTTTTCCCTCTTTACCTGGTCTATTACCAGCCACCGGTTATCACTCTTTCCACCACTCAGGCCAAGACCTGGAGCCCCCCTCTTACCACGATCGACAAACGCAGTGCGGTCAACGGTATTGATCTCAGCTCTGAGGCCGCAGGCATCGTTAAGGAAATCCGTTTCACTTCCGGGCAGCAGGTCAAGCAGGGAGATATCCTGATTCTGCTGGACACAACTGTTGAAGAAGCACAATTAAAGGATCTGCAGGCTCAATTAAAGTTGGCGCAGCTTACTTATGAACGCGACAATAAATTGCGCGAGAAAAACGTGGCTTCACACTCGCAATACGAGACCAGCCTGGCTCAGCTCCAGCAAGTCCAGGCCGGTATTGAGGAAGTTCAAGCTTATATCAAGCGGAAAACCATCACCGCTCCCTTTGACAGCAAGGCCGGCATCTGCCGGGTTAGCCTGGGGCAGTACATTGCTCCCGGAACCACGCTAGTGACTCTGCAATCCCTGAATCCACTCTATGTCCGTTTTAGCCCGCCGGGACAAGTCGCGCTTTAGTCTTGCATTGCTGCTGAAAAGGCAACTTTATTTTACGCCTCCCAAATCCTCCACAGTTGACCCCTTTTCAGTTATAATCGAAGCTCAGCCACAATGATTAACAAGGATGGAATCATTATGTCGCAGCGTTCCAAGCTTACCTTGATTAGCGTTATTAGCTTAGCAACCCTCATCTCCACTGGAATCGCCGTCAAAGCAGCCCCCAAGCCTGCCGCCTCAACCCAGCCCAATATCATCGTCATCATGGGCGACGACGTCGGCTGGTTCAATATCGGGGCCTACAATCAGGGGATCATGGCTGTCAAAACACCGCATCTCGACCAACTGGCCGCCGAGGGCATGCGCCTAACCGATTATTACGCCGAGCCCAGCTGCACCGCCGGACGCGCCAATTTCATCACGGGTGAGCTACCGGTTCGCACAGGCTTAACGACCGTAGGCCAGGCCGGTGCCGATATCGGTATGCCGGCGCAAGCACCGACCATCGCCACAGCACTCAAGGCCATGGGCTATGAAACCGGACAGTTCGGCAAAAACCATTTGGGCGACCTCAACAAATACCTGCCCTGTGTCCATGGCTTCGACGAATTCTACGGCTACCTCTATCACCTCGACGCCATGGAAGACCCCTACTGGCACTCCTACCCACCGGAACTGAAAGACCGCGTCGGCCCGCGCAACATGATTCACTGCTGGGCCAGCAACAGCGACGACGCCACCCTGGAAGCTCGCTGGGGCAAAATTGGTAAGCAAAAGCTAAAAGATGAAGGCCCATTGCCACCGGAGCGCATGGAAACAGTGGATAATGAAATTCTCGACAACACCTTTAAATTCATGGAAAAGGCCCAGACGGACGGCAAGCCCTTCTTTATCTGGCTTAATCCAACGCGCATGCATATCTTCACCCACTTGTCTGATAAATATAAAAAGCTGATGAATGCGCAAAATGGTTGGTATACGGAAGAAGCCGGCATGGCGCAGTTAGACGATCTGGTCGGCGATGTTTTGAAGAAAATTAAAGAGATGGGCATCGAAAACAATACCATTGTCATCTTCACTACCGACAATGGCGCTGAAATCATGAGCTGGCCAGACGGCGGCATGACACCCTTCGCCGGTGAAAAAGGCATGGCACTGGAAGGCGGCATGCGCGTTCCAGTTATTATTAAATGGCCGGGCAAGGTACCCGCCGGGAAAATTGAAAACGGCCTGATGTCCGGCCTGGACTGGTTCCCAACCCTGGTCTCCTTCGCCGGCAATCCCACGATCAAACAGGACTTGCTTAAAGGCAAACAGCTCGGTGGCAGCACCTATAAAGTCCACCTGGACGGCTATGACCAAAGCAAGCTGCTCACCGGCAAGGGTCCCTCGCTGCGACATGAAATTTTGTATTTCACGGAAAGCGTCCTGGGCGCCATCCGCATCGACGATTACAAATATATCTTCACCATGCAACCCAAAGGCTGGCTTGGCGGTACCGTCAAATTGGACTGGCCGCTGATCGTCAATCTCCGTCTGGACCCCTTTGAACGCACGACCACCCAAGCGATGGGCTATGGCATGGACTTTTTCGCGCATGAGTTTTGGCGCTTCACCTTCGTGCAGCAGGAAGTGTGGGAGCTAGGCAAATCCTTTATTGACTATCCGCCGATGCAGACACCGGCCACCTTTAACCTGAATAGTGTCAAAGAGCAAATTATCAAAGCGATACGATCTCGGGAAGGGGAATAACATCAATTAAGGCAATGACTGGAAGTTCATTTTTCCTTTTGAAAAGCGCTAGAACGGAGACCGTATTGGCTATGGAAATGAATGCATTAGGCTGGCAGGCAAAAATTGTTACGCTCATTTTCCTCCTCTCTCTCCTCCTCTTAACCGTTCTCCTGCTCCATAGACATCCGCAGCCTTTCCACCCCGTGATCGGCGACGGCGTCACCGGCCCCCAAGGCATGGCCTGGATCCCCGGCGGAGAGTTTCTCATGGGCAGCTCGAGCCGTCTGGCCAGAAACAATGAAAAGCCGGCTCATCGCGTCAAGGTCGATGGATTTTGGATGGACCAAACCGATGTCACCAATGCACAATTCGCAGCCTTCGTGAAAGCCACCGGCTACGTCACCACCGCGGAACAAAAACCAGACTGGGAAACACTCAAAGTCCAGCTCCCACCCGGCACGCCCAGACCGCCGGAAAAAAAACTGCTGGCCGGGGCCATGGTCTTTGTTGGCACTGCCAAGCCCGTGCCACTGGATAATGCCGCCCGCTGGTGGAAATTTGTGCCCGGAGCTAACTGGCGTCATCCCCAGGGACCGGGCAGCGACCTCCAAGGCAAAGAAAACTATCCCGTAGTGCAGGTTTCCTATGTGGACGCACAGGCCTATGCTCAATGGGTTGGGAAACGCTTGCCAACAGAGGCTGAATGGGAATTTGCTGCGCGTGGCGGTCTGGAGCAAGCGGATTATGTCTGGGGAAATGAATACCAGCCTCAAGGAAAATCGATGGCCCAGACCTTTGCCGGAAAGCAGTTTCCCGTGGTCGAACCGGAATACAAAGCGAAAATTGCCACCGTTCCGGTGGCAAGTTATCCGCCAAATGGCTATGGCCTCTATGATATGGCTGGGAATGCCTGGCAATGGGTGGCTGACTGGTATCGCGCAGATGCTTTTGTGCTCGCAGCTAAAAATGCTGTGAGCGGCAATCCACAAGGCCCCGAAGTAAGCTTCGATCCGTCACACGCGGACACGCCTTTTGACGCGCCCAAACGGGTGATTCGCGGTGGTTCCTTTTTATGCGACCCGCAGTTTTGCATGAGCTATCGACCCAGCGCGCGGCGCGGGGTCGATCCTTACAATCCGATGTCGCATATTAGCTTTCGGTTAGTGATGGGCGCTCTGTTTAAGGAACAAACGACTTCGGTTACACGGACAAAGCAGCTCTCTTCGTTGTCATAGCCAACGCAGTAGTAACCGCATGTAATTGTTCGGCTTCCTGGAAATGACCTATGCTTATCTTCTCCGGATTCAGCTTAGTTAAAAACTGATAAAACTTTGAAAGATGGTCGTTTCGAAGAGGTCTATTATACGCCTATGATCATCTGTCGACTGCAAGAGTTGCAGCATTCTTTTTTCAATGTCGCTCAAGGATGTTGCAGTAAAATCTGTAACCAAATCCGTTAAAATAACCTCCGGGTCAGCCCCGTGCTTTGTCCCAATTCTTGCAAAACCTGTAAATTGTCTGTTAAATCGATCGATTATTTTCTGGCGCTCCTGAGCCAGCAATGCACGTGCTGCTCTAGCAAGGACGTCCCTACCAATCTTGTCTATTTCAACCCGCAGCACCTCCGCCAACTCGTGACCCCACGGCAATCTTAGAATCCATAATTTCCCGCTTATTTTTAATTAATTGCGGCATCACTCTAAACACCAATCACCTCATTTTCTGTGTTTGTGTGTAAAAATCATTTAAGCGACCCAGCGTGCGGTCGATCCTTACAATCCGAGATCGTATATTAGCTTCCACTTAGTGATGGGCTCTCCATTTAAAGACGAAGGATAATAGGCTTGGGAAACTCAGCCTGAGCGCCTCGCTTCTTATTCGCAGCCGACGTAGTAGTGGTAACAGCATGCAAGCGCTCGGCATCCTGAAGGTTGCCTCTACTTCGCTCCGGCGCATCCAGATTCAATTTATCTAAAAACTGATAAAACTGCGAAAGGTGGGTGTTTCGAATTGGGCTATATTTAAAAAAGCCACAGAAAATAGTATTTTTATAAGCTATACGGCGGCGCGCTATTGCCTTGAGTTGCGTAAGGAAATCTTTAGCTACAACAGGATTATCAGCCCACTTTGGGTCCTGAGAACGAGACCACATACTATGAATCAAGTTTTGCATCTCCAAAATACCCGTCGGCACATCCTCTTTTTTTCTCAGACCAAGAGAAGACCCGTACAGCTGCTCATGCCAATAATTGTGATCCAAAATAGCTGTCATCAGAACACCGCAGAGCTGGCGATGAATCCTCTCAGCGGGTGATTGAAGAACGAGCACTGCTTGGTTTAATTGTTCTAATAGTGCTTCTGCGGTTGTTACAGATTGGGCGCTATGGTCATCGACAATTTCATGCTTCTCCTCTCGCCGATCCATTTTTTGCTCTTCACCTAAATGACTAGCCTGTGCGGGCGCAGTCGTTCTGGGATCAGTTGTTGCAGGCCTGACTATAGCTTCGACTAATGCGTCTTGGACTCGAACCGCCTCCAGCAGTGGTCCTAAAACTTCCGCAGGCACCACTCCCTGATAGACGACATTCGCTAGTTTTAATGCTTCAAGCAACTTACAAGAAGTACGGGCGGCGTTAAGGTGCATTCGCAAGTCGCTCAAAACCTTATCCCGCTCTTGATTCGAAAGCGATCTCGCCTCGGCCTTCATCTGCATATTCCTACCCAGGACGACGATGCGGTCAATCAGGCTATTCACTGCAGGTGTCTCCCCAGCCTCGTGCTTGAGATTTAATTGAGAAAATTCATCAAGGAGCCCTTCTACCTGTATATTATAGGTATATTCTTGATGCTTTTGCTGGTAGGCTATTCGTAATTTTTCAAGCCTTTCAATCTGCTCCTTTATCCCTTGCACCTCAGCATAAGGGCCTCCGGCGGCTTGTTGCTGCTCGACATAAGCCTTGATCGCGGTCTCCGAGACAGCATCTTCGAGCAAAGTGGCTGGTTTCTCCCCCCAAACAAACTGAGGCCTGCCCAACACATCAACTGTAAGTGTAAAGGGCTTCGAAGCGTCGCCTAGCAGCTTTTGGTAATCTACGTCGCAAGCCAACTCCCTTAAAACCGTATTTAACATCTTCGCGCTATCAGTCAGTCTACTCCCAGCATTATCCGCCTGACGCAAAAGTCCTGTCACACTTAATGCAATGTCACGCAGGGATAGTTCAGAAAAAGTTTTTAGCAAACTCTTTACTAAAATACTCTCTGTTTTGCCGCTGTAATTATCCGGAATATGCGCAAAACCTTTAAATTGGGCGTTAAGGTTCGCGATTCTCTCCTGTCGCTCCTCCCTCAATTCTTCTTTTTTCAATTCACTTACTAAGAATTTTTTTATCTGACGTTGCAACTTCCATGCCAACTCTCGCTTTAAATGTATCAGGTTAATTTGTTTTCTAAGCACCGGCCGCATAGCCTCACTAACAGCACGATCTTTCTCTTGGACTTTCTTTTGTTCCGCCTGTAATGTAGTGAGTAACTGCGCACTAACTTCATCCAGCTCTTGTTTGAGCCTATGAAGGGTTCCGTCATAGGTAGCTACTAAAGCTTTATCTTCCACAGGAACGCCAGCAGGGACCTTTAATAGCTCGAGGTCGCCGATAATCTGGACTTCCTGTAAAGCCCTATCCAAAACCGCTTGGGTAGACGCTTTTGCATGATTTAAAACAACCTGATCAATGAAAAGTCTTGGCGCTAAATGCTTTTCTTCTATCTGCACGGACTCGTCGGGCGGCAAAGCTCTAGCTCCAGGCTCACCTATGCTGATAACAGCACTGCCTAGAGGGACCGAAGCCTCTGTCATTCCTGGTTTTCTCAACAACATAAAGCACCTCTTTCTTCATTTGCGTGTGAAAATCATTTACCCGCTACAGAGCCAAAAGAACAAGCTTTCGCAGCAACAGCGGCAATTTCAGCATTTTGCAGACTTGCAATCGCACCCCCGGTTTTAGCCGCCTGCAACCCCCCTGTCAAGCAGCTTAGGTTACGCGAACAAAGCAGCTGCTTGCTTCGTTTTCGTAGCTAATGCAGTAATAACCGCATGTAATTGCTCGGCTTCCTGGAAATGACTTATGCTTATCTTCTCCGGATTCAGGTTAGTTAAAAACTGATAAAACTTCGAAAGGTTGTCATTTCGAAGAGGCCTATATACAAATAAGCCGCAGAAAATGGTATTTTTATAAGCTAAGCGAACGCTCGCTATTCGCTTGAGCTCCGAAAGAAAATGTTTAACTGTAGCAGGATCATTAGCCCAGTTTTCATTTTCAGTTTCCATCCTCAAAACCAACCTTTGCATCTCCGCAATACCTGTCGGCAAATCCGCTTTCTTTCTTAGAGAGGAGCCGCACAACTGTTCATGCCAATAATGATGATCTGAAATAGCCGTGGTTAGCATACAACCGAGTTGGCTAGCAATCTGCTTATCAAGTTCAAGATCAGCCACAGCGGCGTCGAGTCTTCTTAATAATGACGCTACGTTAGTTGGGCCAACCCCCTCAGAGCTGCTATCAACCTCGCGCTTGACCTCGATCTCCGCGTGGAAGGACCTTACTGAACCAGCACCCAGCACAGACGAAGCCCGCGTAAGCTCAGCTGGCGCAGGCCTGACGAGATTCTCGATTAAGTCAGCTTGTATTTGAAGCGCATCCATCAACTTCTGTAAAACCGGCTTAGGCAGACTTCCATGATAGGCGATCTTCGCTTGTTGTATCGCTTCGTACAACTGATGAGAAGAGCGAGCGACGTGAATATACAAACGACAATCACTCAGAAGCTTAAGCCGCTCTTTATCCGTATTTGGTTTTATAGCGACTACCCTCTGCACCTCGGTTTTCAACTGGCTTAGACCTTTGAGCAGATCATGTTGTAATGTATCAAACCCATTCATAGGCTGAGGAATTGTACTTTCCGCTGCCTCTTTATAGCTAGGAAAAGCCCTAAAGAGCAAAAGTGCTTCACTTAAATAAACATCCTGTATTTGCTCCCTTTTCGCACGAGAGTAGTGAGTGACCATGCGCTGATAGGTCAATCGCATCCAGTCCAGTTCGCCAAGCTTGGACTTCATGCTTGCAATTTCTGTCGCAACCGTCTGAGCCGGGTCTCGTTGCCGGTTATAAGCTGCGATCTGCTCGGGGCTGATTTCGGGCACCCCGGGATTCCATCTAAAAAACCTAGTGAACTGAACCAATTGCAGCGCTTCTCGCGCGTCAAGCTTGCGCTTCATACTTGCAATTTGTATCGCAATAATCTGAGCCGATTTTGGCTGCTGGTTATCAGCTGCGATCTGCTCGGGGCTGATTTGCGAAAGACCAAAGGTAAAAGGTATAACAGGTGATGCCGCACGAGGGGCAAGAAGCAGCGCTAGATACCCGTTGTCTTTTGCCAAATCAGATAAGACGGTGCATATCTTCTTATAATTATCAGACAAACGGCCATGATCATCTGTCGACCGCAAGAGTCTCTGCATTCGTTCTCGAATGGTGTTCAAGGATGCTGTAGTAAAATCTGCAACCGAATACGCTAAAGTAAGCGCCGGGGTAACCCCGGGGCCTGTCTCAATTTCTGCAAAACCATTAAATTGCCTGTTAAATCGATCGATTATTTCCTGGCGCTCCCGAGTCCGTAGTTCGCGGGCTGCTCTAGCAAGGGTTTCCCTACCAATATTTTCTATTTCAGCCAGCAGCACCTCTGCCAACCATTGTTTTGAGGCTTGCAATAAGGCGATTTGCAGCTTATCTCGATGCTCCTCCAGCTCTCTTTTGTGAGCAGAAAGGATGGCGCGAAGATTCTGTAAGGAGGGGGACTCCGCCTCAATAGAAGTAGTTTCAGGAATCTCAAATTTCATAAGGTCCTTTGTAAGCAGCTCAATTTGCTCCCTAATCGCCATCAAATCAGCTGGATTCAAAACCATCGCGAGCGGACCTGCCACCCGATCAGGCGCTTTGCCTTCATCCAAACCCGAGGCCGTGGCAGCTAGGGCAACTCGCGACTCCACGATACGCTTAGAATCCAGAGTTTCACGCTTACTATCCCCATCGTGAGTGATATCCTCTCGCACCCTTCTCAGCATAAATCACCTCATTTTCTTTGTGTGTGTGTGTGCGTGTGTGTGTGTGTAAAAAGCATTTAACCGACCCAGCAGGCGGTCAATCCTTACAATCTGATGTCGCCTATTAGCTTCCACTGAGTGATATGACTCTCCATTTAAAGAGTAAAAGGCTTGGACTTGGAAGTCACACGAGCATTGCTCGTGGTAACAACATGCAATTGCTCGGCAGCCTCAAGCTTACTGCTTATATATAGCCCCTGGGTATCCAGCTTCAGTTTATCTAAGAACTGATAGAACTGCGAAAGGTGGGCGCTGCGAAGAGGGCTATATTTAAATAAACCGCAGCAAACAGAATTTTTATGAACTATGCGGCTGCTTGCTATTGCCTGAAGTCCCGCAAAGAACCTTGTAGCTAAACCAGGGTCATTCGCCCAGTTTTCATTTTCAGCCCGCAGCGTAGAAATCAACACTCGCATCGCCAAAATACCCGTCGGCAAATCTTTTTTCTTTCTCAGACCAAGAGAAGACCCGTATAGCTGTCCATGCCAATAATGACGATCCATAATTGCCATGGTCAGAGTACGACAAAGTTGGCCACGAATCAGCTCAACTGGTGATTGAAAAGCAGTCACAGCTGCATCTAGTTTTTCTAATAGTGCTTCTGTCTCTGTTGCGGGTTTGCTCAAATGGAGGTGTCTGCCAGCCTCATGCTTGGACTCATGCTTAGACTCGTGCTTAGACTCGTGCTTAGACTCGTGCTTGGACTCATACGTGGACTCGCTTCGCCCGCACTGATGGTCTACTAAATCGGCAGCTGCTTCAGGTCTAGATGAAGTGGGTTCGATCACTCTTTGGACTAACTCACTTTGCATTTTAAACGCTGCACACAGTTGACCTGAAAACGCCACAGGCAACTTTCCATTATAGATGACATTTGCTTCTTGTATCACTTTGAGCAACCGGTAAGAAGAACGGGTGGCATTAACGTGCCGGCGCAGATCCTGAATAATCTCATCCCGACTCTGAAACATATAAACCAGCTTGTCCGCTTCGGCTTTCCGCTTCCAAAAACTCTCGTGCAAAGTGACTATACTCTTAGCCAGGAGTGTCTCTTGGCTTTGCACACCCCCGCACTTGGAATTAGTTTGTCCAACTGAATGTCTAGCTGCATCGTTAACTTCCTGCTTAACTTCCTGCTTAACTTCAATCTGTACGCTTTGCTCAAGATCAATCAGAGCACCATTAACAAGGGAAGACTGACCATTGAATATTACTTCTTTAAATTCAGCTATAATTGTGCCTATCTGACTATCATGGGCCTGACGTTTTATCTCTCGACCATTATTATAGTCATCACACCCACTCCGATAGATTGCTTGCAAAGTCTTAAGCTTGCCAACCAGGATCTTCATCCAGCTAATTTCCGCCACAGCATAGGCATGACCTACTCTTTGCTGCCTGACATAAGCACTGATCGCTTCCGACGAACGCAAAAGTTCGGCTTCCATCAAATTAGCTTTTTCATTCCACACAATAAACTGGCTACCACCATCAATTCGAAAGGGAGAAGGCGAATCAGGCGATGTTGTTCCAAGAAGCAGCTCCTGGTAGCCTGCTTCGGCAGCCAACTCACGCAGGGCCTTAGTTACCTCTTTCAAGCTATCAGACGCAGAGTGGTCGTGGTCATCCATTTGACGCAAAAGGTCGAGCATTCTTTCTTGGATTCTTGTTAGGGACAGCCCAGAAAAATCCCGAGCCAACTCATCCAAAAAACTCACCGATTTATAGCTAGCATTAATCTGCGCAAAACCTTGAAATTGTCTGTTGAGCCGCGCGACTTTTTCTAATTCAGCCCCTCCTGGATCGAGCTTTGCCTTTTCAACGGCTTTTCTTATCCCAGCACGTAATCTCTCAGCCAATCTTTGCTTTAAGGCTTGTAGTAAGGCGATTTTCAACTGCTCTCTACCCGCTATCAGCTCTAATTTACATGCATGAAGGCCTGCGACACTAGCCGCTAACTCTAAGTTTTCAGGCACAGGGTCCGGGTCTTTGACTTCGCTAAGGGTCTTTGTAATCTGAGAAATTTCATCCTTAACCATTTTTGCCCACGCGATGAGTTGACCCGCGCCAGGTCGCTGATATTTACCTTCACGCGGCCTCGGCCTCACTGCATCGAGGGTCAAGGTTGTAGTTGACGGTTGAGAGAGGCTCCTCCTGGTACCTGCAGGTACTAAAGCTGGAGCTGCTAGTGCCGCAGCTGAAGCTGCTGGAGCTGAAAATGCTGGCACTACAACGCGCGAAGTCATAAGTTCATCACTTAAGTCGGAAGAATATGGCCTTATGTGCCGTAGTACTCTAAACATAAATCACCTCTCCAGCATTTTTGCGTGTGAAAATCTTTAACGCCATATAAAGCTATGAGAACGAGCTTCCTCAGCAACCTCAGCAGCTTTTGCATTTGGCAGACTTACAACCGCGCCCACGGTTTGAGCCGCCTGCAAACCTACCTTTGCTGATTCAAACTCATTCAAATTCTCAAGAAACTGATAGAACTGCGAGACCGCTGCAGGCCTTTTCGAATTAAAGAACCAGCCGCCGCGGCGGTCTCTATGCGCTTGAATACGTTCCTGTGCCACCCCTTTCAGCTGCGCAATAAATGCAAGGCACTTGCCAGAATCTTTAAGCCATTCCGCATTGGGGCGCCAATCACGCCCCTGCACAATCGCCACCATGCTCTCTATTCCTGTCGACACTTCGGAACCTCGAAAGGCAGAAAAGCGAAGTAAACTATGCCAATAGTCGCGATTCTGAATGACGCTACCAAGCAATCGGCACAATTGCTCGGTAGCTTGCTGTTCTGCTTGCACTTGATGGCCCTCTCGAAGGGTGCGTTGAAGGTCTTGGAGAGCCCTCACCTGGTTACTTAAATTACTTAACTTCCATCGCATTTCCTCCAGAGGTGTCACGACATGAGAAACACCGTCGCCCTTTGCTTCACCGGCTATTGGTTGATGAACACAGTCACGCATCAGTTGTTCTTGAATCTCAGATGCTTGATTGATTTTTGTAGCGAGCGGGCTCGGCACCGCACAGCCCAATCTTCGATAAATCAGTGAAATTTCTTGCATGACTTCGAACAGTTCATAAGAGCACCTAACAAGACCTCCAGACAAGGTCGCAGAGTCAGCGAGCGCCGATTTCTCTTCTGCCAGCTGAAGAAGGTTCAGCTGCGCGACACTCGCGTCTAGTTTGTCAAGCGTCTTCTTACTAATAGGCAGGAGTTCCCCTGCTGCAAATTTTCTCTTCACGTTTTGAACAACGGCCTGATCCGCTTGCAACCTGACTTGACCGCGTTGAAGATCTTTAAGACCGTGAACCTGTCGATTTAGTTCAGCCAACAGAGATAAAGGCTGAGGCCTAGCTACAGCCCCCGGATCTTTTTCTTCCCTGCCTGCAGGCGGGAGAAGACAAGATTCCACCAATTTCGCCTGGACATCAAAGGCACTCCTTATTTTTTCTATAAGTTCCGGCGGCAACTTGTGCCCTGGGTAGATCTGTATCAAGTTTTGCGTGACTTCGAGCAAATCAATGGAGGAACGGGCAATTCTTTCGGACACTTCAAATGCATGCTCCACATTCAACTTCTGCTCTGCAGCCAAACGGCCCACTTGAGCGACACCCTCACCTATTTTGCTAAGCATCACCAGACTAAGGAGCGGGAAACTCTTTCCCTGCAAGTCTCGAATAGCCTGCTGACTTGCTTGAAATTGTTTTTGATGGCTTTGAAATTCGTCATAAAGACTGCGAACCTGTTCATCAAAAGCGATTAACTTTGACTGCGCCAACTTCAGAGGATGCGCAACCGCAGAGCGCTCATGTTTTACTTCACTTCTAGGGGAACGTGGTGGACAGCAAGCCGTCATCAAGTGTTGATGAGCCTCAAATGCCCTATTTATTTTTACTTGAAGCGGGCGCGGCAACTCTTTCGGGTAGAATAATCGAAAATCTTGAGCAACCTCGAGCAGCCGACAGGAGGAACGAGCAATACCTAAAGGCATTTGCAGCGTGCCCGCGCCACTCAGATCCAACTCCCTCTCCATCAAATGGGCTTTTAGAGTAGCGACGCTCGCTATAATGGGCACGTATTGATCATCAGGAACTTGAGCAAATTTAGCGCGAGGATTTGCTGCCAGCAACTTATCCAATTCATCAACAAGAGCGCCAAGGACGTCCTGCTCCTCTTGTAGCTGCTCCTGAAGCATTTTAAGCGCTCGAATCTGCTCCCTGAAGGCATGCAACTTGGGATGCAAATTTTTCAGAGGGGGTGCGGACCTGGAAGCCTGCTTTTCTTCCCCCGCCAGACAAGACTGCATCAACTGCGCCTGCGCCTCAAACGCCTCGTTCATTTGCTTTACAAGCTCGCGTGGGAAAGCTCGGGTTGAATAAATCTGGGAAAGACTTTGCGCGAACTCAAGCAGCTCGTAGGAAGCCCGCACGATCTCTGAAGGTACTTGCATGGCACCTGTCAGATCCAGCGCGTTAGCCTGTAATTTCTTTTTCAATTGCGTGATGCCAGCTAAGATGCCCTGCCACTGCGCCTTGGGAACTCCACTATATTTAATGCGAGGTTCGCGACGGTCCTCGTCCTGCAACCTCTCCAACTCACGCAAAATAAGGCTTGCTTCAGCCAGGTCTACTTCTTTCGCATCTTGAGGGACCAGTTGTTGCATTCTAAATCGTAAAAAATTCGCATCCAGCTGAGCGATCTCAGTCTGTAATTCCTGAATACCGGCAGCCAACTCAGCTCGTTTTTGGGGCTGAGCATGCACCTGAGCGCTCCTCTCGCTTTGAAGCTTTCTCGCTTGCACGATGACGTCTCTTCTAACATTAAAATGTTTTTTACCCTGACCAGTAGACTCATCAAAAACCGATATCGGAACTGCATCGGGCTCCTGTGGCTGGAACAGCGCTTTCGCGACTATTCTGTCAAGCTGCGCCTGCAATCCGGGTGTGGCATCCAGTGAGCCGCTCGTGTCCTCCAAAAATTGGCAGACCATGGGCAGAACCATTTCAAATGTATCGAGTTCGGAGAAGTTAGAATTTAAATCTTCATTGAAAACAAGCTCTTCTCCGTTTACCCTAACATAACCTTCAAGCCGTTGACGGATCCCAACACCACGTGTTCTCGCACGCTCGCACAGCAGTCTTAGTTCCGCTTTTATAGCTTCCGCCAACGCCCTCTTCATTTCTTGAATCCGGCCATTGATATCGAACTCACTGAGTTTCGCCTCTTGTCCTTCCAACTGCTCCCGCTGTTCCTTAAACAGATCAAGCCGACGACGGGCGTCTTGTACCTGATACTGGAGCCCTGCTTCGGCCTCAGTCAATGGTATCTGGGTCTGAACGGAGGGCCCACGCAAGTGTTTTGCTTCCCCCACCGCTTTTCTACCCTTAGCCTTACGAGCGAAATAGTCTTCCTTCCTTTTTAATTGAGCGTCCAAAGCCTTGAGAATGGTCAGTTGATGTTGAGAAAGAGTTGTCGCTGGCGAATCACCAGCAAGTGACATAATAGCGGTATGTGACATTCGTGGAGACATGAGCTTGAACCTCGTTTGTGTATTAATGTATATAAATCTAGCTTAAATTATACCGACTAAGCCTTAAGGAAATCTGAGCAAATTATATCTAAATATGCCTCTTTATGCGATAGAAATCGCAATTTAGAACTGCACAGGATCTATAGGATACCAACCGGATTGCCAGTCCTCTTGAGCACAAAAAAGCATCTCTTTTATCAAGCAGATAGAGGTCTTTCGTGTATATATTCGCTCCACCCTTCCCCTAACCCCTTCCTCCACGCCGTTCGTGGAGGAAGGGGTTAGGGGAAGGAGGTAAAAACGATTTACTTTACATTTTTATGCGAATTCGCTTTAATGTGCAAACTGGACAATCATTATTGTTTTACCCTTAAAAATGCGTTTACTATTCATCCTCCTCTTCGCTCTAATCAGTCTTTCAAGCAACCCTTCCCTTGCTGAGCCGCCAGCTGCTCGTCAGCAGGAATGGCTCATTGACACCGATGTCGGCCCGGACGATGCTATAGCGCTTCTCTACTTATTAAAACAGCCCTCGGTCAAAGTGACAGCCATCACCATTGAAAGTGATGGCAACGCGCATTGTCAACCAGCCTTTGCCAATGTGGCCGGGCTTCTGCAACTGGCAGGACAGCGTAACATTCCACTCGCTTGTGGCCGCTCTACGCCGCTCCGCGGCACGCATCACTTTCCTCAAAACGTGCTGGATAGCTGCGACCGCATGGCAAACACACCGCTACCCCAATCGACCCTGCCCCGCTCTCGAAAAACCGCGAAAGACTTAATGATTGAAACTTTAAACAAAGCCGCCAAGCCGATGAATATTCTCGCGATTGGTCCTTTAACCACTTTGGCCGAAGTTTTTGAACAGCAGCCGCAATTAAAAGCCAAGGTGCATATGGTTTACATCATGGGCGGAGCAATCCGGGTTCCGGGAAATATTCACGAAACCGTGGCCAGCAATCTTAATCAGAGCGCGGAATGGAATATCTACCTTGACCCTTATGCGGCAGACCAGCTTTTCCACTCCGGCTTGCCGCTCACCCTCGTGCCGCTGGATGTGACTAATCAAGCTTTGGTCGATCACGCATTTTATGAACAGCTGCAACAGCAACAACAAACACCGGCTGCGAAGTTTGTTTCTTCCCTGTTAGACCACAAGAAACAACAGTTGCAGAGTAAGACCTGGTATCTGTGGGACCCCCTGGCAGCGTTGATTGCGATGAATGAAAGCTTAACACGCTTTGAGGTCTTGCCGCTTTCGGTAAGACAAGAACCCGAAGCTTGGTCAGGCGCGACCGTGATTGATAAGAAGCACGGCGGAAAAGTGCGGGTGAGCATTGGCATTCAAAGTGAAAAACTCAAACGGCAACTAATCACCGGGCTAAATCAAGGCTAAGCGTTATCTCAATTGTCATCCTGAGCGCAGCGAAGGATCTCCCCGCTGCTTAGGGAGTGAGATCCTTCGCTGCGCTCAGGATTGCAGGACAAATTTTTAATAATACTCAACCGTAATAATATTTGCTCGCCCATACTGAATCGAAAACGAAATAATAGAATAGTTCGAAACATAGCTATCCAGATAACCATAATTCGGATGCCAGATGGTTACATTCGTCGTCGGGAAAACCAAGTTGCTGACGATGCGATAAACACCGTTGCCATTGAGCCAGTCAGAGATACCCGTATACGGCACTTCAACCTCGATCGGATCCGGCGTATTATTGATGACTAAAATTTCAGTGCCATACATGCTGTTTTTCGTAAGAGCGATTGAATTTCCAGTTCGCTTAAATTGAGCGCCGGTATATTTCCCTTTCAGATCGACGCTTGCAAAAGAAAGCGAGGTGAAGCACAGCAAAGCTATTAAAGAAAGACAAGTCAACATGATTTTTTTCATTTTATATCCTCGTTGTCAAGATCACTATCAATTCCCTCAGGTAAAGTGCTTTGGGAAAATTCAACAGACCCTCAGTATTGCCGGATGCTTCCTTCATCCTTCGCACGCGCGTATGGTAATAGAGATGAGCGTTAGGTTCAATGAGGAGAAGCGAACGCCGCGAGAAAGCCGATTGACTTCACAAGGAAAGCGAAACACAATGTAAAAAGTGCAAAAGTCAGAGGGCCGCCTTCAGCGAAATATAAGATCTTTAAAAAATCTGGGATAGTTACCATGGTTAAAAAACTTTTAATAGCCGGCGCTCTTTTCGCCGCAAGCACCCTCAACGCTCTCGCCGCCCCTTATCTCGGTGCGGGGCTCGGCATACAAAACACCGAGTCCTATAATGGTCTGCTCGCCACCGTCTTTGGTGGCTACAGTCTCAGCTTCGGTGAATATCAAAATTATTACTTCGCTGGCGAAATTTTTGGCGATACCGGTTCCCTGCCCTTAAGCCAGAATTATTATCGCCGCACCAATTTTGGTTTTGGCGCCAGCCTGCTGCCCGGCTATGTTTTCCGCGAAGCGGTTTTAGTTTACCTGCGTATAGGCGTGGAAACCTTTCGCTACTCAAAAACCTTACAGATGTTCACCGGCGGCCAGCTGGGTCTTGGTTTGCAAATGGACCTCTCGAATACCTGGGCCATGCGTGGAGAATATATTTATACAGGCCAAGGTATTATCCAAAATTTTGGCTACTCCCGCTTCAACTTTTTCAAACTTGGTTTAATCTATAAGTTTCAATAATCACCACGGACAAAACACGAGTACAGCACTTGGCTTATTTTGGTCAGGATGCCCGGGTAGAAACATTCAAAACGACCGAATTAATCGAACAATAATTGGGCGTTAGTACTAGCGCGGAAACCTTTCCTAGACTATAATCCCCACTTGGAATTTTTTCAGGGATGTGAAATTAACAATGCTAGCGACGCAGCAAGCTGAAATTCTTGATTTTAACGCCTTATCTCGCTCAGAAATTAGTCAAACATTACAAAAATACCAGCTTGGACTCACTGTTGACGAAGCCCTCACCATCCAAAATAGCATTTTAAAACGGCCACCCAGTTTAACAGAAGCCATTCTCTGGTCTATTCAAGGTTCCGAACATTGCTCCTACAAATCCAGCCGCAAGCATTTAAAAAAAATGATTACCGACGGCCCCAATGTCATCTTAGGGGCTAAAGAAGACGCCGGCATTGTCGCTGTGGCTCAGGATAAACAAGGCCATCGCTATGGCATTGTCATGAGCCATGAATCCCATAACCATCCTTCACAAATCGTGCCCTATGAAGGGGCGGCCACAGGCGTTGGCGGTAATGTACGCGATGTCTGCTGCATGGGCGCCGAAGTCATCGCCATCGGCGATGGGCTGCGTTTTGGCTCCTTGCAGCTTCCCAAAACTCGCTGGATCCAGGAAGGCGTGATCGCGGGCATCGCCGGTTATAGCAACCCCATTGGCGTTCCCAACCTCGCCGGCGATGTGTATTTCGATTCCGGCTATAACGAAAATTGCCTGGTCACCGTGGTCACGCTTGGCGTGGTGCGTGACGACGCCGTCATTCACTCCTACGCACCGCAAAACGCGGAAGGCTATGTCTTTATTTTAGTGGGCAAGCCCACGGACAACAGCGGTTTCGGCGGCGCAAGCTTTGCTTCGGCGGACTTAAACGAAGAACAGCAAGAACGCAACAAAGGCGCAGTCCAGGAACCCAACGCTTTTTTAAAGCGTCACTTACTCAAGGCCAATAATGCCCTCTTCCGTCTACTGCAAGAAAAGAACAAAATCAACCAGGTTGCCTTCAAAGATTTAGGCGCAGGCGGCGTCGCCTGCGCCTCCGTTGAGATGGCTGAAAGCGGCGGCTATGGCGCGGAAATACACTTAGACCAGGTGCCAGTCAGCCTGCCGCATTTGCATCCCTCTGTCATTCTCTGTTCCGAAACGCAGGAACGTTTCATGTGGGTCGTGCCCCCGGAGCTAAGCGATCTCATCCTCAAACACTATAATCAAACTTTTGCCCTGCCCGCTATTTCCGCCGGCGCACAAGCCAAAATAATCGGCAAAATTCGTTTGGATAAAAAATATGTGGTTTATCACCATCAAAGCATTCTGGTCGATGCTTTAGCCGCCGATGTCACCAAGGGACTGCTTTACGACCGACCCTACACGGCGCCACAAAAAAATCGGCGCGAGCCCCAACTCCAGCCGCTCTCGAATTATAATGACGTCTTATTAAAACTCCTGGCTCATGAAAATATCGCCTCCCGTGCGCCAGTCTTTGAAAAATATGACAAACAGGTCCAGGGCCGCACCATTCTGGAAACCGGAGAAGCCGACGCCGGCGTCATGCAGCCCTTTAATGAAAATAAATACCCCGAGGAAATTCGTCTCACTGGGATTGCCCTGGCAATGGACCAGCATCCGCGCTACAACAAAATGGACCCCTATTGGGGTGCAGTGAACGCCGTGGTCGAAGTCGCGCGTAAAGTTGCAGCCGTAGGCGCAAGCCCGCAGGCCGTCACCGACTGTCTCTGCTTTGGCAATCCAGAAAAACCAGAACAAATGTGGGAATTCACGGAATCCGTCCGCGGCATCATTGATGCCTGTCAAGCAATCGGCCTCCAAGATTTTCCCGGCGCTTCATTGCCGATCATTTCCGGCAACGTCTCCTTCTACAATGAATCCAAATCTGGCGCCATTCCACCCAGCCCCATGATGAGCTGTCTCGGCATGCTGCCGGATGTCCGCAAGGTCGTTTCCAGACACTTCCGGCAAGCCCAGTCTACTTTAATCCTCCTTGGCGAAAGACGGGATGAATGCGGCGGCGGCGCCTATTACGAACTTTACGGCGAGTTGGGTGCCCAACTCCCCAAGCCCCGCCTGGAGCAGATCAGCCAGGAATTGCGCACCATTTATGCCTTAATTCAGCAAGAACAAATTCTTGCGGTGCAGGTAGTTGCTAAAGGCGGCCTGGCCGTGGCCCTGGCCAAAATGAGTTTTAAAAACCGCATCGGCTTCACCGTGGCGCTGCCCGGCTCCTTGCCAATGGATAAAAAATTATTTAGCGAAACCGGCGGCTTTATTTTGGAAGTCGAACCCTCCAAGCTCGCCTCGGTCAAAGCGCTTTTAGCACAGCGACAACAGCCCTTTGCCCTTCTGGGACAAACGCAAGCGCCACCACGCCTGCAAATTGAAACGGCCTTGGATCTCTCCCTTGAGGAAGCGAGCCTGGCTTTTGAAAACGGACTACGGGAAAAACTCTTATGACCATTCTAGATTATAAAGCGGCGGGTGTTGACATCGAAGCGGGAAATGAAGCCGTCAAACGCATCAAAAAAGCCGTTGAAAAGACCTTCTCCCCCGCGGTACTAACAGACATCGGCAGCTTCGGCGCACTCTACGATTTAAAAACAATCATTCAAGAATACAAACAACCCGTCCTGGTGCAAAGCATCGACGGTGTCGGCACCAAAACCATCCTTGCCCGCATGATGCAAAAATATGACACCCTGGGCATCGATTTAGTCAGCGCGACCACCAATGACATCATCGTGCTGGGCGCCAAGCCGCTCACCCTGCTGGATTATATCGCCAATGACAAGTTGCGACCGGAGGTGGTTGAACAATTGGTTCATGGCATGGCCAAGGCTTGCTGTGAAAATCAGATTTCGCTGGTGGGTGGTGAAACGGCGGAGATGCCAGGTACCTATTTACCCGGCGAAATTGATTTAGTGGGTATCATCACCGGCGTCGTGGAAAAAGACAAAGCCATCCTCGGGAAAAACATTGTTCCCGGTGACTTGGTCTTTGCTTTTGCCTCCAGCGGTTTGCACACCAACGGCTATTCACTGGCGCGGAAATTATTTTTTGAGCACAACCGCTTTACCGTGGAATCCAAACTGCCTGAACTTCCTGTCACTTTGGGCGAAGCGCTACTCGAGCCTCATATCAATTACACGCTGCCGGTCCAAGCTCTTTTGCAACAGTCCATCGAGATCAAAGGCATGGCCCACATTACCGGCGGCGGACTGCTGGAAAACCTTCCCCGGATCCTGCCTCGAGGGTGCTCCGTTGAAATTCTCAAAAACACCTGGCCACAACAGCCGCTCTTTTCTCTATTACGCGACCTGAGCCGCCTCGATGACGCGGAACTCTACCGCACCTTCAATATGGGCGTTGGCCTGGTGATGATTATCGCGCCGGAAATGGCGGATAAAATCCACTTAGCACTGAAAAAAATGCCCCACTTTAAACTCTATGAAATTGGTCAAGTCATTTCGGGTGATCGCAAGGTAAAACTATGCGCATAGCCATCATTCAATTCCCAGGCTCCAACTGCGAACGCGAAACCCAGCTCGCGGTGCAACGCGCCGGCATGGAGCCCGTCGAGTTTTTATGGAACCAACCCAGCGAAACCTTGAGTCACTTTGAGGGTTATATTTTGGTCGGCGGTTTTTCCTATGAAGACCGCGCACGTTCTGGAATCATCGCCGCCCTCGACCCGCTGATGCTGAAATTGCGCGAAGAAAGCCGTCAGGGCAAACCCCTCCTCGGTATTTGCAATGGCGCGCAAATCCTGGTGGAATCAGGCTTGGTCCCCGGCCTGGAAAATGACCAACTCGGTGCAGCCTTAACCGACAATAAACGTCTTCGTCAGGGGAAAGTTCTGGGTACCGGCTTTTATAATGCCTGGGTCCACCTGCGCCTAACAGACCACTATCAAGCCGGCGCCTTCACACGCTGCTTAAGTCCCCAACAAGTGCTTCATCTACCGGTCGCCCACGGCGAAGGCCGCTTTCTCCTTCCCCCCGCTCTGCTCGGTGAAATGCAGGCTCGCGGTTTAAACCTGTTTCAGTACTGCGCCGAAACGGGCGAGGTGCGGGATGAATTTCCCATCAATCCCAACGGCTCCATTGACAATATCGCCGCTATCACCAATCCATCCGGCAATGTGATGGCCATGATGCCACACCCGGAACGCACTGCAAACGGCGATGCCATTTTTCAATCCATGCGCGATTATATTCGCGAAGGCAATTATAAACGAGAGACGCCGTTGCGCTATCAACCGCCGGCTCTTGAAATTCACCATTACCAAACCGGCGGCGAACTAGCCCGGGAATTAATCGTGGAACTGATCATCACCGACAACCAAGCCCTGTCGGTTAACAATGAACTGCGGCGCGCCAACCTGGACGTCGAATTAAAGCGGCAAACGCATTGGGAAATTGAATGTGACAACCGAGTCACTTACGAAAAAATTCTCGCAAGCGAGCTGCTCTACAACAAGCGTAAAGAATTTGCTCTTGACTGCCCCGTTGCTCCCAAACTGCCCCGCGAACCGGCTTTTCTGGTGCGCGCCAAGGAAGATTGGATTGGCCGTCAAAAAAAGCAACGGCTTGAAACCCATTTTGGAATCAAAGGGATTCACGCCCTGCGTCACAGTGTCATCTGGCGGGTCCAGGCGCGTCAAAACCTGGACCTTATCACTCACCGTATCATCCACTCTCACATTTTATTTAACCCCTATGCCCATGACTGCTATCACTACTAAAGACTACAGCCCGCAAATTCGCCGGGCCTTGAATTTTCGTCTCGATGAAACGCGCCTTAGCCACGGTCAAAAATACCAAGGCAAGGTACGCGACACCTATGACCTCGGCGATAAACTTATCCTCGTCACGACAGACCGGCTCAGCGCCTTTGACCGCAACCTGGTATCCGTGCCCTATAAAGGACAGGTCTTGAACCTGACCAGCGCCTGGTGGTTCGAAAAAACCAAACACCTCGTCCCTAACCATGTGTTGGCCATTCCCGACCCGAATGTCACACTGGCAAAAAAATGCAAGGTTTTCCCCATTGAATTTGTTGTGCGCGGCTACATCACCGGCACCACCAGCACCTCGCTGTGGACACAATACAACAAAGGTATCCGCAACTATTGCGGCATCGCGCTGCCGGAAGGCTTGCGCAAAAATCAAAAACTCGATCAAGCCTTGATGACGCCAACCACCAAGGATGTGCATGATCGTCCCATTAGCCCGCGAGAAATCGTCGCGGAAGGCTTGATGAGCGCAGACGACTGGGAGCAAGCTTCCGCGATCGCGCTGCGTTTATATCAGTTTGGCGTGGAAGTGGCCGCCAAACACGGCTTAATCCTGGTCGACACAAAATACGAGTTAGGGAAAGATCACGAAGGAAACATTGTTCTGGTCGATGAAATCCACACGCCGGATTCCAGCCGTTATTGGCTGGCCCACAGCTACGTGGAACGTTTCGCGCAGCAGCAAGAACCGGAAAACATCGACAAAGAATTTTTGCGGCTTTGGTTCGCTAAAAATTGCGATCCTTACCAGGACGCTATTTTGCCGCAAGCGCCGGAGGAACTCATTGTGACCTTATCCGCGCGCTATATTCAGCTTTATGAAATGATTACCGGCGCAGCCTTTCCGTTTCCTGAATTAAAGTCTTCGCTGCAAGACCGCATTGCCGATAATATCGCAGCCTGTTTCGCATAAGGCTAAGAAACACTATATTGAGCTTCAACGCTGTATTTTGACGAAAACCATCAAAATACAGCGTTGAAGGCCATAGGAGCAGTGCGCATTATGTGCGGAATCATAGGGATATACAGTCAAGAGCCCGTTGCAACTCAGCTCTATGACGGTTTGATTCATCTTCAACATCGGGGGCAGGATGCCGCCGGCATCGTGAGCTATGACACCGAGGCAACGCCTCATTTTTATGTCAAGCGCGGGCTAGGCTTGGTACAGGAAATTTTCTCCCCAGAAGAAGTTATTCAATTCAAAGGTCAGTTTGGAATCGGACATACACGCTACCCCACAGCCGGAGGCTACAAACTCAGCGATGTGCAGCCGCTGCAATGCAACTCACCCCGTCAACTCGCCCTGGCCCACAACGGAAATTTAACCAACACCGCAGAGTTGACCGCACGCCTCACACAGCGCCTCACCTCCTCCATTGATTCCGAAGCGCTCTTGCTGCACTTGGCCGCTGATCTGCCGCCCCTCTCACCGGCATTCCCCTCACCGGCGCTCTTTGACCATCTTTGCGCCTCGGTTAAAAAAATCATGCAAACAGCCCAAGGCTCCTATTCCGTCCTCTGCCTCATCGAAGGCGGCGGGCTACTCGCCTTTCGCGACCCCCACGGCATTCGTCCCCTGGTCTTCGCTGAACGCCAGGCCGCAAACGGTAAAAAAGACTATATTTTTGCCTCCGAATCATCCATGTTTTATTCCTTGGGTTTCCAACTAAGCGGCGATGTTGAACCCGGTGAGCTGCTCTATGTCGACCTCCACGGCAACCTGCACCGCCGCAGCCTGATCCAAACTACATTTTCACCCTGCATTTTTGAATACGTCTACTTTTCCCGTCCCGACTCCATCATCAATCAAGCCAGTGTCTATCGCTCGCGGATGAACATGGGACAAAATCTGGCACGACAGTGGCAACAGGAACACCCGACGCTCACACCGGACATCGTAATCCCCGTTCCCTTTACCTCCAATACCGCCGCCCTGGCCTTTGCCAATGAAATCGGCGTGCGCTATTCCGAAGGCTTGTATAAAAACCCCTTTATTGGCCGCACTTTTATCATGCCGGACGGAAAAAAGCGCAGCCGCGGCGTGCGGCATAAATTGACGGCGCAAAAATCGGAAATTGAAGGCAAAAAAGTTCTACTCCTGGATGACAGCCTGGTGCGCGGAACCACTAGCGTCGAAATCGTGAAAATGGTGCGTGAATACGGCGCCAAAGAAATCTATTTTGTCCTCGCCTGTCCGCCGATCAAGCATCCCTGCTTTTACGGCATTGACATGCCCTCCGCCAAAGAGTTGCTCGCCGCCAACCAAAGCCTGGAAGAAATTCAGGCCCATCTGGGCGTAACCCAGTTATTATATTTGCAAATTGATCATTTGGTCGAAGCCGTTTCACGCGAAAGCAAGCAAAAAATTAGTACGCCGTGCTTGGCCTGTATGAATGGCTGCTATGTCTCCGGCCAAATGAACGAAAAAAAAATTCAAAGTCTAGAACAGCAACGGCAAAAGGATAAGCTTTAGCAAGCAATAACGCCGCCTACGGCGCAAATAAGTTTCAGATGGAGTGTGCACATCTTAATTAGAAGCAGCCTGACGCTCCGCGTTATGGCTGCAATCTCAAACCAGATGACCTGTGCACACCATCTGAATTAGAAGCAGCCAAACGCTGCGTGTTATGGTTACAGTTTCACACTTTTAAGGAATGAGCGATGAAAATACTGCTTCTTGGTTCCGGCGCACGCGAACATGCGCTGGCGAAAGCGCTGGCCCGTTCGGCGCAACAACCGGAGATCTTTTGTTTCGCAACCACCTATAACCCCGGGTTGATGGAACTCGCGGCCGGCTATCACGTCGGCGACCCCTGCTCCCGTCAGGAAGTCTTGCAAATGGCGCAAAAATGGCGGACGACGATGGCCCTCATCGGCCCCGAAGCGCCGCTAGAAAGTGGCGTAGCCGATTATTTAGCGAACCACCAGATTCCAACCATCGGGCCCACCAAGGCACTGGCACAAATTGAAACCAGTAAAGCCTTCGCGCGCAATTTGCTAAAAAAATATAAAATTCCCGGCAGTCCGGAATATCGCGTTTTCACCGGTCTGGACGGCGCGCAAGATTATTTAAAATACCTGGGCAACAATAATTTCGTGATCAAAGCCAACGGCCTAGCTGGCGGCAAAGGAGTTAAGGTGGCCGGCGATCACTTGCACTCACTCACCGACGCCTATCAATACTGCGTCGAACTCGACAAAAAAGGACAGTCCTTTTTAATCGAAGAAAAATTGCTGGGGCAGGAATTTTCCCTGTTATGTTTCACCGACGGCTACAGCACCCTGCCGATGCCGCTGGTGCAAGACCATAAGCGCGCCTTTGTCGGCAACAAAGGGCCGAATACCGGGGGCATGGGCAGCTATACCGCCGCCAATCATCGTTTGCCCTTTTTATCCAATGACGACATCCGCGCCGCGCTTCAAATCAATGAATTGACCATACAAGCCTTGATGGAAGAAGTCGGCGAACGCTATCAAGGCGTCATCTACGGGGGCTTCATGGCCACCAAGGACGGCATTCGACTCATCGAGTTCAACGCCCGTTTTGGCGACCCTGAGGCACTCAATCTTTTGGCCATTCTCGAATCGGATTTCTTGGAGCTCTGCCAGTCCATCATCATCGGCAAACTCAAGCCCGCACTCGTCAAATTCGCTCCTCTAGCTACGGTTTGCAAATACGCCGTTCCCGAAGGCTATCCGGATCAACCGGCTAAAAATCAAGTGATCGATCTCAGTGCTGTGAAAAGGCCGGAGCAACTCTATATCGCCGGCTTGCACAAGATGGACAATAAGCTGTTCACCACCGCCTCGCGTGCTGCGGCGGTCGTGGGCAAGGCCAAGAGCATCCCCCAAGCCGAAAAAATGGCCGAAGAGGAAATCAACCGCATCAAAGGCCGACTGTTTCATCGTGAGGACATTGGTAAAAATGATTTAATTCAAGCCTGCATTCGTCAAATGCAAGCCTTGCGGCAGATCAAGACCACCACCGCCGCGGGTGAACCGCTATGAAGACGCTCCGCTTGGCCATCCTGGGCTCGACCCAGGGCACGGATATGCTGGCTTTGATTGAGGCGATCCAGCAAAAACGCCTGAATGCCTCGATTGAATTGGTGATCAGCGACCAAGCCCAGGCCCTGATTTTGCAAAGAGCTCGGGCAAAGAACCTGACCACGCTTTTCATCGACCCGCAGAGCAAAACGCGGGAAGCATTTGATCGAGAGCTCAGCAGCTTGCTTATGGCCGCAAACATTGATTTAATCGTACTAATCGGCTTTATGCGCATTCTTTCCTCTTCCTTCGTCAAACACTGGAAAGACCAGATCATTAATGTACACCCCTCCTTGCTGCCGGCCTTCGCCGGCGGCATGGATAAAAATGTTCACCAGGCTGTTCTAGACGCCGGTGTCCAGGAAACGGGCTGCACGGTGCATCGGGTGACGGAGCAAGTCGACCAAGGACCCATTCTGGTTCAAAAAAAATGTGCCGTCCGCGGAGAGGATACCGTTGACAGCTTAAAAGCACGCGTACAAGCCCTGGAAGGACTGGCTCTCATTGAAGCGATTCACAACCTCAACCCCACAAATCAGCAGGCAAGCCATGAATCATGACAAAGTAAAAATCAGACGCGCGCTCCTCTCCGTTTCCGATAAAACCGGCTTGGTGGATTTCGCGCGCCAGCTTTCTCAACACGCAATTGAACTTATTTCCAGCGGCGGTACCTGCAAGGTGCTCAAAGAAGCTGGCATCCCGACGCGCGAAATCAGCGAACTAACCGAATTTCCGGAAATCATGGATGGTCGCGTGAAAACGCTGCATCCTAAAATTCACGGCGGCATCCTCGGTCTGCGCGACAAACATCAGGCCATCGCCCAACAGCATCACATTCAATGGATCGACTTGGTGATCGTGAATCTATATCCCTTTGCCGCGACCATCCAGAAACCCGGCTGCACCTTCGACCAAGCCATCGAGAATATTGACATCGGCGGACCCACGCTCATTCGCTCCGCGGCCAAAAACATGGGCTGGGCGACAGTCGTCGTTGATCCTGCGGATTACGCCGCGCTCGCCGCCACGCTGCAACAAGAGGACGGCCTGGACTTTGCCACGCGTCGCCGGCTCGCGACCAAGGCCTTTGCGCATACCGCCCATTACGATGCCCTGATTCAAAATTATTTACAGCCCGAGCCACTCTTTCCTGAACAGCTCAGCCTGCCGCTGCAGAAATACGCCGACCTGCGCTATGGTGAAAATCCTCACCAAGCGGCCTGCGCCTATCATTTCCTGCCGCAAACCCCCGGCATTTTGTCGGCTCAACAACACCAGGGCAAGCTCCTCTCCTACAATAACCTCGCGGACGCGGACGCAGCCCTGGCCTGTGTCTATGAATTCACGCAACCAGCCTGCGTCATTGTGAAACACGCGAACCCCTGTGGCGTCGCGCTCGCGGCTGACATCGAAACCGCCTTTCAGCGCGCCCTGGCCGCCGACCCGGTTTCCGCTTTTGGCGGCATTATCGCCTTGAACCGGCCTTGTAGCGCAGCAGTCGCCCAGATGCTATCTTCGGTTTTCATGGAGGTCCTCCTGGCTCCTGGCTATGAACCGCAGGCCTTAAGTCTCCTTGCTCAAAAGCCCAATTTGCGCGTATTGGAATTAAATCCCACCACACCGAGACCGCTCGTACTTCAAAATGCCCAGTGCGACGATATCCCTCACCCATCCTCCTCCACTGAAAGTGCCGTCAAACGGGAGTTCAAGTTTATTCAAGGCGGCCTTTTGGTCCAGGAACAGAACCACCAGCCGCTCACGCTCGAGCAACTCCAGGTCGTCACCAAGCTGCGGCCGGAAGCCGAATTACTGGAAACCATGCTCTTTGCCTGGCGGGTCTTGAAACATCTTAAATCCAATGCCATTTTAGTGGCCAAGGAACAACGCACCGTGGGCGTCGGCACCGGCCAGGTCTCACGTATTGACGCCGTGGATCTTGCCCTGCGGAAAGCAGAGCCGCAGCTAGCGGGCAGCATTCTGGCTTCGGATGCATTTTTCCCATTTCGTGATAGTATCGATCGTATTGCGCAATTTTCTAAATCCGTGGCCAAGGGCGTTCGCGCTATTATTCAGCCAGGTGGCTCTGTCAAAGACGCTGAGGTGATACAAGCTTGTAATGAGCATGGAATTGCGATGGTATTTACTGGTCAACGCTGTTTTAAACATTAGAGGAAAAACTTATGACAAAAGCGATGGTGAGTATTCTCATGGGCTCCAAATCCGATTGGCCCATCATGGAACAAGCTGGCCTGACCCTGGGCAGCCTCGAAATCCCCTTCGAAGCGCGCGTGCTTTCTGCCCACCGCACGCCGGATGCTTTGTTCAGTTATCTGGAAACCGCCGAAAGCCGCGGCATTGAAATCTTTATCGCTGGGGCCGGCGGTGCCGCTCACCTGCCCGGTGTGATCGCGTCCAAGACCCTGGCTCCCGTAATCGGTGTGCCCATGCCTTCCCAGGCCTTGAATGGCATCGACTCCTTGCTCTCGATAGTGCAAATGCCCGCCGGCGTGCCCGTTGGCACCATGGGCATTGGCAAGTCTGGCGCGACCAACGCGGCTCTCTTTGCCGCCGCCATCTTGAGCCTGAAATACGACCACTACCGCGCGCAACTGGACAAGTATCGTAAAAAACAGGCCCAGGCTATTTTAGAAGTTGCTCATCCAGCAGGATAAACCGAAACAATGCCAGCTCAACTGATCAATGGAAAAAGCCTTTCCGCTACACTGCGCCAGCAAATCGCGGCAGAAATCGCAACGCAGGTCGGGAAAGGCGTCCGACGTCCCGGCCTGGCCGTTATTCTGGTCGGCCAGGATCCGGCCTCCCAAATTTATGTGCGCAATAAAAGTCTTGCCTGTGAAGAAGTTGGAATTCAGTCTTTTTATTATGGCTTGCCTGAATCCTGTAGCCAGGAAGAGCTGGGCGCACTGATTGAGCAATTAAACGCAGACCCTGCTGTTGACGGCATTTTGCTGCAGCTGCCTTTACCGAAACCTTTGGACGCCAGCCGTGTGCTTGAAAGCATCGATCCCTGCAAAGACGTAGATGGTTTTCACCCCTATAACCTGGGAAGACTAGCCGAGCGCCGGCCCTTACTACGACCTTGTACCCCCCGGGGCATCATGACCTTGCTCGACAGCATTCAGACTGAATACCGGAAAAAACACGCCGTTATCGTTGGCGCCTCCAATATTGTGGGCCGCCCAATGGCATTGGAACTGCTGCTAGCCGGCTGCACCATCTCAGTCTGTCACCGTTTTACCCAGAACCTGGCTTATTTTGTCAAACAGGCGGAACTGCTCATTTGCGCCGTCGGCAAACCCGGCTTAATCCAGGGCGACTGGATTCAGGAAGGCGCGACCGTCATTGACGTCGGCATTTCACGTCTCCCGGACGGCTCCCTGCGCGGCGACGTGGACTTTGAGTCCGCGAGAATGAAAGCCGCCTGGCTTACCCCCGTACCCGGCGGCGTCGGTCCCATGACCATTGCCATGCTCTTAAGGAATACGGTTGAAATCTGGCAGTCTAGCGCCACTTTCATATCTACGCCCCAATTCACCGGCACTGAAGGCTCTGCACGCCGTTGTTAAATAAATCTGATTACACCAAACCCTCCCCTCCACATTCTTTGGGCGTTGTTAAATAAAAAATATTTTATACAAGATCCCCTCCGCGCTTTTTGGGCGTTGTTGAATAAAGCAGATTTCCCATTAAAGTCCCCTTTCCTCCACGCTTTTTGTGGAGGAAAGGGGACTTTGTACAAAATATGCCTTATTCAGCAACGCCCAAAGAACATGGATGAGAGGGGACATTCGTGTTAATATGTTATTATTAAACCTGAGTCCGGACTGCCTACTGGAGACAAAAGAAAGACCATGCCTTTTCAGGCTCCCAATTCAAAGGTTACACGCGCCAGGCCAACCAGCAACATGATGTTCTCTGCAGCAGCCATTGCAGTTGTTAGCGAGGTTAATCCGGACGAACCTGGCGCGTCCTTCTTCCCGGTGTTATCTGCACTGCTAATCTGTTTGATTTTGCTAACCGCAGCATCCTCTGCCCACGCCGCTCCGCCAATGCAAACTGCCATGCAAAGAGCAAACTATAACAACACCCTCATCGCACTAACCCCTATGCTTTTTCATCGCATCGAACTTGGCATGACTTATGAAGCTGTGGTAAATACCGTCGGGAAATCCGCTCTCTATTGTGATTCCGGTGAAAGCAGTTGCAGCGCCGATAATGGCGCCATCTTGAGAAACTGCCTGGAGACGGAATTTATTCAACCCAATAAAACCTGGCTCTGCCACTGGGACGGAATTCGCAGCAGCCACAATAACAACTCAAGACTGGAGGTTTGGTTTGTTGGCGTCCGCGTCAGCCAGGTCGTCGCGACCATGCCGGACGGCAATATCTACCGCCGTGATTCCGGCAATACGATCAACCTGGAACGGCATAGCTAACAATATTTTCAAGCTCTTTTTTCTAAAAACAACACCCGCCCTGAAGCAATTTTTTTTCGAAGGCGATTGCTTATATTATTTAAGTCGATAACATCAACTTTATAAGGTAAATTCGATTCAGAAAAAGCGTGCGCTAGAGAAGCCATGATGGATAAAGGCAGGATTTTTTTATTATCAATCAAGATAGCAAGAAATTTACCGATCTGTTAGCATTCTCGTTTACAAAACAATCCAAACTGCATTCCAATGCGTAAACCGAACCCCATGATTTTTCCCCTACTGCTCATTTGCGCCGAGATGCTGGCGTATTTGTCGAATGATATGTATCTACCGGCCCTACCTGTCTTGATGCGGGATTTTGGCGTCGGTGCAGATCAAATCCAGCTCAGCCTCTCTGCCTGGTTTCTGGGTTCCATGTCGATGCAACTTGTGGTGGGGCCACTTTCTGACCGCATTGGCAGACGCCCGGTTTTAATCTGCGGCATGGTTCTTTTTGTGCTTTCCACCCTCTTGTGTATCCTCGCCCCCCAATTTGAATATCTGATTTTGGCTCGCTTTGTTCAAGGCAGCACGGTTTGTTTTATCGTCGTCGCCGGCTACGCCAGTATCCATGAACTCTTTGATCAAAAAAACGCGATTCATCTTCTGGCCCGAATGAGCAGCGTCGTCGTGCTGGCTCCGGCTTTAGGTCCTTTGATCGGCGGCTTCATTTTATCCGGTGCCTCCTGGCAGTGGACCTTTTGGCCCTTATTTATTTTAGGCCTGGTCATTTTAATTCTCCTGGTGAAATGGATGCCGGAGCCGCTTTCCCCTAATCGACGGCACCCCTTAAAAATAAGCCTCTTGGCGAAGCAATATCGCGCCCTGCTCTGCAACAGCCGCTTCCTCCTGCTGTTGCTCACTAACAGCTTTATCTTTTGTGGTTTTATTGCCTGGCTTTGTGCCGGACCTTTTTTTGTCATTCAGCAATTTCACTATCCACCCTTTGTTTTTGGCCTTCTTCAAATGCTTATTTTTAGCTTTTTTATTCTCTCCACTCACCTGGTTAAAAGGTTCATGGATCGTTTGGGAATTCCGGGCTTAATTATCCGGGGTCTCGGTATCACCTTGGTGGGTGGCGTTTTGGCCACGTTGACTGCCTTCTTGTTGCCCGACTATCTGAGCGGCCTGATCCTGGGAATGGTCTTCTATGCTTTTGGCTTTGGCTTATGTACCGCTCCCTTGCAACGGCTGGCTATTGAAGCTTCAACCATCCCGATGGGTTTGCGCATGGCCCTGCTCTCCACCTCGCTCGGCTTCTTCGGCTTTCTAGCGACAACCTTGGTCCAGCTCAGCTATAACGGCAAACTGAGCTCGTTGGCTATCATTTTACTGGTGACTACCATCGTGGCTATCCTCACTTTTCTGCTGAGACAGGCCGAACCCAAAGTTAATTTAACACCCCTGAATTGATATACAACTCATTGATAGATATATTGTTTTACTATAGACATCCCATGGCATTTTGCAAACTCAGGAGCTATAATGATGATATAACCTGAAATTTGAGGAGAAACACAATGTCCACTCCCAAAAAAATCCGTGAAACCTATGAAATGACCTTTAGACGACTCATCAGCACCTCCCCCGCCAGTAAAAGATTCAGACAGTTCCTCAGCAGCTTTCGCGCACCGGCCCAGACTTTTAACTTACCGATTACCCTGGCAGATGTCCGGACCAAGCTCCTGTCTCCGCTAAAGACTGTAAAAAAACCCACTAAGCGCAAAACCACCCCGTCGACCGTGAAGAAGACAACGACGCGCCGCCGAACCAGTAAAAAATAGCAGCAGAATTTTAGCGTGTTACCGTTGTTTCATTAAAGCTAACACCCGTGGTGTTGCCATGCTGCGGCGCGCTTTGGTAATTTCTTCTATGACGTTATTTTATAAACTTGCGAGTTAAATACTAGCATAGTGAGTTTGTCTTCACCTGAAACTTCGTACAGCGTCAAATGACAGGACAGACTGGATCTCGGCTGAACTGAGGGGCAGACCATCACCATCCTTCGGTTGACCTTTATCCCCGGGCAGTCTAACGACCGAGGGAGGTTTTAACTCAGCTGGTTTACTTTCGTCGGACACCCCCGCTGGGACTGTCGGTAAGGGTTCAGAATCAAAAGCCGAACCTTGGCACGGGACAGCATGTGACGAGGGTGAAAACAGCGTTTGAGAAGAACTCCAGAGCTTAGCCCTGCCGCCATCCGGCGAGGGTGAATGCGGCAGCTGTGAATGCGGCGGCGGTGAATGCGGCGGCGGTGAATGCGGCGGCGGTGAATGCGGCGGCTGTGAGTGCGGCGGCTGTGAGTGCGGCGGCTGTGAAGGCGCCGGCGGTGAATGCGGCGGCGGTGAATGCGGCGGCGGTGAATGCGGCGGCTGTGAGTGCGGCAGCTGTGAATGCGACGGCGGTGAATGCGGCGGCTGTGAATGCGGCGGCTGTGAATGCGGCGGCTGTGAATGCGGCGGCTGTGAATGCGGCGGCTGTGAATGCAGCAGCGGTAAATACAGCGGCAGTGAATGCGACAGCTGTGAATGCGGCGGCAGTAAATGCGGCAGCGGTAAATACGGCGGCATTGAATGTAGCGTCGGTGAAGGCAGCGGCTGTGAATGCGGCGGCGGTAAATGCAGCGGCAAGGGAGGGGAAAAACCCCATCCCTCACCAGGCGCTCGATCTGCTAGAGGAATTTTTAAGGGCCTCAAGAGCCGCAGCTGAAACTTCGAAGCACTAGAAGGCTCCTGGATATAGTGACCCATTTCTGCTGCCACTTTCGCGTCATGCGGGCCTGCAACAGCACGGCCTCGACCGACCTCCAAAGTAAGACCGCTAGGTTTTCGTTTTCCTTCAGTGCCTGTGGCAAATAAAGCTGCGCTCGGCTTGGCAGCCGTCTGAACCTCCGCTAAGCGGGCGGCTAGAGTCGGAGCCATCGTTTCATCGCCGGCAAAATGAGCGCTCAACTCGATCAGATATTTTGGATCAAAATTTTCCGGATTTTGTTGCGCCTGGTGGTAGACGATCAGAGCTAGGCAGATAGCGTATTTATTGAGGTTTTGCTGGATCTCACGAGGCGGTTTAGGGTCGCCTTCTTTGAAGAGTAAGGCTAAACTATATAAATGCTCAATATTATTCACTTCCAGTATTTTGTTCCCGCTCCACGTGGGTTTTTCTACAACGACAGCCTGACCAATCTGTGGATCGCCGTCAAATATTCCATTCTCAAATTTTTCAAAAAGGCTGCCGAAACCTCTTTGATAATAAACACCTAAAATGGGGGAGGTAGGACAGAGGACGGCATAAAGTTGTGCATCCGAATATAGCGCATCTTTTTTAATTAAATCTAAAACAACAGCCATTGGCATGTTACATGCTCCCTCTATGAAGTTCCTAATGATCACCTATGAAGTTCCTAGTGATCACCCCGGGGAAGTTATTTTATAAGGTTGCCAGATAAATGCAAGAATCACACGATTGTGTTTACCCAGCTCCCCTGCAACAATGAAATTCACTGCCGCTTTAGAAAAGCTCCCTCCTTTGAAAAAGGAGGGCTGGGGAGGATTTACAACATCCCCCCTTAGCTACACCCCAAAATCAGTGCTATGCAAACAGCTAACCATTATCAGAGCCATGGTTTCACCCCTGGCATCGGTTAAGAACGACGAAACTGACTGGCAAGCCTCACGCTCGCGGTCTGACTTTCCTTGAATTTTTTCGCCTCCTCAACAGTTAAAGACTTTGGCTGAACAGCAACAGGAGGCGTGCGCCAAAATAATAATTGCGTGAATCGTGAGGGTTGCTCACTCTGTCTTCGATTCTCCAGATCACGCAGCCAGTTCGCCCTTGCTTTATCCATATAATAAGTCGCTTTTCCTCCAGATTTCGCTGTCGGAGAAACCATCTGCACTACTGGTTCTGCTGTGCCACTATCTGACGAGGGAACCACCATCCTTTCATATGTCAGCAGACGACTATAGTCTGACTCTGTCATTTCAATTTTCTGTACCGTCTCATCTCGTTTAGCCATGAGCCAGAAATAGTAGACAAGCGGGGGAACAATGAGGGTCGGCGATAAAATGAAAGCAACCAAAAGTGCAAGATTGGTGCTCCCGCTACGACCTTTTTCCTGCTGACTATAGATCTCAGCAAGGGATTTTTGTTCTAGATTCCTGGAAGTGAGAATGGAAGTGGTGGTATCAAGAATAAAAGCAGGAGCGATAGCATTGACGGCAGTGCTAGTCGCAGCATTAGTGGTAGTGCTAGTGGTAGCGCTAGTGGTAGTGCTAGTGGTAGCGCTAGTGGCAGTGCTAGTGGTAGCGCTAGTGGCAGTGCTAGTGGCAGTGCTAGTGGTAGCGCTAGTGGCAGAGCTAGTAGTAGCGCTAGTGGTAGCGCTAGTGGCAGTGCTAGTGGTAGCGCTAGTGGCAGAGCTAGTGGCAGAGCTAGTAGTAGCGCTAGTGGCAGTGCTAGTGGCAGTGCTAGTGGTAGCGCTAGTGGCAGAGCTAGTAGTAGCGCTAGTGGTAGCGCTTTTGGCAACTGCATTTTTCCTCAACGACGACTGCGCCACCCTCCCATTCATTCCTTTCTTTAAAGCCGGGTTAGTGCCATTGCCTGCTTTTTTGTTTAACAACGGTAGCCGCAGCTGCCTGCTCTTTTCCTCATTTTGCACTACTTTCATACTAGCTGTAGGAATAGTTACGGGAGTAGCCGTGGGAATAGTTACGGAAATAGTTGCGGGAATAGCCGCGGGAGTAGCTATGGAAACTTGGGCATGCCCGAGCACATTCGATTTTAATGTTTTAGGGTTGGGAACATCTACTACGGCCCTCAACGACGGCTGCTGCTGCGCTTTCCCTTCTGGGTTTCCTTGAGCACGACCGCGACTAGAACCAGGAACGGAAGCGCGAGCGCGACCGCGACCGGAACCGAGACCAGAACCAGGAGCGGAAGAGCGAACGGGACCAGAAGTAGATAGAACACTTGCATTGGGACTCAAGCGCTCGTTCTTTTCCTCTTTTTTCATTACATTTATACCTGCTGCAGAAATAGGTGCGAGAATAACCGCAGGCACGGAAGCAGAATCGGAAGCGGGAACGGAAGCAGGAGCGAGAGCAGAATCGGAAGCGGGGATAAGAGCAGAAGTAGCCGCAGATGCAACAGCTTGGGTATTCAAGGGCATGCTCGATTTAAGTGCTTTAGGGCCGGGAACCTCTGCTGCACGCAGCGTTTTCCTTTTCTTTTTTTGTTTTGCTTTCACAGCAGCTGAGGAAGTGGAAGTAGAAGCGACCACAGATGCAACAGCTTGGGCATTCAAGGGCACGCTTACGACTACCTTATCCTCACCTGGCGGAGTAGACTGCAACGATTTGCCGCCTATTGGTTGACTATCAGGCACGCTCCGGATAGAAACCAAGAGCTCAACCTTGTGCTCATCCAAACTAGCTGGACTAGCTAACGTGGCAGCTCGCAAGATAGGCTGGAGCGAATCGTCGCCTATTAGTTGGCCACCAGGCACGTCCTGGATAGGAGCCAAGGGCTCAACCTTGTGCTCCTCATCCAAACCAGCTGACGGCGAGGCAGCTCGCAAGGTAGGCTGGAGCGAACCGGCGCCTATTAGTTGATCACTAGGCACGCTCTGGACAGGAAACAAGGGATCATCCGAATTAACTAGGGAATGATCATAATTTATTAATCCATCTACCATGTTAAAACGTACTACACCGTCTAGCCAGCGTTGCATATTGTGCCACCTAATTATAGTAATCACTCCAGGCTAGATATTTTAGTGTGTTACAAGAAAAAGGCAACAATTATAGATTTGGTTATTTTTAAACCAACTTAGGATGTTCGCAAGCTTGGGTAAAGTCGCTAACTCTATGATCTGAATGAAAAGTGCCTCTCCGAGCATGAATTTATCCTACCCGCCAACCGGTAACTATTCGGTTCTCATTTTAAATTCCCCTCTCCTCCACGCTTTTGGTGGAGAAAGGGGTAAGGGGAAGGAGGTATAAAATTAATCTTAATCAGCGGGTTATAATTAATAAGACCTCCTCTCCCTAACCCTCTCCTCCACCAAAGGCGTGGAGGAGAGGGGACTTTAAAATGAGGACCGAATATCTACGCCAACTACGCATAACACCTTGTATAAAAACTTTATTTAACTTAAAACCAAGCCTTCGTAATCTCACCCGTGGTCCCGTCGACTTTGAGTTTCACTTTCTTGTCTTTTTGGTCGAGGGTTTTCACGATGTACTTACCACCATCGTATTCAACCATATAGATGTCATGATAACCAGAACCTTCTACTCTTTTCACAGCCTCGGGCAGGCTAATGCGTGGCAGCGGGTTTTGTTGAGGACTGGTGATTTCGCCGCTTTGCGCGTTCATTGTGATAGATAACTCTTTGCCCTGCGGTGACATGGCTTCAATATTAAAGACGCCGTTATCCAGATCCACCTTGCTAATAATTTCATAGCCATTCATTTTCAAGTTTTGTAAAACCGTGGACATGGGCACATTGGATGCAGCCGCACTTGCCGCTGGGGCAGCTGGCTTGATTTGCTCTGCTGCGTAAATCGGCTGTATTGCCAGTATCATGCAAAGCCCGGTCAGAAAAAAAATCAGCGCTTGCCTGGTCATCGGGGTAAACCTCCATTTAAGATGAAGGTTTATTATACTATGAGGAGAAAAGCCGAAACAAGAAAAGACGAGCCCGCATAAATAAAAACATATAATAATCAACGAATTATATCGAAAAGCTGTGTATTGACAGCGAGGCTCGATCTAAGGATAATGTTTCAAAATTAATTAGAGAATATATTAAGATGACAATTTATAACATGGCTCAACTAAAACAGACTCTCCATATCCTTCGTTTTTCCACTATTATTAATTTCTCCTAAAGCCATTGCTAGATGGCCTTTGTATTTCTTCTAGGTAAAAGGTAGCCGCGCGCTTTATTAGTGCGTTGTAAATGGCAGTAATCAGAATAGGAAAATGCGTATGATAAACAATCGTCAACCCTTAGCCACGAGCTCGACAAAAGCGCTCCTGCCTTGGTTAATCTGTGGAATGGGAATGCTCTATTATTGCTACAACTATTTTCTCCGCGTTTCCCCCAGCGTCATGCAAAATGAACTCATGCAAAACTTCCACATCACCGCTTATCAATTTGGCAATCTCGCCGCCTTTTATTACTATGCCTATACCCCGATGCAAGTTCCAGCCGGCATGCTCTTTGATAAATATGGCGCGCGTCAGGTTCTGTTTTTTGCCTGCTTAACCGCTGTCGTGGGTCTCGGCGTTTTTATCACGGCTGACAATTACGCTTTTGCCGCGCTGGGGCGCTTCCTAATTGGCCTGGGAACAGCCTTTTCTTACATCGGCACCCTGAAACTGGCTTCCATCTGGCTGCCTTCTAATCGTTTCGCGACCGCCGCTGGCTTAACTACCGCCGTCGGCATGTCTTCCGCCATTTTTTCGCAAACCTATTTAACCAAAGTCCTCCAGCTAGTGGGTTACAAGCAAGCACTTGGCTCCGTGCTCTTGCTGGGTATCGCATTAAGCGTCGCCATCTACTTCCTGGTGCGCAACCGTCCCAAAAATCAATTGAATCCACAGGGCCATCTAGCAACCCCCATGGATATGTCTCAATTAATGAAGTCGCTGCGTTTCATTTTTACCAATCCACAAATGTGGATTATTGGCGGCATCAGCTGTCTAACCTATCTGCCGGCCTCTGTGTTTTTAGACCTCTGGGGCATCCCCTATCTTAAAACGGTTTATCAGCTCTCACCAGAACAAGCGGCTTATATTTCCAGCTGCGCTTTTATCGGCTGGATTATCGCCGGCCCCACGATGGGCGCCTTCTCCGATAAAATTAAACGCCGCCGTACACCGCTGCTTTTCGCGGGCACGGCTGGCGCCACGATGTTAAGCATTGTTTTCTACATGCCTGGCCTGAGCTTTACGGAGCTTTCGCTGGCTTTCTTTATGCTGGGCTTTTCTTGCGGCGCCCACCCCATTTGCTTCGCCATCGGCAAAGAAAACAATCCCATTCAAATTTCAGGAACTGCCGTGGCCGCAACCAACATGCTAACCATGACCGGCGGCGCCTTGTTCCAACCCTTGATCGGAAAACTACTCGATTGGCATGCGAATGGCGCTCTCGGCCCCAATGGCCTTCCTCTCTATACCGCGCAAGATTATTCTTTCGCGCTGAGCGTTATTCCAATGGGCGTGGCCAGCGGCGTTATTCTTTGCATGTTCTTGAAAGAAACCTATTGCCGTTCACAAGCTAAAGAAGAAGATATTCGCGTTTTTGCCAGCAGCACGCAGCCAGGCTTAACGCCGGAACCTGAAGCAGCCAGTTAAGCCAACTGTTTGGCCCCATCTTTTTTCTTCCATGCTTTGTGTGGAAGAAGGGGTGTAAATTTAATGGTACTCAGCATTAAGGATTAATAATACCTCCTCTCCCTTCCCTCTCCTCCACCAAAAACGTGGTGGAGAGGAGACTTTTTCTGAGCTTGACACGCTCTTGCATCTTGAAAATTCCCTTTCTTAAACCCATTCCCTTGGCTTCAAATACAAATCATACAACTCCGCCTCTTTACTGCCTCGCTCAGGCTGCCAGTTATAGCGCCAATTCACGACCGGCGGCAGGGACATTAAAATAGATTCCGTACGACCGCCCGATTGCAAGCCAAACAAGGTTCCGCGATCGTATAGTAAATTGAATTCGACATAGCGGCCGCGGCGATAGGCCTGGAATTGGCGTTCTGCTTCAGTAAAGGGCTGTTCTTTGCGTCTGGCGAGGAGGGGTTGATAGGCGAGAAGGAAATGATCGCCGACACTGCGCATAAAAGCGAAACAGCGCTCAAAAGTCCATTGCGGGTCCTGCAGATTATTTAAATCATCGTAAAACAGACCGCCGATACCGCGAGGCTCTTGACGATGCTTCAGGTAAAAATAGTCGTCGCACCAGCGTTTATAACGCGGATAAATCTCTGTGCCAAAGGGCTCACAGGCCGCCCGGGCTTCGCGATGCCAATGCTCACAATCCTCCCTAAAGCCGTAATAAGGCGTCAGATCAAAGCCGCCGCCAAACCACCAATGAGGCGCTTGCCCGGCCTGTTCAACCAGAATGAAACGCACATTGGCATGGGTGGTTGGCGCATAGGGGTTCAGTGGATGAATAACCAGGGAAACACCCAAGGCCTGGAAGGGGGTCTTGTCCAGCCGGGAGCGCTTTTGCGTGGCTGCCAAGGGCAAGTGGCTGCCGTGGACATGGGAAAAATTAACGCCGGCCTTTTCAATATGACGGCCACCACTCAGGGCCCGCGTCAAACCACCGCCGCCGCCGGCATGCTGCCAGGGGTCTTCCTGAAAGTGAGCCTGCCCATCTTCTTTTTCAATCATTTGGCAGACACGATTTTGTAAGTCGCGTAGATAATTCTGAATTTGCTTTAACGCAGCATCAGCAGGGATAGCTTCAATCGTGGACATTTTGGGGTACTCACGCTAACTTAAAATCCGTCCTCGCCATCGGCATATTCCAGCTCCAGTAAAAGGGCATTTAAAATGGCGAAGCAACAGGCAAAGGCCGCACCTAAAATCCAGGCAAAATACCACATAAAAACCCCCTCTGTAAAATATTCGCTCCTCCTTATCCCCCTTCCTCCACGCTTTTGGTGGAGGAAGGGGTTCGGGGAAGGAGGTAAAAACCCCGTCCCTTTACCCTCTCCTAAATATTTTCTTTAATTTCCTTGGCGGTGACCTTGTCCCGGAGCACATAATAAACCCAGGCCGTGTATAACACAATCAAGGGAACAAAGATCAAAGCGGCGATTAACATCAGGAATAAAGTGAGTTGTGTCGACGAGGCATCCCAGACCAAGAGGCTAGATGCTGGATCAAGCGACGAAGGAATAATAAAGGGAAACATGCTGACGCCCACCGTTGAAATCACGCCGAAGAGACTGAGTGCACTACATAAAAACGCAGTCTTTAAGGCTTTGCCCTGCACGCTGAGCATGGCGGCCGCCGCGCCCAAAAAGCCCAGGACTGGCGCAGCCAGGGTAAAAGGATAACGAGAGTAATTCAACAGCCAGGCGCCGAGCCGTTTCACGACTTCCTTGTGCAGGGGATTGGAATAACCCTCGGGGGAAAGCACGGAGGTCACTTCATAGCCGACGATTGCATAAGCCGCCCAAAGACCGCCGCCGGCAAAAAACAGCATGAATAAAATCGCGGCTCCTTTCGAAAACCGCAAGGCTCGATTGGCTAACAGCGCTTCTGTTTTAAGCGCGAGATAAATGCCGCCGTGCATGATGAGCATAAAGAGGCTGGTCAGGGCGCACCAACAAGCAAAGGGATTAAAGAGCGCCCAAAAACCGCCCTCGTAGCTGAGACGTATTTGCTCGTCATAGCGAAAAGGAAGGCCCTGCAGCACATTGCCCACCAGAAGACCAAAAATCAACGCAGGAACCAAACCACCAATAAACACTGCGGCATCCCAACAGAAGCGCCATACGGGATTTTTCAGCTTGCTACGATACTTGAAGCTGACCGGCCGCGAGATGCCCATGGTCAGGAGCAAAAGCAAAATCACAAAATAGAGGCCGGAAAAAGCAACGGCATAGACCAAAGGCCAGGCGGCAAAAATTGCGCCAGCGGCGAGGATGATCCAGACTTGATTGCCTTCCCAAACGGGACCAATGGTGTTCAGTACCACCCGCCGTTCCAGATCATTTTTAGCAACAAAAGGCAATAGCGCCGCAATGCCCAAATCGAAGCCGTCGGTGACGGCAAAACCAATGAATAAGACACCGAAGAGGACCCACCAGATGAGTCTGAGGCATTCTAGATCGAGCATAGAGGCTCCTTTTGTTTTACCTGCTCTCTCCCTAACTCTCTAAATAGAGGGCTTGCTAATAATAACTCAGGGAAGATTTGAGAGGAGGTTCCACTTTGTTTAAACCAAAATCCTTCGGCTTGAATAAGGCCTCAGGGCCCAGACGGATGTATTTCACCATCAAAAAGATTTCAATCACCGCCAAGAGGCTATAGAAGAAAACGAAACCGCCAATGGAAATCCAGAGGTCCTGAACCGCCAGGGTGGAAGCAGCCAGAAAGGTCGGCAATTCACCTTCCACCACCCAGGGTTGCCGGCCAAATTCCGCAACAACCCAGCCGACTTCGCAAGCCAGCCAGGGCAGCGGTAAGGAAAGAAAAGCTACCCACAAGAACCAGCGCCGCTTGGTGGCACCGCGACGGATCGTGAAATAATAGGCCGTTCCAAAGAGCAGGATGAAGAAAAAGCCCAAGCCAGCCATGACGCGAAAGGCCCAGAACAAAACACCCACCTTCGGCACGGTGTCCCAGGCTGCTTTTTCAATCAGCTCCGGCGTAGCATGCGCGACATCTGACGTGTAGCGCTTCAAGAGTAGCCCGTAACCCAAATTTTCCTGATGAACGCTCAAAACCATTTCAGCTGCTTTATCATTGGGATTTTTTTGCAAAGCCAACAAAGCCGTGTAAGCCACAACGCCGTCCTTGATGCGGTTGCGTGCATCATCCACTAAATCGAAGATGCCATAGACGGGGGTATGCAAGGAGCGCGTCGCGATTAAACCCAGGACATAGGGCACCTTGACGGCATAGCGTGTCGCATGCAGTTTTTCATCCGGCCAGCCGATGAGTGTCAAGGGCGCCGGCGCCGGCTCGGTTTCCCATTGTCCTTCGATGGCTGCGATCTTCATTTTTTGGTTCAAGTCGGCGAGATAGCCACTTTCATCGCCCAAAACCACCACCGACAAGGCCGATGCCAGACCGAAAGCGGCAGCGACCATCATGGAGCGCTTGGCGAATGCGACGTTGCGGTTCCGTAACAGAAAATAAGCGCTAATCGACAAAACAAACATGGAACCGGTCACATAGCCGGCACTGATGGTATGCACGAACTTAGCTTGAGCCACCGGGTTGAAAATCACCTCGTAAAAATTACTGAGTTCCATGCGCATGGTATGAAAATTAAAAAAGGCGCCCGTTGGATGCTGCATCCAGCCATTGGCGATTAAAATCCACAAAGCGGAAAAACTGGAGCCCAACGCAAGCAACCAGGTGACGATAAGATGGGCACCGCGCGATAAACGGTCCCAGCCAAAGAAAAAGAGCCCGATAAAAGTGGACTCGAGGAAAAAGGCCATGAGACCTTCGATGGCTAAAGGAGCGCCAAAAATATCGCCGACATACTGCGAGTAATAAGCCCAGTTGGTGCCAAACTGAAACTCCAGGGTAATCCCGGTTGCGACCCCCATGGCCACATTAATGCCAAACAAGAGGCCCCAGTACTGCGTCATGGTTCGCCAAATAGGACGACGAGTAATAAAATACACTGTCTCCATGATCCCCAAGAGATTGGATAAACCGAGGGTTAGCGGGACGAACAAAAAGTGATACAGCGCAGTCAGACCAAATTGCCAGCGGGAAAGCAGCACGACACTATCGGAAGGTAACATATTGTTTCCTTTGAAACTGTGTACTTGCTCTAAGGTACCCTATTTAGGCACTCTTGGGAAACCCTTTGAGAAAGCATTATGATTAGGAACAACATTTGGACACTCCTAAATATTCGTTTCACCCTTCCATAATCCCCCTTCCTCCACGCTTTTGGTGGAGGAAGGGGATTTGAATGAGAACCGAATATGTATGGACACTCTTGCAAACCCCTTGAGAAAGAATATGATTAGGAACAGCTCTCCCGCTAACTATTAAGGGCGCTGTGAATGAATCCGATTTTGTACAGTTATCCCCTCCCCTCCCCTCCACGTTTTTTGTGGAGGGGAGGGTTAGGGGGAGGTAAATAATAAGCCGAATTTTAACATTCTAGGATTGTTTTTACCTCCTATCCCTAGCGCTTTCCTCCACAAAAAGCGTGGCGGAAAGGGGACTTTCGCATTCAATCTGATTTCTTTAACAATGCTCATCGCACGGGATGGGGAATTTATAAAATAATTAAGGGGAATGCAGCAACATGGTCAACTCTTTTAAAGCCTTACGTGAGCTTCATGTCAACGGTACTCTCTACCACTATTTCAGCCTGCCGGCGGCGGAAGAAGCCGGGCTGCGGGGCACAGCCAAGCTCCCCTTTTCACTAAAGGTTCTGCTGGAAAACCTCTTGCGCTATGAGGACGGCGCCACGGTAACGTTGCATGATGTTCAAGCCATCGCTGACTGGCTGAAAAACAAGAGTTCCAACCACGAAATTGCCTACCGTCCAGCCCGCGTTCTAATGCAAGACTTTACCGGTGTGCCAGCCATTGTCGATTTGGCCGCCATGCGCGATGCAATCCAGAAAATGGGCGGCGACCCCGAGCAGATCAATCCCCTTTCCCCCGTCGACCTGGTCATCGACCATTCCATTCAAGTGGACGCCTTTGCCAGTGCGGATGCCATGGAAATCAATGGTCGCATGGAAATGCAGCGCAATTTTGAACGTTATGAATTCCTGCGTTGGGGTCAAAAAGCGTTTAACAATTTCCGGGTTGTGCCGCCGGATACCGGCATTTGCCATCAGGTCAACCTGGAGTACCTCGCTAAAACCGTTTGGTCCGAAGAAAAAGACGGCAAGCGCTTTGCCTACCCCGACACGCTGGTGGGAACCGACAGCCATACCACCATGATTAACGGCCTAGGCGTTCTCGGCTGGGGCGTGGGCGGCATCGAAGCCGAAGCCGCCATGCTCGGCCAGCCCGTATCCATGCTTATTCCCGAAGTCGTAGGCGTCAAGCTTAGCGGCCAATTACGTGAGGGTATCACTGCCACCGATTTAGTGATCACGTTGACACAAATCTTGCGTAAAAAAGGCGTCGTTGGTAAGTTCGTCGAGTACTTTGGACAAGGCCTGGCCTATTTATCAGTCGCCGACCGCGCCACGCTTGCCAACATGGCTCCCGAATATGGCGCTACCTGCGGCTTCTTCCCCATTGATCAAATCACTCTCGACTACATGGACTTAACCGGCCGTGACAAACAAACCACGGATCTGGTAAGAGCCTATGCCCAGGCGCAAGGCCTGTGGCGCGACCACACCACCCCCGATCCTGTTTTTACCGAAGTGGTTGAACTGGATCTCTCCTCGATTGAACCCTCTCTCGCCGGACCCAAGCGACCGCAAGACCGCGTCTCCCTGAGTCAATTGAAGCCAGCCTTTGATCAGCTGCTGATGGAGACCCCAGGAGCAGGCGACAAAGCGGAGCACGGCTTTAAAACCAGCAGCGGCTTTGAGCTGCATCACGGTGACGTGGTGATCGCGGCGATCACCAGCTGCACGAACACCTCTAATCCAAATGTCCTGATTGCGGCCGGCTTGGTCGCGAAAAAAGCCGTGGAAAAAGGTTTAACCGTGAAACCCTGGGTCAAGACCTCATTGGCTCCCGGCTCACAGGTAGTCACTCGCTATCTCACTCAGTCTGGCTTACAAGCCTACCTGGATGCCCTGGGCTTTTCTTTAGTGGCCTATGGCTGCACCACCTGCATTGGCAACTCCGGCCCTCTCCCCGACCCGATCGCGGAAGTCATTACTCAAAATAATTTGACCGTCTCCGCCGTCCTTTCCGGCAACCGTAATTTTGAAGGCCGCATTCATCCTCAAGTCAAGGCCAACTGGCTGGCTTCGCCGCCCCTGGTTGTGGCCTACGCTCTCACCGGCACCATCCGCATTGACTTGACCCAAGAGCCACTGGGCCAGGATCGGCAAGGCAAAGCCGTCTATCTGAAAGATATCTGGCCAACCAACGTGGAAATCGCCAACGAAGTCGTCAAAATTCACCGCAACCTTTTTCAGGAGCAATACGCCGACGTTTTCACCGGCAACTCGGAATGGCAAACCATGAAGATTCCAGAAAGCGAAACCTATCACTGGCAAGACCAGTCGACCTACATTCAACATCCGCCCTATTTCAATGAGATGAAAAAATCTTCGAACGTCATTAAAGAGATTCATGGTACCCGTATTCTTGCCCTGTTTGGCGACAGCATCACCACTGACCATATCTCACCGGCGGGTTCCATCAAAAAAGACAGTCCCGCCGGGCAGTACCTGATGGAGAATGGCGTCGCCGTCAAGGACTTCAATTCCTACGGGGCGCGGCGCGGCAATCACCAAGTGATGATGCGTGGCACCTTCGCAAACATTCGCATCAAAAATGAAATGTTGCCCGGCGTCGAAGGCGGCATGACCCGGCACTTCCCCAGCAAGGAAGTCCTGTCGATTTATGACGCCGCAATGCGCTATCAAAAAGAGGGCGTGCCACTGGTCGTTATCGCTGGAAAAGAATATGGCACAGGTTCTTCACGCGACTGGGCGGCCAAGGGTCCCAAACTTCTGGGTGTCACCGCGGCCATCGCCGAGAGTTTCGAGCGCATCCATCGCTCCAACCTGATCGGTATGGGCATCCTACCCTTGCAATTCAAAGACGGCATGACGCACAAGGATTTAAACCTCACCGGCGAGGAAACACTAGACTTAATCGAACTGCACGACCAAATCCAGCCACGCGCCGAGGTCAAGGCCGTGATTCACTATCCCAGCGGCAGTAAAAAGGAAATTTCACTCTTGAGCCGCATTGATACGCTGAATGAGCTGGAGTACTACCGGCATGGTGGGATTCTGCAGTATGTGTTGAGAACACGGATCGGCGTATAATTTCGATCTTCACCTTACCCCCCTTCCTCCACGCTTTTTGTGGCGGTGATTAGGGTTAGGGGAAGGCGGTGTAAATTAAAGTGATTTATTGACCTCCTCTCCCTAACCCTCTCCTCCACAAAAAGCGTGGAGGAGAGGGGATCAGGAACGGCGCCCCAATTAACATTCACGCTAACTGCCGGCCGCGCAAGCGCTAGCACAGCGTAGCCTTCGGTTCAGGATCCACAGTTAAACCTTAATCCCCACCCCTTTTCGGAGCAAATACCAAGCCCAGGCAAACAAAGCCAGAAAGAAAAGCAGAACCACCGCGAAGCCATAGAAACTCGGCAAATCGGAAATTCCCAGAATCCCGAAGCGAAAGCTGTCCACCATGCTGAAAATCGGGTTAAACCACGAAAGCTGGCGCCACAGTGGCGGCAGCTGTTGGGTGGAATAAAAAACGCCGCCCAGGTAGGTCAGCGGCGTCAGCACGAAGGTGGGAATAAAGGAAATGTCGTCGAAGCGTTTGGCGTAAATGCCGTTAATAAAACCGCCCAGGGAAAAAACCATGGCGGAAAGGATGGCGATGAAAAGCATGATCAGGGGATGCATCAAAGGTATATGCGTGAAAAGCAAACCGATCACCAGCACGATCAGGCCGACCAACAAACCGCGTACTGCGCCGCCCAACATAAAGCCCAGCAAAATCGTCAAATTGGACAGGGGCGCGATGAGCATTTCCTCGATGCTTTTATTGAACTTGGCGAGAAAAAAAGAAGCAGAGGTATTGGCGTAGGAATTATTCATGATCGACATGAGCACCAAGCCGGGAACCAGGTACTGAATATAAACGTAGCCTTCAATCGGCCGGATTTGTGAACCAATGAATTTGCCAAAGATCAGAAAGTAGAGACTCATCGTAATGACCGGCGGAAACAGCGTTTGCGGCCAAATGCGCATAAAACGCGTGACCTCGCGGTGCAGAATCGTTTGAAAAGCGATCCAATTAGGATAAAATCCCGTTCGAGGATTCATGGCTCATCTACCTTGTTTCGTTTGTTTTCCGTGATCAGATGAAGAAATAATTCTTCTAGCCGATTGGTTTTATTGCGCATGCTAGCAATCCGGATATTTTGTTCATTCAAGAACTGAATCAGCTCATTGATCGATTGTCCTCGCTTGATTTGCACTTCCAGGGTCAGCTCATCGATCAACTGCGTCTGATAGTCGTCCAGCTTGGGGGCATGAAACAGCGGGAGTTCCAAATCAAAGACCAGGGTTTGCATGCTGGTACGGTTGATCAGCAACTTCATGTTGGCTTTTTCAATGATTTCACCACCGTCAATAATAGCGACATTTTTACAGAGTCGCTCAGCCTCCTCGAGATAGTGCGTCGTCAAAATAATGGTGGTGCCCTGCTCATTCAGCTGAGTCAGAAAACGCCAAAGGGAATGGCGTAACTCCACATCGACACCGGCAGTCGGCTCGTCGAGAATCAGCAGCTTCGGTTGGTTCATGAGGGCCCGGGCGACCATCAAACGCCGCTTCATACCGCCGGACAATTGAATCGCCGGTTGGTCGCGCAGATGCCATAAACCCATTTCATTCAAGTACATTTCCATGCGCTCAATGGCCAGCGCGCGTCGAATGCCGTAATAACCCGCTTGGAAAATTAAAATATCGGAAATTTTCTCAAACAAGCTAAAATTCATTTCTTGCGGCACAACGCCAAGGAGGGATTTCACTTGGGCCGTTTCAAGGTCCAAATCATGGCCCAGGACGCTGATCTTGCCGGAGGTCTTGGTGATCAAGGAAGAAATAATGCCGATGGTGGTCGATTTACCAGCGCCGTTTTGGCCGAGCAACGCGAAAAAATCACCCTGGGCGACGTCGAGATCAATGCCCTTTAAGGCAACAGTGCCGTTGGTGTAAACTTTTCGCAAATTCCGCACGGAAAGCGCTGTCATGGTTTAACTCAAAATAGTTGTGATCGTCATTATAATAGCAATATAATACCACATCATGTGGTTTGACATCGAACGCCTCATCCATAGCTTTAAAACCGCACTAGCCTGCCTGGTGGGCTTTGCTATCACTAAAGCCTTGCATCGCTATCTCTTTTTTGATCAATGGCTTATTGTGACTATCCTGGTCGTCATGTGTGCGCAAATCAGCGTGGGCAGCATTATTTTCAAATCGACCGTCCGCTTTATTGGCACCTGCATCGGCACCCTCCTGGCCGCCCTCACGTTAATCAGCTTTGGTGATAATACCCTCAGCTACGCACTTGTGATCGCCTTCGCGGGGCTGGTTTTCTCTTATGTTGCCACTGGCCAGCAAAGCTATAGCGATGCCGGCACCTTGGGCGCGGTCACTACCGCGATTATACTCATAAATCCCAACCCCACGCTGACGCTGACGGCCGAGCGTTTTTTTGAAATCACCCTCGGCATTATCATCGCCACCCTGATTTCTCAATTTGTGCTGCCGATACACGCCCGCACCCATCTACGCCGCAGTCAGGCCCAGGCGCTCAAGTTGCTCGCTGAATTTTATCGCATTAGCCTGATCACTCAGACGACAGAGAAAGGCAAAATAGCCAAACTGGACGAAAATATCGTCCGGTCCTTGGCCACGCAGCGCAAACTGGCAAACGAAGCTCAACGGGAATTGCTGGGCAGCAAATTTGAGCCGGACCGTTTCCAGCAAATCATGGACTGTGAGAAACGAATTCTGCGTAGCATTGATTTTCTGAACCGGATGTATGGCGAATTGCAGGTTCATCCCCTGCTGGAGCACAATGAAGAATGGAAGCAATTCAACCGATCCATAGCGGATACGTTTGATCAAATCGCCCTGCGCGTGGAGAAACCGGAATTGACGACAGCGGTGATTAAACCGCCTTCGGTGGCAAACCTGAAAGAGCAAATAACCCGCGGGCAGGATCTGAAGGATGAACCCTTACAGAATATTCAGGCACTGTTCTTTGCACTGCAAAATCTAACGAAACAGGTACAGGAATTAGCGAGCGTGGTGGCTTGACTATCCCCCTCAACCTTGCTGGCGTTGTTGCATCATTCGTCATCGCCAGCTTCCGACGGTTTATATTTTCAAGCTAAGAAGTCTTTATTTTGCTTTTCTAGCCACCACTGCTTCCGCTTCACGAAAAATGGGATCATTTCGTGGGACGCTAGCCGCACTCTCCTGATTTTTTTGACTCAAGGAAGTAATTTTATCCTTACAGCGACTGAATTTCTGTTCTAATTTAAGCAGGTCGGCTGCTGCAATATGGGGGTTGGTTTTAAGCAGTGCCATCACCTCGGCAATTTGTTCTAATGCTCGCGTGGCAACATCGATATCAATTTCTTTATCTGGCGTTTCTTTTAGCTGCTCCACCATGGCAGAAGCTTTATTGTAGAAAAGACTTTGCAGATAGCAAATCAAATTTCGATATAATAGACTAGTGTAGATAGCTATGTGGCAGGCTAGTGCGGTTTTAAAGCTTCGGCAGCATTTCTTCCTTGATTACCAAGGCTATGCCGTGGCTTCTCTATTTTACTTCATAACGCCAGGTTGTTCCTTCCGGTCCGTCTTCTACAACAATCGACAGCTCCGTTAGTTTCGCTCTCAGGCGATCGGCTTCGGACCAATTCTTTTGAGCGCGAGCCGCTTCGCGGTCGGCGATCAGCTGCATAACGAGCTCACGATCGACTTTCGCGGTGGTTTGTAAGAAATCCTTGGATTTGCTTTGCAGGATACCTAAAACACCGCCTAAATGGCGCAGTAACGCGCCGTGTGCGGCTGCTTGCGGTAAATCCTTGTCGCGCAACTTCTGAATCGCATGCGCCAATTCAAACAACACCGATAAGGCGACGGGCGTGTTAAAATCATCGTTCATGGCCTCAATGAAGCGGAACTCGAAAGGGCTGTCTTTGACCGCGGTCGCCGGGGGCAAATCACGCAAGGCGATATAAAAGCGCTCCAGGGCTTGATGGGCCTGCGGTATCGCCGCGTCGCTGAACTGCAGCTGGCTGCGATAGTGGCTAGAAATGAGAAAATAGCGTATGGCTTCCGCTGGATACTGGGCCAGCAAATCGCGGATCGTTAGAAAATTGCCCAAGGACTTGGACATTTTTTCCTTGTTAATCTGCACATAGCCGTTATGCATCCAAACCTTGACGAATTTCTTTCCGGAAGCCGCCTCCGCCTGCGCGATTTCATTTTCATGATGCGGGAAAATCAAATCTTTACCGCCGCCATGGATGTCAAACTGCTCGTTCAATAAAGCCATCGCCATGGCCGAACATTCAATGTGCCAGCCCGGGCGACCGTTGCCCCAAGGCGAGACCCAGGCAGGCTCGCCGGGTTTGGCCATTTTCCAGAGCACAAAATCCAAGGGATCTTTTTTAACATCGTTAATTTCAACGCGCGCCCCGCTTTCGAGTTCGTCGATGTCACGGTGAGAAAGGCAGCCATAATGGGGAAAGCGGCGCACATTGAAGAAAACATCGCCGTTCTCCGCCTGATAGGCATAGCCCTTTTGGACTAATTTTTCAATCAAGGCGATCATCTGCGGTATAAATTCCGTGGCGCGCGGCTCCTGATTGGGAGCCACCAAGCCCAGGGCGTGAATATCCTCCTGCATAGCTCGGATAAAGCGTTCCGCCAAGTGACTATAATCTTCCTGATTTTCATTGGCGCGTTTGATGATCTTGTCGTCCACGTCCGTGATATTACGCACATAGGTCACTTCATAGTTGAGAAAACGCAAATAACGCACGATCACATCAAAAGCCGTGAGCATGCGCATATGGCCGAGATGACAATAGTCATAAACCGTCATGCCACAGACATACATCTTGACCTTGCCGGGTTCCAAAGGCTGAAAAACTTCTTTTTCCTGACTGAGGCTGTTATAAAGTTTGAGCATCTTCTTTTCCACTCGCGATATGAAAGGCACGGCTAAAACGCTCGCGCATCCGTTCCGGACCTAAAAGATCGGCGACTTGCGCCAATTCCGGACCGCCGACCTGACCGGTCAAGGCGATGCGCAGCGGCATATACAGGTTTTTTCCAGATAAATTCAGCGCTTTTTTAATTTCATTGAGGATGTTCTTAAAGTCCGTTCCGTAGGACTCAACCGCCTGTTCGGCTTCAACAAAGAATTGCTCGCCGGCCTGGCGCAAAATCTGGATGTCTTCCGCACTGAAATGCAGACGATGATGAAAGAGGATGGCCGCCCATTTCACCGCATCTTCCGGGAAACAAATATTCGGCTTCACCGCCTCAACGAATTTGTCCTGCATTTTTTCCGGCACCTGCTTTTGAATGACCGGCCCCAGCCATTTCCATAACGCCGTGCCATCCAGCGCGCTTACAGCCATCTTTTGCCAATGCAGCAATTGATTAAGATCAAAGTGGGCCGCGGACCGGCTAATCTTGTTTACGTTAAAATCCCGCGCCAACGCCTCAAAGGAAAGCAGCTGCAGCGACTCATAGCCATGCCCGAGACGTCCCAGGTAGTTGGTGATGGCCAGCGGCAAATAACCTTTGGTGCGCAAATCGGAAAGGCTGTAGCTGCCGTGTCGTTTGGAGAGCGGCGTACCGTCGTCGCCGGTGATCATGGCTAAATGACCGTACTGCGGCTGCTGCAAGCCCAAGGCTCGCATAATCATTAATTGCCTAGGGGTATTCGCCAAATGATCCTCGCCGCGCAGAACTTGGCTAACCAACATCAGGGCATCGTCAATGGCGTTGCAAAACATAAAAGAGGCGGTGCCGTCGGCCCGGCGAATGATAAAATCACCGATGTCGGCGCTGTTAAATTTTTGCGGACCTTTGATCAAATCAATAAATTGGATTTCTTCCTGCGCCGGCACGCGGAAACGCAGCGTCGGCTTCAAGCCTTTAGCCAGGCGTTGTTCGATTTCCGCCGCTGAGAGGGAACGGCAGGTGCCGCGATATCGCGGCGCGTGGCCGCGGGACAACTGCAATTTTCTTTCTAAAGCCAGTTCTTCCTCACTGCAAAAACAGGGATAGGTGAGGTTTTTTTGGACCAGCAACTCATAATAATGCAGATAAATGGCATGGCGCTGCGACTGCCAGTAAGGTCCGTGCTGGCCGTCGACTCCCAGGCCTTCCTGCCAATGGATGCCCAGCCAATGCAAGTCTTCCTGCAGGCTGTCAACATATTGCGTATCCGAACGCGCCAGATCGGTGTCTTCGATACGCAAAATAAAAACGCCGTTCGCTTGTTTCGCGTATAACGCGCTGTAAAAAGCCGCCCTAGCATTGCCAATGTGCAATAAACCTGTGGGGCTGGGCGCAAATCTTGTACGAACCGTTATCATCTTCTTTCTTCCCAGTTGTTCTCGCTCACGGGGGGATTATACACCAAATTATTTATCGGCGTCGCCGCCGGTTAACGGGAACCGCTCTACTCTTCCACTTCCAGAGAACGTTCAAATAAGCTTCTACTCTCCAAAGGGCTCCCCAACAGCGTGGCCAGAATATAACGCATCAGTTTTTTGACTTCTTGCAGGCAAAGGCTATCCTCAAAATTCTCCGTCAACAACGCATTCAAGGCCTTGCCTGAAAAAACGCCGGAACGGCCTGGTATAGCGGATTTTGGCGTGACGCTGGAACAGGGCAAAAACCCCTGTTCGGCATTATAACGATAATTTTCTTCATCCTTGAAGCGCTGTTCCTCCTGCAGGGGCAGACCGTAGCCCAGCTCCATCAGCAGTTTTTTTTCAAACAACCGTAGTGTTTTCTCACAGGCCTCGCCCTTCAGGTCCTCCAAGGTCTGCCGGTAGGTCGCAAAGAGCCGCGCATGCGGATCATGCTTGGGCAAGAGGCGCATCAGCAGCTCATTCAAATAAAAACCGCAGCGCAGGTTCTTGCCGAACAAGGCGCGCAGATAACCATTCGCCTCCACCTGGCTTAAACCATGCAGCTCGCCCCGACCGTACCAGGAAACAAGCAGTGGCATAAAAGGCTGCAACAAGGCGGCGGAGCGTGATCGCGCCTTGCGAATGCCGCGAGCAACCACAGCGACGCGACCGTAATCCTGCGTAAACAGCTCGACAAGCAAGCTGGTTTCACGATAAGGCCGCCGATGCAGGACAAAAGCCGGCTGCAGGGCGACCATCATTAATTATAGCCCAATTGGCGCAGCGCCCGGTCATCGTCGGTCCAGTGTTCCTTCACTTTAACCCATAAACGCAGGAACACTTTTTGCTTTAACAACGCTTCAATTTCTTTGCGCGCCTCGATGCCGATCCATTTGAGACGCTCGCCCTTTTTTCCAATGACAATGAGCTTTTGCCCTTCCCGTTCAACCCAAATGAGCACGCTGATCTCGGGGCGATTATCAACCTCCTTCCAATCTTCCACCTCCACGGTCGTGCAATATGGCACTTCCTGCTCCGTCGCCTGAATGAGTTTTTCACGGACAATTTCAGCGACTTGAAATTTCAGGTTTTTATCGGTGACCTGCTCATCGGGAAAAAGAGGGGGACCTTCTGGTAAAAGTTTCTCGATCTCGCACGTGAGTCCGCGCAAATTTTCAGAGCGCGTGGCTGAAAGCGGGATGATTTGCGTGAAGGCAAATTTATTCTTAATTTCGTCTAAAAAGGGCAGCAAGTTTTTTTTATCGCCGACCGTGTCAATTTTATTCACCACTAAAAGAACCGGCGACTGGGCTTCTTGTACTTTCAACAGCACCCCCTGATCTTCGTCGGTCCATTTCATGGCCTCAATCACAAAAACAATCACGTCGGCGTCGGGAATCACGGCACTGGCCAGGCGATTCATGTAGCGATTCATTGCGCTTTTTTCATCTTGGTGCAAGCCCGGCGTATCAATGTAGACCGCCTGAGAGTCACCCTGCGTTTTGATGCCGAGAATTTGAAACCGGGTCGTTTGCGGTTTGGGGGAAACAATGCTGACCTTGGTGCCCAAGATGCAGTTCAGCAGCGTGGATTTTCCCACATTTGGCCGGCCCACAATGGCGACATAGCCACAACGCGAAACAGTGCTCATTTCACAAGAACTCCTAACATGGCCTCGGCCGCCGCCTGCTCGGCTCGCCGCCGGCTGGTACCTTTGCCGATGGTTTTTTCCGGCAGCCCCTCGACGGAGCAGCTGATAATAAACATTTGCTTATGGGCCGCGCCCTCAATGTTCTCAATGTGATAAAGAGGCAAAGGTAAATGTTTGCCTTGTAAAAATTCTTGCAGTAAGGTTTTGGGGTCTTTATGACTGGAGGCGCTGGAAAGCGACTGCAGCAAAGGTTCATACCATTGCAGAATCGTTTTACGCGTCAAATCGAAGCCGCCGTCCAGATACATGGCGCCGACCACGGCCTCCATCGCACAAGAAAGAATGGACTGACGCTGTCCGCCGCCGCTCTTGAGCTCGCCGGGCCCGAGATAAAGATAGCTACCCAAATTGAATTGCCGCGCTAAATCACCGAGCGACTCGCGATTCACCAAGACGGCCCGCCAACGGCTTAATTCCCCTTCCGTCGCTTCCTGAAACTGTTGATATAAGGCCTCGGCAACAACGCAGTTAATGATGGAGTCGCCTAAAAACTCCAGACGCTCATTATGCTGACTGCCTTTACTGCGATGCGTCAACGCCAGCTTGATGAGGCCGGGATCGCTAAACTGATAATGCAGCTTGAGGCAAAGCTCATCGAAATTCTCAATCATTAATGGATCCGTCTCCCGATTCGATCCCAGCGAATCTTTTTAAGGCCGTAGGGGGCAAAGGAGTCCCAACTCATCCAGATGAACACCGCTTTTCCAACGATATTTTCCTCCGGCACAAAACCCCAGTAACGACTGTCTGCGCTGTCGTCACGATTGTCTCCCATGACCATATACATTCCTTCCGGGACATTGATATTCTGAAAATTGTACCCTATTTTACTGGGTTCCTGATAAATATTATGTTTAACGCCAAGCAAATCCTCTTGTTTTTCAATGACCTGCATCATTTCCCCGGATTCGCGGGGAATGGATTTTTCAGCTGGCAGGGTAGGCAGCGAGGTTTGCAGCACCTGCTGGCCGTTCACCGAAAGCACCTTGTTGACGTAATCGATGCGGTCGCCCGGCAAACCAATGACTCGCTTGATAAAATAATAATGCGGATTGGGCGGCCAGCGAAAAACAATAATATCGCCGCGCTGAGGCAAACCGATGTTCAGCAATTTATGACGAAAGACTGGTAAACGCAAGCCGTAGTCGTATTTGTTCGCCAAAATAAAATCACCCATCAGCAAGGTGGGCTCCAGCGAGCCAGACGGAATACGGAAGGGTTCAATTAAAAAGGAACGCAAGAGAAAGACCGTCAACAGAATAGGGAAAAAGGCGCGCGAATACTCGATCACATGGGGGAGCTTGGGCTCTGTGCGGGTCACCGCTGAAAAAGCAGACGCCGCTTTCTTTTGGCGACGGCGCTTAAAATACAGAAAATCAGCCAGGACAATGAGTCCGGTGACGAGGGTCGCCCAAAAGAGCAGCTGTTCGAAATCAATATTCATAAAAATCTCACTTACTCCTTAAATTGATTATTTTGCAAGGTCACTTTTTATCCTTGTCCATCTTCAAAACCGCCAGAAACGCTTCTTGCGGAATCTCCACGTTTCCTAACTGTTTCATTCTCTTCTTGCCTTCCTTTTGCTTCTCGAGCAATTTGCGTTTACGCGAAATATCGCCGCCATAGCATTTCGCCGTGACGTTTTTACGCAGCGCTTTCACTGTCTGCCGCGCAACGATCTGGGAGCCGATCGCAGCCTGGATGGCAATATCAAACATTTGTCTTGGAATCAGTTCGCGCATTTTGTCGGTCACAGCCTTTCCGCGAGAATGGGCCTCCTCACGATGCACGATGGAAGCCAGGGCGTCAACCTTGTCGCCGTTGATCATTAAGTCGAGCTTCACCAAATCCGCAACTTGGTAATGCACGAAGTTATAATCCAGCGACGCATAGCCGCGGCTGACGGATTTCAGCCGGTCAAAAAAGTCGAGCACAATTTCACTCATGGGCAAATCATAGGTCAGGGATACTTGATTGCCGTGAAACAACATATTATTTTGCACGCCGCGCTTGTCCACGCATAAAGTAATGACCGCGCCCAAATATTGCTGCGGAACCAAAATATGCGCTCTGCCGATGGGTTCGCGGATTTCCGCGATGGCATTCGGCGGCGGTAATTTGGCTGGATTGTCCACGTAGAAGATCTCGCCCTTGGTATCCAGCACCTGATAGACCACCGTCGGCGCCGTGGTCAACAGATTTAGGTTGTATTCGCGCTCCAGACGCTCCTGCACAATTTCCATGTGCAGCATGCCCAGAAAGCCGCAACGAAAGCCAAAACCCATGGCCTCGGAAGATTCCGGCTCAAAAAACAAGGCAGCGTCGTTTAAACGCAATTTAGATAAGGCTTCGCGCAGAGCCGGGAAATCTTCGCCGACAACGGGGAACAAGCCGGCGTAAACCTGGGGCTTCACTTTCTTGAAGCCAGGCAAAGAGCCCTCCGCCGGATCGTGTGTATGCGTCAAGGTATCGCCGACCGGAGCACCGTTAATTTCTTTGATGCCGGCGACGATATAGCCAACTTCGCCAGCACGCAAACTTTCCTGCGGCTCACGCTTGGGCGTGAAGACACCGAGACCAGTCACCTCATGACTGCGACCGGTCGACATGACTCGAATTTTATCACCCATTTTTAAAACGCCATTCTTGACCCGCACCAGCGAGACCACGCCAAGATAGGCGTCGAACCAAGAATCGATGATCAAGGCCTGCAGGGGGGCCTCCCGCTTGCCTTCTGGCGCGGGAATGCCGCTGATGATTCTTTCCAATAATTCTTTAATGCCCAGTCCTTGCTTGGCGCTAATGCCCAAAGCATCTTGGGCCGGTAAACCAATAATATCTTCGATCTCATGGATCACGCGCGCCGAATCGGCCTGCGGTAAATCAATCTTGTTTAAAACCGGGATGACTTCAAGCCCCTGCTCCAAAGCCGTATAGCAAACAGCCAGTGTTTGCGCTTCCACGCCCTGGGCCGCGTCGACAACCAACAGCGCGCCTTCGCAAGCCGCCAGGGAGCGGGAGACTTCATAAGCAAAATCCACATGCCCGGGCGTATCGATAAAGTTGAGTTGATAAGTATGGCCGTCATTGGCCTGGTAATAAAGCGTAACGCTATGCGCTTTGATGGTAATGCCGCGCTCACGCTCCAGGTCCATGGAGTCCAGGACCTGCTCCGCCATTTCGCGCGACGATAGTCCGCCGCAAAGTTCGATCAAGCGATCCGCTAAAGTGGATTTGCCATGATCAATATGGGCAATAATTGAAAAGTTACGAATTTTTTGCATCTCGGATACTGGCATAGCGAATCTTCTTTAATGAACCTTTATTGTTCCTAATCTCATTAACAACCGTCTATAGCAATCGGGATCAACCGCGTCATAGAACACCACGGCGCTGCGCTTTTTTTCACCCTTAAAACGCAAGATACTCACCGGACCCAGCCGGGTACTCTCCCCGCTTAACAAAGCGGAATACGTTGCGCCAGAGCGGTCTTGAAGCAACCAGGTATGATCAGCGCGGCAGGTTAAGCGCACCAGCGCGCCGGGCGCTCTCAAGAAAACCTGTCCCCAGATCAAGCGGCCGCCATAAAGCAGCGTGACCACCCCCAACAAGAGCTGTATATAATACGGGAAAAAGGAACAAAAGATACTAACGAAAGCACCGAAAAGAATAAATAACAGGGTTATAAAAAATGCCTTAGACGGTTTGAGCTGAAGTTCCAGTGCGAGCATAGGCTTGTATCTTCTTGAGCAAGGGAAGGAATTTGCAGTCGGAAGGCTGCCGGCTTTCCAGCAGCCAGGCAAAAAGATCCTGATCCATGCAGCCTAACAGTTCTTTGAATAGCTGCTGTTCCGCTAGGGTCAAGGCCAGATAGTGGCCATCCAAAAACCGCCCGAGTAGAAGGTCCAATTCCAACATGCCCCGCCGGCAAGCCCAGCGAAGCTGCTCTCGTTCATTTTTAGTTCTGTCGTTCATGAAAAAATCTGCTATATTATTAATATAAGAACAAAAGTCGAGTGGAAACATGCTTCCGAAAAACCCAGCTTCAATCCAAGAAACCCTCATCAACTCTCTCATCGCTCTCAATGATACCGGGCATTTAACCCATCTTATCAATGAATTGCATGAAAGAAAAATAAGCCAAGAAGCGGAAATCTTTATTCTCATCTCGCTCTGTATCGATTCTTACCCGGAAATCATCAACCACCTACAGCGGCAAAGCCTGGAGCAGCTCTACGATACCTGTTTCTCAAACGCCACTCCCCAGGAATTATTTGATATTTTAGAACGGCCTATCAATAGCAAGGCCAAAGACCTGCTCTATGCCTATATTAAACAACTGGTTAGCAAGTATAAGCTAACCGACAAGAAAAAACAGTCCACGCCGGCAAAAAAGCTGTTGGACACCTTTGTTCAATTTATAATCGAAGACCAGGGTTCTCAAAGCAAAAAAAAACCGTCCAACGTGGTGAAATACCTGCTTGGCGACTATATTCGTTTTACTGGAGAAATGCAAAAAGCCGAGAAAGTGGTGAAACCCGCGTCCAATAAACCCCCAAAAGGGGCTTAAAGGGGCTGTTCTTGCCTTGCCACCCTGCCAATTCTATTCCATAATCCCCGCCTGTCATCGTTAAAGGGTGGGGCCATGTCAAAACAAGGGTTTCTCGATTTTTTAAAGCAGGAAACAAGTAAACTAAAGGAAGCCGGGCTCTTCAAAGGCGAACGCATTCTGGTTTCCCCGCAGCAAGCCGTGATCCAACTCCAGGATGGCAAAGAAGTGATTAACTTATGCGCAAACAATTACCTGGGTTTAGCCGACCACCCCGCCCTCATTGAAGCCGCCAAGCAGTCCCTCGACCGTTATGGCTTTGGCCTGTCTTCCGTGCGCTTTATTTGTGGCACGCAGAACATTCACAAAGAACTCGAACATCGCATCAGTCATTTTTTAGGAACCGAGGACACCCTGCTTTATTCTTCCTGCTTTGACGCCAATGGCGGCCTCTTTGAAACCCTCTTGGGACCGGAAGACGCCATCATCAGCGACGCCTTAAATCACGCAAGCATTATCGACGGCATCCGACTTTGCAAAGCACAACGCCTGCGTTATGCCAATAACGATATGAATGAACTCGAGCAAAAGCTCAAAGAAACCCAAAACTGCCGTTTTCGCTTGATCGCGACAGACGGCGTCTTTTCCATGGATGGCATCATTGCCAACCTGCCGGCTATTTGCGATCTCGCCGAGCGCTACGACGCGCTGGTCATGGTGGATGACTCCCATGCCGTCGGCTTTATGGGTGACCATGGGCGCGGCACGCCGGAATACCATCAGGTCAGCAAACGCGTGGATGTGATCACCGGCACTCTGGGCAAAGCCTTGGGCGGCGCGTCCGGTGGCTATACCAGTGGCCATGCTGAAATCATTACCTGGCTGCGCGAACGTTCGCGACCCTATTTATTTTCCAACACTCTCGCGCCGGTCATCACCGCCACCTCCATTCAAGTCTTGCAGATGCTGGAAACTTCACAAGCCTTGCGCGTGAAACTGCATGAAAATACCCGCTACTTCCGCAAGCAAATCAGTGCTTTGGGCTTTAAGATCATCCCCGGTGAGCATCCGATCGTCCCTGTCATGCTCGGCGACGCCAAATTAGCCAAGCACATGGCCGATGAATTGTTACAGCATGGCATTTATGTCATTGGCTTTTCCTATCCCGTCGTCCCGATGAACGCCGCGCGCATTCGCGTGCAAATCTCGGCGGCGCATGAAAAACAACATTTAGATAAAGCCTTACAAGCTTTTATTCAAGTCGGACAAAAACTAGGAGTGACCCCATGAAAACCTTAATGAAAGCCCTCGTCAAATCCAAGCCAGAGAAAGGGATCTGGATGTCCGATGTTCCTCTGCCCACGGTCGGCCACAATGACGTCCTGATCAAGATCAAAAAAACCGCCATCTGTGGCACAGATAACCACTTCTACCAATGGGACAGCTGGGCCCAAAGCCGTATTCGCCTGCCCCTGGTCATCGGCCATGAATTTGTTGGTGAAATCGTGGAAGTCGGCGAGCATGTCAAAGGCCTGAAGCCCGGCGACCGCGTCTCGGGAGAAGGGCACATCGCCTGCCGCCATTGCCGTCCTTGCCGCACCGGCTATGCGCATCTTTGCCGCGTCGATGAGGCTCTCGGAGCAACCCGCCCCGGCTGTTTCGCGGAGTACGTTGCCATCCCCGCGGAAAACGCCGTCATCGTCCCAGCCGCCATTTCCGACTCCACTGCTGCCATTCTCGACCCTTTTGGCAACGCGACGCACACCGCTCTCGCCTATGACCTGGTCGGTGAAGACGTGATTATCACCGGCGCCGGACCAGTCGGCCTCATGGCCGCCTGCATCGCCCGTCATGTCGGTGCGCGCCATGTCGTTATCACCGACGTCAATGAATACCGGCTCTTGCTGGCTAAAAAGATGGGCGCCACCGTGGCCCTGAATCCTAAAGACAAAACCCTGCAGGAAGTCATCAAGGATTTAGGGATGAAGGAAGGCTTTGACGTGGGACTGGAAATGTCGGGCAACGCTCAAGCCTTTCAAAGCATGCTAGCCAGCATGAATCATGCCGGCAAAGTCGCCCTCCTCGGCTTCCTGCCCGAAAGCACGACCATCAACTGGAGCTCCTTCATCCTGAGGGGCCTGGAGCTGAAAGGAATCTATGGACGCAAGATGTTTTCGACCTGGTATAAAATGATTAGCCTGCTGCAAACTGGACTGGATCTTTCCGCGGTCATTACCCACGAGCTACCGATCGACCGCTATCAGGAAGGCTTTGAGATCATGGCCTCCGGAAATAGCGGCAAGGTTATTTTAGACTGGACTTAATATTTACACAGACGCGTGTTCAAACAAGCTATTTTTGGTAACGCCTTTTCAGATAGGCAAAGAGGGCGCGCAAGGCATTTGCTTCCCCGCCAGGAGGGCGGCCAGGACGGCCCCGGAGATTCCAGGCCATCATGTCGAAATGAATCCAGGGAATTTCTTCGGGAACGAACTCCTTTAAGAAGATAGCGGCCGTGATGGCGCCGCCATAGGCGTCGGAAGCGGCATTATTAATGTCGGCGATGGTGCTATTTAAAAGTTCGCGATAGGGCTTGTGCAAAGGCAGACGCCACATCGGGTCCAATTCTTCCTCGGCGTGCCGTAAAAGCTGCTCCGCCACCTCATCCCGGTTCGTGAATAAAGCCGCGAGCTCCGTTCCCAAAGCAACACGGGCGGCGCCAGTCAAGGTGGACAGATCAATCAGCAAGTCCGGCTTGTCATTCACAGCTTCCGCGAGCGCATCGGCTAAAACCAGACGGCCTTCGGCGTCCGTGTTGCCCACTTCAATGGTCAAGCCTTTCCGGCTTTTAATCACATCGCCAGGACGAAAGGAAGCGCCGGAAACCGCATTCTCAACGATAGGAAGCAAAACTCGCAAATAAACCGGCAATTTAGCGTGCATGATCATGCGGGCCAAACCCAGGGCGTGGGCCGCGCCGGCCATGTCTTTTTTCATCAGCGCCATGCCAGCAGCGGGTTTCAAATTGAGACCACCGGTGTCAAAGCACACGCCTTTACCAACCAAGGTCAACCGGGGATGACTTTTGTTGCCCCAGCGCAGATCCACGAGACGGGGCGCATCGTCACTAGCGCGACCGACGGTGTAAATGGAGGCATAGTTCTGTTTCAACAAATCGGGGCCGATCAGTTGCGTGATTTTGGCGCCATAATCCTTGGCCAGCAGCACGGCTTCATGCGCCAGCTCGGAAGGGCCCATATCATCCGTAGGCGTATTGATTAAATCACGCACCCAGTAGGTGGATTCAACGATATTAAAAATCAAGTCGGCCAGGGTGGGATCTGTCAAAAAAAGCTGCGCCGGTGTTTTGGTAGCCGCTTTATAGCGGGTAAATTGATAGGCGCCAAGTCCCCAGGCCAGGGAAAAACGCAGTTCATCCGGCACTTGCTCAAAGTGGTAAACGCCAGGCGGCAAGCTGAAAGGCAAAGCACCCACGCTCCAGGCATCCCGCTCATCTGCGAGGCAGCAAGCCACACGGCTAATCTTGCCGTCACTGTTTGGCAGCAGGAGAACCGTGCCTGGTTCAAAGCGAAGGCTGTTCGTGGAGGAAAGCCAGTTTTTGGTGAACTCGTTTTGCCCGGCCAGCCAATCGGCAAATTGCTTTTGCGGGATAAGCAAAATGGGTGTTGCCCGCGTATCCACGCTTGTAACGAAACAGTTCAGCATTTTCTCTTCCCCTTCTCTCCTTCCACGAATTGAGTCTATCTTACTTCGCCTCGTCACTATCAATTCTGCGCGCCCGGGTTTCCAGCATAATCGGTATGTCATCCACGATGGGATAGGCTAATCGGTCGAATTTACAGATCAATTCCTGTCCGCCACGGTCATACAGCAACTCGCCTTTGCAAGCAGGACAAGCCAAGATTTCGAGCAAATTTTTATCCATCAGCAAGCCTTTCTATATTCAGTTAATACAATTTATTATACTATATTACGGCTTCGTTGAATAAATCGTATTTCTCGTTTAGGGATTAGGAGGTAAAAAAGATTCATGAACTTAAAAGTCAGATCACTTCTTACCTCCTCTCCCCAGCCCTCTCCTCCACAAAAAGCGTGGAGGAGAGGGGGCAGTCCGGTGCAATAAACATGACCGAGCCGCATTTTTCCTTGAAAAACGTGCATCCTTCCTGGCGATCCTGCCTCCGCCAAGCGCTGACGCGCATGGACGGTGCTTATCTTGAAAAACTGGCCACCACAGAAGCCTGGCTGCCAGGGCCGGAAAAAATTTTCAACGCCTTTTCCCTGCCGGTCTCCAAAGTCAATTATCTCCTGCTCGGTGAATCACCCTACCCGCGCGCCGCCTCGGCGAATGGCTACGCATTTTGGGACGCCGCTGTAACTGAGCTTTGGTCCCCCCAGGGAATGAGTAAAAAAGTAAACCGCGCCACCTCTTTGAGAAACCTCTTCAAAATGCTGCTGGTCGCGGAAGGCTTGCTGAAACCGCCTCATTTGGCTCAGCCTGACATTGTATGTCTCGATAAAACGCAGCTAGCGCAAACTAACACGGAATTTTTCACGCAACTGCTGGAGCAAGGCTTCCTCTTATTAAATGCCTCTCTGGTCTTGCATCCGCAAGCAAAAGGCGGCCAAGTTCGCAAGGATGCTCTTGCTTGGCAGCCTTTCATTCAGGCGGTCATCCATTTTCTTTTAGCACAGCGCCCGCACGTCGAGTTTCTCCTCTTCGGTAAAATCGCCACGATAATCGAAAAACTGCTGCCCCCCACGAACGTAAAAAAACTCAGTGCCGAGCATCCCTACAATCATTCCTTCATTACCAATCCGGAGGTCTTGCATTTTTTCAAGCCGCTTCATTTATTGCGAAGCGTTTACTAAGCAGAAAGACGGATACCAGAGCCTACCCCTATCTAGTAGAGCGTCAACTTGATTTTGTCGTCCTGTGCAAAGTCTCTGTCATCCTGAGCGCAGCGAAGGATCTCCTTGCTGCTTAGGGAGTGAGATCCTTCGCTGCGCTCAGGATGACAGCAAGCGAAACGGGACAAAATCAAGTTGACAACGTACCAGGTTGCAATTTTTCCTTAAAAAAGCTATTGTTAGAATAATCAGCTCTAAAAGTTAGCTAACTATGCGCGTACTTCTCGTAGAAGATGATGAATTATTAGGCGATGGCCTGCGTACTGGTCTTATCCAGGTTGGCTATACCGTGGATTGGGCAAAAAATGGGCTAGCTGCTGACCAAGCCCTGCAAAATGAAACCTTTGATCTGGTTATCCTTGATCTCACCCTGCCAAAAATTGACGGCATCTCCATCCTGCAAAGAATGCGGTCTCGCGGCAACACCACGCCAGTCTTGATTTTGACAGCGCGCGAATCCATTGAAGAACGCGTAAGAGGTTTAGATAGTGGCGCAGACGATTACCTGACAAAACCGTTCGACCTTGATGAAGTCTGCGCTCGGTTAAGAGCGTTGCAGAGACGTTTTGCTTCACGGGCTCTGCCGCAAATTGTGCACGGCAATTTAACCCTGGATCCAGCCTCGCATTTAGTCACTCTGGACCAGGAAAACATTACGTTGCCGCGGCGTGAATTCGCTTTGCTGCATATTCTGCTCGAAAACGAAGGACGCGTTTTATCCCGTGAGCATCTGACGCAATCCCTCTACGGCTGGGGAGAAGAAGTCGACAGCAATGCGCTTGAGGTACACATCCATAATCTGAGAAAGAAATTCGGCCAAGAATTTATTCGTACCATTCGTGGCATTGGCTACATGATCGAAAAATTAAAAGACACCGGCCAAGACAAGAAAAGTACCACGAAAAAATGATCCGCTCGATACGCTACTTTTTGCTTGTCAGCCTCTTGATCAGCGTCACCATCGCCTCCGCCATCACCGCCATCGGCAACTACCTGCTGGACGAGCATGTGGTGCAACCTTCTCTGGACAATCAGCTGACAAAGCTGGCTTCCTTTATTGATATTCTGAGCCAATCGGCCAACGAGGATGAATATGTTCGCCGCACCATCATCAAGGATATCAAGCAAGCCATGTCGGCTTCGAAGCAAAACTTCCTCTTTCAAGTCTGGGATCGCTCCGGACAGCTCTTACTCCATTCCACCAACGAATTTCCCGAGTTGAAAAACACGCCCTTTGGTTTTAGCGACCAAATGTTGGATGAAAAAGACTGGCGTATTTACACCATGAGCGACGAGAAAATGAAAATTAAAATTATTGTCGGCGAAACCTACATTACGCGCACCCAGCTGGCGGACGATATCGCGCGCAACAATGCCTATATCCTGCTGATCACCTATCCCATTTTTGGCTTGCTGGTCTGGCTAATCGTTTCGCTGGCGCTGCGCTCAGTCACGCGCGTGACCGGGGAAATATCAAACCGCGCCTCGACCTATTTGGCCCCGGTGAACATGAGCCAAATTCCAGTGGAAATCGAGCCCCTGGTGTCAGAGCTGAATAAACTCTTCATCCGCCTTAAATTGGCCTTCGAGCGCAACAAGCGCTTCGCTGCCGATGCCGCGCATGAGTTGCGTACTCCGCTCGCTGCTCTCAAGACGCAAACCCAGGTGGCAATCAAAACAGAAGATGAAGAAGACCGCAATTTAGCCTTCTCCAAGGTCGTGCAAAGCGTGGACCGCTGCACCCATGTCGTGACCCAGCTGCTGACACTCAGCCGCCTGGGCGAGGAAAAAGCCCTGTCGGAAGCCAAACCCGTCGAGCTGCACAAACTGGCGACGGAAATCATCGCCTACTTGGTTCCCCAGGCCCTGGAAAAAAATATTGAAATTGAGCTGACCTCACAAAAGGAAGATGAAATCATCGAAGGCAGTGACGCAGCCCTCGGCATCCTGATTCGCAACGTGGTCGACAATGCCATCCGCTATACGCCCGCCCAGGGTTTGGTCAAAGTCGAGCTGCTGGATACTGAGCGTCATGTTATCTTTCGCGTCACCGACACCGGGCCGGGTATTCCGCCGGAACTGCGTGAGCGCGTCTTCGAGCGCTTTTTCCGCATCCCGAGAACCCAGGCTTCCGGCAGCGGCCTGGGGCTGGCCATCGTCAGTCAAGTCGCCGACTTGCACCACGCCTCGATTTTACTGAATTCCGGACCGGGCAACCAGGGCTTACAATTCGACATTATCTTTCCAAAAAAATGATCGCCTCCCTACTTCCAATACTGCAAACCCAGGCGCTAGTGCTAACGCCAAACCAGCGTCTCGCGGCAACCCTGATCAAGCGCTACAACCAGGAACACCTGAAACAAGCGCAGACCTGCTGGCCGAGCCCGGCAATTCGTCCGTTCAGTGCCTGGATCCAAGAACTCTGGCATCAATACAGCGCCGAGCACATGAACGCTGACTTGCTCCCGCTTACAGCTAATCAAGAGTTGATCTTATGGGAAGAAGTGATCGCCGAAGAGCCGGACAGCGGCTTGCTCTTAAAGCTCTCGGACCTGGCCAAACAGGCTAAATCCGCCTGGACAACCCTACGACTCTGGCAGATCGACTTTGACCATCCCTCTTTTGCCTTCACGGAAAACTCCCGTCACTTTCAAGCTTGGGCCGAGCGCTTCGCGCAGCGCTGCCTGGAAGAAGGCTGGCTGGACAACGCTAGCTTGACTGACCGCCTTATTGAAGAAATTCGGCAAAATCACATTCCGCTTCCACGGGAAGTCGTCTTGCTTAATTTCACGGAGATCGCGCCACAACACCGGGACTTGCTGGCGGCCTGCGCGTCACAGGGAATGCGGGTTGAACAGCTGGAAACGCAGGCAGAGCATGCTCCATTTCAAATCAGCCTGGCTGACGAAGAAACTGAAATTCAAACCATGGCACGCTGGGCCCGAAAAATTCACGAACACTGGCCTGAGGCCACCATCGGCTGCATTGCTTCTAACCTGGAAGAGAAAAGAGAAGCCCTGCTTTCCGCCTTTAACGAAGTCTTTGAAGGCCCTGAAAGCTACAATATCTCCGCCGGCCGAACCCTGGCCTCTTATCCACTGATTCAACAAGCACTGGCCTTGTTGAATTTACCGCTGAAGTCGCTTTCCTCCGCGACAGTCAGCGCCCTCTTGCATTCCCCTTTCCTCGGCGATGCGGAAAAAGAAATGCTCCCGCGCATTCAGCTGGACAGTCAACTGCGGCGCCGTAACCTCACCAAGCTCTCCTGGCAGGACCTCCTCACGGAACTCACACAGGCTCACTGTGAACAGCTAGCGGCACGTTTGCAATGCTATCTGGAACAACGGAAGACACAGCCCGCCACGCAACGAATCAGCCACTGGCTGGCCCATTTCGCCCAGCTGCTGACCAGCCTGGGCTGGCCGGGAGAACAAAGCTTGAATAGCACGGAATATCAGGTGGTGGGCCGCTGGCAGGACTTAATACTGGACGCCGGTTCACTGGACTCGATTTTAGCCAAGGTCAACGCTGCAAAAGCGCTGCATTATCTCACTGTGCTCGCAACGAAAACCTATTTTCAGCCAGAAACACCGGATGCCCCCGTGCAAATCCTGGGACAACTCGAAGGCGCCGGGCTTCCATTTGATTTTCTCTGGGTCCTGGGCCTGGATGATACCGCCTGGCCACCGGTTCCAACGCCCAATCCGCTCATCCCGCATGATTTGCAAAAAACCTTCGGCATGCCAAACGCCACTGCTGAACGACAGCTTGATTATAGCCGGCGCTTAACCAAGCAATTCAAGCAAGCCGCTCCCGTGGTTTTCTTTAGTTATGCAGAGCGCAATGAAAAAGAAGCACTGCGTCCCAGCCCACTTCTTGCCGGCTTGGAAGTAAAAAATCTCGTTGATTTAGATCTGGCACCACTGAAAGCGACTCTCCAAACGGTGTTTCATTCTCAAAAACTCGAAACACTGCACGATGAAAAAGCGCCACCCCTACAAGCCCAGGAAAAATTACAAGGCGGCAAGGATATTTTTGAAATGCAAGCCGCCTGCCCCTTCAAAGCTTTCGCCAAACTGCGGCTGCGCGCACGCGCCCTGGAAGAAACCCAGGCCGGCCTGCCCGCCAAAAGCCGTGGCAGCGTCATTCATAAAGCACTGGAGTTGTTTTGGAAAACGGTAAAAGACCACAAAACCTTGCTGGCCTTCTCGCCGGAGGACCTGGAAACTCAAATTCACCAGGCGCTGACCGCGGCACTCGCAGAAGCAGCGCCTTTCATTCGTCAGGACGCGCTCTATCACGATTTGCTGCAACAGCGCCTCAAAAGCTTACTCCGCCACTGGCTTGAGCTAGAAAAAGCGCGCCCGCCTTTTACCGTTGCCGCGCTAGAGCAGACACACGAGATTCGTATGGACGATTTTCCCATTACTTTGCGTGTCGACCGCGTGGACCGCTTGCCAGAGGGTGACCATCTGGTCATCGACTACAAGACCCGTGAAAACTGTGAGCTCAGCGGCTGGTTTGGCGAACGTCCCGACGAGCCGCAATTGCCCTTGTATTGCCTGACGCAGCAAGAAACGGTCAGCGGGTTGATTTTTGCGCAACTGCATGCGGCTAAAACCGCCTTGAAAGGACTGGCGCAGAGAGAGCTTTACCTCGCCGGCGTCAAAATCTTGAACGAGAAAAGCAAAGCCGATGCGCCGACCTGGGAGGGGCAACTCGAACAATGGCGCATCAACCTCCGGCAGTTATTTCTTGATTTCCAACATGGAGAAGCTGCCGTTGACCCCAAAAGTGTGACGAAATCCTGCCGTCATTGTGACTTACAAACTTTTTGCCGTATCCATGAAGATCGATCTTTTTCCTATGACCAAAACGATTCTTGATCAGACACAACGCGAACAAGCGCTCAATCCCGCGCACTCTTTCATTGTGCAGGCTCCGGCCGGCTCCGGAAAAACCGAATTACTCACCCAACGTTTCCTGCGGCTGCTTTCCTGCGTGAATGAGCCCGAGGAAATCCTCGCCATTACCTTCACTAAAAAAGCCGCCTCGGAAATGCGCTCACGCATTCGCGACGCCTTGCGAAGAGCCCAGCTCGAGCCGCTGCCCGAGGTGGAGCATGAGCAAAAAACCTGGCGGCTGGCGGCGAGCGCTTTAAAGCAAGACCAGGCGCGAAACTGGGACTTGCTCAGTAATCCCAATCGTTTGCGCATCAAGACGATCGACGCCTTCAATACCCTGCTCACGCGGCAACTGCCCTTACTCTCTCAGTTTGGCGCTTCGCCGGAAATCATGGATTACCCGCGGAACCTTTATCGCGAAGCGGTGCAGATTTTTCTGACCCACCTGGAGGAGAATGTCGCCTGGTCGAGCGCGATCGCGCAATTATTGCTGCATTTGGACAACAATCTGGAGAGCGCCGAGAAGTTGCTCGTTGAAATGCTGAGTAAACGGGACCAATGGCTACCGCATATTTTAGCCTATCAGGACGCAGCACCGTCGGCTGATGCAAAGGCTTTGCGTCAAGCGCTCGAAGCGAACCTGAATGCCGTCATTGAGGAAGCCCTCTCCAAACTTCGCTCCGTCTTCCCACGCGACTGTGTTCCAGACTTACTCTCCTTGTTGCGCTTCGCCTGCGGCAATCTCAAAACCAGCAAACCCGAATCCGCCGTCCTCCGCTGCGAAGGCTTGAACAACTTACCGGGGACCCTAGCAAACGAAAAAGCGACCTGGCTCGGCCTGGCTGAATTTTTACTTACCGAGGATGATCGTTGGCGAAAATCCCTCGACAAGCGACACGGCTTCCCCCCTACCGAAAAATCGAAAAAGGAACAGATGCAAGCCTTGATCGAAGCACTCAGCGTAAATGAAAATTTACATCAAGCCTTCATTGAACTGCGCCATCTTCCGGACGCCGGCTACTCGGAAAACCAGTGGGCAACCCTGCAAGCGCTGCATGAAGTCCTAAAAATCGTCGTAGCGCAATTGCATGTGATTTTCAAATTGACCGGCAAAATTGATTACACGGAAAATGCCCTGGCCGCCTTACTGGCGCTTGGAAAAGAAGAGGCCCCAACTGATCTCGCCCTGGTGCTCGACTATCAATTAAAACATATTTTGGTTGATGAATTTCAAGATACCTCCAGCAACCAGTATGAGCTGCTTAAAAAACTGGTGCGTGGTTGGCAGGACGGCGACGGGCGTAGTTTGTTTCTGGTCGGTGATCCCATGCAATCGATTTACCGTTTCCGCGAAGCGGAAGTAGGTTTGTTCTTGCGCGCGAGACAACAAGGACTGGGCTCGATCCGCCTCAAACCGTTGACACTGTCCGTCAACTTTCGCTCGACGCCGGCCCTGGTCGACTGGCTCAACAGCCATTTTAACCGCGTGCTGCCAGCCTATGATGATATCGCGAGCGGCGCCGTATCGTATACCCCCAGCGCCAGCAGCGAAAAACCAGAGGGCGCGGCAAGCCAGGCCGTCCAGCTGCATCCTTTTTTAAAGTCCGAGACACTGGCGCAAACGCAGGGCATTGTGCAACTTATTCAGCAGGCCCTGCAAACCAACTCGCAGGATAAAATCGCTATCCTGGTGCGCTCTCGCAATCATCTCAAAACCCTGATTCCCGCGTTGAAAAACGCCAACCTACCCTATCAAGCCGTGGAAATCGATCCGCTGGAAACCCGGCCGCTGATTCAAGATTTACTAGCCCTGACGCGCGCCTTGCTATATCCCGCAGACCACATCGCCTGGCTGTCGATTTTAAGAGCGCCCTGGTGCGGGCTTAGTCTCCAGGACCTCCTGTTGCTTGCCGGACAACGAAAGCAGGAACTGATCTGGCAGCGCCTCCTGCAACACGCAAGCGATTCGCGGCTCAGCCCCCGGGGACAAAAGCAGCTCCAACGCATCCTGCCTGTTTTAACAACGGCGCTCGCGGAACGCCATCGCGAAGACCTTCACCTCTGGGTAGAAAAAACCTGGCTGGCCCTCGGAGGCCCGGCTTGTCTGGAAAACGTGGCTGAACTGCATGATGCCAAAATATTTTTTGGCCTCCTTAAAAAGCTCACTCAAAATGAAACCAGCCTTAGCCTAAAATGGTCGTCTTTCGAGGAGGCCCTGAAACAGCTCTATGCTCAGGCTAATACCCAAGCGGATTGTCGCCTTCAAATCATGACGATTCATAATGCCAAGGGCCTGGAATTCGATACGGTCATTGTGCCGCATCTCGAAAAAGGCACGAATAAAAATGACAAGCGCTTGCTGACCTGGTTAGAGCGGCCGCTAATCAACAACACCACCGCTTTGCTCCTGGCTCCCGTCCACGCCGTTGGGGGTCAAGAAGACCAAACCTATGAACACATTCTGCGGCAAGAAAAAAACAAGACGCAACATGAGCAAGGGCGCTTGCTGTATGTCGCTGCCACGCGCGCTAAAAAAACGTTGCATTTATGTCTGTCGCTGGAAACCACAGAAACAGGCGAGTTTAAGCTGCCGCCAGAAGGCAGCATGCTGAAAAAACTCTGGCCGGCCATTCAAGCGGAGCTGGGGCCCTGTGCCGCTATAACTGCGACGACCGCTGAAGACAATAAAAAAATGCGCTTTATAAAACGTTTAAGTGAGACCTGGTCGCATCCGGTTCCAGCCCTGCCAGCAGCGGTAAGACCGACGCATAATAAAATTCAGGGGTTCCAGCTTACCCCGAAAGAAGCACCCCTCATCGGCACCGTCGTTCATTATTTACTGCAGCAACTGACCCGCCTCGGTCAAGGCTGGTGGCAAACTAAAACAGCGGCAGAACACCGTGCTTATCTCAAGCTCTTGTTGCTGCAAAACGGTCTGCTCCCCTCCCAGGTTGCGGCAGGCATCGAAAAAACGGAAAAAGCAATTTCAACCACCTTGACTGACCCGCGCGGCCAATGGCTACTGCAGGAACGACCGGAAGCCCGGGCGGAATATGCTTTAACCGCAGTGATCGACGGACAAGCTAAAATGCTGGTCATCGACAGAACCTTTGTCGACGAAGCGGGGCTACGTTGGATTATTGATTACAAAACTTCTGTCCCGGAGAATCAAAGCCTAAACATCTTTTTAGAACAGGAAAAGAAAAAATACGCTGAAAAGATGCGGGAGTATCACCAAGCCTTGAACCTGCTCGATCAGCGCCGCACCCGGCTCGGACTTTATTTTCCGCTTGTGCCTGCCTGGTGCGAATGGGACAATATTCCAATTGATGATAAAATTGATTATAAGGCGTAAAATATGCAAACTCGTTTAGTTAATTTGAAACAGCACCTTTTTGATGCGAAAGGTGGCGATTTTCTTCTCCCACGCGATCGAACCTACAAGCAAAAACTATATGCGAAATTGTTTTCCCTTTTAATCTACCTCGACAGCAATAATCGAAGCGAGTTTCAACGCGAAGAGGAATACGATGCAATCGTTTTTTTCGCGGCCTTTATTGAATACAATTACACTTTGCGTCCAGACGACCGACAACCGCGCTACCAGCCTCTACCCGAACTCGAAGAATTATATAGAAGGCTGCAGCTCGGAGATTGGGAAGCTAGCACCAAAGACAATGAAGACTATATTGCGGTGATCCACTGTGGCCTGTCAATCTTAAAACACCATCAGAAATTGGAAACGCCTTTTTTTAATGCTGATCATCAACCCATTTTAAGACTAGCCTCAAGGAAGGTATTGGACCTCGATTTTCAGCAATATGCATCAGCACAGCATATACAATTGGCGGCAAGATATCGGGCGTATGTCAATGCGCGGGAGCAAGCAAGAAAGCAATGCATGCCTCAACTCCAGAAAAATTTACGGATACATCAGTGGCTCCGAGCCTCGCTTACAGCTTTATGCTTGATTCCTGGCGTATTTTTTTTAACCGAGGGTTTGTACGGATCTTGGTATTGCTTAAAACAAGGCTTAGGCAAGGGATCAGCCGTAGGCTGGTTCTTTGCGAGCTTGCTGCTCTCCGCCATTTCCCCTCTGGGCGCTTTGGTTAGATACATCACTTATTCAGAGACAATAAAAGACAGTAAAAGAGACATTGAAAAAATCGCTATTCAGCAAGATCGCGTGGTTATCCGAATATTACCCAAAGTGGAGTATGAAAAGCATCGAAAATTCCGCAAGAGCTTAAAAGCAGCTAACCCTGACATAGTCGCTGCAAATCCCTCAATATTAGTGAGCAAGCCAAAGAAAGTGGTTGATTTTTTTACGGATGAGCATGGAATTGAGAAAGCGAAAATTTATATGCTGAAAACCCAGGCTGAGCAGCGGTTCGATCAATATGAAGCACTGAGAAAGCGTCAGATACTGGGGCAACCGCTGGCAGGGATCCAAACCCTGTTTCAAAGCTTAAGGGCCTCCAAAGTGGGAAGCAGAATAGAAGCGGATGCGATGTTCCGTGAACAAGAGCAGCAGGCAGAGGCAAAAAGTCAGCCTTAGCCGGCTCTGAACGTGATTGAGTTCGGGAGTTACTGTTGTGTGTCCCCGTCCTATTTTCTTTTGCATGGAGTCTTAAACCATCTTGGTGCAGCATGATACCCATTAACATCTGCCTTGGACTTTATTTTCCGCTTGTGCCTGCCGGGTGTGAATGGGATAATATTCAAAGTCACGGCGTTATTAAATAAATTCGATTTTTTACAGGATCCCCTCTCCTCCACGCTCTTTGTGGAGGAGAGGGTTGGGGAGAAGAGGTCTGAATTTTAAATTAACGACTCGTTTTTACCTCCTATCCCTAGCCCTTTCCTCCACAAAAAGCGTGGCGGAAAGGGGACTTTAGCGGGAAAGCTGATTGATTCAGAAACGCCACTATTCATAAGGAGCTTTGACATGAAAAAGGATAGCGCTCTGCTGGTTTCCGGTCTGGTCTTTGGGCTGGTCGCCATTATTCATTTACTCCGTTTCTTATTTAAAACTGAAATCATCATTGGCGGCTATGCTCTCTCCATGGAAGTCAGCCTGGTTGCTTTCGTAGTAGCCGGCGCACTCTCCATCTGGATGTTTATAGCGAAAAGTGGCAGCTAAAGCCAAGCTTCGCTTATTTTCTCAAGGATTTTTTATTGAAAACGTATCAAGTATACGCCGTCGGCATGGCGATCGTGGATTATGAGTTTCAACTCACCTCAAAAGCCGATTGGCCGCCGGAAATTGAAAAAGGCACGACTGTCCTGATTGACGGTCAAAAGGAAAAGGCCGTATTAAAAAGCCTGGCTCAATTCACCCCCCATCAAGCTTGCGGCGGCACCAGCGCTAACACCCTCAGCGTGATCAGTGGGCTGGGGGGGCGCGTTTTTTGTTCCTGCAAAGTGGCCGAGGATGAGTCCGGGCGGCTGTACCATCAAAATTTGCGGTCGCATGGCATCGAAAGCAATTTAGACTCGAGCGCAAAAGCCACCGGCAATACCGGCCGCTGCTTGATCTTAATCGACACCGAAGGTGAAAAGAGCCTTTACACCCAGCTGGGCGCCAATCACAGTCTGACGCCGGCCGACCTTAAACCGGCAGCGCTCCAAAACAGCGAATATTTATTCATCGAAACCTTTCTTGCAACCCTGCCCTCCTCCAAAGCAACGATAACAGCAGCCCTGCAAATGGCCAAAGAATTTTCCTGTAAAATCGCGCTGACCCTCACTGCCTGTAAAACCCCCGGCTTTTCACCAAGCCGCTTAGCGGACTTCACCCAGCACGGACTCGATTTATTATTTTGCAATGAACTGGAAGCCGCTTATTTTTGCGAGACAGATGACTTGGAGACCATCAAAGAAAGCCTAAAAAAGCATGCCCGACAGTTCATCATCACACGCGGCGCGAAAGACACGATTCTTTTTGACGGTGAAACCTTTTTTGCAATCCCCACTTATCCGACGACAGCGATCAATACCACCGGCGCCGGCGACGCTTTTGCCGGCGCTTTCCTGCACGCGCTAACAACCGGCAGGAATTTTGCCCAGGCTGGCATCATCGGTAATTTCGCAGCCGCACAAGTGGTGAAAAAAGCGGGAGCCAGACTGGATAAACAAGACCTCGAAACTCTCGCCGCCTTTATGCAAGCCTCAGCACCTGCTTAAAGTCCCCTTTCCTCCATGTTCTTTGTGGAGGAAAGGGTTAGGGATAAGAGGTAAAAAACGATTCCTCTAAATTTGCCATTTGACTTCAGATTTCAACTGCTCTGTTATAAACCCTTAACCATCGACATAAACGTCCGGGAACAGCGGCATACTGGGGTTTAAGGCATAAACGCTAAAATCACTGACGCCGCGAGACCGTAAGAGTTCTTCATCAATAAAAAAGTTGCCTGTGAGCGTCTTGCTGTCACTGCTGAGAATTTCATAGGCTGCGTCCGCCATGATGCTGGGTTTGCGGCTGGCTTGGTACACTTCCTTGGGGAAATTAACCTCGACGGCAGCCGTGGCGATGGTGGTTTTGGGCCACAAGGAATTGACAGCGATGCCGGCCGGCTTAAACTCTTCGGACATGCCCAGCGTGCACATGCTCATGCCGTATTTGGACATTGTATAGGCCAGATAGTCTTTGAACCATTTCGGCTTCAGGTTTAAGGGCGGTGACAGGTTCAAAATGTGCGGATTTTTGGCTTTGACCAAATGCGGCAAACAGGTTTGTGAGCATAAAAACGTGGCGCGCGCGTTCACGGAATTAATCAAGTCGTAACGCTTCATCGGCATTTTTGAGGTGGGGGCTAGATAAATAGCCGAGGCATTATTCACTAAAATATCAATGCCACCAAAAGTCTCCACCGCCTTGGCAACAGCGGCCTGGACCATGTCATCCTGGCGCACATCCACCTGGATCGGCAAGGCCACGCCGCCGGCATTTTCCACTTCTTTCGCAACGGTATGAATGGTTCCCTCAAGAGAAGGATGCTGTTCCGCGGTTTTAGCCGCCAGGACCACTTTGGCGCCGTCTTGGGCGCAACGTAAGGCGATCGCACGGCCGATGCCGCGACTAGCGCCGGTAATCAAAATCACCTTATCCTTTAATTTTGCTGACATTGGTTTATCTCCTCCAAAAGTTTAAATAAGCTCATGCCACGACTGAGGTCCCCAGTCTACCGAATGCGGCCTCGCATCACAACGCTCTAAATTAGCGCTTTCCGTGACCACCGTGCTTTGTAGCATTACTTTCTGCCTTGGGTCAGCCTTCTGCATTAACAGAACCGTTAAGCGGTAATAAGCAGCCGGACCTGACTCTTCCCCCCGAAGTTGTGCACAAGGATCTGTGCCTAAATTTTCAACAACATAGTAATATTTAAAAAAAGAAGTTTCCTCTGCACAAGAATAGAGAGACCACCAACTTAAGGGACGGGAGCGTAGCTCTGCCACGGAGAGACCCGGAATGCGACAGGTCTCGCTTACTGTTTTAATGGCTGCGGTCAGCCGCGTCAATTGATTTTCTGCCGCGTTTAATAGGAGTCTTCTGATCTTGGTATCGGAGAGCAATTTTTGCTCTAAAATGACTTGATCCAAAGCGCTGATTCCCAACAAGGCAGCGATTTGGATCAAGAGGAGAACCGCCAGTAACACAAAACCTTTTTGTTTTTTCATCGTACTAATTCCGAAGGGCCACAAACCCGTATTCTGTTTTACTGAAGCCCGCTTGGGAGGCCTGAATTGCCAGCGTGACAGCCCGGCCCGCCGCTTGCTCTGCCACCTTCAATTGTTGAATCCCTGTCACCAACTCCGTTTTATGCCCCCGCTGATCCGTCCGATACAGGGCAAAGAGACTCTGCCCAACCTCATCTCGGCGACCGGTCTTTTCCACGGCATAGCGTGTTATCTCCAGCTCTCCGACTTCCGCATTTTCCGCATAACGATACTGCAAAGGTCGAAGCGCAGTCAGTCTTTGCCAGTCGCCTCCGCTCCGGACCTCAGCCACCTGGAAGAGCTCTGCATGCCGGCAATCCGAAATGAGCAACCAGTCGCCGGAAGAGACTGGGAGAGAGGATGCGATTTCCAAGACGCTTGACTGCATCATCGGTGCCCCGAGGGCGGCCGCCTTGAGACTACGATGCCTCACGGTGACCTCCGTTCCGCCTTCCGCCGCCGGCGTTAGCTCGAGCTTGTTCGCCACAGTCAAAGAAGCCCCGATTGTGCTGCCCAGCGGAAAATCGGCGGTCAACCGGGGGCAACCTATAAACCCAGCCGCCTGGATTTCCATCGCCAATTTCTGCAAAACGAAATGAGAGTGCGCATGCAAGCGGGTCAATGCTGTCAGCCGCTCATTGTGCCGCTCCGTCGCCCAATAAATAGCCGTCACCAACCCCAGCAAGAAAAAACTGAGTGTTAAACTAATCATGACTTCGATTAAAGTCGTTCCCCGCCCAGGGTGTGACGATGTTATAAAATAAAAGTTTCGCTGAGACATTCACCCTGCTCCTCTCGCTTTTCACCCCAAAAAAGGGCGATTTGATATTCTGGATAATGGCCGCTGACCCGTCCGCTACCGCGGGGTAAAATCCTGCTATTTTCCTGGTTCCAGGCTGCGACCTGCTGCCCCAGGCCTTCCCCAGCCCCAACCAGGCGCAGTCTTTCTTCCAGATTATGCACTTGCTGCTCCGCCAGAGCGGAAAAATAGGCGCGGTGATTTAAACGCAGGGCGGAAAGCTCCATTCCATCTAGGCCCAGGAGTGCCAGGGAGAGCAGAATTAAGCTAATTAGGACTTCAAATAGGGTCAGTCCAGATGCTAAAATAAGGCGCATATTCATCATCTCGTAAAGGAAAAAAGCATGGACACATTAAGCAATAAGCACTGCCTCCCTTGTGAAGGCGGCGTTGCGCCGCTCGACGGGGAAAGCATCAAAAAACATTTAAACCAACTGGGGAAGGAATGGCAGGCCAGCGCTGACCATAAAAAAATCTTCAAGGACTTTCACTTCAAGAATTATTACCAAACCATGGCTTTTGTCAATGCCCTGGCCTGGATGGCGCACCGCGAAAATCATCACCCGGATTTGGAAGTGGGGTATAACCACTGTCTCGTGCAATATTCCACGCATGCCGCGAAGGGTTTAACAGAGAATGATTTTATTTGCGCTCACAAAGTGGAGAACTTGAATGAGCCCCTGACACAAGCCTCGTGTTCACTGAAATAGATCGAGTTTGACTTATTGCAAACAAAGCTTACTAAGGGACCTTTCGCTTTATTATTGCCGCTCTTTCAGCTGAAACCGTTTTAAGCTCTTTTGCTGCATGGTGAACGACACGGGCGCTCTTCGGTTTAAATAATCCATAAAAGCTGAACCGGGGTTGTTTTAACTTAATTAACGCCTTTTCCAGCTTTTCTAAATCCGTATATAATTTTGCGAAAGTTCGCGGACTCTGATTGGAGCGAAGCTCCTCCGCCTTACGCCTTAATGGCGTAATACGGCCATCTAAATCTCCATGTTTTTTCTGCAGACGAGCCGCTTCTCGCTCTAATTCTGTCGCGATTTTTTCGATTTGCTCTTGCGGAACAATTACGCCACTCTCTCGTACTATCCTGCGATAATCTTTTTTAGCAGGAGTCACTGAAATATGCTGAACGCTATCTGGAAGCCTTGGCGCCGAGGAACTACTTGCTGGCTGAAAATAACAAAGGTGATCTCCTTTGATTTCAGCTACAGCCGAAACAACGTTCTTTGACTTCTGTACTTCGCCTGTCACAAAAACGCCTTCCGCTCTCAGAATTTCTTTTATTGCTCCGTAAGAAGCAACGTTCCTATTTTTAGCTGAACAGTCTATCAAGACCACTACATCCACTGATCTTAAAGCGGCCAACATTGCCGCCCATTTCTTGGGATCTCCCTTTTTAGCATTTTCGATATCGTCTATCTTGAATATTCCTGTGGCCTGTCGAACAACCGGCTCTAAAGTAGTACGAAGTTCTTCTAAATGGCTAATGACTGCATTAAGATCACCGCCTTCACCTAATAAAGTAGTCATTTCCTTCAGTAATGCACGAAGCGTCTCATCATATCTTATAGGCGATTTCATGCGAAAAGGGATGTCCTGTTGCATTATAGGCGTAAAACCAAACATTTCCTCGAGTATTTTTCCAAGCGCATAGATATCTGCTGCTTTTGAAAAAGAAATCTCTACATTAGATTCGCGGGTATCTGCATTGGGCTGCTCCATTCCAGGTGCCATATAATGATAATAACCATCTAACATATCGCCCTGCCATTTTTCTATAGTGACCTCTTTACCCTGCACTACTTCCTTCACTGCTTTTTTTTTGAGAGAAGAATTAGCACTTGCGCTGATTTGATGGCTCAATGGATCATATATCAATGAGTCAGGCGAAATATTCCCATGGATTCCGTCGTTTTCTCCACCCTTTGCCTCATGGTGGCTTTGAAGAAATCTCGCAGCTGCTATGGCAATATCAAGCGCTTGCAGAGTAGGAAGCTCCCGCCGAGTATTAAACAGCGCTCCTAATGAAACACCCGTTGCTACCGTACGAGATTCACCCATTCTTATTCTCCTCTTTTCAAAAGGGCTTAAAAATGGCAGGTGTATTTTTATAATTGCCTTATGCCCTTCTGTAAGTATAGACAAGAAAAAGAGTTTTATTTTGACAATGGCCCTGGACCACCGTGGTATTTTAAAAACAGTTGAAAATCAATTGGGTAAGAGGAATTTGCGTAGATATTCGGTCCTCATTTTAAAGTCCCCTCTCCTCCACGCCTTTGGTGGAGGAGAGGGTTAGGGAGAGGAGGTATTATTAATAATAACCCGCTGATTAGGATTCATTTTATACCTCCTTCCCCTTACCCCTTCCTCCACGAAAAGCGTGGAGGAAGGGGGATATGGAAGGGTAAACCGAATATTTACGAATTTGCGCGGGCGGATGCTACTAGGTAGTACGATAGGGATGTGTCCGAGCATCACCTTTTAGGACTCATGAAGCCGGGTATCGGAGATTCGTCTTCCCGCAGCAATACTACCGATTTGCGCGCGGTCCAGTCGGGGATGTTCACACGCAGGTCCTTTACGGATGCTGACATTTTTTCCTCCGATGACGGAGAAGTCTTAGCGTTATAAGGAACATTCAGTTGCGCCCCGCGTCTTGGTAGTCGATGCACCGTTTGAATCGCTATAATTTCAGTCACTATAATTTGATCCTCCAGGTTCTGCTTCAGCTGCTTGACTCGGTCATTGGCTTGAAAACATAAGGATTTACAACGCATTCTCCTATAGTAGTTATGGAGGTTCGAAAAAACATTAACGACTAGGTTATGGCCGGTAGCTATTCCAATAAGGACAAGGTTGAGGAGTATGATCGGAGATCGAACCAATAAGTTTCGGCGCGCTTGGGGTAGCCCTTGCATGGCATCCTCCCTGAAATCCAGGATTGTTGCGTTAATATACGCTCTGAGCTCATCTGTCGGTCTTAATGGCAAATCCTGCCCATGACTTGCTATGCGTCCTGCTTGCAGAATGGCATCCTTTAGTTGAAGACGCAGACGATAAATTCGATTTATATTTTGTTGCAGGGTCCAGGAGTCGGCAGCATCAAGTCGAAATGGTAATATACATTTACCGTTCACAGATGCCTTCTCTTCGCGTCCATCTGTCAGGATCCAGCAATTATCCGGTGTATCACCAATATACAGCACGCAGTTTTTGGCCAATTGGATGCTCGAATAAAGAGCAGGATGTGAACTAGGTCTTAACATAAACACGTCCTCGACATTTGTTCTAATAGCATAGAATACTCCGCTTAAGGAAGTCTAAAGCTGAAGCCGTTCTTTTACTAAAAAATTCATGCTCAGGATGGCGTATGCATGCAACGCTTAACCATTCTTTTTAGCAAAGTCCTTCATAAATTCAACCAGGCAATCAACCCCCGCTTCCGGCATGGCATTATAAATGCTGGCACGGCAACCGCCGGCGGCGCGATGACCGCGCAAGTTCGCCAAGCCGGCTTGGGCAGCTTGATTCAGGAATTCTTCTGTCAAATCCTCGCGTTTTAAACTAAATACGACGTTCATCAGTGCCCGGCAGTCCGGGGCAACTTTATTCATATAGAAATCGCTGAGCTGATCAATGCAGCTATAAAGCTTTTTCGACTTGCGTTGATTGCGCTCGCCGATTACCTTCAGGCCGCCCTGCCGTTGAACCCAGTTCAAAACCAGGCCGGCAAGATAGATGGCATAGGTCGGCGGCGTATTGTAGACGGACTTATGCTCCACATGGACCTTGTAAGAATAGAGAATCGGCGTGAAAGACAGTGCTTCCTTGACCAAATCCTCGCGCACAATTACGACGGTAATACCAGCTTGGCCGATGTTTTTCTGAGCTCCGGCATAAATAAGCTGGTACTGATTAACATCAATTGGATGAGAAAGAATGGAGGAAGTCATATCCGCCACCAAAGGGACCTTGCCGGTCTGTGGCACCCAATGAAACTCAATGCCGTCGACGGTTTCATTGGGCGTGTAATGCAGGTAGGCAGCCTTGGGGTTCAAATTCAACTCCGGCTGCAAGGGTAAACGATGAATGCCGTTTTCAGTGATCACCTGTCCAGCCACATTGATCGTGCCATAGCGCTTGGCTTCGATCACGGCCTTACGCGACCAAACCCCGGTCTCCAGATAATCGGCATGCTTGTTGTGCTCGCTCAGCAAATTCAAGGGTACCATCGAAAACTGGTGGGAAGCGCCGCCGGCGACAAAAAGCACCTGATAATTCGAAGGGATGCTTAAAACCTCGCGCATATCGGCTTCAACTTGCTCTAAAACGGCTTGAAACTCAGGCCCGCGATGCCCCACTTCCATGATGGACATGCCCAAGCCATGCCAATCCAACATTTCCTCTTGTGCCTGACGCAGGACTTCTTCCGGAATCATCGCAGGCCCGGCACTAAAATTATATACTCGGCTCATAGGTTCCTCGTTGTCTTTTCCCAAATCCTTTCTAGCATGATAAGCTAGTCTTTTAAGGTAAAAACTATAATAATGCGGTTTACCCCTCTACTGCAAGGAGCCTTTAAGGATGAGACCCGCCAGCGCAGGAACCCGCTTTCGTGAAGCGCTTTCGCGCGAAAAACCCCTCCAAATTGTGGGAACGCCCAATGCTTATACCGCCCTTTTAGCTGAAAAGAGTGGTTTTTGCGCTCTTTACCTTTCGGGAGCCGGGGTGGCAAACCTCTCTTTTGGGCTGCCCGATCTCGCCATGACCCATTTAGGCGACGTCCTGGAGGACGCCCGCCGTATCACCAGCGTCACAGAACTCCCCCTGCTGGTGGATCTTGATACCGGCTGGAGCCATGCCTTTACCATCCGCCGGGCTGTCAAAGAAATGATCCGCGCCGGCGTCGCTGCCGTCCATCTTGAAGACCAAGCTCAAGCCAAACGCTGCGGTCACCGTCCCGGCAAGATGCTGGTCGAGACGGCCGAAATGGCAGACCGAATCAAAGCCGCCGTGGACGCTAAAACCGACCCTAGCTTCACAATTATGGCCCGAACGGATGCCCTGGCCAACGAAGGCCTGGAAAAAACCATTGAGCGGCTGAGCGCCTATGTCAGCGCTGGAGCGGATATGGTCTTTCTAGAAGGTGCTCAATCCCTAGAAGATTACCGCGCCGTAATCCGGACGATCAAAGTCCCGCTGTTGGCCAATATGACTGAATTTGGCGTGACCCCGCTGCTCACCACGCACGAACTCGCGGAGGCCGGCGTGCACATGGTGCTTTATCCGCTGAGTGCTTTCCGTGCCATGAGCCAAGCCGCCCTGACGGTATTTCGCACGCTACGTGAACAAGGAACGCAAAAATCTTTGCTTTCCCAAATGCAAACGCGTGAAGAATTATATGAAACGTTAGATTATTATCGTTACGAAAAAATTTTGGATAACCTGAACCAAGGAAAATCATCATGACGACCAAACTCGGAGGACTGGAAGGCGTTATTGTAGGCGACACGGCTATTAGCACCGTCGGCAAAGAAGGCGTCGGCCTTACCTACCGCGGCTATACCATCGAGGACTTGGCACGCCATGCGTCCTTTGAGGAGGTCGCCTACCTGCTCCTATACGGAAGATTGCCCACAGCGGATGAATTACACGGGTATCAAAAAAAGCTCTCCCAGCAGCGTGCCCTGCCCGCGGCCCTGAAAACCGTGCTGGAACTGATGCCGGCCACCGCTCATCCCATGGACGTCCTGCGCACAGGCTGTTCCTTCTTAGGCACCTTGGAACCCGAAAGCGCGCAAAATCTACCGCGGGATGTCGCCAACCGCCTGCTGGCCTGTATTCCCAGCATGCTGCTCTATTGGTACCACTTTCACCAAACTGGAATCCGCATTGAAACTGATAGTTTTGAAGAGAGCATCGCCGGCTATTTTCTTTCTCTTCTCTATCAACAAAAACCGCTGGAAGAATTCCGTCGCGCTTTTGACGTTTCCCTGGTTCTTTATGCCGAGCATGAGTACAATGCCTCCACCTTTGCCGCCCGCGTCACGACGTCGACGGAATCGGATTTTTATTCCGCTATTGTTTCTGGCATCGGCACGCTACGCGGCCCGCTGCATGGCGGCGCCAATGAGGCGGCCATGGATTTGATTCAGCAATTTAAAACGCCGGAGGAGGCCGAGAAAAAAGTCAGGGAAATGTTGGCCCAAAAAGTGAAAATCATGGGCTTTGGCCATCGCGTTTACAAGATTTCAGACCCGCGTTCTGACATTATTAAGATCTGGTCGAAAAAATTATCGAAAACAGCCAAGGATGGTTACTTATACGCGGTCTCCGAAGCCATTGAGCACGTTATGCGACAAGAGAAAAAATTATTTCCCAACCTCGATTTTTACAGCGCGACCACCTATCATTTTTGCAGCATTCCCACTTATTTATTCACGCCCATCTTTGTGCTGGCGCGCATCACCGGCTGGAGCGCGCACATTCTCGAACAGCGCGCGAATAATCGGCTTATTCGCCCCGAGGCTAATTATGTCGGCCCCGATGAGCGTTCCTTCCCTCCGCTGGAAAGCCGAGGAAATGCTAGCAGTTCAGCCTAACCTTTCACCGCGTTAGCGGCAACAGCAGAGGAAACACCCTAAATGTTAATGCAGACCACCGATGAAAATACCCGTCCCGCTTTTGACGCAGAATTAGTCGCCATCGCCGATTACGTCATCAACACAACGATCAACAGCGAACTCGCTTACACAACGGCGCGTTATTGCCTGATGGACGCCCTGGGCTGCGCTATCCTGGCTTTGCAATATCCGCAGTGCACCTCACTATTAGGGCCGCTGGTCCCCGGCACCACGGTTCCCCAGGGCGCGCGCGTCCCCGGCACCGCCTATGTCCTGGATCCCGTGCAAGCCGCCTTCAATATTGGCAGCCTGATTCGCTGGCTGGATTACAATGATACCTGGCTAGCGGCGGAATTTGCCCACCCCTCTGACAACCTCGGCGCTATTTTGGCCGTCGCGGATTTCCAGGCACAAAAAAAGCCGCTGCGCATGCGCGAAGTCTTGACGGCCATGATCAAGGCTTACGAAATCCAGGGTATTCTTGCCTTGGAAAACGGCTTTAACCGCTTGGGCATCGACCATGTGGTTCTGGTCAAGGTTGCTTCAGCCGCGCTAGCCTCCCAGCTGCTGGGCGGCAACCAGGAAGACCTGATTAAAACACTCTCGCAGGCCTGGATCGACGGTCAAAGCCTGCGGACCTATCGCCATGCACCGAACACCGGCTCGCGCAAATCCTGGGCGGCAGGAGATGCCGCCAGTCGCGCGGTCTGGCTGGCCTGGCTCACGCAATGCGGTGAAATGGGCTATCCCAGCGCCCTCACCGCCAAAACCTGGGGTTTTTACGACGCCACCCTCCACGGTAAGGCTTTAAAGCGGTCACGCCCCTATGGCTCCTATGTCATGGAAAACATTTTATTTAAGGTCGCCTTCCCCGCTGAGTTTCATGCTCAAACCGCAGTCGAGTGCGCCCTCAAGCTTTACCCAGACGTGAAAGACAAGCTGCCGCTGATTGATAAAATACAATTAACAACTCAAGAGCCAGCCCTGCGGATTATTAGCAAAACCGGCCCCTTGCATAACCCAGCTGACCGCGACCATTGCATTCAATATATCGTGGCCGCCGCCCTGCTCCAGGGTAATTTAAAAGCGGAATATTACGAGGACAACTTTGCCAAGGATCCCCGCTTGGACCTGCTGCGGGCCAAAATGCAAATCCAGGAAAATCCCTCTTTCTCCGTGGACTATCTCGACCCAGACAAACGCTCCATCGGCAATAGCCTGCAAATCTTTTTCACCGATGGCAGTGCCACAGAAAAAGTCAGTATTGAATATCCGATTGGACATAAGAGAAGACGCGAAGCAGCCATTCCGCTCTTGCTTGAAAAGTTCAAGACTAACCTGGCCGCTCACTATAAGAGGGAAAAAATAGCAGAACTCTGCACTCTTTTCTCCGACCAAAAAGCCCTGGAAAATATGCCCGTTACTTCGTTTATGGAGCTATTTACCGCCTAGCAGCGTACATATTCGGTTCTCATTCAACCCCCCCTTCCTCCACGCTTTTCGTGGCGGAAGGGGGATATGGAAGGGTGAACTGAATATTTACTTAGCAGCGGGAGCCGCATTACTCGGTGCGGTATCGGGTACTGTTGTCACTGGCGTCTTCACCGGAGCACTTGGAGCCACTGGCGCGGTTACTGTCGGAGCCGAATTCGTGGTTGCTTTATTTGCAGGCTTAGTCTTGATGACATCGCTCAGGTCTTCTTGATTTAAATTCTTGGCGGTGTTCTTCATCTTGGCTTCAATTTGGGAAAGATAGGGCTCAGCCATTTGGTTCATCCATTTCACGCCCGGCTTAAAGACTGCGACCAATTTAGAATCTTTCCAGAGCGCATGGGTCGTCAACGCGGTGAAGGCGAGGAAAAACATTGCGATTAACACGATCACACAGCCCCGGGCAAAACCAAAAACCGCTCCAAAAAGCCGGTTCGCCGCGCCCAGGCCACCGCCTTCTACTAAATAATTCGCAAGGCCTTTTACAATGGAACCGCAAATCAGGATGCCGAAGAAGAGGACCAGATAAGAGACAATAATCGCCGCCATGGAAATAGAGTCAATGGGATTCGCTCCGGACGCCAACTCCGCATTATTTCCCGTAAACAAGGAGGCAAATTTGATACAATACAACGTCGAAACCGTGAAAGCCGCCACCCAGGCGATTAAGGAGATCATTTCTTTCACAAAGCCACGGGCAATACCGAAGGCGACCGAAAGAAAGAGAAGAATAAAGATAGCGTAGTCCATACCGTTAAATGTGGCCATTTTTGGCTTCCTGCTTGGTTAATTCATAACGTTAATCATACCCTAAGCGATTAAAGATACAAAGTACTTAAGAAAGCCTTAAGGCTGCATTAATTTAATATTAAGCTATTAATTATATAATCGTTACTCTTTAACCAATTTATGACGAATGACGGGGTTTAAGGTTTAGCATGGCTAGCGCAAGGAAAAGAAAGTTACCGATTTCCCAGTTAGGTGTGGGGATTTCAGAAGACGCTTGGCCGCTGAAGCCCTCCCAGCCTCACACTGCGTCAGGGAGCACAGAAGCCACCTGCAGGGAACATGAGAAGACCCCGCTGCCGCGCTCCCCGGCTCTTTCCCTGAAATCCCAGGAGCCCCCCCCCGCGGTTCCAGCAAAGAGTTTCTGGAATTGGCTGGCAGAGCAAGCCAATCAGCTGTTTAATATCATGCGTCACTATGCCGCCTGGATCGGGTTTTTTAATCTGGTCTCGGCCTCGACCTTAGCCAGAATACCGAGCTTACTCTTACGAATTACGGAATTTATCTCCCCCGTGGCGCGCATGGTTACCGGCTTAAGGCTACTCAATAATACCGTCCTCCACTTCCAAGGTCGCTGGACTCGCGTCTTCGGCCTGATCGGAGGTATCTGCTTCATTAGTTTAGGGGTCGCTGCGCTGATCTGGCCGCCCTTTGGCCTCAGCTTTACCGCGGTCAATATCGCCGGCAATGTCGTCTTGGGTCTTTGGTTTCTGGCCGTGGCGCTTAAAAACAAATATTACGGTCCTTGGAAAAAAGAGCAAGACGCGCTCAAGCTCAGAAAAGAACTGTTTTATGAATCCCTGGCGCAAGGTAATAATCTGGCGATCTACCTCCAGTACCGGAAAAAAGACTGCAGCGCGCTTCGAAATAAAGCCAACCTGCCGTTATGCAAAATCTTGGAAAAGGCGGAGCAAGAGATCATCGCAAGGACAAACAAGCACAATAAACTCAATATCGATCTAGCCATTAAAGCCCATAATACCGGCTTTACCTTTCTGGCTGTCATTGGCATTACCCTGGCCTTTTTCCCGCCAACGATGGTGGCAGGGGCCGCTATTTTATTGGCGGTGAGTTTTCATGGCTTGCTGTTTGGTTATGATCTAGCCGGAAGATGGCCTAAAAAAATGCAGAATTATTTCTTTAGGCCAGGTGCCTTTGCCTCTGCGGAAGAACTCACGGCTAAAACGGCGCACTACCAAGCGGCAGCCTCCCCACTTTCATCAACCGCGACCACCCAGTTAAGCCTGCTCTTGAACGCGGACAGCCTACGACGCAATACAAGCCGGCCTTCTTCACAACCCAATAGCCCTGCACCACCGCAAAATGAAGTTGCTCCAACCAACCCAGCAAGCACCCGAGCCACATCCCTCTGGCAGAGTTGGTTAAGCTGGTTTAACCGGCCTAGCATCGAGGGATCCGATACAACGACAGGGTTTCTTCTGGATGCTATGCCGTCGTTGCATTAAGCCGCTCAGAGCGGTTCCCGCTAACCTTTCTCCAAACTGGCGCATCCCAGCTTCCGGTCACCTTGTAATTATAGGTAACGACCCGCGAAACTTCCTTGCTCAACACCACCTTGTTGACTAACCACGCCGCCGCGCCCACAAAGGGATTTAAAGTGAGCGCCCCGGCGACCACCGGCAAGCTTTCGGTGACATAAGGTGAAATACTCAAACTCAAATCATAGTCCTGCGCCAGAAAACCAATACGCCCGGCGGCGGTGATGTGAGCGACCGGCCCTTCAAATACAGCCGGCTTTTGCGTAAAAGCGCTACCCTGCTTCAAAGTAAAATTGCCGCGCATAAAGTCGAAACTGTAGCCCTGCTCAAACAAATCACTAAAGTCCAGGCTCAAGCGCCGCGGGATGGTTTGCAGGCTGAATAAGCTCAACATGCGCCCCATGTCCATTTTTGTATTATCGGATTCGTTGAGGTTAATGATTCGTCCTTTTTCCAGGGCAAAGGAAAAGTCACCGGACATTGAGGCCAGGCTAAAATGATAAGGCGCCCCCTTCCACTGCAAATCAAAAACGGCGTGGCCTTTATTGACAATCAAGCTGCGCAGCGAAAGCCCCAAACGATTCAACAATTGATTGACCCGGGAGCTATCCAGCGTTCCTTGCAATTGGCTATGCTGGGACATCCCAGAACCCACCCACTGGCCCTTCGATTTAAACTGATAATCCGTGGTGCTAAGACTGAAATTTTGAATGGTCAAGCCATTGTATTTGGGCACAGTCGTTAAATTCAGCTGCCCGAGATTTTTATTGCCATAGACAAACTGCCGGCTGCTAATATTCAGGGGCGGCAAGGAATGCGGATCGATGGCGCCAATGCTGCCTGCATTCCCCGCGTTCACAATCAAGCGGTCCAATTGCGCCTCGATCGGTTTTTTACTGTCAAAGGGATAGACCAGCCTGATCCGTCCCTTGAGACGGCTACTATCAATATCAAGCACGCGAGCATTTTGCTCCCGAGTGATATTCAGTTGCGCCTGCAGCTGATCGCCGTACTGGAGCTGGGTGTTAAAACTCGGCCCTGGCTGTATCACAAAATTCAGCGCGAAGTCCCGCAGCGAAGCCGCGGACTTGGCAAAGGGCGCGGGAAGATCAACCGCGATGCCTTGCAGGTTGGAGCTGAGATAAACCTCGTTATTGGCCGTGCTGGATTGATAGAGTTTCAAACGCGCCTGGAAAGCGCTCGTGCCAGAAAGAAATTGCGAAAGCGCAAGCTTGGTAGCGCTCTGCACCTTGGCAACATTCACCTTGCCGGCTACCTTCGCCTCCACATAAGAGGGCTTGCCCTTGCTCGCTGGAACCGTCAAAAGGCGTAAGGTGGCCGGCTCACCCCAGAGTTTTCCCGGTAAAAGCTTGGCACTCAAATCCGTTTCCGTGAATTGAAAAGCGCCGTTTATCTGATCCATGCGAATGCTCCATTCCGGCAGGTCCAGGCTAGCCTGGCTTAACTGCGCCTTCCCCAAAACCGTGGTTTTTTCAGGCTTGGCCAGAGGAATGGAGAGAGACAGCGCCAGTTTCATCGCCCCCTTCATTTGCAGACTCGTCAAGTCCTTGCCAATCACCTCTTCCAAAGGACTTTGGTGAATTAACTCCAGACCATCAGACACATCGGCTTCCACCTTCGCTTGCAGGTTCACAAACTGCGGCTGCGCCTCTCCCAGATAGGGGATGACGCCGGAAATTCCCTTGAGTGGAATATCCAAAAGGGATGCGTCATCAATTAAAGCCGTCATGGCGCGCCCAGAAAAGAGCAGCCTGCCGTTGACCTGCTGCAAAAGCGGCCATTGCGGTGCATAATGAAAATCGACCTCTCTCAGTTCGCCGCTGACCTCAAACTTCCCACTCTGGCCTTTTTTCAATTCCGCCTTATCAAAAGGAAACAGATTGAGCTTTCCTTGAATCACTGCTCGCCCGGAATCAACGCGTCCGCTTAAAAAAGCGTCCTTCAGCCAAGCCACTAATGCGGGATCCATGACACGAGAAGGCAGGTACTGCGCGATCTGAGTGAGCCTCGCAAGAGAGAAATCCGCGTCGAGGTCTATCGTGGGCGATGCCCGGGGCGGAAAGGTCATATGAAGCTCTGTCTGCAACTTGACGTCCGCATTGGCAAGCAGCGCCTTCTTGGTTTTAACAGACCAGCCGTCGTCGGCATTGTACTGAAAATCAATATCCGCCTTGACCTGATCAAAAATAAGAGAGCCGGGAAACAAGGTAGGCAAGACGACACTTAATTTATCGCTCGCCACCGCCAGGTTGCCCTCGTCGTGGCCCCAGTTGAGGGTACCGTTAAAATTGGCGAGACCGGGAAATTTTTTCCAAGGATTAAACGTCAGTCCTTTAAACTCACCTGAAAGCGTCAGCCCAGTAAAGTCGCTCCAGTCGCCCTGCCAGTCAACCCTGAAATTTTGCAGCTCTCCCATGGGCTGTAGTTCAACGAGGTTCTGGTGCCACTCCGCGGAAAGACTGGAATTCGCCAACACAATGGGCAAGAGATCTTGCAAATCCAGGTAGCCGATACGCAAGTCCTGCAAACGCCAAGCGCTCCGGCCAGCAAAGGATTTTTTGACACCGGCTTCGGCGAAATCCAGGCCTTCTTTTAATTTAGCCGCATAAGGATTCGCGGACGAAACCGCTTTCGCGGTTTGCTGAGCTGGTTGATCTTTACCGCTTGCTTTCGCGTGCTGCTCCGGATTGATGAGCCTCTTCTTTTGCAGCATCCGCTCGGCGGCCGCGGCGGTCGAAGCCGGAACCAAGGTCACATAGAAAGTGGTTGCTGGCCAGAGGTGATTGGGGAAGTTAATCAGGAGATTATCCCCGGCGATAATCTGATTGTCGCCGTCACGTTTCCAACCTAAATGACCACTGAGACGATCAACGGGATAGGTCTTTTTGTCCATGACTGAATAAAACTCGAGGTCATACCACTGAAACACGCTTTGCGCTTCTTTTAATTGGTTGTCTTCCCAGGTCAGCCAAAGGCCCACGCCGCCAACGCCCTGATGAATTTGCCAGCCGGAGAAAAGCCCCTCCCAGGCACTATTTTTGCCTTGCAGCCATTGCCCCAAAGAGACGCCTTCCAAATCCAGATAAGCCTTGGCCTGGATATGCTCGGGATCTGCGGTGTTCCCCAACCATTCGATGTGCGCCTGAACCTCCGTCGGAATTTCCTGCTGCAAAAGAAAATTGCCGTTAATCTTATGTGCATTCCCATGGTTGACTAGCGATACTTTTTTAATGCTCAGTTCTCGCTTTTCTTTGCTGGAAAGCATGAAATGCACGTCAATGTCGCGCAAGGACAAATAGGGCTGCGAAAAAATCCAGCCGAGAATATTGCTTAACTGATAGGCCTGATAATCCAGCCCTTTCTCAACGGGCAGGTCCTTGATCTTGAATCCGCCGTCAGCGTCCTGCACAATGGTAACCCCTGCGCCCGAAATAATAATGTCCTCCATGACGACCTTTCTTTTCCACAGGCTGGTAAACAGCTGAAAGCCGAATTTTACTTCCTGTATTTCAAAAGCAGGACGATGGGTTTGCTTGTCCAACGTAACCACCTGCGTCAACGTGAGCTCCGGAATATTGCCACGCCAGTCGGCATGCAGCTTGCCGATGGTAATCGGCATCTGCAAGCGTTCCGAGGCCCAACGTTCCAAATCAGCACGGTGTTTATTCAGCAGGGGCGTCGCGAGATGCGCGACCGCGATCAAGATGGCCGCCAAAATTAAACCGGCAGCAAAAAGATACCAAATCGCGCGCAGGAGTTTTGTGAAAACAATCTTCAAAATAATAAGCCTTGCTTTGCTAGTTTCAGGAACACATTATACCATAGCCGATGGGCTTTTTTAATTTTCAAAACGGCGATAGCGATCTCGCAGAATCACGAAGACCCAAGGCCAAAGCACCATGCTCGTCAACGCCGGCAGCCAGTAAAACCAGCCTTCTAGCAAGACACCGAGAAAGCCCTGAATGCAAAAGAGGATAAACAAGTAACCCAGGACCAGGCAGAGCACAGCCATGCCTTGTTGAAAGAGCGAAAACATGCGCATTTGATTACTGAAGCGCGAGACCAGATAGATCACCGCGGTTAAAGCCAGAGCGTGCTCACCCAGCAAGGTTCCATTCAAAACATCCACCAGAATTCCCATGACCCAGGCGAGTGTGATGCTAATGCGTCCCGGCAAAACCAGGGCCCAAAAAATTAATACCATCAAGACCCAGGCGGGACGAAAAGCGGCAAGCCAGATGGGCAACGGCAAGAGCATCAAAAGCAGCGCCAGACAAAGGCTGACCCCCAGAGTAACCCATTGACGGATTTCATTTATCTGTGCATCCAACATGCTATTTCTCCCGGCCGGAGGGCGGTTTCGCCGGCCAAACCAGCAAGACTTGCCGACTTTGGTCGAGATGTGCGCTTGGCTCTAAAATAATGGTCATAAAAGGTAGGCCGGGATCATGCGCGACAGAAGCAACTTGCCCAACAGGGTAACCTGGAGGGTAGCGGTCGCTGAGCCCGGAAGTCAAAAACATATCGCCCGGTTTAATGTCGGCCGTCTGGGGAACATTAGCCAAACGCAGGCGGCCTGAATAGCTATCACCCATGGCGATGGAACGCACGCCATTGCGGGCGTTTTCAACGGCAATGCCGCTCTTCACGTCGTTAATCAGTAAAACCCGGCTGGTCAGTGGACTGACTTGAATCACCTGCCCCATGACACCACTGGCATCCAAGACCGGCTGCCCCAGAAAAACGCCGTGATGCGAACCCTTGTCGAGGAGGATTTGGCGGAGGGAAAGATCGGAATCAACGGCCAATAGTTGCGCAATCAGCGTTCTCCCATGAATTTGCTGGGAAGATTGCAGCAACCCTTTTAAATGATTATTTTCTGATTCAATCGCAGCCAAACGTTGCAGTTGGGCCTTCAACAGCAATTGTTCCGCCTTAAGATCCATATTTTCCTGGTGCAGGGTGTCCTGCCTACTCAGCAAATAACTCAGCTTGTCAAACCATTGAATCGGCGCGCTGACAATATACTGAAAAGGAGCGAGCGGAAGTGAAAGTGCCGTCCGGACTTGCTCCGTAGCCGGCACATATTTATCCAGGATCATGAGACCCAGGGCGCAGGTAAGCAGCACAAACACCCGCCAACCCAGGTGAGATCCCCTCACGGCGAAAATGGGTCTTACTATCGGCGATCTACGCAAAGGTTTCTATTATTCCCTTAACAGAAAATCCGCACCCACTGCATCCATCGTTTCCAAGGCTCGACCACCGCCGCGCGCGACGCAGGTCAAAGGCTCATCAGCAACGATAACAGGCAAACCGGTTTCTTCCATAAACAAGCGATCAATATTGCGCAATAAGGCTCCGCCGCCCGTTAAGACCATGCCACGCTCGGCAATGTCTGCCGCCAATTCAGGCGGTGTTTGTTCCAACGCGGCGCGCACGGTGCCAATAATACCGGATAAGGGTTCTTGTAAGGCTTCAAGAATTTCATTGCTGTTGATCGTAAAGCTTCGTGGCACGCCCTCGGCAAGGTTTCGACCGCGCACTTCCATCTCCAGAACTTCGCTGGTCGGGTAAGCCAAACCAATTTGATGCTTGATCTTCTCGGCCGTCGATTCGCCGATCAGGACACCGTAATTGCGGCGCACATAACTGACAATGGCTTCATCGAAGCGATCGCCACCGATACGGACGGAAGAAGAGTAAACGATGCCGTTTAAGGAAATAACAGCCACCTCGGTAGTACCACCGCCAATGTCGACCACCAGTGAGCCGCGTGGTTCGTCCACCGGCAAACCGGCGCCCATCGCGGCGGCCATGGGTTCTTCCAACAAGAATACTTCGCGGGCTCCGGCGCTAATGGCGGACTCACGAATCGCACGGCGCTCAACCTGCGTAGAGCCACAGGGTACCGAAACTAAAACGCGTGGGCTGGGACGTAAAAAGCGGTTGCCGTGCACCTTGTGAATAAAGTGCTGCAGCATCTTTTCGGTCACATAGAAATCAGCGATCACGCCGTCCTTCATTGGACGGATAGCCACAATATTTTCGGGCGTGCGGCCCAACATTAACTTCGCTTCGCTGCCGACTGCGGCAACGTGTTTTTGGCCGCTATTATTGCCATTGCGAATAGCGACGACGGAAGGCTCATTTAAGATGATGCCCTTCCCGCGCACATAAATGAGAGTATTGGCGGTTCCGAGATCAATTGATAAATCGTTTGAAAATAATCCACGTAGTTTTTTGAACATAATTTCTATCCTTTGTACAAGCGGCTTCTAAGGATTTTAAACAATCCCTCTCACTTTATCTACTCCTTAAAAGGGAGTTCAGTTAAATAGTTTGACGGTTTTCGTCAAACTATTTAACTGAACTCCCTTATTTATGTATAATGCTCGCTTGCTTGAGTAGCCCGATCAATCCAGGAGTCCAGAAACTATGTCCTTAAGGCCTGAAGAGGTTAAAAAAATCGCCCATTTGGCGCGCTTGAACGTATCCGAAAGCGACCTGACCTACTACACCCCCCAACTTTCCAGCATTCTCGACTTTGTCGCCCACATGAACGAAATTGACACAACCCAAGTCGAGCCCCTGGCCCACCCCCTGGATTTACCGCAACGCTTAAGACCGGACGATATCAGCGAACCCAACCAGCGGGAATTGTTTCAATCAATCGCCCCGGAAGTCAAAGTCGGACTTTATCTGGTGCCCAAAGTCATAGAAGAAGCCTAAATTTCGAGGAACGTCCATGTTCAAAACCATCGCTGAACTTTCCCAAGAATTACAGAGCAAAAAGATCTCCAGTCTGGAGTTAACGCAGTTTTATTTAAAACGGATCCAGGAACTGGATAAAGACCTGAACTGTTTTATCACCGTCACTGAAGAAGCCGCCCTTGCTGCCGCCAAAGCGGCGGATGAAAAACGCGCTGCCGGCCAGGCAGGACGCTTGACCGGCATTCCCATCGCGCAGAAAGACATCTTCTGCACCAAAGGAGTCAAAACCACCTGCGCTTCACAAATGCTGCATAATTTTATCGCGCCCTACGACGCGACCGTCGTGAAAAATCTCAAGCAAGCCGGAACTGTCATGTTGGGCAAGACTAACATGGATGAGTTCGCCATGGGTTCCTCCAATGAAAATAGCCACTTTGGTCCGGTCAAAAATCCCTGGGACAAAGAACGCGTGCCCGGCGGCTCTTCCGGCGGCTCCGCGGCCGCGGTTGCGGCCTTCCTGGCAGCGGGTGCCACCGGCACCGACACCGGCGGCTCAATTCGCCAACCTGCGGCACTTTGCGGCATTACCGGCATCAAACCCACTTACGGGCGCGTTTCCCGCTACGGCATGATCGCCTTCGCTTCCAGTCTCGACCAGGGTGGACCACTGGCGCGTAGCGCCGAAGACGCGGCGCTGCTGCTGAACGCGATGTCGGGCTTTGACGAACGGGACTCGACCAGCGTCGATCTGCCGGTACCCGACTACACGGCCACTTTAAATGATTCCATCAAAGGCTTGCGCATCGGCCTGCCCAAAGAATATTTCGCCGGCTTGAACAGCGAGATCGCCCAGCGCCTGGAAGCTGCCCGGCATGAATACGAAAAATTGGGTGCCCAGTTTAAAGAAATCAGCCTGCCCGCGATGCAATTGTCTATACCGGCTTATTACGTCATCGCGCCGGCGGAATGCTCCTCTAATCTGGCCCGCTATGACGGCGTCCGCTATGGCTATCGCTGTCCGGAGCCCCAGAATCTTGAAGACTTGTACAAGCGCACGCGCAGCGACGGTTTCGGCAACGAGGTCAAACGCCGTATCATGATCGGCACCTATGTCTTGTCTGCCGGCTACTATGATGCCTATTATTTAAAGGCGCAAAAACTGCGCCGCCTCATCCGCGACGATTTTGTTCGCGCTTTTAAAGAGGTGGATGTCATCCTGAGCCCAACCACGCCCTCACCAGCCTTCCCATTCGGCGAAAAAACCAACGACCCGATTAGCATGTATCTGTCGGACATTTACACCCTTGCCGTCAACCTGGCTGGCCTGCCGGGCATTTCCATTCCCGCCGGTTTCAATAATCACCTGCCGATCGGCATGCAATTGATCGGCAATTACTTTGAAGAGGCGCGCCTACTCAACGTTGCCCACGTCTATCAAACAGTGACGGATTGGCACACACGCAAACCGACGGGTATCTAAAAAATTATTCTGAGGAGACGAAAATGGAATGGGAAACAGTCATTGGCCTTGAAATTCACGCTCAATTATTAACCAAAAGCAAAATTTTCTCAGGCGCGCCCACCCAGTTTGGCGCCGAGCCCAATACACAAGCCTGCGCGATTGACCTTGGTCTGCCCGGCGTTCTTCCTGTTTTGAACAAAGACGTGGTTTTCATGGCACTCAAATTTGGTTTGGGCATCCAGGCGGAAATCAATCACAAGTCGGTTTTCGCACGTAAAAATTATTTCTACCCCGACCTGCCCAAAGGCTATCAAATCAGCCAATATGAACTACCCATCATCGGCAAGGGCTATCTCGACGTAACCCTCGACGATGGCAGCGAAAAACGCATTCATATCACCCGCGCGCATTTGGAAGAGGACGCCGGCAAATCGCTGCACGAAGACTTCCTTGATTTAAGCGGCATCGACTTGAACCGCGCCGGTACGCCCTTATTGGAAATCGTTTCCGAGCCCGAGCTGCGCTCGGCCAGAGAAGCCGTCGCCTATTTAAAAACCGTGCACGCCCTGGTGCGCTACCTGGAGATCTGCGACGGCAACATGCAGGAAGGCTCCTTTCGCTGCGACGCCAACGTTTCGGTGCGTCCCCGAGGCCAGAGCAAATTAGGCACCCGCACGGAGCTGAAGAACATCAACTCCTTCCGCTTTGTGGAGCGCGCCATTAATTATGAAATCGAAAGACAGATTGCCGTTCTCGAGAGCGGCGGCACCATCACCCAGGAAACCCGCCTCTATAATCCCGACAAAAATGAAACGCGCCCCATGCGCAGCAAAGAAGAAGCCAACGATTACCGCTACTTCCCCGATCCCGACTTACTGCCGCTGATCATTACTGACGAAATGCTAAAGCAGGCTCAAAGCAGCATGCCGGAACTGCCCTATCAAAAACGCGAACGCTTCATGGCGCAATACGGCTTAAACGCCTATGACGCCGGCATTCTGATCTCGAGCCGCGATCTGGCCCATTATTTTGAAACCGTCGTTAAAGAAACCGACGGCCAGGCCAAGCTCGCCGCCAACTGGATCACCAGCGAACTGCTAGGCGCCTTGAACCGCAATGACCTCGAAATTACCAACTGCCCGATTTCAGCGTCACAACTCGCTAAACTGGTGCGTCGCATCGGCGACAACACTATCTCAGGCAAAATCGCCAAGACTGTTTTTGAAGCTTTGTGGAATGAGAAAGAGGACGTTGACGCGATCATTGAAAAGAAAGGCTTGAAACAGGTGACCGACTCTTCCGCCATTGAAAAACTGATTGACCAGGTGATGGCCGCCAACCCCGAAAAGGTGCAGGAATACCGTTCCGGCAAGGAAAAACTTTTTGGTTATTTTGTCGGCTTGCTGATGAAAGAATCCCAAGGCAAGTTAAACCCTCAGCAGTTGAATGAGAGCCTGAAAAAGAAACTCCAGGCTTAGGGCGGTTCTCCACGCTAATGCGGGTCTTCGGTCCACCTTGGGAGTGGAGTAAATCTATCTTCATTTAAACTGCAATTTTTTAGTGCCTTGGTCTATATCCGATTCTCCCTTCCACATCCCCCTTCCGCCACGTTTTTGGTGGGGGAAGGGGGCATAAATCAAAGCGACTAATTTACCTCCTCTCCCTAACCCCCTCACCTCTACCAAAAACGTGACGGAGAGGCACAGTGCTCGCCCTTTGAAAAGGGGAATTCAGGGGGATTTATATATAATTATTTTATACAAATCCCTCTCCGCCTCCCTTTTCCAACGGAGGGGCGGCATAACCAATTGATTTATAAATTATATTCAGTTAAATTACATGCATTGTACGCCCAAAAAATATACAAAAAGAACAGGCGCGCTATAATTGATACAAATAGAGCCAATCAAAATAAGAGGGTGATTTTATGGCGGGAAGACGAGGATCTGAAGAAAAAGCAGCAGCCAGCCCCTTTGATCATGCGCTGGCGACTTACCCTGAAGTGGAAGCAAAACAGCGAGAACCCTACCAAGCACTGGTGACGAGGCATCTGCAAAGAGCATATAGCGCTGAAAACCCTTACCAGCTCTTATTAACGACCTGGAATCATCCCTTTGGTATTGGCGACTTTGTGCATCAGCTCGACTTTACGGAACTGTATTATAACCTATTAAAATCACAACCTCATATTAAGATGCAAAGCATTTGCTTTATATCCCCTGAGAAACAACAGCTCATTAAAATATTATTACAAGGCAAAGACCTGGGTGACATCTATTTTTTTGATGACGAAGAGAAGTTTGACCCCAAGCGCGCAGAAACTGCCACTGCCATTCTCTGGTCAAGTCCAGAGCAAAAGGAACTACTCCGCGACGCCGAAGTGATCAAGCACTCAAAGAGTTCAAGTCTCTTCAAGGAATACATCAAAAAAAATTCTTCCGTTCTCCACATTTCCAGAATTTTGATACCATCGGATTATGAAGAGGTGCCCGTGATCTTGACGATCCTTGAAGATAAATTCTTACAAGCAATCGGTGAATATGGCCGCTATCCCGAAATACAATATGGCAAGGGATATGGTGGTCTAGGATATGACGGTCTAAGTCAATTCAACCTTACGAAGCCCGGCAAGCGCAATTATCGGCAAGTGGATACCGCGATCGGAATGGGCGTGTGCGCAGGCGACGCTGGGATTAAATTTAATGAAAATATTCGAAGGCAGGTTAAAACCGTTGCCGAAGCAGGAAAAGCAGCTTTTTATAAATCCCGGGGGGAAATGGATGTCCTTTCCAAGATCATTCCGAAAGGCCGTGAAGAAGACTATTTCGATACCCACACGCTCGCCTATGGTTATTTACAAGAACCTGCCTATTTTAATCTCTTCGTGGCGTCGGTCGCCGCGACTTCGGATAAATCTTATATTGATATCATCACCAATGCCGCTGTAATCGAAAAATTTAAACTACCGCTTGATCAAAAGGACCTGGAATTATTAAAAGCGCAAGGCATCACTTCAATCGAAGTGATTGACGGTGACGATAAAAGAGTAATTCCAATTCCCTACGATGAAAAACCCGAAAAATCAAAAGTCCTTCGCTTCGTCAGCGGAAGCGGCATGACGAATCACCAAAAAGAAGAAATCATTGCGTTGGCGGACGTCGTCGCCGGCTCGGGCGATAGCTCTTATTCAGACGCGATCAGCGCCGGTAAATTCCCCTTTTTTCATAGCAGGCCCTGGAAAAATTGTTTTTTTTCGAGCATGGTCCTGACTATCGAAGAGGCCAGAAAAAATGGAGAGATCCCCCGGGATTTGTCCCTTCTAACGCTGTATTTCAAGTATATTATTGGCTTTGAAGAAGCGGACAGCTTTCCATACCAAGACAAGGGCCCCGTCAGTGCAGGTGAAATGGTCGATCACGCTACTTTTATCGCTTTTATCAAAGAAAATCACCGCGCGCTTCAAGAGCAGTTCCAATATTATGCCGAGTACTTGCACGAAAATCGCAACCTGGCCCAGGAGCAAAACAAGCTCTTCAACCGCTCCTTTGTGATCTCTATTTTAGAAAAAGGCTCCGCTGAGGAAATAAATGAATTATTGGATCTCATGCCCTCCTGGGAGATCGGTCCTATTAATTTTGTTTACTATGCGGCAAAGCACCGCCTTTCAAACGTTCTTGATCTCTTGTTTCGAAAGAACCCAAGACAGTTTATTCAATTCATGGATCAAAGGACGCCATCCGGTCCGCGCTACACTTCCCAGGCCAAAACACCCCTTGAGCTTGCCTGTGCCAGTCACGATGAAAAAACCGTTCGCTTTTTCCTTGAAATCTATCTACGGAAAAATAGCCTAGCCCTCGACTCAGCAGCACTGACCACCCTCTTGATTGGAATCACCAGCAGTCCCAATTACACGCCTCAAACCTTGGCTACCTTTTTTCAATTGTTAAATCATCCCGAAACAGTCGACGCCGATAAAATGGCGGAATTCTTCCTGGCCGTCATCAACAGTCCCTACTACAAGCCGGAAGCGCTCAGTTTATTTATGCAATTCCAAAACCAGCCTGAAATCATTGCATTTTTAAAAATAGTACAAAAAGATGATGAACTCCGCCGTGCGCTACCCTCTTCTTGGAGCTATTCCTATCCGCAGCCAATGCAAGATCTAGCTTCTCTTTTTGTCATACCCTTCCCCTCTCTGGATCTGTTTATGCATGTTGCCGTCGCAACGGGGCTGACAGCGACCTTTAAAGCCTTGCTCGCACTGAAACCAGATTTTGACCGAAGTCAAGCGGACGACCTTCTCAACCTCGCGCTAAAAAAGGATGGGAGTATCGAAATTATTAAGATACTCCTTGAGAAAGGTGCAAACATCAATGCCAGGGACAAGCAAAGCAGCGCGGATTCTATTATTCGCACCCCACTCTATACGGCAGTAAATAAAGAGACTACTGAACTCATTGATCTCTTGCTCGCATACTCGGGCGTTAGCCTGGATAAGCTCCTTTGTGATGCAGTACGCAATAACCATATAACTGTCGTTAAGCTCCTCCTTAAAAAAGGCGCAAACCCCGATCCAAGGGCTTCCGCCTCCGACCTTGAATCTGTCGTCCCGCCCTCCCGACAAGAGATTGAAACACCGCTTGGGCTTGCACGAGCAGCAGGATACCCTAACATTATGCGGGTCTTGTTATATCGAAAGCTCAATGAACTTAAAATGGAAGAAGGTTCACCAAAAAAGGCGGCTATTGAAAAACTTCGGCGCACCATTCAAGTATCCGGAGGGTTTGCTGGATGCGAGGATACCCTGCAGGAGCTGTATGATGATTTTATGCGTCTTCATACCCTCACAGAGAAACTGATGGGGATCCAGCATGGACCCTTGTCTAAGTTGTGCGACACCATCTACGCCAAGTATGCCAAGGATCCCGGGAAACCAGATGCTCTCTTTAACGAATTAATCCAATCGGTTACTGAGCTGAATCAGGTCTTACAAAAAATACCCTTACCAAAAGCCGAAGCGCCCTCTTTCCGTAAATCCAACGCAGTCATATCCGCTGAAATAGCTAAGATCTTAGACTCCTACAAAACTTCAAAAGAGGCTAAAAGTGAGCGTCGGATAGAACCCTAATGAACTACTCCCGCCACCAACAACGTGGAGGGAGGGGGAATCCACCCCCATCCACCTATGTATCTATTTAATTAATAATATTATTAATTTCTATCAGGGGGCCTCCAGGAAGGCCCGCCTCCACCCTGGGGGAACAACTGAAGTTAATGCAATAACTTAGCTATTAATCAGTTGCTTTAAGCCTATGTTAAGACACTTAGTGTACAATACAAAGTAATAAGATCAAAATAAATCACACATCACACATTAAGAGAGTGGTAGCAATGGCGGCAAATAGACAACTAAGCAATGAAGAAAAAATACTCTCCCCGCAGCCTCTTGAGGGCTCTTGGGTTGATACAGATGAGGTTTTTTTACCTTCTTCTGCTCCATCAACCGATCGCACTCCTACGCCAAAGAGCAAGAGCCCCGCTGTGTTGCTCTCTGATTCAGATGAAGATTCTTGGGTCCAATTAGACCCGGATGCTCCTGCTCCTGCTCCTGCTCCTGCTCCTGCTCCTGCTCCTGCTCCTGCTCCTGCTCCTGCTCCTGCTCCTGCTCCTGCTCCTGCTCCGACTCCTGCTCCGACTCCTGCCCCGACTCCGGCTCCTGCTCCTGCCCCGACTCCGGCTCCAACTCCGGCTCCGGCTCCTGATCTAGCTAGTTCTTGGGACGAGGTAACCCTGGATGAGTTCAAAGAGAGCAAGCTCCCCCCTGAGCCCGTTTCCTATGGCGAACACAAGCTCACTAAGAAAAGTGGTAAAGAAGCCGGGAAAAACAATAGCGCGCGTGACGGCTTTTATTGTGATGAAACTGGAAAGGAATATTTCATTAAAGCACCGGCCGATAAAAAAGAGTTGTTCACAGAATTGCTGGCCGGAAAGGTGCTCACCAAATTAAAGGCGGCCGGCTTAATTCCAAAAAACTATCATCACTTGTTGGTTTGCGCAGATGTCGTGCGCTTCGCGGATGGAACCTATGGCTTAATTCAACCGAAAGAAAAATTTACCGAAGTCTGGAAATATTTTAGAATGAAAACCAGCTCCACCTATTGGAGTACGCTTGTGGAGCTTGTCGCAGGAACAAAAGATCGTAGCGCTTTGGACGAGATGATCTTTGGGCAAGGCTATTATTATCCTTTATTAGCAGATCTCAATGCGTCTGATAGCCTGGCTTTCATGCTGCTGTATTCCTTAATTATCGGCGATTATAGTGTTCACAGCGGCAACGTGGTTATGTTTGGCAATGAAAAAGACGGATATCAAGTGGGCCGCATTGATCTAGGCGCGGCCTGGCGTAATTATGCGAAGAATAAAGATGTTATGCACCCCCTGGAATACCATGGCTTGAAAGGCTACACCAAGGGCTATCATCTTTTTTATACCCAGGTGCCGGGTTTGTATAAAACCGTTTCCGAAATGGCGCAAGGTCTAAAAGCGGATTTAGCGCAGTCACCCGAGCAGTTGGCTTCTCTGGTTCTGGAGGCGGTCCGGGATTTGCCGCTGGATTTATTATCCGAGCAAGATCGAATTGCAGCTGCTGAATATATCGGTTTGGACAGTTTGAAAACGGCCGATGGCGGAGCGGCAGCGGCGAATGAACGCTTTGCCGGAGACTTGACGAAGATTATGTTAGAGCGAATTGCGGGTCTTGCCGATTTACCCACGACTGCGCCGGAATTAGTGAAACCCGCGGCACGCAGCGAGAGTAAGGACGACCTCCGATTAAATCCCAGGGCGATGTTTGATTTTGCTTTTATCAAACTTAGAAAGGTGGCGAATGAAGCGAAAGGTGAAGCAAAAATAGAGATCCTTGAGCCGAACAAGACTAGCCCGGTTTATGGCGCGCGTTTTATTGCGAATGAGCGCCGCCTTGTGCTGCTGAGTCCTGCTTCGGATGCCGAAGCATTCAATGGCGAGAATGTGGGTACACAGCTTTTGCCGGACGTCTTGAAAAGGATCTGCGCATTGCAGCTGCAGAAGCCCGATGAAACCTATTTGGTTCCTTTAGCCGAATGCCAACCGATGCTGGCCGGTGGCTTCTTCCCCCGCCGGCATTGGACTATGTTGATGGTGAAGGGGAGCGAATGTTATTTCTTCGATCCCTGCCATGACTCCTGGTGGCCTAGGACAGCATCTGCCTCCAGTATTTATTCTTTGAGCCCGCTGAATAGTATTATAAAGGAGCAAGGGTTTAGTCTGAAAAGGGAAAACACTTCGTTTTTGGGCTGGCAGGACGACACCTATAATTGTGGCCGCTTTGCAGCTGCAATCGCTGAAAAAGCGGCCAGTGCGATTTTTTCAAAGCAAGATCCGGTCGCGGCACAAGATGCGATACGAGACCTTACAAAAGAGAAACGCCAGCCGCAAGCCCGGGATTTGGAGGCAGAGTCAGAAACCTGCATGGCGGATCGACGCATTGTGAGAAGTCAAGCGATCTGTGCTGCGCGCGGACAGGCCTTCCTGGCTAATAAAGTAAAGCATGGGGAGCTAATTCAAACCGGCCAGGAGTCGCGGAATCGTGTACTTCACGTGCTAGCGGAAAATAAGGGTTTCGAGCAAGGTAAAGTCGGCGACAAGCCCGGGATTAAAGATTTTCTACGATGTAAAAATGTCTCCATTCAAGGCAAGCCCTTCCCAGAAGAAAAAGATTTTTCGGAGGCCGTTTTAGCGGAGCGGTTGGATTGTGAGTTGACAGTTGCCAAGCAAATAGTCGCCGCGCATAGTCAGAATACCCGTGTTTTTATGCACTTTGCTCTTGATTATGGAATAAACAGAACCGGCTCACCGACGATTCGAATCGGTCAGCCCAGTGACGACCAGCTCCATACAGCCTTTGTCAAAGATGATCAAAACAAAATAAAACTGATCTGCACTTATCGTGCTTTCCCCATTTTATCAACGGCGACCGGCGAAACGATTGGCCACATCAAGGGTCCCGTTAAGGTTACTTATCAGCTAAAAAAAGGGCCCGGCGAACCACAACCAGATGGCTGGGAGTTGCAAACAGTTGAAACGAACAATCAAGATATCCTGAAAGTCTTAAACGGCTATTTATTGACGGAGCAACATATTAAAGATCATTATTGTTATTTGCCGCCCGCCGAGGTTAGCCAAGTAGTGCCTGATTTGAGCACGCTGGTCCATTCTGGATATTTGGATGAGCAGAAAGAAAGACCGAAGGAGGCCGTGTTAGGTGAGCCGCCTGCGTCACCAATTGTGGCAGTGGGGCCTGATAGCGCTGCGGAAGAAAAAGAGCAGACAGACAGTTTAAGGGGGTGTTCTCAGCAACAGCCTACAGAGGCTCCTCCTCAAGTCCAAGCGGATCCTGTTTTGAAGGATCAAGACGCAGAGGAGTTTGAAGCGAAGAATGCAGCGCCTCTTCCGAGAGACGACTCAGCTACCAGCCTTGTTGCAGATATGAGTACCACAGAGGCAGGGGTGCTCCCGGATCAAGGGCCAGTCGATAGCGGAGCTGACGCGGATCCGGAGCCGACGACGAATAGCGCAGTGTCACCGACACGCTTTCTTCCGAGTGATGCACAAATGTGGCACCAACAGGACAGTCTAGCGGAGGAGAAAAATAATGATTGGGACGAGGTCGACGCGGCACTGACAGATTCGCAAACGCAGACTGAGACAGCAGCTCTCCAGAACGAATCAAAAGAAGTTCCTGTTCCAGAGCAAGCCCAGCTCGACGCTGTCGGAGAGAGAGTGGCGGCCCTGCCGGAGCTGCCGGCACGTCAGGAAATTTCTCCGCAAAAGCCTGTAGAGGCTCCTCCTCCAGTCAAAGCGGATCCTGTTTTGAAGGCTCACGACTCAGCTACCAGCCTTGTTGCAGATCCGAGTACCACAGAGGCAAAGGTGCTACCGATTCAAGAGCCAGTCGATAGCAGAACTGACGCGGAGCCAGGGCCGACGACGAATAACGCAGTGTCACAGACAAGCTTTCTTCCGAGTGATGCACAACCGTTGGTCCAACAGGGCAGCCAAGCGGAGGAGAAAAACACAGAGTGGAAGGAATCAAAAGCAGTTCCTGATTCAGAGCCAGCCCAGCTCGACGCTATCATGCAGAGCGCGGCAGCCCTGCCAAAGCAGCTGCCGCCGCATCAGCAAAGTTCTCCGCCACAGCCTGTAGTGACCCCTCCTCCAGTCGCAGCTGTTCCTGCTTTGAATGATCGAGACTCAGCGGAGCCTGAAACGAAAGCTGAAGCACAGCCGCAATCCCCAGAAGCGCCTCCTCCGAGAGAGGCCTCAGCTACCAGCCCTGTTGCAGCTCCGAGGACCCCAAGGGCAGTTGAGCCACCGAAGCCAGCGCCTGCAGTAAAGGAACCTGAACCTGCTGAACAAAGCCCTGCTGAAGTAACACCCCGTTGGAAATATGCCCTAGCGGCTGTCGGAATAGTTTTAGGCTTGGCTGCTCTGGCGACCGGTATTGGCGCCCTGCCGGGTATCGCCTTGCTGTCGGGCATTGCAACCTGGCTGGCTGTATCCCTGGTGGTCTCTGGCACCCTGTCCTTAGTCGGTGGAGTGGGTTATATCATGAGTACCCCCAGCAAGGGATGCATGGCGCAATTTACGGATCAATTTGTTTCTTTAAAACGGGCTGCACCGACACGGACGACGGACTCACCAGCCTCTCGCCCCCAATGGAGGAAGGGATTGCATTCTTTTTCCCCTGGCGGTACAGCAGCTACTAGTGGGATATTTTCCAATCCTTCTAAGCGAATCGCCTCCACGACAACGACCTCGATGCCCCGCCGGGAATCTACTCAAATTAGACATGCAGCCCAAGGTTAGAGTCTGTCGCTAGAGCCTCAATCTACCCATTGCACTTCAAGATGCGAAGTGCTCCCCCTTTGAAAAGGCCTTGTTGCGCAAATAGAAAAAGGACCATATAAATCCTTCCTCAAACATCAAAGGCGAAGTTAGCTCATTTCCAAGGTCATTTTGTTTAATAAATGACAGCTAAGGAGAGCTTCTGTCTCTTGATTTTCTAGCAATCTGGCGCTTAAATTATCTCCAATAAGCTGTTTATAGCGATAAAATGCGGTTTCAGCCAAGCTTCTTCTGTGATAGCCGCTTTGTTGTTTCCATTCCTTTCTTCCATTTTGCTGAATTAGCCAAACTACCTGATCTCTCGGCCGTTTTATTTCAGATTCCTTTTTCGCTTTATGTTTCGGATTAGAATGAGGGTAATTTGACTGTTTTTTGTCGACGACAAAGGCGGGTGTAGCGAGGAACTTATGAACTATTCCCGCCAACCTACGGTATGGCGGGAGTTTCGTGTTTCAACGCCGCAAAACCTCTGCGGCTCCGCACTTCGGCCAGTTCCTGACCCGATACCCATTTTAAGGCCCAATTCAAAATTACCCGCGCTGCATTTTCATCGCGACTACAATTGACTCCGCAGTCACAAATATGCCAACAGCTCTGATAAGGCTTTTTTCTCTTGTTTTCTGCATCGATGACAAGTTTGACTAGGACGGACTTCTCTTGTCGGAATTTCAACACACATCGCCCCAGCTTCTTCCGCTTTGGACTTTAAGAGTGCATGAAATTGTGTCGGTGCCGTGCTCAATATCTCTCGATTTAAACCCCTCTTTCGAGCCCCGCCCTTCGCTGTCATCGCTTTTATGGACAGTGCCTCGAAAGCAATTAAACCATTTTCTTTTACTAGCTTCGCCGCTGTTTGATGATGAAAGTCTTTTCGACGATTTGCTATCCTATGATGCTGTTTCGCTAAAAGCTTAGCTGCTTTCTTGCGATTCTTACTTCCCTTCCGCTTTTTAGAAACGGATCGCTGTAAGGACCTTAAGAGGGGCAGCATTTTTTTGAGATGTCTGGGATTCTTGACCGAATCGATCTGGTCGTGGCTATCGTGTGAAACCAGAAATTGTTCAACACCCCAGTCAAATCCAATGGCCTTGCTTCCACATACCCGTTGTGGCTGACATTCTATCGTGACTGAGAGATACCATTTCCCAGACTTATGCAAAATCTCCGCCGTTTTAGGTTCTCCCAGCGTTCGCGCTTTTCCTCGTATCTTGATATATCCTATGCCAGACAGGCGTAAGCACCCATGCCGCAGACCCTCGCCCGCTAGTAAGCGCCAACCATCTCCATGGGTTTTATAGCCCCATCCTCGAAAACGCTGCAACGACTTAAACCGGGGAAATCCTGCCTTTTCTTTCCTCTTTACACGTCGAAAAAAAGCCTGAAAAGCTAAATCAAGGCGTTTCAACGTCACTTGCAGCGACTGGGCATTGAGTTTCTTCAGCTCAGGGTATTTCTGGCGCCATTGCGTTAAAATTTTACATTGGCTTGCAAATGAGAGTGATTTACCCATTTCTTGATAAATTCGAATTCGTTCTTCAAGTGCCGCGTTATACACGCGTTGATGTAAACCAAGGAGCTCCGTCAAGCTTTCGGTCTGTTGTTGATTAGGGTAAAGTCTGTATGTTATTTTACGATTTGTCATGGCAGAATTATACTTGGTTATTATGAATAAACAACAATTTAAGCACTTATTTCACTGCGCTTTCAACCTTCACTATCACTTAGTTATCGTGACAAAATATCGACGTAAATGCATCACCGCCCCCCTGCTTGCACGCTTAAAAACAATTTGCACTGAACTGACTCAAAAGTGGGAATGTGAATTACTGGAATTTAATGGTGAGGCAGATCATCTTCATTTATTACTTTCGCTCAATCCTAAAGTGGCACCTTCTGTTTTTGTAAACAACCTGAAGACCGTTACCTCGAGATTAATTCGTAAAGAATTCGCAGCGCACTTGGCGAAGATATACTGGAAGAAGCCAGTATTTTGGAGCAGGAGCTATTGTATCTTAACATGCGGAGGAGCACCACTCTCAATTATCAAACAATATATCGAGCAACAAAATACACCTGAATGACACCGCTTCGCGCTGTGCGCCGCTTCACCTCCAGCCAAGCGCAAAGCTGGCATGGAATTCGCTATGACTGGAGCACTGCGGCGCGTTTCGGTAGCATTATACCAATTTTTAAAGCTTTTTTTATCAATCCAAACGGTAATACTTCCCCGGGATACTAGAGATTTGTTATAGTTCTTCCAGTTACGAGCACGATGGGCTTTCTTAGCCATTGGTAAAACTCCATTTTTTAGTCGAAACGAAGTTTATACCGTATCTATCGTGTTCGTAACTTTTATTTGCCCCCTATTTACGCAACAAGGCCTTTTCAAAGGGAGGCGCTATAGAACATGATAATTCCCTCTTTGTGGGTAGCCTTATTTGTTCCCTTTTTCGGGCCCTAAAGAAGCGGCATCCAGATGCAAGCCCATGGCCTCCAAGCCCTTGAGCAGCTTGAGGCTGGCAGCATTGAGCTCCTTGTCATATTTATAGGAGGGGCTGGTCAAGACAGTTCTGAGCATGTTTACTTTTTTCACCATATTCTTCTCATCCTTGAAATCCGCGTAAAATTGATCAACATGCGCTAGCCGGGAAGCGGTTGTCGCTTCTGTCCCCCGCTCCACTTGAGCCAAAATATAGTTTTTAACGTCGGCCTCAAAGACGCCGATCAGCGTCTTATATTGCGGCAGATTTTTCAAAATCTTGAGACTATTGTCCAGAGCCTGATTGGTCTCTTTGCGGCTATTCGTGCCAAAAATCTTGCCTAAAATTCCGAGAATATTTTCGTTGATTTTTTGTATCTTGAGGTCCTGATAATTGCGCTTGATCAGCTTGCTAATCTTTTCCAGGTTACTGAGGTGCGCGGGGATTTTATTTGTGGTCCGCAAAGGATCGCCGACAATGCTCACGAGAAAGCCCAGCGTCTCCCTTAACTTCGGATTCTCCTTGACTTCCGGAGGACTGATCGCCGCTCCCGCCGTCGGTCTAGCCGGGTCTGGACCGGCCTTCGCCGCGGCCACGACCTGAGGGAGATCCGTTGGTTTCATTTCCTGCTCCCGACTAACCGGACCACCCCGCTCAATGAGCGCTTTTACACGCGTGATTCCCGCATCGATGATTTTATTCGCCACAAGAATCTGCGCGACCAAATAAATCGTCCCCTCGGCCGGAGCGACTTCGCTGAGTTCTTTGCTATATTCTTTTTTCACCGAATCAAGCACCGCCTTGATACGGCTCATATGCTTTTCATTATTTTTATCGTCAAGATAGAGAACGCTTTTCATATACAAAAGATTCTCGAGATGCTGTTTAGCCCGATTTTTATCCGCGGCAAAGCCCGCTCTTTTAACAAAGGTCAGCGTCTCATCCAGTGTAGGTCCCTGACTCGTGTGCATAGAACACCTCGATTTTTAGGGCTAACTTCTAGCTTCTATCCTTATTATAACTCAAAATGGAGGCGGGATTCGGAAGTTAACATTATGATTTATAATGTTTATTTTACGATGCGCGGGGTGCTAGTCTGAAAAACACAGAACTGAATAGAAACGGGTGCACTATAATTAAGGTAGCTCTACCCATTACCATGTAGGCAGGAAACTTTATGGCTAGAAGACGCGGGCCCGAAGACAAAAGTGAAGCACACGATTTCGATCACGCTCTGGCGAATTACCCGGAAGTCGAAGAAAAACAGCGAGAAAGCTACCGCTTGTTAGTGAATCGGCATCTCAGCAGAGCTTATAGTCCTGAAAATCCTTACCACCTCTTATTAACGGCCTGGAATCATCCCTGGGGTATTGGTGACTTTGTACATCAACTCGACTTTACTGAACTTTATCATCAATTATTAAAAACGCAACCTCATATCAAAATGCAAAGCCTTTGCTTTGTATCCCCAGAAAAAAGACGGTTCATTAAAATGTTAATGCAAGGCAAAGACCTGGGTGAGATCTATTTTATTAATGACGAAGAGAAATTTGACCCCAAACGCGCAGAAGAAGCGACCTATATTATCTGGTTAAGCCGGAGACTAAAAGAATATCTCAGCGAAGCGGAGGCTATAAAACACTCAAAAAGTTCAAGTCTATTTATGGAATACATCAAAAAAAATTCTTCCGTGCTCCATATTTCCAGAAATCTGACGCCTTCTGATTATGAAGAAGTGCCCGTCATCCTGACGGCACTGCAAGACAAATTTTTGCAAGCGATCGTCGAATATGGACAATATCCCGAAATAAGATATGGGCGGGGCTATGGCGGTAAACAAGCAGACGAATATGAGTCTGGCGAAGTCTATGCCAATAATAGACAACTCGATACAGCGAGCGGAATGGGTGTATGCCAGGGCGACGCGGGGATTAAATTTAATGAAGCGATTCGAAACCACGTTAGAACCGTTGCTGAAGCCGGAAAAGCCTCATTTTATCGAACCCGGGAAAAAATAGCTGTCCTTGCTAAGCTCATTCCGCAAGACCATGAAGAGGACTATTTCAACACACACACCCTGGCCTATGGTTATTTACAAGAACAAGTTTATTTCAAGCTATTCGTCGCGTCAGTCGCCGCGGCTTCGGATAAGCCTCATATTGATATCATCACCAATGCCGCCTTAATCGAAACATTTAAACCCCCGCTTGAGGCAAAAGACGTGGAATTATTGAAAGCACAAGGCATCACTTCAATCGAACTGATCGACGGCGCCAGTGAAATTACAATTGCAATCCCACGCGATGAAAAAGCCGATAAGACCACAGTCCTTCGCTTAGTCAACGGGAGCGGTATCAGTGATAAACAAAAAGAAGAAATCATTGCCTTGGCGGACGTCGTCGCCGGTTCAGGGGATAGTTCTTATACCGACACCATCAGTGCCGGCAAGTTACCTTTTTTTCATAGCAGACCTTGGAAAAATTGTTTTTTTTCGGGCATGATCCTGAATATTGAGGAAGCCACGAAAAAAAGGGAGATTACCCGGGACTTGTCTCTGCTAACAAAGTATTTGCAGTATATTATTGGATTTGAGAAAAGAGGCAGCCGGATCTATCAAGGCAAAGGCCCCGAGAGCGCGTATGAAAGCGTCGATCACGCTACTTTTATTGATTTTATCAAGAAAAACCATCGCGCGCTTCAAGAGCAGTTCAACTCCTATTCGGAGTACCTGCACGAACACCGTAACGTGGCCAAGGAGCAAAACAAGCTCTTGAACCGATCGTTTGTTATCTCTATTTTAGAAAAAGGGACGCAAGAAGAAATAAAAGAATTATTCAGTCTGATGCCCTCCTGGGAGATAGACCATATCAACTTTGTTTACTATGCGGCAAAACACGGCCATTCAAAAATTCTGCCTTTATTGTTTCAAAATAACCCGGAACAATTTATTAAATTAATGAATCAAAAAACGCCCCCGGATCCACGCTACGTGGCCTTTGCCAAAACCCCGTTTGAGTTTGCCTGCACCAGTCAAGACGAAAACACCATCCGGTTTTTCCTTGAAATCGATCTGCGGAACAATCGCTTAGCCCTGGCCTCGGACAAAATCACCGCCTTATTGATTTCCATCTCCAGCAGTCCGCATTACACGCCTGAAATCTTAGCGACGCTTTTTCAATTGCTAAGGCACCCGGAAGCTGTGGATGCCCTCAAAATGTCGGAATTATTTCTTTCAATCATCAGTAGCCCCCATTATAAGCCTGAAACCTTAGGGTATTTCATTGAATTGCAACAGCGCCCCGAACCAGTCGAGTTTTTAAAATTTGTGCAAGCAAATGATGCGCTGCGAAGCCCGCTATCTCAGCCGCCCCTACCGCTCAATCCGGATCCTCTAGCGGATCTCTCCGCCATCTTTGCCAGACCTGCCCTCTACCCGGATCGCCTTCTGCGGGTTGCCGCCATTTCTGGATTAACCGCTGTCT
>Ga0206951_1002_pt2 | contig 215715 bp, 158 predicted proteins | sample Alteio_BWOrgHeat_38_FD_152974 | JGI IMG/M metagenome (GOLD analysis project Ga0206951, IMG submission 152974) | Enriched cells from forest soil in Barre Woods Harvard Forest LTER site, Petersham, Massachusetts, United States -... | ecosystem: Environmental > Terrestrial > Soil > Temperate forest... | reverse complement strand
TATAAAGCGTTGGAATGTTCGAATCTGCTTCGAAAATCAGATCGAGATTGTTTCCCACAAGTAGAGGCTTCAAGACACCGCGTAATGCGCCAAAAATCTCTTGGACCTCAAAGTATTTCGGCCGCACGTCAGTCTTGCCAGCTTCGACCTTGGCAAGATCGAGAAGGTCATTCACGAGTTCCGATAATTCAGCAGCCGAGCGCTGAATATATGTGACCTGTTTTTCCTGTTCGTGTGAAAGCTCACCGTCTGATCGGTTCAGCAGAAGCCTGCTCAGCGAAATGATGGAATTAAGCGGAGTTCGGAACTCGTGAGAAAGATTTGAAAGAAAGCTGGTTTTCAAGTCCGAAATTCGCTTCAAATCGTCAGCATTCTGATCCAGTTCGGCATAGAGTGCTACCACCCCGCGGTTCGTGTCCTCCAGCTCCTGATTCAGTTCGGCAAGCCGGTCCTGTTTTTCACGCAGTTCTGCAAGCGTCTTGAGCAATTCCTGGTTTTGCCGCTCGATTTCGTCATACGGTTCGGTAGAGTCGCTCTTGGCCAACCGGCTGGCGATATCTTTCGCTCGAGCTGCATCCACACGCGATGCTGAAGATGGCAGCCATTTACCGAACTCGACACGCGTCCCCGTCGCCGGAGCATTGATCTTGAAATAGTCCATCAGGCGTTTTGTGCCGATGATTCCCTTGCCTAGGCCAGTCTTGGAGACATATTGCCCATGGAGAATCTCCTGAAGATTTTCAATTCCGGTTCCGGTATCGGTAACAAGAATGACGAAGAGTTGCGGATTCGAGTCTCTGACGAGAAAATCTACTGCTCCGCCGCTGGCATATCGGTAGGCATTTCGTGCTAATTCCGAGGTAGCAGTAGCCAGTCGTATCTGCTCCTGATGATCAAAACCGAGGAGCCCGGCTATCTCTCTAGCCCGCTGCCGAGCATAGACAACGTGGCGTTCGTGCCGCAGACGAAGGGTAAATATGGGAAATTCCGACAAGCTGCTCATTCTACTGGATGCGTGACACTATTATTGTCGCATCGTCGCGCCTTCTACTGAAATCTCGATAGAGAATGGCGGCAATTAACGCGGGATGCCGCTGCGCCAGACCCGGATATTGCTCCACGTTCCAACGAGTTCCAATACCATCCGAGAGCATCAGCAAAAAAGAGTTTGGCTCCCAAGTATAGGAAAAGGATTGAATTTTTGCCACCGAGTGCCCAACCGTCCCATTCATCGAAACCATATTCCGGGCCTTTCCCCTGGACAAGACTGCACCAGCGACATTGCCCGCTCCGGCAAAGTTTAATACGCCCTCGTTATAGAGGATTTCGGCAATGGAAACTGCAGCCCCGCGGGTTTTCGTCAAAGCGGAATGGATATCCTTCAATATCAGCTCCGGATGCCGATCTGCGGTGAGGTGGAATATCTTGATTGCTTCCTCGGCCGCTTCGGACGCCAGGGGGCCGTGGCCAAGGCCGTCGGCAACAATATAAATACTCCGATCAGCAGAGTGTTGAGCGCTCCAGGCGTCTCCATTTACGCGCTCGCCCGCAATCGGCACAGAGATTGCGCCGAAAGAAAGATGCGAAATAGCGCTCTGATCAGTGGCAGTTCGATAGACACGGGCGAAAAGTGCGGTTCCCCGTCCTGCGGCTGAGAATATCTGAAACTCTCCGGCAAGCCGCGAGATGGCTCCTAACCCCTGGCCTGCGGTACCTGCTGTGGAGTATCCGTCCTCAACAGCCATCTCGATATTCGGGATACCTTTGCCTTGATCGAGAGCAAAAATATCGAGGCCGACGCTGCCATGAATGGACCACGGACTGAGAATGATTTCACCGGAATCGGCATGAGCGGCAATGTTTCGTGCAGCTTCTGTAGCAATGATGCCGATTTGCCCCTGTCGTGTTTCGTCGAATTCCAGAGCGCCGGCAAGCGAAATAGCCTGCCGGCGTGCGTTACCTACTTGGCTGGGATCGCCAGCAGAGATGGGAATCACCCGATTGACCAGCATCGTCATTTCCAACGTACGGCGGTGATCGTTGTACCGGCACCCGGTTGGGAATGAATATCAAACTCATTCATGAGCCGCTTGCTTCCGCCCAGTCCTAGTCCCATACCCCCGCCGGTAGTAAATCCGTCGCTAAGAGCCTGTTTGATATCGGCTATGCCTGGACCATGATCTCGAAATGTCAATCGGAGTCCTCTGCGGATTCCATTCTCCACGACAGCTACATCCATTTCGCCGCCGCCGCCGTGATCGAGAGTATTTCGAGCCAGTTCACTCGCTGCAGTCACAATTTTGGTCTGGTCAACGAGGCTGAACTTTAGCTCGATAGCTAATGTGCGTACCTGCTGGCGTGCAGTCACCACGTCAAGGGGAAGAGGATCCGGGCACCCAGCCTGTCATCTTATTCGTTGAAGACAACCGGGAAGCTACTTTCGTATATGAAGCTTCCCTGAAGAATAGTAAATATCGACTTGAGTTTGCGGCCACACTTCACGAAGCAAGAGCTGCGCTGAAACGTCTGACCCCGGCCCTCGTCGTCACGGACCGCCTGATCGATCGAGAAGATTGTTTATTTTTCGTGGAGGAGTTGCGGACGACCGGATTTAGCGGACCCGTGCTTGTAGTCAGCGTTGTCGATGAGCCTGCGGCGGCCTTACAGGCTGGAGCTAATGCATTTCTCGCCAAGCCAGTTGTGCCATTCACACTGTTAAGCACGATTCAGGAACTCGTCGAAGGATATAAGGCAAAGACAATCGCGGTAATCGACGACGATGAGGTGACCCGCTATCTTATTGGCGAAATGCTGGCTAAGCTGGGCTATCGTGTTTTGGAGGCGCGCAATGGACGCGAAGCGCTGCGGCTCATCGAAAATCATCACGTCGATGGCATGTTCCTCGATATTCTCATGCCCGAGATGGATGGACTTGAGGTATTGCGCGAATTGCGTGCCAACGCGAACACGGCGTCGATTCCCGTTATTATCCACTCCTCTAAAAGCCTGTCTCCACAAGAATCGAACCTGATCTCCGACATGGGCGCAGTTGTATATCCAAAACGCAAACTTGCAGAAGACGGATTACCTGAGTCACTGTTGAGCGTAATCGAAGCGGCAGGCATCCCTAAATGACGGGTAACCAAGCCACGGTACTGATCGTCGACGATCGTGACGCCAATCGCTACACTATTGCGCATATTCTTAAGCGCGCCGGGTACGAGGTGATTGAGGCATCTACAGGAAAAGAAGCTCTCGAACTTGCCAATCATCACCCATCAGTCATACTTCTGGACGTAAAGCTTCCGGATATTCTTGGATATGAGGTTTGTCGCCGGCTCAAGTCGAATCCGCATACAAACTTCATACCGGTTGTTCAGCTCTCTGCCGCCTTTCTCGATAACGAAAGTAAAATCTATGCTCTCGAGAGCGGCGCAGATGCTTATCTCACCCAGCCGGTTGAATCCAATGTCCTCATCGCTACAGTCAAGGCTCTCGTACGACTACATCGGGCTGAATCTGAGTCGAGACTGTCTGCACGACAATGGCAGGCTACATTTGACGCTCTGGCTGAAGGCGTTGCTTTGGCGGATTCCGACGGAATCATCCGTAGAAGCAACCGCGCGTTGTCCGCCTTGCTGGAGAAGCCGTACTTTGAAATTGAAAAACATCCACTGAGGGATCTCATGTATCGCCAATTTGGCGTGGACGTTGATCCTCGAAAGAAAGTAGTTCCTGCAGAAGTAAATTTTAGAGATCGATATTTCGAATTCAGCCTGGACCCGGTTTTCCTTGATGAGATTCACACCGGCAGTATTTTGATCGTTTCTGAAACTACGGCGCGTAAAAAGGCTGAGGCCGCAGTTCTGATCAATGAGCGACTCGCTGCCACCGGACGCATGGCGAATACTATCGCTCACGAGATTAACAATCCGCTCGAAGCGATCACCAATCTGCTTTTCCTACTTCATAGTTCACTAGATAACCCAGAGGTCGCCCAGGAATATCTCGATTCCGCGCAACGAGAGCTGGACCGGGTGTCGAAAATCGCTCGACAAATACTGTCGTTCAACCGCGAATCTTCAACGCCTGTACAGGTGAACCCTGCGGAGATTCTGACGGACGTGCTTGCACTAAACAATCAAGCCTTAGTCGAAAAACGAATTCGGGTTCTCAAGGAGTTGCAGACGAGCACTCTTGTGCAGGGCTTTCCTGCTCAATTGCGTCAAGTGTTTTCCAATCTCATTCGCAATGCCATTGAGGCGTCTTTACCTGGCACCGTGTTGCGGCTCAGAATTTCCCACTGTCTAATCGGCAATCGACTTGGTCAACCAGCTGCTCGTGTGACCATTTCTGATCGTGGAATCGGCATCCCGCCTGAAAACCTGAAAAGGGTATTTGAGGCCTTTTTTACGACGAAGGAGCTGAGAGGCTCAGGTATCGGGCTTTGGCTCAGCTCAACGATCGTACAGGAACACCATGGCTATATTCGGGTGCGTAGCAGCACGCGTCCCTCTGGATCGGGGACGTGCGTATCAGTCGTGCTGCCTTGCGAATGGCTGCCGAAATCGTCGCGATTGCATTAAACCGTGACTAATGTTTGGCAGGCACCTTGGCGGGCTTTGGATTCGCGTGCTTCGTCTGTAACTCGGTCTGCTGAGTTTGAGGAACTCCACCGCTCAGGTTCGGAGGTGCTTTTAGAACAAAAAACGGGATGATAGCACCCACGAAGAGAACCGCAGCGACCCACATAACCCATGGAGGTAAATTGCTGATTTCTCCACCGAGCGTATCGTCATCGGCCTTGGATTCCGCGGTCCCACTGGCTATGAGCGCGAGCGGAACCATTATTATCGCCAATATTCCAAAGCCTATGAATCTATAATCCTGTTGAACAATACTCACGCCGATGATTAGACCTCCGGCGCCCAAGACCATTGCGTATCCCAGCCATTTGCTCCAGCCCTTTCCCAGATACGCCACAATTGCGACGATGATGGCCACCGCCAGCTGAATCCAATTCCATACTGACATTTTGACTCCCTCCTCGACTTTCATTTTTTCAAGCGTCTTGTTTAGCGTTTCAGCGAATGCCTGATACGCACACTAGACCGCAAGATGTAAAGCTCTTCTAACTCAGGTGGCTCAGAGAAAGATGATCCAGACTAGGTCTTCAGGAGGAGGATTCTGTTCATCAAAGTAACTTCTCTTATAAGCCGCATGACCGCGATCGATAAATAACCTTTTCCTTCCAGGTAAGATGGTTTCTCTTCCCTAGTAATCTTAGTTGTCGCACCAGGCCATTAGCTGTTTAGGTTTTTAAGGCGCGACTGAACATGGCCCGGGTCAAACTGTGTTTTCGCCATTCTTACTGCCGGGATCAGTGGTGCTTCGCCGGAGCAGGTGCACCATGGGGCTTACTCGGTGGTTGAGATTTAGACTTCGGTGCTGCGGAGTGAGTCCGCGCAGTCGCACCAGCCATTCCACTGTCTACCCACACGGAGTTCACTACAAGAACTGCTAAAACGGTAGCAACCAGGAAGAAGGGGATAGACCAGGCAATCACCCACTTACCTGGCCAAATAATCTTCCGATCTTCATCATCATTGCCGATGATATCGGTGCGCTCCGCGTTCTGAACCTTGTAAGCCCACGTCTCCCATGGGTTGTTGAAATAGCACCAATCCTTTGGTCCAGAGAAGGTCCGGGAAACGCCGATTTTAATGATCGCTGCGAACAATGAAGGGATAAGCCAGACTGCCATCCATCCCAGGTAAGTAAGGGTATACATGGGACCGAAAGCACGGTTTTGCCATACATGAGTTCTTTCATGCCGGTACAGATCTTTAGTAGGAGCCTCGTCCAGATTGCTCATAACTGCTCCCTGGGTGAACGCAAAACCGGGTTTCAGACCGAATCCCTTGTCATATCGGTGAGCGTTCTCCCGGGTCTCTGTGCCGTGATTGCCCCACGAACCATCCGAGAAAATCTGCGAGGCCCAATAGCCTAGGAAATTGATTATGTGCAGGAGGCAGCCTACAGTATTGCCAGCAAGCGCCCAGGTAACGTCGAGCGGAAAGGCGATCCAACCTAAGCCATCCCACGCGTAGATACGCCAGAGGCCGCTTGCCATTCCAGACAGTCCGCCAACCATCGTTGCGAACAACAGCAGATTTTCAGTGGTGGTCAACAAAGGTTGGCTATGCAAGAGATACGGAATCGTATCGACGATGCCGGGGATCAGGAAAAAACCCCAGCCAACAGCCAATCCGGCGGCCGGCGAGTTGTTCGCCATTCCCAGCAGAAGACTGATGAAGGCCCGCGCGATTAATCCGCCAAGCACGGCGAGGATGGCGCCTTCAAGACCTCGTAAAGTTGCGCCGCTGACAGATGTGTCATTGTCAAATCTGTCTTTGAAGATTAGCGAGAAGAGGAAGGCCACACCAGCGAAAGCAGCGAGAATCCCCCAAGCAATTGGATCACTGAAAATACGCTCGACCATTTGAGGTTCACCTCCGAAAGAGAGAGATGCAGTCTTAAAAACAGCGTGCATCAACTGATTAGTTCGAAATCACGATTCGGTGCGAAATACACCTTAGATAGAAAGTAGGCGCTTCGTTCGAATCCGCTGTGCATGCAGGATGCGCACAGCGTTGAGCCCGACATCTCACAAGAGTGGTGAGGTTATAACCAAAATCGTTTCTGCGCAGCCGCGATAATTATGACTTCGGACAGGCGCCTAGGCCCATTTACAAGAACTTACCTCGCCACGGCGTTCACTATATACCCATCCCTGAATTGACGCACATCATTTTTGGGGCGAGATCAGAAGTCAACAGCAGTGTCCGAAGAATTTGGTTCCTGGCAACGCAACAGCTATAGCGGCTACATTCATCAAACTCCTATATTTCACGATTGCAAAGCAGCTAAACAAGAGTAGAATTCGTTGCTGCGGGTGAAAGCATATCGATGTGCCAATATTTTATTGGCTCTTATCGTTCGCATCAGGTTAAGTACTGATCGCATTTAAAACTTACGCTGAGGTTCGTTCAAGTGCTCGATAGCATGCGCAAACCGGTCTTTGTGGTTGCTCTGATCGTTATCGGAATTACTGTGCTGATCGAGCTTTCTTCCATAGCGTTGATAAGCAACGTTTCTTCTTCCGCTAACGCCTTAGATGTATCCATCAAAGGATATGCCATTCCTGCAATGGCCCTTCTGGACGGATTGATCTTTTACGCGGCGCTGGTTATCGGTATCGCCCTGCTGGTTCCTGAACGTGTACAAAGTAAAGTACAGGGGATTGCGACGGTAATCGTTGCTGTCCTGTTGTTGTTGGGGTGCATCGTCACTTTTTTCAAGAGCCTGGCAATGCTTTTCCTGATGTTAGGCTTGCTGCTCGCGCCTATCTTCGGAACAATTGCCTACTTTGTGATATGGGGAAGTTTCGATACAGGCACGGCACGTATAGCGCTCAGCTTGATCATGCTCACCAAGATCATCTTTGCTGTTGCTCTGGTCGTATCGCAACAACGATTCCTGCAGAATAAGGGCCTGGTCCTCATTATTCTGACGTCATTCCTGGCTAATCTGCTGATCGCATTTCTATATGGATTTGTGCCGGGCTTTCTAGTCAGCATCACAGATCAAATTGCAGCCCTCGTAATTTGCGTATTGGCGGCGATCTGGATCGTGATTTATTTGATCGGCGGAGTCGTCTCGGTTGTTAAAGTCATTGTGTAGATCGCTTCACTGATTCAGGCTGACGACACAACTACCGGCGGGTGCCGCTGGACCTCGCTCCACCGTGATTGTTCCTCCGCCACTGAGAACCACAATAGAAGGCTGATATTTGCTAGAGCTATTCTTTGAATTCGAATCGGACTGCTGTTTTTTCAGGCTGCTGTCTACATTGGACGGTGGGTTCAGAGCCACATAAGAAATGCGTGCGCAGGGAGTGCCGGAGGCGGGACGCATCTGAAACTTGGCTGTTCGGAACTGATTGCTTGAATCAGCTGCGACACTAAATACGAACGTCGGCTTTGCCTGCAAGTTAAAGCTGGTGGCAGATGGCGTCATTTGTTTAGCGCTGAGCTTAGGACCGAACTTTGCCAACACAGGTCCCAAGCTGTTTGTCAGCGAGTAGTCCGCTGGATTGAAACCAGAAGCATCTGTGGTTGGATTGCCGGTTGTTTTTACGCTTTTGTTGGTGTTTGCACCCATCACCGTAAACACTATGAAAACGATCACAACCACTATTAAAACCACCACCAGCGCTTTCGTTCCCATTGCCTGACCTCCAGTCCCTGAATGTGAGCACAAATGCCATTCATCAGGAGAGCCTTCACTGAGGACGATATCGAACTGGGCCAGCCAAAGCGCGTATTCGTGCATTGGCCTGAACTCCTTTGAAAACACATGGCGTAGCCGCTGTGCAGGCGGTGGAAGATTGGGTCGTCAAATCGACCTTGCCATCACTTGCTGTGACGCCTGCAACAGGATTTGTAGACATAACTATATTGCCATCTCCTTGTAAGACACCGACACTAAGATTTGCCTTGCCCAAAGCAACGCTTGCATCATGTAAATTCATGCCAACCAAACCTGCAGGAACCGGAGATGGGGCGGCCTTTTGCGTCGTTGTAGTATCGCCGCCTGAATTTCCGGTTTTAGTCGTTTTTGGCTTGGACCCGCTTAATAGCCAAATGAGCAAGCCAACGACGCACACTACAACTAGCGCAATCAGAGCGATCAAACCCCATTTGGGCTGCGGCGGCGCAACACTGGCAACTGTGAACTTCAGGGGCCGGCTGGAATCTCCTTCATCCGTTTTAGCAACTGATACGACATCCAGACGGAAGCTGTATGTTCCTGCCGCATTCTTTCCTGCCGGAGTCTTGAGAGGAACGGCAATGTTGACCGTGTATGTACAGCTTTTGTCCGCATCCATATGCTGATCAGTACTGCCGGCGATTTTGATCCATCCTTTGTTTACGGGATGATTCGGGTCAGGAGGATTACTTTGGGGTAATGCAACCAGAACAGCACGGGCGTCGATGGAACGCGCACTTTTGTTCACAATTGCATATTGCGCCGTCGCCCGCCCCTGGCTGTCGAGATTCAACTCGGACATACCATCGGGAAGCGTAATTTGAAAAAGCTTCGCCATTTCTCTCCTCCACCTCGGATCTAGAACTCCAATTCATAGGTCACATATGCGGGTTTTTCAAATTCAATAATCTTTTCAATAAGAGGCCGGTGCGGAACGAGCACTTTAGGCGCCTTAACCCGGAGATGAAACGGTTTTGGTTTGCCGTCAAGCCCGTTCACCTGTTCGTCTATCTCAAAGCCATTCATGCCTGTGGCCGTCTCCAGAAAGAGCTGGAGCCCTTTTCGAGTACCTCGCCACTCAGACAGTCTCGCAGCTGACGCGGTTAGTTCTCGAAGGCGACCCAAGCCAGTAGACAGGGAAGGGGTTGTGGACAGAGCCCCCCCGCGGGCGTCCTCTAAAATTACACCCAGATCAACCCAACCAGCAAGATAAGAAACGAAACGATCCGGGGCCCTGCGTGGATCGAAGATAAGGTCAAGGTTAGCCAGTATTGACTCCGGCAGGTCGTGCATCGCTTCCATGGCGTCAAGAATCGCGAGCAGTGGGCTGCCCGGAGTTGCAGTTCGCTGGAAAACGTCGGGTAGGAGCCGTTTAATTTGCGCCTGTTTCATCTTCGGATACGACCTCGATTTCATGCTCGCCGGAACAAAACAGCCAGTTAGGTGGCAGCATCACCTTATCGGTAAATACTTTGCTGGAGCACAACTGGAAGCTCTGACCATCGTTGATTGTGCGATAGATTCCGGACTTCGTACCCGCAAGCACTACGTCGCGCTGAGAGGCAGAGGAAAGAGCGTCGATCCGCTGAAAGAGGTGTTGCTTGGATGCGACCGGGAGTCCGCAGCCAACATCTGGAGCTTGCCAGGTAGTCCGATCGTTCCTCTCCTCCAAGCTGATCACTCCGGCATCATAGGTTCCGGCGAAGATCCTCGATCCTGAAAAGGCCAGGTTCACGCAGCTTCCGCCAGTCCAGTCTTTGTTGAATGTCTGCCAGCCATCAGCAGGATCATCTGCACCTAACAGTTGCCAAGCGCAACACCCTTTGCCCGGGTCGCCCACTACCGGCGCTGCCAAGCCCGCCCACAGAAAGGATAGAGCACCATCTTTTTGTACAGCGAGAACACGGACATCTTCTCCAGCCATACCAATATTCCGAAAAGTGTTTCCTGTGCCGCCCTGACTCGAGAGAAAAATACCTCCGCTATTTCTGGCTGCGATGGCAACGCTGATATCGCCTCTAAAATCTTTGGTGGCGATAACGGAGTAATAGCCGACAGCTTCGTCGCCGGGGCGTACAAAAACCTGAATAGGCGAGCTACCTGCCTGCATTGCGAGTTCATAGAGGCCAACATCCGTGGCCATCAACAAGACCGGCGATCCATCGCGGGTTGTCCAAGCGATATCCTCGACTAAGTAAGTTCCTCGGGCTTTCTCGATCCAAGTATCGCCACAATCGATGGAAAGATGGATCTGCGATCCTGGCTGATCATTCGAACTCTGCGTTGATAACGCAACTACTCCTGGCAACTCCGGGTGAGCTTTGATGGCGAAGACGGTGTGGTTCTCAAACTTTCCCGCAGCCGCCCAACCTTCCCCATCATCGAGGGAGCGATAAACGGTATCATCTTTGCCGGCATACCAAGTCAGCGGCTGGAAGAAATCAGCCTCCAGACATGTCACATCGCGCTCCGGTACTTCCTCCACGATGAACTGTGTGTTGTCGACATAGCTCACTCCAGGCTCGGCAAGCGCGGCGTCATATATGTTGGAAATTCTGAGCGCTTGCCCAAAACGCCAGCCAGGATATATGCCGGCGGGGACCGGGTTGATCATCTGATAAAGTCGCTCCAGAACGCGGCTCTTGAGTGCAGCGCAGTCTTCCTCAACGTGACTGACGACACGCGCTTTGACTTTCACGGATTTGTATCGTGCCCACGTCACAATGCAGGACGTTCCCAAGGGACGCCGCTCATCGAGTGCTCGCTGGATTTGCTCCCGCGCCTCATCTGTCTGCAAAGCCTGTATCTCAGCGGCACTTACACCATCGTTGCGGTTCTCCTCTTCAACGTAAGGAACCAACACGACTTCCACAGTTCCAGCGGGTGCATAGGTCCACAGCGCAGCCTTAGTAAAGGCACGGGCCCGAGAAACGGAGCCCGATCGGGCAGCTATGAGTTCAAAATCGCGCGCGGTGACGGCCCTCTGCAGCGAATGCAATTCCTGCGGTCCGCGCAGCAGAGCATTGTCGATAGTTTCGGCGGAACGGCCGCCTACTGCTGCTTCCGGATTCGTCACGGAGACTCCGGCAATAGGATCTTTCAACACCGTCAGCATGTTTGCCGCTACGTTGCCATTTGGCCCCGCGCCACGGCGGTACCAGGCGCGTATCTCATCATTTAGCGGAGGGACTGCAGCTAATGCGCGAGCTGCTTCTTCCAACGATCCGGTTTCGCTTCGCATTCTGACAGCGGGCGCAAAGGTAATCGTGCCGGACATGCGGTCAGCGACGTACACATAGCCGTCCGCACCTACCTCCGTAAAGTTCTCGACTTCTCTCCATGTCCGGTAAAACTGTTCTCCATACTGCCGACCGGCAGACCGTGCAGTTAGATCCAAGTCGTCAGATTTGACTCCTACGACAAGATCAAACCCATCCTCTGTGGGGGCGATAATGGGAGGCCGTGCGACTTGAACGACGAGACCAGGCGCACCTGTTCCCTTGCCCAGCAACTCTGCTTCGACCAGATCGCAATGAAGGGCGGTGGCATAGACCTCAGTTTTGCCTGCTGGTATTAAGGCGTTCTCAACCGTGACGAATATCGGAGCCGAGCCACTACTATCTGCACGGGCGACAGTCACGCGAGTGCCTCGGGGAATTTCAATCGCTCTTGCTATGGGCGCTCTCAAGCTGAAGACAAGACGGACTTGCGCTGCCCCAGGCGGGAGTACATTGACGCCAAGCAATTTGAGGAATTCAACATATGCTTTGTCCGGAACTCGATTGAGGCGGTAAATCATCGTTTCGGTGAGAAAAGCGAAGACGTCCACCAACGCCATTCCGGGATCGCCCACGGACAGGTCGGTCCATGTTGGACAGCTGGCCATGATTTTCTGCCGCGCTTCCTCAACCAATTGCGTGAAGGTGCGGTCATCCAAATTTGGAGAGGGAAACGGCATCAGGCACGCTCTCCCATAAGATCAAACGGATATGTTAGACGGTCTGTTCGCTGGGTGGACAGCACTTTGTACTCGAAAGTGATCTCCAGAACTCCGGAACCTGTCACTTCGGCAGCTTTCGCTGCATCGATGCGAAGCAGTTTAATGCGCGATTCCCACCGTTGAATGGCTTGCTCTACGTAATGAATAGCAAGTCCAGCAGTAGTTTCATCATTGGAAGCGAAGATCAGCCGGTGAAGATTACATCCGTAGTTCGGACGCATGACTCGTTCTCCCGGCCGAGTGGAAAGGAGGAGAAGAATCGCCTGCCGGACAGACGCATGCTCATCCACCATATCGATGCCGCCACGATTGGAGACACGCAATCCCGCGGCATTCTCCGTTGGATCAAAATCGGGATGTACAAAGCGCCAAGCCTGGTAACGGCCGTCCATCATATCTCCGATACAAAATTCTGCCCTGCGGATCTTACTTCGTACTTCACCACCCCCGGCGGAGTGCCATCGGTAAATCCAGTGACAGACTGCAAACAAATCCGATGGCCGTCGGCCCGGATGAAGTTCGAGTAGCCCGTTATTACTTTCAGCGTTACAAGACAAGGCTTAAAAGGTACTACACTCGGACAGCCCGAGATCGATCTTCCTTCGGGATCGCTTTCTACAAGAATTCTTCTTCCGGCAATAGTCAGCCAGTTCTGACTGGGCTTGTTCGACACCTTGCCCGGTCCATGCTTGCAAAACACACCCGCATCTTCCGTAATGACGAGCATTCAACCTTGCCTGAAGTCAATGGTCTTGCCGGTAATTGTGACCTCTCGGCCCGGCGCGTCGATCTCTAGATTGACCTCAGAGTGCAACTGAACCTTCTCTGGAGACAACTCAACAAAACTGCCTCCCTTGTTCTCAATGCGAATCGATTGGCCGGTATCATCAAGGCGAATCTTCTGACCACCCGAAGTGCAAAAAGTATAACGACGAATCGAAGAGCCCTCCACACCATAGTCTTCCGGGCCATGCAGGCCGTAGAGTCCGCCGAGCACGAGACCAGAGGACGTATCGCCATCGAGGAATAGCACCAGAACCTGATCGCCTACATCGGGCATTGCAACAATACCTTTGCCTCCTCCCGCACCGGCGGCAAGTACGCCCAGCCAACCTGTTTCAACGTCGCCGAGGGCAGGGAGCGAGACCTGCACTCGCCCCAGATGCTCTGGATCGTCTACCTGGGTAACTAGACCCCATGTGGCAGACGGCGGCCTGGCATAGCTCTTGAATGTTGAAGGCGCGGTGGAGATTTCAGATGTAAACCCAGCTTTCCGATTGAACAGGTGCGTAACCGTTGTAAGTGAATACTGACCTTCGAGTGCCGGTGCAACACCAGCAACATTCACGCGAGTACCCGGCATGAGTTCGGCGTTGCCTTCTGCGATGCCCCAGAAGGTGACCTCTTTTGCTGTCCTAAGATCCAACTCAGCCTGGGCTACAGCCTCAGCGTGAATATCATCGGGGAGGACTTCGCCCACCACGGCCCGCTTAGCATCCTCACCGAAGTTGCCAGGAGCAGCTTGTATAGTCACGTCACGCCCTGAGCGCGCCTGTTCAGCAACGCCTTGGTGTTCTTCCACTCTCGCTGCATCCCAGCCGCGGGCTGTGACCGAGCGGCAGGCTGACTCGGCGTTGACTTCAACGCGTGCCTCGAGCAATGAGGTGCCTAACTTCAGCGGTATTGGATCATTTATGCCCTCAAGGGTAATGAGGTGGAGCACATTGTCGCGCAAAGTAAAATACAGGCCCAGTCGCCTTGTTACTTCGGCAAGCATCTCAAAATCGGATTGCTTGTATTGAATGATTCGGGGAATCATTGGTCCCGTGTCGCTAGCGATTACCGTTAATGACAAGTCAGCGACCAAGTCCCGGGACAAGTCTGCCGGTGTGATTTGAACATGCACTCTTACCGGCTGCCGTTTCCGAAGGCGATGTAATACGTCGTAACCGCGAATGCGAATGACTCGCTGATAAGCAGGCTCATATGTATATTCGATCGCGGTTACTTCACCGTCGAATAAAAGTGAGGCGCCAGGCGCAACGGTAAGTCGAAGGCGAGCTCCGGTTGAAATGCTCACGATTCCCGGCAATGGATCGCGCCCGATTTGAAAGGTCAACTCACACAGAGCTGGTTGCGACAACGCCTGCTGTACCCGAACCTCAGTTAGTGCCTCCACAGACCCTTGTGGTAATGAGCTTCCGTCCAGCTCGAGAGTAAATTGGGGAAGAGTGGCGACGCTGCTCATGCAGATCCTCCCGCGGCAGAATCTGGCGGAATGCTAAGAAGTGTGCCGGGAGCAATCTTCCAGGGATCATCGATATTGTTGAAGTTAGCGATGCGCCGCCACCATAGGGGATTTCCATAGACACGCCGAGCGATTTCGTCGATGCGCTCGGTGCTGCCTACCCCTTGTCCACCATCCTGACCTGTGCCAGTCATTTCATAAAACTTGAGATTTTCAAGTGGCACATCGTCGGCGTCAGGTAATTCCGTCGGGGAGACATCGTCGCTCCAATTATCTTGAGACTCTTGAGAAGAGCTGCTCACTCGCACAAAACGCATTCGCAGCCAGGAACGCTGAGGAGCTCCATCCGCGTTGAAATATTCCAGGCGTTCTGCGAGTGCGGCTACAACTCCAAGGACATTCCACTTCTTTCCCCAAACAAAACGGACGATGGATAACTGCTGGGCGTTATCTTCCTCTTCGACACCTTCAGCAAGCCTGGCCAACGGGAGAGTCAAATCACGAACGTCTTCAGAAATGGTCGCATCGTTGGTCAGAGAAGTATCAAACAAAAGATCGAGGAAGATCTCCGTCGTGCCTCCGCCCGTGTAGAGAAGAGGGTCATCCTTCAGATTGCCCCCGGTGAGCGGCCCGCTCGATGAATGGCGGTGCTGGATACCGGCGAGGCGCCGAACAACGACATTTTCCGGATTCAACAGGCAATCGATGCGGTCGCCAGTTTTTTCAACTAAAAAGGAGGCCCGTTCCATCAGTAGTCTCCCCGTTGCTCGCTGCTAAGCCTTTTGGAGCGATCCAATTCGCGTGCTGTAGTTTCGAAATTCTGCTGCGGCGGGCGTGGATCTTCAGGTAGATCCGGCCACAAATCTGGCCGGATGTCCTGCAAGACATCGGATCGAAGAAGCGAAGACTCCCAGGTTGTCGCGTGATGCCCTGGCGCGCCGAGAGGAGGAAACGATGGCTTGAAACGGGCCGATCTCCTGTCAATCTGGGCGGGTTCCGACGTGCGCCGGTATGTGGAACCAGTAAGACTCTCAGAAGTTGGCTCAGGCTTCTGTTGATGCGCACCCCAACTGAATGACGGGGGCATTTTTTGTTGTCCGATCTTTGAAGCAGGCCGTGTTACCGGGGTATCCCCATTTTTAGCTTTGACTGGAAGGGACGACGCAATCTCTTGTGACGGCGTTGCAGATTTTAGAGGTGTAGCAGCTCCAGTGAAATTTGCCCGAACGGCGGCCGGATTTACTGCTCGATTGTTCCAGTCCGAATGCGAGCGGCGATAGTCGCCATCCGTGCGGCGATCATCGATATGTCGTGGTGATGGAACAATTGGTGCCTGGGGCAGCAACACATTGCCTTCCTCAAGCTCTGGTCGCACGAAGCTCGGCTTCGCACTCTTTCGGGAAAACGATTTTCGATCGAGATGCGAGCTCGCTTCTGAAAATTCCAATGCGGAGGATGCTGGTATCGTGTTCACGGAACCAGGCTCTGAAGGTGCTGCGTCGTTTGTCCCCGACCTTGAATTACTTTTTCGTGAGAAATACGAAAACACGCGGTCCATTGCTGTTCGCTTCGGCGAACTCCTCAGGCCAGGAAACTCGATGGCCCTCTCTCTTACGTTCGCCTCGATTGGAGACGTGGCTTTGAAGTCAGATGACACGGAACTTGCATTTGAAGATACTTGTGTCGGAGCTGATCTTGGAGTGGGCATGCTTATCTGCGTCGGCAGACTTTGCCCGTATACCGATTGATACGGCGTGCCGCCTTCATCCGGATGAAGTAGTAATTCCGGAGCGCCCTTACGAACGCGTTCCAGCCAGTCTTCTGGAGGGCCGCCTGACATCCTATAAGGGTGAGGATCCGGAGAATCTAGCGACTGGCTCGGTCGCAACGGTGATCCTTCCATCTCTGCAACAGATGGATCTGTCGGATCGGATGTTCGCATAGCTTCATCACTGACGAACTGTTCTACCCCAGGCGATTCACGATCCCTGAGATAATTGCTCAGCCAGTCCCTGAGTTTGCGCGCAACAGCCCGCACCAAGACGTCGCCCGATGAGAGACCTTTATGACCGGTCGATGGATTCATAAACCAGTGTCAACTCCTCAATGGCGACATCGTGTCCGAGAGCGTCGAGAGGGGCGGCTCGCCAGGATGAGGCCCATGCTTTTCCCAGGCTCCAGCGCATTTTTTCTCCGACCCCGTCCGCATCCAGCATCACTATGTGAACATCTTTTCTTTCGACCTTGCCCTTCACTGCACTCATCATCCAGTCGAATAAATCAGACGAGCTAGTGAGGCCGTAACGAAGCGTAATATCGCTATACTTCACCTGCCCCGGCAGGCGATGGACGATTTGCGATATCCCGCCCTCTCGGTACGAGATCGCTTCAACGTCAATGGACATATTGCTGCATTGCGTGAAATGACCTTCTCCGTCTGCCCCGATTAGGAGCCGAAAATTATAAGAGCGATATGGGTCGATAAAAGTGCCCGGCTGTGCGCCGGACTCGTTTTTAGGTGCTCCTTCAGCAGCTTCGGCCATCACGGTCTCCTTACATTTGAGCTAGAGAGTTTCTGAAGTAGTGCCGCCAGCATGTTGCCCGATTCGGAAGATGATGAATTCCGCGGGCTTCACCGGCGCTACACCGATAAGGACAACGAGTTGCCCGGCATCGACTACTTCGGGCGGATTCGTTTCTGCATCGCATTTCACAAAAAAGGCTTCTTCAGGCGAAGCGCCTACAAGCGCGCCATCCCGCCAAACGAGTTGCAGGAACTGTTCTACTTGAAATCGAATCGACTTCCACGTAGGCACAGCGTTTGGCTCGAAGACCACCCATCTTGTGCTGCGACGAATGGATTCCTTGATCATGTTGATCAGGCGTCGAACATTCAGATAACGCCATTCACTGGCTTCTTCGGCGAGCGTGCGAGCACCCCACACCAGCGTGCCGTCGCGTGAAAAAAAGCGGATCACGTTAATACCGCTGGAGTTCAACTCTGCCTGCTCCTCGTTTGTGACGCGATAAGTGAGATTCAGAGCGCCGCGCACGGACATATTCGCCGGGGCTTTATGACAACCCCGTTCTCCATCTGTACGCGCCCAAATCCCAGCAATATGCCCCGAGGGCGGAACTTCCACTAAGTCTCCCTTGGCTGAAAGCGCATCCGCTACGACGATGCTGGGAAAGTAGAGTGTGCCGGAACCGTTGGCGCTAACTCGAGGACGAAGCCCAGTCGGTGGCGCAGGAGAGACAGCGGTTCCCCCTGGAGAATCCAGGTCTTTCTTGGCTGGCTTCGTTGGTGCTGAAGCGGTGCCTACGACCTTCAGAAGGTCGATATCCGGTACATTTAGAGGGGGGTCCAGGATAGCGACGCAATTGCCGGAGTTTTCGGCATAAGAAAGCATGGCTTCATAGGAAGCAGCATCCGAATATCCCGGACACGCGAGAATAGAAATTTCATCAATTTCCTGCAGCAACTTAAGACCAGTTCGCTGCGGTCTGTCCATTCCCGCAATAGCGTCTCCGGCGGGGATGTTCACGATATAGCAGCGTTGTCCACCATTCTGGTAGAAGCCCGCGACAGCGTGAGACAGAGGTGTGCTGACGCCGCCGTCAGCAGGCACAAATTCTTTTATAAACTGCGACCAGTTGTTGATCGGGAACGCTTGATTCAGATGGGCGCTCGCATCGGGAGCCTGACCTATAAAGGCGCCTGTACTGGTGCCAACCGCCTGGATTGATCTCGCTCCAGAGGCAACCTCTTCCATGAAGATACCCGGGTATCTATATTTCGACAGTGGCATCTCAACTCTCCAATGGGCTGAAGTGTATGACTAACGGATCATTTGCGTCAGGAAAGCTCTTTTCGCAACGAACAGAGAGTTCGCGCCCTCGAGCTCTCACTCGTAATATCTTGGGACCTTCTGCAGGAACGGCGGGAAAGAAAAATCGGCCTTTATGGTTGGCGTTGGCTTTGAGTTTCATCGCTGGTATCTCCACCCGCGAGTCGGCGAGCGGTATGTCTTCTGGACCCAGGACCACACCGTGCAGCTGAATCATAGTCGAGGTCGCGATCTGCACTGGCTGGCGAACTATCTTCACATCCGCTTCCGGGCGCTCCTGTCGCAGGGGAACACGCAAGATAAAGGCAGGCATCGGCGGTACACAGAGTGCTGTCCATATAGTCAGAGGAACGGCTTCCATTTCCATTTGAGGATCGGTACTGGAAAGAGCAGCAAATGCGAGATCGATAAGAATCTGATGCGCATCCTCAGGTGAGTCTGACCAGGCTGTCACGAGATATCGCAGACTCAGTTGCAGGGGAGGCCGCCTCGTGGTGGAGGGCGGTGGCATATGAAGCAGCTCCAGCAGATAGAGGCCGATACCTCGCCCTGATACTTTCGCACTTGGCGGAGCCAGAGACACAGGGATTTCCGAGTGCACGTGAGCCGTCCAGTCCATCAACAATTTGTCCGGTTGAGCGACCATAATTTTTCTTCGGTGGCCTGACGACTGCCGACTTACTTATTCGAATTGCGGGGCCTGAGAATCTGGGGTGAAGACAGAAAAAATTACTTGCTATCGCCGTTAGCGTATACACATGGCGAGTGACGGTCAGTGCCGCAAAAGATAATCTGGGCCGTCTTCAATGTCAAGATAAAATCGCCCTGCGCCAAAGCTTTCATCACTTAGCAAGTGAGTGTTCTTGAAGCAGATGCGCTCGATGGACCTTGCGGCCTGATACGGTCACTAAGAATATTTGGACGAGCGGGAAGAAGTGGGGTATGCTTGGTCGCTGCCTGGTGTCGGTATTTAGATGACTCGATTGTTTGGCGTCGTCATACTTCTCACCTCCGCGCTTCTATTGGAGAGTGGCGGTGGAGGACGTCCGCAAGTTGAAGCTCGAACAATCCCAATCACCCGAGTTGTTCGAATCCCTCTTGCCGTCTTAGGTTCTCAAGAAGTGTCGGGAAATAATTCCACAGTGCTGGCAGCATCACCGGGAGCTGCGGAAGAGCTTCCCGAAGGGCCCAACGGTTTCGATATTTTCGAAGAAGAGAATATTTTGATTAGCGATCCCCTACACAATCGGGTCGTGATCTTCGACCGTCAAGGGAAATTCCGTCAAGCATGGAACCTAGGCTTTGCAGCCGACAGTATTCGTGTCCTGCCCGATGGCAATGCGTTGGTTCGTGAAGCCAATACCGGCCAGTATCACGCATTCAATCGCGAAGGAAAACCTGTTTCCGGCGAAACGCCACCTTCACTCGAATCGACGCCCGCCCAAAAGCTCACCGCGACGAGCGGATTGGTATCGAATCCGAAGGGAAGTCCAATCAGTGTTCAATTGAACCAACCGGGCATGAGCCTGGTGTCTCTTGAAAGCGTGGGGGTCGATAACACCGGCAACATATACATCGCGATCGAGAGCTCATCGGGAGACTCAGCGGATGGCATAAACGTGAACAAGACCGTGCGCAAGTACGCAGCAAATGGAAACCTTCTCGGCGAGACCACCAAATTTCCACTCGACTATTACATTCCTCCAGTAGACGAGATCCGAGTTCGTAAGGGCAGGATTTACCAGCTGATGACAACCAGCACCGAAGTTCAAATCAATATCTGGGATACAAACTGAAGGGTTCTGGATGATGAAAGATTTAAGATTGCGGTCGCGTCTCTGGCCGTCTCTTCTGGTTGTGTATGTTTCGCTGACTTGCATTTCGTCAAGCAACACCCAGACGAGTCTGATTGCCCGGCTGCCTACGACTACGAGGGCAGAAGTAGTGGCGCGGGCGAGGAAGCTGGCTGCTCATTCATGGGTGTGTGGATCGCAGAACCTCCATGCCTCGTGCTCGAGAAGTTATAAGAGCGATTGGATGAGCGGTCAGCACATTACCGGCATACCCTATAGCTGGGGAGGAGTGGACGGACCGGAGCTCTTCGATCAAAAGCTGGCTAAGGGGTTGGCTGCGGGCAGCCATAGCCGGTATGGTGTTTTGGCTTGTACGGCGGGGATTGATTGCTCTGGCTTCGTAACTCTTTGCTGGGGGCTGCCGGTCTCGGGTCATGCTTACAGCACCAGCAATCTGCGTACGATCGCGGGGAGGCTGAGAGCCAACGTATTCACGGACTTAAAACCGGGTGATGTTTTGAACAAACCAGGCTCGCATGTCGTTCTGTTCACCGGCTATAACTCGGACGGCACATTGAATATCTGCGAGGCATCAGGCAGTGCGGCCAGGGTGATATGCCACCGGACTACGTGGTCTCATGTCACGAAGTACATCGCATTGCAATATAAGGGTATAGACGACTAAGGCGCTTATCTCGAGGCTTATATGAGAAGGCAATTCTTGAGTTTGACTGGATTCATATCGGCAATTTTCCTGGTTGCCTGCCTCGTCAGGCTTCCCTCCTTTCAGGCTGCCGAATCACCTAGCCTAAGACCTGGGACTGCTGCGGAGTCACCGCCTGAAAACACACCTAAGAAATATGCGCTTCTCGTTGGCATAAACAATTATGCTCATCCAGAGAGCGTTTCGCCCCTGGCCGGCTCGGTAAACGATGTTGAAAACATGCGTCAGGTGCTGATCGGAAAGTTTGAATTTCCTCCTGAAAATATCCTGGTGTTGACAAATGCCCAAGCGACCCACGCCGCAATACTGGATGCGATCAAGACGCACCTGATTGACAAAGCGCAACCGGGAGACATTGTCGTCTTCGATATCAGTAGCCACGGATCGCAGATGAAAGATGTTTCAGGAACCAAAATTAGCGGCATGGATGAAACCATTGTTCCCTACGACTCGAGAGATCCTGAAGGGAAAGTTTTCGACATCAGCGGAACGGAGCTACATCCGCTGCTAGTCCAGCTTGCGGCAAAAACTAAGAACGTAACCTTTATTCTGGACAGCTGTCACTCAGGCACCTTGGTCCGAGGTGCACGCGTGCGTTCAATTCCGCCTGACACGCGGCCCTTGCCGCGGGAGCTTGCGGCTAACACATCTGTCACGCGACAAGTGGGTGCAGTCGACGCATCGGACTCCCCGAAGTTCGCAGCTATCTCGGCGGCATCTTCACGGGAGAGTGCCTTTGAGCACTACAGCGACGGCGCCGAGCAGGGTGCGTTTACACACTTTCTCGTTCAACAACTTCGTGTTGCGAAAGCGGGAGCCACGTATCGCGACATCATGGACAGCGTGATCGGCAATGTTAAAGCTAATTATCCGACGCAGGATCCCTCCCTCGAAGGTGCGGAGCCCGATCAATATGTCTTCGGTGATGGCAGTAGTGTCGCGCGAGTTTACATCACCGCAGCGCCTTCGCTGCTGGATCCCCACCGTGTCACACTCGGGGTTGGACAAGTCGCCGGCGCGACAGTCGGATCCATCTACGAAGTCTATCCTCCCGGCAGTAAGAAGTTTGCGGCTCCTGAAAAGGCTGTCGGAAGTGTACAGATTGTTTCGGTCAGTCCGGTTAGCTCAGAGGCCCGTCAGATTTCCGGCGACAAGATTGCGCCGGCTTCCCGAGCCGTAGAACGGCAGCACCGGTTTGGAAATTTGCGGATGCGTCTCTTTATCGATGGTGACTCGCAGCCCCTGCAATCGATTCGAGATGCGCTGCAAACTATCAAATACATCGAAGTTGTAGATAAGCCAACGCTTTGCAATATGCAACTGAGGCAATCGGGAAATGTAATTCAAACGCTTGGTGCAGACGCTTCGACGCTGTCCCCACCCGTCGCTGTAACCGATGCGGATTTTACCGATCACATTCTCAGCCAACTGAAATCATGGGCCGCTTGGTTTAACGTGCTTACTTTAAATAACCCTCAATCAGGCATTGACTTAGCATTCACTTTAAAGGGCAGCCAGACCCGAGATGTGATGGCGAAGGTTGGACGCCCGGACATGGGTGTTATCGAGGGTGAAGTCGTTGAGGCTTCCCTCAAGAATAATTTCGATCGAGATCTGTACGTTGCGATATTGGATCTCTCCAGCGATGGAAGCATCGCTGTCGTCTATCCGAGTGAGCGAGGCGCGAAGGCTGTTCTGCAGCCAGGGTCGACCCTGTCAGAGTCTTTTAAGACATTTATTGCCAAGGGACGCGCAAGAGAGACCGACATTCTTAAAGTATTCGCGAGTACTAAACCCATTGATTTAACACCCCTTACTCAAGGTAAGATTCGCAGTGTCGAAGATGTACAAACCGGAGAATTAGATCCTCTCCAAGAATTACTGATGGCTTCCACCGGAGTTTCCCGTGGGATTGCGCCGGTTTCGTCCGGCCCAACCAGTTTAGGTACCTGGACGGTAACGCAGAGAGTTTTGGTCATAAAACGCGCGCATTGAGTGCGTTAATCGACCTATATAGCGTCCCACAGGCAGTTTTTTGGAAGGAGAAGCAACTATTGCGCTCTCAACGACTCATGTCGGTGGCGATATTGGGGACGGCTTGCGCCCTCTCTTTTCTGTCACTCGTAGGCTGTAAATCCAAAGCTGCGCAGCCAGTAGTTCAAGATGCCTTGAACGGGGTCGCAAGTTGGTACGGCGTTCCATTTAATGGCCGCCCTACAGCCAGCGGCGAGATCTACGACATGGAGAAACTCACCGCCGCTCATCGCACTCTTCCACTCGGTACGGTGGTCGAAGTGGACAGACTCGACAATGGGCAAAAGGTTCAGGTCAAGATCAATGATCGAGGTCCTTTCGTGCAGGGAAGGATCATCGACCTGTCACATGCGGGCGCGCAGGCAATCTCTATGCCCGGCATTGCCAATGTGACGCTTAAAATCGTGAGCGAACCGCCCACGCGTGGTGTCGACATGTTCGCCGTTCAGGTGGGCGCCTTCGCGGATCGCGCAGCCGCTGAGCAACTTCGCGATCAGATGAACGCTAAGTTCGGTACCGCCAGGTTGGTGTATCGAGCCGGCGATCAGACGTGGTGCGTCCTGGCCGGCCTGGAGCCAACCGAGCAAGGCGCTAACGCCCTGGCGCAGCAATTGGGCGACAAATCCAGCAGTAGCTTCGTCGTCCTCGTGGATTCAGACCAGTGAGATTAGTAGTTTTCAATTGAAAGTTTGTCTCTTGCTATAACGCAATCTGTCTAAAGCAAAAAAATGTTGTAACAAAACCCGCAGAAGAGCACTATCGTATGTATCACATTCCTGAGCGTGACGAGAGTGCTCGAACTCCGGCCCTGTTGAACGTCACCATGCTTGGAAGTTCCCTGGTTTATTAAGTCGACGGAGTGACTCAGATGCAAAAGAGTCGACATCGGCTGCTCGTTTTGTTCGCTTGTCTGCCGTCTGGCACTGTCGGTTGTACACATCCACAGGCAAGGGGTGCGAATCGATGATAAGAATCGAATCCGCAAGGCGCTCGATATTTGCGCCATGCAGCCCTTCGCGAAAGTGCACGAGCCTACAGAAGAGCTTGTGTCATTCATCGCAGTGCGCGACTTCTGTTATGGACGCGATGAATAACATATCCATGCACACCAGTTCACCGTTTTGCGATTACACATTTCGGTGAAACGACACCTCGCAAATGTGAGGTTTTATGTACAGAATTGCTATCCCGCACCGTAGTTATCTCGCGCTCTTCGCAGGCCTGCTCGCGTTGGCCACCACGACTTCACCAGCCAATGCTCAGGATCGCGGTATTGTCAGCCTGAAGGCGGCCAATCCCACGACGACGCAGACAGGCCGACCCAATTTTTATGCCTTAGTGATCGGTATCCGTAGCAATCCTTATCTGCCGCCCTTAGAAACGCCATTGAACGATGCAAAAGAGGTAGAACAGACCCTCAAGAATGAGTACGGCTTCAACACTCAGTTGTTGATAGATGCGACGAGAGACCAGATCATCGGAGCTCTAGATCATTACCGTCGTTCGTTGACCGAGAATGATGAATTATTGATCTATTATGCCGGGCATGGATTTTACGACAAAGATGTGGACCAGGCTTACTGGGCGCCTGTCGATGCCAATACGGATACTTATTCCCGCTGGATCATCGCCACCGAGATTACGGGTACCGCCAAAGCCGTACCGGCGCGCCATGTTCTGATTATCTCCGATAGCTGTTACTCGGGAATGCTTTCGCGCAGCGCAGGAGGGGCCGGACCGGCTGGCAATCTTGAAGATCATTCGGCCTACCTGGCGAGGATGCTGGATAGAAAATCAAGGAATGTCATGTCCAGCGGTGGAGACGAACCGGTTCAGGACAACGACGGGCAATGGGGCTCCACAAATCATTCGGTCTTTGCGAATGTTCTGCTGCGGAATCTAACTGCTCCTCCAGCGGATGAATTTACGGCTGAAGAACTCTTCTCTCACGTCCGGATCCAAGTGGCAGCAAGATCGACGCAGACACCAACATACACTCCCATTCGCGACTCGCTTCACGACGAAGGAGACTTCGTTTTTTATCGGGTCGGCCATGCTGGAGAAGTGCAACCTTCGCCGTCAAATATCTCATATCTGCCTCCTCCTTCAGTTGACCCGGAGAAAGATGCAATCGGGGCAAGCCTCGACAAGTATGAGGATGCCTATGCCTCGATGGATATGCATTTGATGAAAGCAGTGTGGCCTTCTCTGTCCAGGGCACAGGAGAAGGCACTCAATCATGGGATCAGCGCTCCAGGACTCAAGGCTGTAAGAGTGCAGTTGAGAAACATAGTCGAAACGCATGATGCTGGTACTGCCAAGGTAAAGTGCGACCAATGGATGGTCTATACCTGGGCAGGAAAGCGACAGCCTCCGCAAGTGAATTCAGTTGAAATCCTGCTAACGAAAAATCAGCAGGGATCCTGGCTCGTCAATGATGTCAGGCCGAAGTAGATATTTGGTAATAGACGCTGGACATCATTTATCAACCAGCGCAATAACCTACTTCGAGATGTTTCCATTATTTGTTTGACACCAAAGTAACGGTGCTGTAGATTCGCTCCCCTGCACGTGGGCCTCTTCTTCTATAGCAGCAATGGAGCAAGAGTCGTGACGAATGAGCGCAATTCGAAACCGGTCGCAGCTTGCATTCATGCAACAGCGATTGCCTGTGGCGTGGTGCTTGCGATTGTGACTCTGTTCCAACCATACGTGGCTCGAGGACAAACGGTCGGTTGCGCCCCATATACGGCAAATTATCCATGCGTATATGTTGCCAACGAATTTGATCACACCGTTTCAGTAATAAACGCAGCTACGAAGACAGTGATAGCCACGGTCAACCTCACCGTTGGGGGTGCCGCTGCACAACCGGCCGCAGTTGCTATAACACCGGACAATGCCTATGTTTATGTCGGTAATACAACTTCCGATCAGGGATCGGTTACGCTGATTGCCACTGACACGAACACCCTTGGTCCAAGCGTTACACTTCAGAGTCCTGAGTTGCCCGGCGGTATAGCCATCACTCCCGATGGAAAACAAGCCTGGGTCACAGAGCCGGGAGGCTCCTATTCCTACATAGGATTTGTTGGAATAGACATTATTGATACCACCGTTGACCCCAGCAAGAATTTGCCGGCAATCACGGCCACCATCACCACACTCTCGGATGCCGCCGCTACTCCGCTAAAAGATCCCACCGCGATCGCCTTCACTCCTGATGGTACCGTTGCTTACGTAGCGGACACCTGCGCTGATCCACAGAACACTGGCGCAACAATCGCCTGCGCCGACAAAGTCTCTGTCGCCTCGCACACGGTCATAAAACAGATTCCGATCGAAGGAACCGTATCTTTCCACGCGGCCTCCATAGTTGTGACCCCGGATGGGTCGCGCGCCTGTATGTCGACTTTGACCTCTTCCCCTTTGACCTCTTCGACATCGAATCTCGTAGTTGCGTGCATCAGCACTGCTGATGATAGTGTGTCTACTATTCCGCTTCCCCCTTTATCACCCCCCCCACCAGTCCCACCATTTCTCTCGCCTTCAAATTATGGGTTTGGTGTTACGCCCGCCGGTGTCCTATATGCAGCTGCGTACTCCAATTCGGCTTCGGGGGATCAGGTATTTATATTCGATCCGAGTCATAACAGCTTCATCGGAAACACAACGGTCGGTGGCGGCGGGCCGACGGGTGTAGCCGTCTCTGGCGATGGAGCTTCTGTATATGTAACAAACTGTTGCGCCAACAGCGATCAGACTCCTACCGACACGGTATCAATCATTGATCTGGGTACGAGTGCAGTCACGAATCTGAACGTGGGAAATGATCCCCAGGGTGTGGCAGCGATGCCATCGATTCCCGCAACGATCACAAGTGAGCCGACCAGCCAAACCATCGATTATGGCCAGTCTGCGACGTTGTCTGTAACCGCAGAGGGTACGGCTCCGTTCAGTTATCAGTGGTATGCCCTAAACGGAACTTCGCCTTCGCCGATCCAAGGCGCCACCTCAAGCACCTACACAACCCCCCCGTTGACTGCGACAACAACCTATGCGGTGACGGTCGCCAACCGTGTCGCAGGAGCATCCGTACGAAGTAAGAACGCGACGATCATTGTCAGTCCTTATGTGCCGCCTACAATCACGACTCAGCCCGTCAGCCAGCCTATTACATCCGGGCAGCCCGCCACATTGACAGTTGCAGCAACCGGTACACCGCCGCTCGCCTATCAGTGGTATCAGGGACAGAGTGGCGACACCTCGACGCCTATCCCAGGGGCCACTGGCAGCTCATACACCACCCCTGTACTTACTGCTACGACCAGTTATTGGGTTTTGGTGAGCTCATTGGTACAGGGGCAATCAGCGACTGTACAGAGCAGCACGGCAACAATCACTGTGAACTTTGTCCCTACATGCACTCTTTCCTTACAGGGAACGGAAACGTCGACTTTTATGACGGAGTTCACAGTGCGCGCTATAGCCAACTGCACTGATCCGCAGAACTCACCGCTGACTACTTCCATCGACTGGAAAGATGGATCGGCACCCTCGTCGGGACCTGGCGGATCTCTGACGGCGACACATACATACAGCCTGCCTCTGCAATCCAGTTACATCATTACAGTTAACACCACGGATTCTCTTGGTCTGCAAGGGGCAATCAGCAACTCAACGATTCTCGTTCCCGCTTCTCAGGTTCCAGGAGCTTTTTCGGGACAGGGCACCAGTTTCACGCTTAACTTGACATCGCCGCCACCCAGCCCAACGGAGCAGGTAACATTCGAGTGCACTACGGTTACGGATTCCAGCGGGAACGTGCAGGACGCATCGGCAATAGGAATATCATGTGGTTCGACGCCAACGCCGATAACACTTTCCAGCGTGCCGACCAGTGTAACGATCAATATCCAAACCAATGGATTGGCGGTCGCGAACACAAACTCTCTTGATAGAAAAGCATGGCTCTATGCAGTGTGCCTCCCCTTACCCGGACTATTCTTCTGGTGTTTTGGTTTGGGAAAGAGGTTGTCACGTAGGAGAGCCTTGATACGGTATGGAGCCCAGGTGCTTATAGCTGGATTGCTTTTGCAACTTGTTGGTTGCGGCGGTGGCTTTACACTTCCGGCGGCGAAGCCACCATCCTCAACACCAGCAGGAAATTACCAGATAACCATCGTTGATAATCCGGTGAATTCGAACACGTCAGGCTTTATACAAATTTCGCTGATCGTGCCGTTAACAGTAAGCCCGACGCAGTAACGTCGGTTCAGAGATTTTCCAAGGGCCACTTTGAGAGATACGTAGGATCTGGCGTCACATGCCATTGACGGCCAGCTGAGGACAAGAAGCATGCTGATTCGTATTCTGGCGAATGCCGCGCTTGCACTGACTCTCGCGCAATCGGTCGCGATGGGACAGACCGCGTGTGGCAATACAAAACTTGTCTGTCTCATCCCGACCGCTCTACACACGACCTCGTCTACCTTTAACTTCTTTAACACAGCTTTCGGAACCCAGGTCACGCAGCTGCCGCTGCCCTCGATGGCATCAGGATTTCTATTTACTTTCGACAAGTCCACGGGCGTCTATGCACAGTCTCAACAAAGCTTTGGGCCTGTGCTGACCGAACGTGCCGAAACCATCGGCCGCGGCAAGGCCTACTTTTCAGTGAACTATCAACGATTCTCATTTAGCCAGATTGACAACAACGATCTGAAAAATCTTCCCATCCTCTTTTACTTTCCCTCTTCTCAGAATCCGCAGGTCATTACGAATCCAACTACCCGTGTAAGCTCAACCATGAATCAATATGTTGCGGCCGGCACCTTTGGGCTCACTAACCGGCTTGATGCTTCGATCGCGGTTCCTTTTTCACGTGTCTCGTTAGGCGTCGGATCACAAGGAACGGAATACAGCACGATTAGCAACGCAACGGCTCACTTCTCCGAATATCTTCCCGGCGCAGCGAGTGGGGCCGGCGATGTGATCTTCTCGGCTAAAGACAGAATTCTCATGCGCGAAAAATTCGACTTGGCGATAGGTGGTGAATGGCGGCTGCCGTCCGGCGATGCAGAGAATTTTCTGGGCTCAGGAGCCTACGGCTTGAAACCTTACCTGATAGTTTCACGGCGCGGTAGAGTGACACCCCATCTTGTTCTGGCCTACCAGTGGAACAGCCACTCCATTCTTGCGACAAATGTAATGGGTCATAGAGACCTGTTACCAGGTTTTTTTGCCTACAATGCAGGAGCAGATATCGGAGCAACAAAACGTGTCACGGTGACCGCTGATTTTCTCGGCCAGCTTTTTTTCAACGCTCCGCAGGTTTCTACTCCAAAGACTGTGACCGTACAGGTCAACAATGCACCACAGTCATTTAATACGATCGTGCAGGAAAACGGCTCGTATACGACTGGAAATCTGGGTTTAGGCGTCAAGGCAAATCCGTGGAATAACGTCCTCATCACGGCCAATGTTGCCCTCAAACTAAACAACGCGGGTTTGAGAGCTACCGCGGTGCCGCTCATTGGAATTTCGTACTCCTTTTAATAGACAAACATTGCAGCCGGAGAGGTGGATACTGATGACAGTGGTACGTAACGGAATATCTCGTTCGAAGGAGATATTGGATGTTTGACCGTATGTATTCGGGGTTTTATGTCTGGGGAATCGGGACTGTTGCCTTAGTTGGATTGTTTCTAATTTTTGTGCTGGCAGGCTGGCCCGGAGACATCAACACTTGCATATGGGGATCTGATAAGCAACTTCCGGACAGCGCGCTGATTGCACCGTCGGCTCACGCTTCGGCGCAGGCACAAAAAAATTATCAGCTTGAAGTTAAAAAGGTGGCTGCCGACAATACCTGCTATTGCGAGGCGTTTTCACTTTCCGACGCAGCACAAGGAAAGCCGGGCGTCCGTCAGAAGCAGAACACATGGTTCAACCTTTATTCTATTGCTACATCACTCATCGTAGCTTTTGGTGTTTACTGGTCTCGTCGGGATGGCGCCAGCAACCTAGTAGGATCGAACACCTTATTTCCCGACGTCTACATCTTCGTAGTCTTATTCCTCGGATTGGGAAGTATGTGGTTTCACGGAGCTATTAAGGAGTGGGGCGGCATTACCGACGATCTGTCGATGTATCTTTACGTGGAATTTTTGGTCTTTTACACGCTGCGCCGCTTATTAACCTCAGTCCCAGAGTGGCTGATTTGGACAGGCTATCTACTCGCTGTCGCTTTCTTCACAGGCTTTGGTGAATACCTATCGGAGAAGAATCCCGCAACACCAATCTCGCTGATTCTGATTGTGATTCAGGTGGTGGCCTATCTCGCATTGCAGATAGCGGTATGGGTTCAGAAAAGCGAGAAGCCCACCTGGAGATGGTGGTCAGCAGTAGTCTGTATCGGCGTGGCTACATTTTTCTGGATCTTCTCCCAGACCGGCAGATTTATGTGCAGCCCAACGGGTCTACAGCCCCACGGCCTGTTGTGGCATCCCTTAGCGGGTGCGATGGCTGTTTTCCTTTACTTTTACTGGCGTTATGACACCAGCGACGAACTGTCAGCATTCTCTTGATCGTGGAGGAAACTACTCAGGAACCCAACAATCGTTCTTCTCTCGTATCAAACTTATTCGCGATCAACAGGATGGATACGCACGTGACGATGAACTTGAAAACTATAAAAGCCAGCCGTAGAGACCTAATCACCACGCTATCCTCGATTGGCGCACTTTCTGCCATTTACTCTTCAGGATTTCCAATGGAGGGTTTGGGTCAAACTTCGCCAAAGCCGGATGATTCGAGCGGGCAGTCTTCGCCTAAGGCAGAAGCGGCTTATAACTTCTGGAGCGAAGATATCCGCAATCCGGATTACGGAACGGCAAGATCAATCACTCCTGGCGGCGTTGCACCTCGTGCTGTTTGCATCTACTACGACAAAGACAAAGGCTTTCTCACCGGCAGCGACATCGGAGACGTCGGGTTGGCCGACCGCGGCGATGCCAACGTCCTCGTAAATGTAGACCATATACGTCCATCTACGCAGGATCAGACACGTTTTACAAATTTGGACGGAGGGTCTCTCCGCATCGACTTGCAACAATCGACACCGATGCCATCACTCACGGAACGGCTGGCCTGGACAGCGATTGCGGCATTCTTGCCAGAAAACAAAAAGCTTCCCCCGCTGAAAGATATGACTTTTGATCCGGGAACCACCTGGGGCAAGCTGACAAGTGTGAACTTTCCTAAAGGTGGAGGAACGTGGACCTGGAACTTTTTCCTACAGCACCGTAAGAGCCGTTGGATGCAGCTCTTCGACACCATTTGTAGCTCTCGTGGCGTGCTCTTGCCAATCCTCGGTCTTGGATTTCCCGCCATCGCCGTGACCGCTCTTTATACGGTGGACAAAATCGTAGCGGGACTTACAAAGGATGCGAATACTGATTGGCTGTTTCAGAGTTCAGATACCTACATCTATGCAACCAAAGAGGCACGAGATTCTTTCGAAGGATCGAAAATGCGGCTGAAACAGGGAATGTATGTGATCATTCCGAATGCCCATGTCCCCTCTTTCAGCAGGCAGCAGGCAGGCCTCATCATTAAGGACGGTCTCATTGTTCCCGCAAACACCAGCAGCCTCAATGTTATTGAGGCCGCGCAGCAAACAATTCCTGACGTCACTTATATAACGGTCGGCGTCACAGCAAGAGTTCGTCCCTCCTTCAAGTAAAAAGGACAGGCGGATGTCTCTCAGCTTTTATCATCCCAAAATCAGACCATTACACGCTCTTCGTCTGTCAGATGCGTGGCTAATTCCAAGGGAAAGAGCATCGGTCCGGCAGCAACGATGATTCCGGCGAGGACGATGACTCCCATCGCCTGTCGCAGCCCAATCAAAATGGCGAGTGACCCAATGACCGGTGGCCCTGTCAAAAAGCCGCAATAACCAATAGTAGTCATGGCGGATATTGCGGGACCGGGTCCCATTCTAGTGTCGCTTCCCGCCACTCCCCAGATCACAGGAACGATGTTTGCGACCCCGATACCTGCAAGCATGAGGCCCAATACGGCCGGCCACCAGGAGTGCGACAAGAGGGTAAAACCCAGACCCGTGGCTATGAGGAGACCGCTTCCATGAAGGATATTTTTGCCGCTAAAGCGTTGTGCAAGCCAGTCGCCGGAGAATCGCGCGGCTGCCATGGCAATTGCGTATGCGGCGTAACCAGCAGCCGCAAGCGGAAGAGTGACGCCGATGTTCGAATGGAGGTAAACAGACGCCCAATCTGCAATAGCTCCTTCGGCAAGCAATCCAAAGAATGCCAGCACTGCAATTCTAAGCAGAGCCACATCCGGCCACACAAACTTTGCGCTCGCGCGTGGTTTTACCGTCTCGTTAACCAGCCACGGGAGCGCCAGAAGACAGCAAAGGGTGAGTACACCTGCGGTCACCGAAAGATCGATTCGAACAGTGCCACGGTGCTGGAGCATGAGCCCCGCCGCGCCGGCACCCAACAAACCTCCAGCGCTCCAGCAGCCCTGAAAGAAGCTCATGATGGGCTGCTCGTGGTGCTTTTCAACCGCAATCGCCTGGGCATTCACCGATACATCTAGCGCTCCCTTTGCTGCTCCGAATAGCCCCGCAAAGATAACAAGAAGCAAAAAAGTTAGATGCTTGCGCGAGAAGAGCAATCATCAAAATATAACTGACGGATACTAATCGGATCACGCGGCGACTACCATAACGAGCAATAAGCTGTCCTGTGAGTGGCATGGTAATGAGCGCGCCGACGATGAGACTGACTAATACAAGTGTGAGCATCCCATTTTCAAGATGGAGAAGTTGCTTGAATACAGGTACATGCGCTGCCCAAGTTCCGAAGCCTGCTCCATCCACGAGAAAGAGCATGGCAAGTGCCCACTTTGGCCACTTTATTGGGGTTCCACCGAAATCTTGCCTATGAAGCTCTGTACCTGGATTCGTGTCAATACGCGTCATTCTGTGCAGTTCCTGATTTAAGGCTGAAGCTTTCTCATCATTCTGTCCAATAGAAGTTAAGCGCACTTTTGATAACTTATTGGAATGGCACTCGATCTATCCGAACTGCATTCCTTCATCGTGCTTGCTGACCATCTTCACTTTGGTCAGGCGGCTGAAGCTTTACACCTAAGCCAACCGGCGTTGACGAAGCAGATCCAGCGTTTGGAAGATAAAGTGAACGGCCCGCTACTCGTACGAGGGTATCGTAGGGTGACTCTCACTCCAGCTGGCGAGATACTGCGAGATCGCGCGCGGAGCCTATTGAAGGAGGCAGAGATCGCGGAACATATGACTCGTCTGGCTGTAAGCGGGAAAGCCGGATTGCTGCGGATAGGTTTCGGCATTGCATCTCTAGCCTCCGGACTTCCGAAAATTTTGACGCGATTCAGACAGCACTTTCCAGAGGTTCAGGTAGCCATGCGCGATATGGCTACGCCGGATCAGATCGAGGCGCTTGAGCAAGGTGATATCGATGTTGGTTTCATACGCCTTCCGGTTGAACGTCCCGATCTGATTACCGTGCCTATTTTCGAGGAGATGCTTGTTGCGGCAGTGCCACGAGGTATGGCCTATCGAAGGGGACTTGCCGGACTTCGAAATGAGCCGTTTGTCGTTATCTCACGAAGCGTTTCAACCAGCTTCTTCGATCATCTCGTACAGACGTGCAGAGCCGCTGGCTTTAGCCCTCGCATCGTTCAAGAGGTCAATGAATTATTCACGGTTCTCCATCTTGTCCAGGCAGGCGTAGGTGTGAGCCTAGTGCCGCGTTCAACCAATCTAATGAGGGTGCCCCACGTTCGTTTATTGGATACAGGAGTAACAGCGGCGAAGTGGAAAATCGGCTTAGCCTGGCGCAAGACCGATCCTTCGGACCCTCTTGTCCACAATTTTATAAGTCTGGCGCGTAAGTCTCACACTGAGACCTCGCCGATGCGGGAACGCGAACTCATCAAACATTGATTGGTTTACTCACTTCTGTATTGCTATATGCGGTCCGTTGACAGCGGTAACTGGTGGCTCGCCGTAATTCGCAGCATATACATAACCAGTGGTCGCATCGACCGCGAGCGCGTAGGGGTTTCTCCCGGCGTCATACGTTCCAATCACTGTATTCTTAGCGCCATTGATGACCGTCACGCTATTGCCATGCACATTTGCAACATAGATCCGGTTGCGCGCAACATCAATCGCTACAGCCTGGGGATGTTCGCCCACATGCAGTGTGGCAGTCACCTTTCGCTTTCCGGTGTCGATCACGCTCACAGTCTCACTGCCATAATTCACGGCATAAAGTGTATGCGTGGATGGATTGATAGCAACCGCGCAGGGAATTTCACCAACGGGAATGGTGTATACATCATGAGTCTTTTCATTCAGGGCCACGATATCGGCGGTTCCAGTGTGAGCCAGATAAAGCGTGTGTGACGAGGCATCGAAGGTGAGGCCCCAGAGATGTGGCCCGACCGGGACTTTGCTGACGGTTCCGTTTGTACCATCCACAATTCTGATATTAGGATCTTCGTAGGTCGTGAGAAACATCGTATGGTCGGAAGAACCCAGGGCTATACCATCTGCGCTCCCGACCTTGAACGATTGCGTTGTATCGGTTACACCATCGATGACGGTCACAACGTTACTGTAGGTGTAAGTTACATAGATTTTGTCGCTGGTTTCATCTACCACCAACACATACGGAGTGGCTTCACCTTTTACAGTAGCTACTACCTCGTCGGAGCTACCATCAATCACGCTGATAGTACCGCTTTCAGTATTGAGAACGTAGATTCGGTTTGTCGTTCGATTTATGGCGAGAGCGATCGGCGCGGCGCCTACTTTGACTGATCGAATCGAGCCGCTCGTCTCGTCCGTTACGACCACCGTACCTGCGCTCTCATTCACGGCGTAGACCTTGTGAGTCTCGGTATTGAGGGCCACAGCAAGACTGGTAATCAGCCTTCCTTGCGGTGTCTCACTTTCTGCATGCGCCGCAAAAGTCGCAGAAACCAACAAGGCCAAGGTCAGCGCGATGCGAACGTTGGTCATGAAATAGCGAGAGATTGAAAATGGCAGGCAGCTACATGGTCGCAGGTTCACGTTGCGATATACCTCATTAGGAACTATATTATTGAACGTTAGAAAGTCTAATGTCGAGCGGTAAAAACTTATTCGCACTGACAAGAAAGGCTCTTCGATGATTTCGCGCATGCGGTCCCTCTGTTTCTTGGCTGTTTCTCTCTTCGCAGTGACCGGCGCTTTTGGCCAAGACAAACCATTTCATGTGCTCGCCTTCTATTCCACGCATGTAGAGAAAGACCACGTAGATTTTGCTATGCAGGCTATTCCGTTTTTTGAGGCGATGGCCAGACGGGATAACTTCGAATTCAAAGTAACGTCGAGCTGGGATGATTTGAACCCAACCATTTTGAAGCAATATCAGGTTGTCTTGTGGCTCGATGAGTTTCCCTCCACTGCGTCACAGCGCACTGCCTTTCAGAATTACATGGAGCAGGGAGGGGCGTGGCTTGGGTTTCATATCGCCGGGTGGATGGATAACCGCGAGACCTGGCCGTGGTTTGCCGATTTCCTTGGAACGGTTTTTTATGGCAATAGCTGGCCCCCGCTGCCTGCAACCTTGAACATTGATGATTCATCGCATCCGGTGGTTCAGGGGCTGCCGATGAGTTTTTTATCACCTGCTAACGAGTGGTATAGCTGGAAGCCGGATCCACGCCAGAATCCTGATATCGAGGTTTTAATGACGCTCGCGCCATCCAATTATCCGTTAGGGTTCAAGGACACCCTTGCAGGCGGTGACATTCCCGTTACCTGGATCAATAAAAAATACAAGATGCTCTATACGAACATGGGCCACGGCGACAAGATTTTCACCGATCCTATACAGAATCGATTTTTTGAAGATGCTTTGCTGTGGCTCGGCGGCCGACGTTCATAGCTTCAGAAAAATCCAGGGAAATCAAATAACTCTGAGGATATTTTGAACCGATCCTTAAAGCGATTATTTGTCCGTATTCTGGTATTCGCACTCTGCTTTTCTCTGGCTCCATTGCGCAATTTGACTGTTGAATCGGCACACACAGAGGCGTGGGATATTATAAGAAACTTCCGCGCCGGTATGTACATACGTGCAACAACCATATGGACTCTGGAGATGACGCCACTGATAGCAAAGTAATACGTCCCGGTAAGTACTCCACCGTGACTTGAATTCTAAAAGTCAGTAAAACAACAAATCGGGAGGGATCGTGCCGCGCAAATTGCGTCTTTCGTTACGAAATTCTGGGATGGGGTTGTTCATCCTGCTGTTCGCCTGCATTGGCATGGCTAGAGCCGCTGCACTTAAATCTGCGGCTCCGACATTTCGGATCGTTGCGCTCGCCGAAGCTGGCGGCATTCACCAGCCTTTCGTGGAAGCGGCAAAGATATGGCTGAACAAAGAAGCTGCTGAAAATAACTTCTCTGTCGACTATATTCAAAATACCGACAAGATTGATGACGCATTTTTATCTCATTACCAGTTATTTATTCAGCTCAACTATCCGCCTTACAATTGGACGCCAACAGCAGCAGCCGCATTTATCAAATACATAGAAGAAGGTCGCGGAGGATGGATCGGATTCCATCATGCCACCCTGCTTGGCGAGTTCGATGGCTTCAAGATGTGGTCCTGGTTCTCAGATTTCATGGGAGGCATCCGCTTCAAGGACTATATTCCTAACTTCGCCGATGGCACAGTGACGGTTGAAGATACGTCTCACCCCGTGATGAAGGGCGTCACTACGCCTTTCGTTATCAAGCATGAGGAATGGTATGCATGGGACAAATCTCCTCGGCCTAATGTACATGTCCTGGCGACAGTGGATGAAAACTCCTACTCGCCAGATACAAAGATCAAGATGGGAGGAGACCATCCAGTCATCTGGACGAATGAACACTACAAAGCGAGAAACATTTATATCTTTATGGGGCATCACCCGGATTTATTCGAGAACACGGCCTTCACCACCATCTTCCGAAATTCAATTTTCTGGGTAGCTCATCAGGATACGGCCCATTGATTCTTTCTTCGTAAGAAGCGCTAAAGCCACCTGTCAATCGCTATGGATTGACAGGTTCAGCCGCGACGATGGTGCGGATCGCTGGAGCAACAACGAGAAACAGCTCCGCGTGAGGCGCCGCGCTCTTCTCGATATCTACCAGTTGTTCTTTATGCTGATCTTGAGTGACAGGATGCCCAGATTCGATAGCGTCGAGTGCCGACAGGCCAAGTGTTCCCAGTTCCGAAAGGCCTTGTGACAACGGAACCAACGGTTGCCGCAACGCGGACGTGGCTAGATACGGCTCAATCGGGGCATCATTATCGCGCCACCGGGTAAACCATTTGCGTAACTCTGGTCGAACAGAGGGATCGTGGACCGCACGCTGCGCCAGCGCATTGATCTGCCTTGCCTGATCGCTTTCCGGTGGAACGGCATCTACCAAATGATTCAATGGAGCTTCTACATCGTAGACTTGGGTCTTTTCGCGTTCGTATTCCTTAACCGGCTCGATGGTCACCGCCAGAGTTTCAAGTAGTTGGGGCGGCATATCGTCATTGTCTATCCGACCCATCATTCTGGCGCTGCTGGTGCGCTGTTCGAGGCCGAGCCATTCCAGATTACGGCTGAGAACAGCCAGACGGCGATACATTGAATCCACATCTGTCACTGACGCCGGAGACCATAGCCGTTCGGCAATAGCGCCAAGCCGCGGCCATATCCGGTTATCAAGAATCTCTGGAGTGACGTACTCGGTCCACTGCGCGGCTTCTCCACCGAGAATCCTCGACTTTTCTTCAGGTGCGAGCGCTGCACTCTCACCGCTTAGAGGGTCGACAGCATAGTACTGCGATGCAGGGTACTGAAGATCGAGATAGTAACCCGCGGATAGCACCGTCTTATAACCCAACTTCGCAGCATCGGCCAACGAGTTCGCGCCTCTCCAGGATTGAATCAGTGAGTCTTTCGGTAAGTCCCCGGCAAGGATCTCATCCCATCCTTCCATCTGCTTGCCGTGCTTTTGAACGATAACCTGCACACGCTTTGTGAAGTATGTCTGCAGAGCATGATTATCTTGAATATTGTGGTCATGCATCCACGTTTGGATGTGTGCGTCTTTGTCCCAATACTTACCGTCGACCTCATCACCACCGATGTGGAAGTACCGGTCAGGAAAGAGTTTTTCCATTTCTCCGAAAACCTTATCGAGCAGCTTGTAAGTGGCATCCTGGGTCGGATCGAGTGGAGGCCGCAGATTGTCACGCTGCGAACGGACCAATCCCTGAGGTGCAGGTCCTGAGGCAACTTGAGGGTATGCCACCAGCCAGCTTACCGCATGACCTGGCACATCGAATTCGGGGACCACGCGGACACCGCGATTACGCGCATACGCAATCAACTCATGTATCTGATCCTGCTTATAGAAAAGCCCATCAGAGGCAACCCTGGTGAGCCTTGGGCAGCGCTTGCTTTCGACACGGAAGCCTTCATCGTCGGAGAGATGCAGATGCAGAATGTTCAGCTTAACTGCAGCCATACCATCTACATTGCGTTCAATCGCATCAAGCGGCATGAAGTGCCGCGATACGTCGATCATAAGGCCACGCCATGCAAAACGCGGCGTATCATCGATGCGAACATAAGGGAGAACCCACCCTTGCGGACCCGATTTCACCAGCTGAAGCACAGTTTCGAGACCGTGCATAGCTCCAAGAGGATTGGCCGCCGTAAGTTCGATTCCTTTGCTGTTGATCACTAAATGATAGCTCTCATCTTCTTCGACCGCCTGAACGCGAAGTCCAGGGCCGGCACAGTGGATGACGAAAGAAGGACCATCAGGGGTTCCGGGAAAATCTCTATCGAAAGGGAAGCCGGTGCGCGCAGAGAGATTTCGCGTAAATCGATCAAGCGCTTGATGAACACGTTCATCTCCGCCACTAAGCTCGATTCGCGGAGAATGATCGAAAGCCAGGAAACCCTCCTGTTGCGTGATCTGCGAAGGCCATGGAATAAGGTTCAATTCCTCAGCCTCACAAGATAGTGCAGCGACCAATAGAAAGGCGGCTGCGCCGAATCGTCTCAATCCACGATATGCTTTCAAACTTGTCTCCCGAAGAAGGTTCTTATCACGAAAAAGGGTCGACCCGCGTTGAGAGTCGACCCATTCTTTTCACAATATGCTGCGGCAATCAGTTAGTCGTCCAATATTTATTGAAGCCGATGTATTCAGCAGGAACGGCAGCAAGAATCTTCCTGCGTAATTCCAGCAGATCTACCGAGCCGAGCGTGCTGTATAGAATTTTGCCGTCCGCGCCGAGCAATACCGTATAAGGGACAGCCGACTGCCACTTTGGATCGAACGCTGCCTGCAGAGTTGCAGTGTCATTGGAAGCAAACAACAGATTTCGGCTGGTAGCGTGTTTCTTTTCCAGAAATCGCAGCACTCCTGCCTTCTCATCAGGCATGTTCGCAGAAACCGTTACCAGGTCGAAGTCGCGATTGCTATACATTCGAAACGTGTCCTGAAGATCAGAGAATTCCCCTACGCAGGAGCCGCACCATGTTGCCCAGAAACTGATGAGCGTCACATGACCACTGGCGTTAGCGCGCAGCTTCTTCAGTCCGGCTGCATCGACAAGCTCTACGTTGACCAGCTGTGCTTCCAACCTATGCTCAGATGCCTCACGATTGGCTTCCTTCTCCTGCCACTTTGTTGAGCAACCGAAAACATTTGTGTGCGTCACAGTGACTTGCTTGTTGGTCAAAAGCGCGTCGATGGCGTTGCGCGCATCCTGTGTTTTGACCATCTCGATTCGGTAACTATTGTCCATGCGACCTTCGTAGCGAAGGCGACGGTCTTTGTCGAAAATAAAGACATGGGGTGTGGCCTGCGGACCATAGGCGCGTGCGACTGCCTGGGTCGCGCCGTCATATAGATAGGGATAGTGTAGATGCTTATACTGCATGCGGACCTTCATCTCGTCGAGCGTGTCGCTCATGTCAGATGAATCCAGTTCTTCGATAGTAAGCGCTTTAGGGTCATTGCCTTGAATCGCAACAACGGCCACACCGCGCTTTCCGTAGTCCTCGTACAGTTGCTCAATGCGATGTTCATACATCTGAGCGATGGGGCAATGATTGCACGTAAAAACCACAACCAGAATAGGGCTGGCGGCATAGTCACTCAGCTTATGAATCTTCCCGTCCACACCGGGAAGAGCAAAGTCAGGTGCGGGAGAACCGAGCGCCAAGATGGGATGAGACTGCTGGCCATGCAGAGTTAGCGATATAAGCGATACCAGGACAAAGGTAAAAAACTTACTCATTCTACGTCTCCATTCAGCAAACCGCGATTACGACAGTCTCGGAAAAAGGGCAATTCACGTATAGTGTTTCTAAGGTTCATTAAGAAAGCCTGTATGCTAGCAAGTGGACCACACCAAAAATAGACTGTCAACGCTGCCGCGGGTTGGAGATCCGTTAATAGACTTAACGCCATAGTTCGGTCTACATTTTAGGCTGAGGAAGCAGAATCGAGGGAAGCGTTTCTAGCGCTAATGAAATTGCGCCCCATAATACGGCGCAATTGCCCGGTGTTCCCGACCCGACTTTTGTCACTGCAAACTCGCTACCATCCAATTGATGACGTACAAAGTCAATCATTACTGGATGCTCTCCGATCTCTCCACTCAGAAGAATGAGGCCAGGATTCAAAATGAGAGCGAGATTGATGACGATGTCGGCAATGATTTCGGCCCGCTGGCGGACGATTTTCTCCGCCCGGATGTCTCCGGCTTTCGCCAGGTTCAGGACTCCAACGGCATCCATTTTTCTATCATTTGGTTTCGTACCCTGCGGCACTTTTCCGTTCAACCCATACCAGCTCTTCAGAATTCCTGAGCTGGTAAGAACCGTTTCGAGTTCTCCAAACTCGTGAATGGTGGGTTGTCTTCGCGAGATGGAAGGAAGCCGAAGATAAGCAATCTCTCCGGCAGACCATTGGGAGCCATGATGAATTTTGCCGCCGAGGAAAATACCCGCGCCGACATTGGTCCCAATATTGATGAGGACAAAATCTTTTTCTTGCTGCGCGGCACCGCAATATTGCTCGCCCTGTGCGGCCAGGTTCACATCATTTTCTACAATAACCAGGCAATTGACGATCTTTGTCAGCATCGCGCGCAAAGGCACGGAACGCCAGCCCTCCAACGTGCTGATCGAGAGTACGTTGCCGGCCTCGACGTTGGTGATCGCAGGCACACCGACCACCACAGCCAATAGTTGTTCCTTGGTTTTCTTCTGCTTTCGGAAAAGAACTCTCAACTCTTCCGCGATGTAACCACAGACGGCCTCCGGCGTAGTCCGACGTTTTGCGAGTGAAAATTTCTGGGTAGCGAGTTCGCTTCCATTCAGATCGGTGAGGAGAAAGGAGATACTCTCAGCCGAGATTTCCAAAGCTAACAGGCATCCCCGTTCCGCCTTGAAACGTATCATATCCGGCGGCCGTCCGCCGCTGGATTCACCCTCGCCAAGAGGCTCGATAAGGTTATTTGATAGCAGATCTTTTACTACGTTTGTGACCGTCGGTGCACTGAGGCCTGACGCGCGGACGAGGTCGGCTCTCGAGCAGGAGCCGCACTCGCGCAACAGCTTCAGAATGCTCTGTGCGTTTGTGTAGCGCAGGACAGAAGGCCTGCCAATTGGAATGTTTTTTTTCTTCACTGAATACTTAGAAACAGCAGCAGTCTCACGGTTACTATAAGCTAGCCCGCTCACACAGTCACCTAAGGTTGCCGCAGTAGATCATCGTTCTCCAAAGCCTTTCTGTGTAATCAGCTCTTGCTTTCGATATACTTTGGGATGATAGTAAATAAACATTAGGAAGTTGGGCCTCTCCACGGCTCAGACAGAATGAGCGAAACGAACCAACAAGCGATCCGATGGATTGGCGGAATTGAGCCTCCGAAAGAGCTGCTTAAAGCCAACGGAACGCAGATCCTCGAAATCGAGTGCCGCGAACAGGCTCAAAAACTTTACGACCTGCTCCAGGCTTATCGCAGCGATCCGGTGATTCGCGCGGAGTTGAAGAAGCTCAGCGAGCTCGCCAGGAGAAAGGGGCCCGTCCTCTTTATCGGTATGGGGGCATCCTATTGCTCTTCCTTTGGCGGATCGGTTCTCTTGCAGACACACGGAAAGCTTTCGTTCTCGGAAGATGCCGGGGAATGGCTCCATTATGCTAGGCCAATATGGGCAGATGCGGCGTTGTCCGTGCTTCTCACTACCTCTGGCGAGAGCGCAGAACTGGTAGAGCTATTCAAAGCAGGCGACGATGAGCCACGCGGATTGATCTGCAATAATCTCGCAAGCACCTGCTGGAAGCTGGCAGAAAATAAGCTTCCGATCATGGCTGGCCCTGAATATGGCAACGCGACGAAGACTTACACGAACGCCACGGCCGCCGCCATTATTCTGTCATCCGAAATACTTGGTCGCCCCTGGCAGGAAGAAGCTGATCGTGCGGCGGAGGCTTTCACGGTAAATCTTGATCCGGTCTTCGCTTTGCGCGGTGAGCTTGAGACTTTTTGCAGGGGTACAGCCAACATCGAGATCATCGGCCGTGGTGCAGCGTACGGCGGGGCTATCATGAGCGCGCTCTGTATCCGCGAAATGAGCGGCCACCGCGCCGCGGCGCATACGGGCGCGGGTTTCCGTCATGGCCCGAACCTGGATGTGGATGCTTCACATGTAGCGATCATCTTTGCTCTAGGAAGAGTTGCCGGGCTCGGAGTCAAACTCGCTGAAGAGTGTAATCGACGTGGCGGAAAGGTCGTCCTCGTTTCTACTGAGGATCACAAAGCGACCAGCCAGTTATTTCCTGTCCGCATCACTGCGGTCCCCGAGCCTTGGGAAGGCATCACTTCCCTGCTGGTGCCACAGGCACTCACACTTGGCATGGTAGAGAAGTCGGGAAGCCATCTGCCGCCACGGTTTCAATATGGAGTGATGGAGCAATGAGCATGAGAATTTTTGCCGACTGAGAGGGAACTTGTCCGATTCGGAAACTGTTCCACAAACACACGTTAGACGAGGTTTTATCTGGAGAGTGTCCCTCATTGCAGGGCTTGGTGGCATTCTCTATGGATTCGATATGGGAATCATCGCGGCCGCGCTGATTTTCGTGCGCGAATCCTTTGCGCTTTCCACGCGAATGGAAGAGTTAGTTGTGAGCGTGGTGCTCGTCGGCGCAATGTCTGGAGCGCTTGCTGGCGGCAGTATCGCGGATCGTATCGGTAGGCGCGCCATATTGTTATGGGGCGGTTGTATCTTTCTCGTCGGCTCACTTCTTGCTCCCCTATCGCCGAATGTTGCCACATTGATCGTGGCCCGTGGGCTATTAGGAATTGCTATCGGCTTCACTTCTGTCACCGCACCTGTTTATGTATCCGAACTGGCGCCGCCGGCATCCCGAGGCATGCTTATCGGTCTATATCAATTCGCGCTTACTCTAGGTATTGCCTTCGCTGACCTGGCAGGTTACTGGCTGGCCGGGCAACATGCATGGCGATGGATGTTCGGCATTGGAGCCGTGCCTGCTGCTCTGTTCGTCGTGCTTATTCTCACTCTTCCCGAAAGCCCCCGATGGCTCTTTGCACAGAATCGAATCGCTGAGGCACAGTCCGTACTGCGCACCTACACCGATGAAGCCGGCGCGACACTCCTTCTCGAAGATATCCGCTCTGCTTTGCAGATTAAGATGGAACGCCGCTGGAGCGTGCTATGGAGTTCCACAGTTCGCAAGTCTCTCGTGATCGCTGTCGGCTTCACGGTCCTGCAGCAGGTGACCGGCATCAACACCATCATTTATTACGGACCGCAGATTTTTTCTCGCGCTGGCATCGCGTCGGATAAGAATGCCATCTTTGCCACTCTGCTAGTTGCGGTCACCAATGTGCTGGCAACCATTATTGCGCTGGTACTGGTGGACCAAGTAGGGCGCAAACCGTTGCTTTACGTCGGAGTCGGAGGTATGACTGTTTCGCTCTTCCTGCTGGCATATTCATTCCACAATCAAGCAGCATTCGGAGCGGCGCCGGGGGTTGTAGCCACCATCTGTCTCATGATCTACATTACGTGCTTTGCTTTCAGCATGGGGCCCATCGCATGGATTCTTGTTTCCGAGGTCTTTCCTCTGCGAGTGCGTGGCCGCGGCGTGGCTGCAGCATCGATTGGTTCCGGCGCATCCAACTTTCTCGTCTCGCTTACCTTTCTGTCTCTCATCAAAGCCGCGGGGAACAGCTGGACCTTCATCATCTATGGAATCTTTTGCATCATAACGTTGCTCTTCGTACGCTTTGTCGTTCCCGAAACCAAGGGCCGTGAACTGGAAAGCATTAGTTCCGTGCCCAATGCGATTGCGCAATAGCTGAGACAACAAAAGAGCCACGATCAGAACACCTCTAACGATCAGGGATAGCGTTTAAGAATGAACCAGCAACAGAACGGCGGCGTACTCACTGTGAACCAAAAGACCTTATCAACGACGGATACTGGCTATGTCGTCGGCGTGGATATTGGGGGAACGAATCTGCGCCTCGCACTCGCCGATCTGAATGGCATTATCGTGGCGAAGCAGTCATCCTCCGTCGTCGGATTCAACAGCGTAGATGCTGTCATGCGTGTCGTTTGCGATGGCGTGGAACAGCTCCTTCAAGAGGTCTCTGCGCCACGCCATGCACTTAAGTCCGTTGCCGCTGGCGCACCCGGAATTACTGACGTCAGCGAAGGCATCGTCATCGCAACTTCTTATCTCTTGGGCTGGCGGGACGTTCCTCTGCGCGCTCTGCTTGAAGATGCGCTTAACGTACCGTCAGCAGTGGACAACGATGTAAACCTCGCGGCCATCGGTGAAAGCTGGACAGGCGCGGCAAAAAATGTGCAGGATTTTGTATTTCTCGCCATCGGTACCGGGCTCGGTTCCGGTATTGTACTGAATGGTCGTCCTTTTCGCGGGAACAATTGGGCTGCTGGCGAAATCGGCTACATGCGAGTGCCTGGAGCACCAGATACTCCACGTGAACCTGGCAAACCTGGATCTCTCGAGAGCATGATCGGGGGCAACGGCATTAAAGTGCAGTGGCAGAATCTTTGGAGCGCGCAAAATACCCCTCTCGCCAGGGATCTGAATGCAACGCAGATATTTGACCACGCACTCGAAGGCGATCCTCTGGCAAAGGCCCTGCTCCAGCAATCCGCGCACATGCTGTCACTTGTCATCCACAACATGTTCCTGGTGCTGAATTGTCCGCTTTTTGTACTGGGAGGTGGAGTAGGCTCGCATCCAGCACTCTGCAATGCCACCCATAGCATGTTAGAGCAGTTGAACATGCGGAGACAGCCCCGATTGGCGCTCAGCATGTTGGGACCGGATGCGCAATTGATAGGTGCGGTGCGATTTGCCCTCGATATTGCAGAGTCACATATAACAAAGGTCGAAACGGTATAAGGTGCAACTCGCTCTTCGCGCTTGCCGCTACCTATGTTCGCGCTTGGGCTGCTATGTTTATTTTTGTGTGGCGGCGGTCATAATGCGCTCCTGTGTTGTCGCTGCCGGCAGCGTGGCCGTGAGCCTTCCGTTATTCAGCACGAGAATGCGGTCGCAGCAGCGCAGGAGTTCCGGCAACTCAGAACTGACCAGTAGCACACCTTTACCGCGTGCAGCCAGCTCATCGATCATCCGATAAATATCCTGCTTCGCAGCAACATCGATACCGCGCGTAGGATCATCCAAAAAGAGCACATCAGGATTCAGCATTAGCCATCGCGCCAGCAACGTCTTCTGCTGATTTCCACCACTCAGGCTCGAAACCGGATCGGTCAAAGAGGTGAACTTTAACGCGAGTCGCGTCTGGATCGACTTCATCTCCCGCTCTTCCCGCTTCTTATCAATAAATCCCAGGCGCTGCATGCGCGGCAGAACCGCCATGGTTCCATTCTCAAGGATGCTCATCTGCATCATGAGTCCTTCGAGCTTGCGGTCTTCAGGAACCAGGCCCATCCCGCGGCGCATCGCATCCGTCGCCGAACGCGGATGGAATGCACTGCCGTCCAGCTCCACTGTTCCAGCCAAAACGCGATCCAGCCCGAATAGAGCCGCGCCTAGCTCGCTTCTGCCTGCTCCGACTAAACCGGCTATTCCTAAAACCTCGCCACGATGCAGGTCGAAGGAGATCCCTTTTAGTTTTTTCGTTGTGAGGCCCGAGACACTCATCAATACCGAATCGGAAAGCTGACGATGCGACCGTGCGCTCGGATCGACCTTGCGGCCAACCATCATCTCAATGACTTCCTGAATGTTTGTCTCGGCGATCTCTCGCGTGCCAATCGTTACCCCGTCACGCAGAACAGTTATGCGATCGCCGATGCGAAAGATCTCATCCATTTTGTGAGAAACATAGACAATCGCAACGCCGTTGGCCTTAAGCTTTTCGATCAGAGTAAAAAGCCGCTCAACTGCATCGTCCATCAGTGAGCTTGTCGGTTCATCCATCAGAATAATGCGGGCTTCCATGCTGAGCGCCCGGGCAATTGCAAGCAGCTGCATTTCTCCGATCGATAGAGAAGAAACCATGCGCCCGGTATCCAGGTGATCCAGCCCGACCTGCCGCAGATACGGAAGGCAGAACACCTTCATCCTGCTTTTGCTGGCAAAGGTCCCCTCACGAAAGCGCGAATTCCTAATCACCATATTCTCGGCGATGGTTTGGTGCTGAAAGAGATCCAGCTCTTGATAGATGATGCCGATGCCTAGCGTTTGCGCGTCGAGCGGCGTTCGAATAGCCACGGGCTGGCCGTCTATCTTTATAGTTGCCATGTGCGCGCGCGTCGCGCCGGCAATCACCCGGGCAAGGGTGCTTTTTCCCGCGCCATTCTCACCCATCAAGGCATGAACTTCTCCGGCTCGCAGAGAAAAACTGGCGTGTTTCAGTGCATAGATGCCCCCGTAATGCTTGCTGACACCTTCGACGCTTAACAGATCAGTCATCGCTAATTGATCTCCACGGTAGCAAGAACGGCGAACAATGAGCAACGGTGAATCACTATAAAACTATATAAATCAATTTGCATCGAAACAGGTATACTGAGTGCCGAAAGAGGCTTCCATCAACGTGCATCGCTTCCAGGAGCAAGATACGTGCCAGAGATAAAATCCCTGGTCCAGAGGATGAATCCATTCGGTCCGCGGTCCAGTTTCGAGGCACGGAGTTTTCTCGCCCTGCTGGGAATCGTGGCATTAGCGGGTATTAGCAGCCCCGTCACCTTCAGCGGTTCGAATATCTTTTTCCAACTGGGAAACCTGACCGACGTTTTGCGACAGATTTCGCTGATTGGAATTATCTCGCTGTCAATGACTTTCGTCATTCTGACTGCAGGCATCGATCTCAGCGTCGGCAGTCTCCTCGCATTTTCGAGTGCGGCAACTGCGATGTGCCTGACGCGTTATTGGGTTGGCGCGTCATTCGCTCTGCATCTGTTTCTTGCTATTGGAACCGCAATCGGATTGACGGCAGCTTTAGGCGCACTGAATGGACTGGCAATTGCGAAGCTTCGAGTGCAGCCCTTCATTGTGACACTTGCTTCGATGATCGGTGTGCGTGGTCTGGCAAAGTGGGGAAGCAATAACGAGAACATCGACCTCGGCTTCGGTACGGATGCTGCATCCCGATTCGCAGCCATTTTTCGCACAAAGGCACTGGTCATTGGTTCGTATGCGGTGTTGGCGGCAATCTTTGGCATCCTTCTCACGCGAACGGTTTTTGGTAGATATGTACATGCGATCGGAGACAACGAGAAGGCGGCTCATTACACTGGGTTGCCGATTCAGTCGGTGAAGATATGGGTTTATGCCCTTTCTGGGCTGCTTACTGGGTATGCCGGCGTCCTGTATGCCGCAGCCAATCATCAGGGAAACCCCAATGCCGGCACAGCGTATGAGTTGGACGCGATCGCTGCAGTTGTCATCGGGGGTACGCGCCTTTCGGGGGGTAAAGGATCCATCCTGGGAACAGTTCTTGGCACATTGATTATGGGTGTGCTGACAAATATGCTGCGCCTGAATAATGTAGACAGCAATGTCGAAATGATGATCAAGGCCATAATCATCGTGCTTGCCGTAGTGGTGCAGAGAGAAGGAAAAGCTGCCTAGTGATGAATCGTAGAGAGTTTACTAGGGCCTTCGTCTCCTCTTTGTTGATCAGCGGATGTCGCACAGCGAAGCTGAAGGGCAAACGTGTCATCGCATTCAGCAATGCCAACAATGCCGAACCCTATCGTGCCGCTCAAAGAGCGCTTATGCAACGCCTCGCTGCGCAGCACTCTGACATGGCTCTTGTTGTTGCAGACGCGCAGCAGGATAACAATAAGCAGATTGCGCAGGTAGAAACATTTATTCGGCAAAGGCCAGACATACTTATCGTTGCCCCAAATGAACGCGCTGCCCTAACGGCAGTCATGGGCGATGCCATGGAGGCGAAGATCCCCGTCATCTGCCTAGAACGCGATATTATGCAGCCAAACTATACGACCTACATTCGCGCGGACAACGAAGAGATCGGCAGAATGGCGGGAGATTTCATTATTAAAAGCCTTACTCATCGGTATGGGACGCCTAAGGGGAACATCGTTGCCCTTAGAGGATTGCTCGGCGTCGAAGGCGAGATACATAGGGACAGCGGAGCGCGTGAGATATTCAAGTCTCATCCGGAAATTAAAATTGTGGCAGATCCCGTGGCGAATTGGAATCAGTCTGAAGCAAAAGACCGAATGACTGAAGTATTGCGCGTCGAACCGCAGGTCGATGTGGTCTATGGACACAATGACCCTATGGCAATAGGTGGCTATCTTGCTGCAAGAGAGTTGGGCCGCGATAAAGGTATTACATTCGTCGGCGTCGACGGCCTAGGCGGTCCATCCGGCGGCATTAAGAAAGTGATGGATGGCATTCTGCAAGCGACCTTCATTTATCCGCTTTGTGTAGATAAAGCGATAGAAATTTCGCTGCGTATTCTCCATGAGCCGGGCTTCACGCCGGACAAAACTTATACGATGAAGTCGACGATGGTAACTCCGGAGAACGCTCCCGCACTGTACACGCAGGCGATCGATCCCGAAGCCCTGTAACCGTTAAGACATTATTTCAGAAAGCAAAATTGGTAGTCTGCAAGACAATTCCAGAAAAAGAAAGCGGGTTAGCATGCCTTAACTAACCCGCCGCGGAGTACGTTACCAGATCAGCTTGAGCGCCAGCTGTATCTGTCTGGGAAGGTTTACCTGGCTGTTGACGATTCCTGTAGTTCCGTCTCCTAACGTAGTATCGGGAGGGCCAAAGACTGGATGGTTGAAGATGTTGAAGGCCTCTGCGCGAAATTCACCTGAAAGATTTTCGTAGATAGGAATTTTTTTGATTCCTGACAGGTCAGTCGAAATTGTGCCTGGAGTCAAGAGTCCGCTAAAGAGGCGAGGCGAGTTGCCATAGGTAAAAGGAGCTGGCTGGCTGAAGGCGCTAACGTTGAAGTAGTTATCGAGCTTGTCGGAGACCTTCCCACCTTTTGCAGGAGAGGTCCCATCCCAATTAGCCCGCTGCGATCCGCCGTAGTTATACAGAGTGTTCGTTGCCGTATAAACTCCCAGTGGAGTTCCGCTGATCAGCGACGTAATTCCGTTCAACTGCCAGCCGCCGACAATGTAGTTGGCAACGTTACTGTTGTTGAGGAATCGCTTACCTTTGCCAAAAGGAAGCTCGTAGATGCCATTGACGGTAAGAACGTGCGGCGTGTTGAACTCAGCAACTGACCACTCGGCACGTAGGTTGTACCAGTCCTGTGTTCCACCCCCGGAGAAGGCGCCACCGGGAAATCCTGTTTCTGATGACGGTAAATTGTCCATCAGTTTTGAAAAGGTATAAGAACCCGAGAGACTAAACCCATCTGCAAATCTTCTTTCAACCTTCACCTGCAATGCGTTGTAGTCTGACGCTCCGAAAAAGGAACTGTTGCCCAAGGTAACGCCACTGAATTGCGGATATGGTCTTAGAAGTTGGCTTCTCGCGACAGTCGGACTGCTGAGAGAACCGCTTGTAATCTGTCCATAAAAGGGATTCTGGACTTGCGTATTCAAATCATCTCCCATAGCCAGGTACTGGTCAGGCAACTGGTTAGGGTTAAAGTCGCCATAAAGGTGGACGCCTCTACCGCCAGCGTACGCGATATCCAGCACGAAATTTGCACCTACGTTCGTCTGCACATCCAGATTCCACTGCTGTGCATAAGAAACCGGACGATTCCGCTGCATACCTACAACCGACTGACCAAGCTGGGTTGCCAGACCAAGTGTATTATTCGTCGGTAATATAAAACCCTGCGGGAAAGGATTGGACAATGTATTCAACGGTGTAACGTTATCGAGTGTACCCACCCAGTTCGTTGAAGCTAAATAACCGGTGTTCGGTACAGAGTTGCCATTGAACCCAGCTCCACCAAGCGGGGCAAAGAAGATTCCATAGCCGCCTCGGATCGCTATGCGATCTGTAGCAGCGTAGGCGAAGCCTAATCTCGGCTGCACTTCTTTACGGAATGGATTGAATTCATTGCGGGAAAGCCCATTGGTGCCGGGAAATTCCAGGCCGCCGGTCAACTGGGGAAGGGTGGATACCTGCAGCGGAGATACGGCGTTTGAGTTCCAGTCGGTGAATCGATTGAACCTCTCAACCCAAGGAGCACTGTAGTCATATCGAATGCCAAGGTTCAGCGTCAGTTTCGGATTCAGACGCCAGTCATCCTGAAAATATGCCCCATAGTATTTGCTGGAAAGGTATTGGTTAGGACCGCCGCTACTTGTATTTCCAGAGCCTGTTCCCGCGAGCATGGATGCCAGACCGACGCCGGATCCAGCCGAAGTAATCGGATTTGGCCCCTGTGTGAAGTTTGGACTGAAATTGAAGGATGGACCGGCTGGTTCATAACGTGGCGTAGAGAGCCATTGAATCCCAAAATTTCCACCCATCTTGAAAGTATGGGCGCCATGGACGAGGGTAAGACCGCCATACTCATGCAGATCGGGATAAACATCTCCAAGGGTATAGCAGCCACTGCCCATGAGTCCGCCGCCAATATTTCCCAATGATAGATTGAGTCCTAAGCCGCTGACGCCAACACTTGGAAAACATGGCGTATATGACTGGGCCAATGTATCGAAGTAAGACGGCAGGCCGACAACGGTGGGACTGACATCATATCCCGGAATTCTGCGTCCGATGTAGTAACGAACATAGCTGCTGTTTAGATCGAGTACAGCATTCGGAGTAAACGCGTTGGTATAGTCGACTGTAATTTGCTGTTGCCGAAGAAAATCATTTCCTGCAGTGGGATTGCTGATCACATAATTTGGGGATGCGCTTCCGTAAAGATTAGGCCGTGTCTGACTTGTATCGTTAATCGAGTAGCGTCCAAAGAGCTTTTGCGTTGGAGTAAAGGCGTGGTCAATACGCAGTGAAAAAGAGTTCTCATGAATCGGAGAACTGTAATTCGTGTAGTAATTGTTTGCTCCCGTGACCGAGTCGCCTGGCTGGTTGGGCAATGGCAAGTAGGTCAATAAATTAGCAGCAACTGGATTGATCTGGCCGGAGGGTATCTTGTTGCCTGGATATTGAGTCCTTATATATTGACCGGGATTAGCGGGGTCAGGAATTGTCGAGAATGGGTCATAGATAGGAATGACCTGCCCCTGACTGTTATACGTGCTGGAAAAATCTCCCATGCGTTGCGCTGCAGTCGGCAAAGTTCCTACAGCAGAACCTGCCTGAATCCAGCGAATTCCCTCATACGCTATGAAAAAGAAAGTCTTATCTTTACGTATGGGCCCACCCAGCGTGGCACCAAACTGATTGAATTGAAATTTCGCTCGCGCTAAGCCCGCGCGATTCGAGAAGAAATCGTTTGCAGCCAGGCCAGTGGTACGGAAAAATTCCCATGCCGACCCATGAAATTGATTGGTGCCCGACTTCGTGATTACATTAAAAGCGCCCCCGCCTGTATTCGAGAACTCAGCACCAAGGTTGTTGGTCTGCACCTTATATTCCTCAACAAGGTCAACGATTGGGAAGTAACCGGGACCTGTGAAGGCCGGTTCAGAATTGATGCCGCCATCCAGAAGAAAAGTGTTTTGGTTTGGACGCGAACCGTTAATAGAAATGAACTGATCGTTATATTCATCGAATGCAGCCTGGGAAAAGCCGGCCGGCGCGATCACTCCGGGGACTAGGGAAGCAAACCCATAAGAATTACGGCCATTCAAGGGCAGATCTACGACTGATTTGTTTCCGATGACCTCGCCCAAAGAAGAGGTCTGCGTTTCTAATACGGGCGGGGCACCGCTGACAATTACCGATTCGGTCACGGCGCCAACCTCAACGGCTAGGTCTACCGTCAAGGTCATCGCCACATCAAGCTGAACATTATCTTGAATGAATTCTTTAAACCCCGCAGCTTTTACCGAGATTTGATATGTAGCGGGTTTCAGAATTGGAAACGAATAATAGCCAAGATTATTTGAGGTAGTTGTGGCCGATTGGTTTGTTGCCTTATTCAAAAGATGGACCTCTGCGCCAGGCACTACATTCCCTGTCGAGTCCCGAACTGTTCCGACGATTGTTCCTGTAGCGGTCTGGGCCTTTAATAATGAAGGGCTGGCACCGAGAAACGCGATCGTAATAACGGCAAGCGTAACTGTAAACAGTTTCGTAAGATTTCTGCGCATGTAGTCCTCACAAGAAACTTCTCTTCTTTTTTCTATTGGCTCGAGGCCACGCTATCGAAAGAAATCGACGGCGAATTTTGAACCAGATAAGAATTAGAAGAAACAAGATGAAACTGTCAAGGTATTAATTGAAATATTTAGAACTATTGTGATATCTATTGAACCTATCGCCTCAGGTTTATGGCAAAACGTACGCTCGAGAGGATGGCTCTCGAGCATTCGTTCTCAGGAAAAGCGAAGTTAAAAGAACCCTTTAAATGGCAATTTGAATAAATTTCCAAGAAGATGGGCTGGACGAAATTGGGTCGATTTAACTCCGCACCACAATAAATCATGTTTACTTTGCAGCAGTAACAAGGTTGTACACCAGAGCCCAGATGGAGCAATTATGAGCCTTAAAAGTACGCTGCCACGCCGGCAGTTTCTGAAGCAAGCCGCCGGAGCTATGGGAGCCGCCACACAGATTGGTCCTTGGTCATCCTTTGCCCAAACAACAGAAGCCACGTCCACCCAAAGCGCCTCCCCGGTTGATGCTCTCAACGGCGGAACAGCAGCAGACATTTCTTATCCCCGCATATTTCGCGGCAATGGATTGAAGATGATCTCGTTTCCGCTAGGGGGCGTGGGAGCGGGCAGTCTTGGACTTGGCGGACGGGGACAGCTCCGGGACTGGGAGATATTTAACCGGCCCGCGACGGGAGCTTCACCTTCATATGCATTTCCAGCGATCTGGGTTCAATCAGGCAATGAAAAGCCTGTTGCACGCGTGCTTGAGGCACGTATTCTTCCTCCGTATGAAGGTCAGGATGGATTAGGCTCAAAGAACTCGCCAGGTTTGAGCAGACTGCAGGGGGCAACATTCACTGGCGAATATCCTCTCGCACACATTGACTTTGAAGATTCCCAGCTGCCGGTTCACATTGAGCTCGATGCGTTCTCACCCTTCATTCCTCATGACCCCGATGACTCAGGGTTGCCCGTAGCGATTCTGCGCTATCGTGTGACTAATCCGGGCTCTCGCCCTGCCAAGGTTGGCATTGTGTTTTCAATCGATAATCCCGTAATCAGCAACGCCAACAAAGAAAATGAACAGAAGCGGGTTAATGAATATCTGACCGCAGGCGAACTTGCGGGATTGAAAATGAGCAATCCCGGTCTGGATAGTAGCGATCCGATGTATGGCTCCTTCGTACTCGCAGCCGTGCCGGAAAAAAAACTGACAATTACGCACTGGCGTGGCTGGCCTAAGGGCAGATGGTGGAACTCTCCATTGCTTTTCTGGGACGCATTTTCTGCTGAGGGACAACTTGGAACGGAGCCTGACCCATATGGCTCCGTGGGCGCTCTCTGCCAGCACCGAACAATCGCACCCGGCCAATCCGCGCAGTTTACTTTTCTGCTGGCATGGCATTTCCCTAATCGCACACCGGCATGGTGCGGATGGACTGCTCCGCCGGGAAAAGAAAAAACCGTCATCGGAAATTTTTATGCGACTCGCTTTCATGATGCGTGGGAGTCCGCGCTCTTCACAGCTAAGAATATGGAACGGCTCGAGAATCGCACACGGGCTTTCGCGGAGGCCTTCAGAAAGAGCACATTGCCAGCCGTTATCAAAGAGGCTGCCAGCGCGAATCTTTCCACTCTGGCATCCACCACCTGCTTTCGCACTGCGGACGGCGAGTTCCACGGATTTGAAGGCAGCGATGACACAATCGGGTGCTGCTATGGAAATTGCACACATGTCTGGAACTACGAGACTGCAACTGCGTTTCTCTTTCCATCGCTGGCCCGTTCCCTGCGGAAGGCGGCTTTCGGTTTTTCCGAAGGAGATGAGGGAGCTATTCGAGCGCGCCAGGTTCTCCCTGACGGAGAAACGCGCGACGATATTGTTGCCACCGACGGGCACATGGGTCAGATCATGCATGCTTATCTGGACTGGAAACTCTCGGGAGATGATGCATGGATGCGGGCGATATGGCCCCGGGTCAAGAAAGCAATTGATTTCAGCTGGGTTTCAGGAGGATGGGACCCCCACAAAAGAGGCGTCCTCGACGGCGTACAAAACAATACTTATGATGTGGCATTCTTTGGCCCGAATCCCATGTGCAGCATTTATTATCTGGGCGCGTTGCGCGCATGCGAAGAGATGGCGCAGGCTGTGGGGGATACTTCCTCGGCCAAAGAATATCGCGATCTTTTTGAGACCGGGAGCAAGTGGATTGACGCGAACCTGTTTAACGGCGAATTCTACATCCAAAAAATTCAGCCCTATAGAAAAGATGAAATCAACCGGGTTCTCCAGATTGGCTCAGATGGTTTCGATCCCGAACATCCTGAATATCAGGTAGGCGAGGGCTGCCTCATCGATCAGCTTATCGGCCAGTATCTGGCTGATATTATGGGTCTCGGACCTCTCGTCTCGCCAAAAAACATCTCGACTACGCTGCAGTCGATCTACAAATACAACTACAAACATTCCCTCGTAGATCACGATACTGTCCAGCGAACGTTTGCCCTGAACGATGAAGCTGCGTTGGTCATCAGCGATTATGGGACCGCGCCCCGGCCACGTATACCGTTTCCGTATTTTGCCGAGGTAATGACGGGCTTTGAACATTGCACAGCCGCACTGATGATCTACTCCGATATGCCGAATCAGGGAGTCGCGTGCATCCACAATATTCGCGCGCGCTATGACGGCGAAAAACGCAATCCCTGGGATGAGGCAGAATGCGGCCACCACTATGCTCGCGCCATGGCTTCATGGACCAGCGTAGTCGCGCTGAGTGGATTTCAGTTCGATGGACGTCAATCATCTATCATCGCAGTGCCAAGAATTCCTCACGAGGAATTCGATTGCTTCTGGTCAACTGGCACAGGCTGGGGAACATTTTCTTATCAACCGATAGCAGGAGGTGTCACACGCTTTACTCTTCGTGTACTCGCTGGAAAACTTCCCTGCCGATCCTGCGAAATCTCTGGGACTGGTTCCGCCGTAGCCGCTCGCAGCAATGGCAAAACCTACAAACATTCCGCCAACCAGCGGGACGGTAGAACTACCTTTCAGCTTAATGAACAACTTGTCATAACCGAAGGTAACGACCTTCAGCTAGAGCTGCGCGCATGAATCAACACCCCTCGTTGTCAAAACCCTGGATTGTTGTCGTCGGTGGATTTCTTGGTGCTGGAAAGACAACTCTCTTGTTGTCCGCCGCGCGGGAGTTCGAGAAACGTGGCTTACGAAGTGCTTTGGTCCTCAACGATCAGGGCGACGCGCTCGTCGATACCGAACTGTCTGCACTGCATGGCCTGAAGCACGGAGAAGTAACGGGTGGTTGTTTCTGCTGCAGGTTCTCAGACCTTATTCATGAGATGGATGCTCTGCGCCGGCATTCCCCGGATGTGATCTTTGCGGAACCGGTAGGAAGCTGTACCGATATTTCGGCCACTACGTTGCTGCCTTTGCGCGAATACGCTGAAACCTACCGCCTCGCCCCCTTTACCGTGTTGGTGGATCCTGCACGTGCCAGAGAATTGCTTCGCGAGGATGGCGAGGCTAACATGAAATTTTTGTTTCATAAGCAGCTACAGGAAGCCGACATCCTCTGCTTCACGAAGTCCGATCTGAGCCAAGATTATCCGGAAATTCCGGGCCGTTCTGTGCGGCATATAAGTGCAAAAACCGGACAGGGCGTGACCGCGTGGCTTGATGAGGTCCTTTCCGGCAATCTTTCCGCAGGAAGTAGAGTACTCGACATCGATTATGAGCGGTATGCTCGCGCCGAAGCAGCGTTAGCGTGGCTGAACCTTCATGTCGACATTGAATTGACAGAAGCTGCCTCGCCGGCTGTTATTTTGGGCCCATTTTTGGACCGTTTGGATTCCGATTTCACTGCCTCAGGCGTCGTAATCGTTCATTTAAAAGCGATTATTCAATCTCCCACCGGATTTGTAAAAGCAGGTATATGTGCGAACGGGGAAGAACCGTCTATCGAAGGGACGCTCGACGCGTCACCATCCCTGAAACATAATCTGCTTCTGAATCTTCGCGCTTTGGGAGAAGCGGAACAAGTACAGAAAACTGTTGAGCGAAATCTCGACTCAATAGACGCATATTTCAGCGATCTGGAAATCAGCTGCTTCCATCCATCGCCACCGAAACCGGAACACCGCATCACCGATGCGCCACATGCATTGCGGGTCTCCTAATTTAGAACGCTACTCGGAATCTACGAGGTAAAGAAGTTGCTCACGGCAAGTTTGTGGAAATGTGCGACGGCTGAAGCAATCGGTACCGGGATGCTCGTGGCTGCCGTCGTAGGTTCAGGCATCATGGCTGAGCGCCTGTCAAACGGAAATATCGCAATTGCATTATTGGCAAACACAATCGCTACTGGAGCTGCATTAATTGCGCTCATCCTCACATTCGGACCTATCTCGGGAGCGCATTTCAATCCGGCAGTTACGCTCGCAGATGCAACACAACATGGCCTGCCCTGGCGAGCCGTTCCTACCTACATCCTTGCGCAATGCATTGGAGCGGTTACCGGCGGCCTTGCCGCGCATGGCATGTTCGGGCTCCCCATCCTCTCCCTGTCAACGCATATCCGAAGCGGACCAGCACAGTTATTCAGCGAATTCATTGCTACGTTCGGTCTGCTAGCCGTGATCTGGGGCTGCTCGCGCACGCAGATATCGAGTATTCCTTACGCGGTAGGCACATACATCACGGCAGCATACTGGTTCACGGGTTCGACTTCCTTCGCGAACCCCGCGGTCACAATTGCACGATCGCTGACGAATACTTTCGTGGGGATCCGTCCTCACGACGTATTCGGATTTATCTTTGCGCAGCTCGCTGGCGCTGCTGCAGCGACCTGGCTATTCCGCTGGCTGAATCCGAATATCACAGCAAACGCCAAGCAGATTGTTGTTCCTACAGAGCAGTCTTAGGAGCTGATCTTTGTTGAACGCCGCAATTATCAACGCGGCCAGCGCTCCGATAGTGGCGGAAATGCGGGGAACGGCGTATGCGGTTCCTTCTGGTACCAGTATGCGACAGACGCAACATCATCTGCCAGAGGCTGGTACTTCCCATTTGGCCACCAACCCAAAGCCTGAATCGTGACCTTCAAATCCCTATGGAAAACAACGGGGTCTGCAATATGCCAGCGGTACAAACTCCACTTCGGAACACCGAGGCCGTTATTTTTAGCCTTGAAGTCAAGAACGTTCCCCACATACGGCGTTGAGTAAATGGCGGGAAAACCCCAGTCAGCCCCAAAATAGTCTTCTGTTCCGGTTCCCACAATCGTTGGATTCTCAGTATCTCCGTCGATGAAGAACTTTACCTCGCCTTCTCCGAACCATCCATCTGACAATTGTGTCCATGAAAGAAAAGTGCCGACGTATCGCCCTTCACCTTTGAGGCTATCGAGAATCGTGTAAGACGGATTCGTGCGGCTTGTCGTGGCTCTTCGCCACTGGGCATGAAGGTACCCTTCATTCGCAGCTATCGGGCCCTCTTTGTAGTCGATCTGGAAGGTTAGAAGCGGTAGTTCCTTGTCCCCGTCATTGGTGAAAGTGATGCGCGCATGCTTGCGAAACGGCATAGGCCAATAGCAATTCATCGAGGCCTGCGGTACGTCTACAACCGCCGCTGAATTCACAGGCGCGAACAAATCGTGACCGATGGCAAAGAAATCCGTCATCGGAGTTTCGACCGACGGCGTCGTCTCGTTGTCCCAGTAAAATCGGAGTACGCTGGCGCGCCCAACCCCTCGAAAATCAGCGCTGGAGGCCATCCAGATATGTTCGATTGTTCCCGGGCCGTCCACATCCATGATTGTGACCGTACTATGGGCGGCGACCTTAATGAACGGTCTCACTTTCCAGCCTTTTCCCAGATCTGAGGCTGCAACTGAAAATGAGAGGTCCGGGTCGGTCGGATTCGGAATTGCCGTCGCGCCTTTGCCTTTTTGCCCAGTGGGATTCTCAGGGGATACCATGCGTGAATTCACATCCGGCGTAAGAGTAGCCAGCGACCCCATATCAGAAGCCGAAGTCTGTGAGAATCCCGCGTTGCCGCAGGCAAGAAAGGTGCCCAAGACCACCAGAATGGCAATAGGAAGTTTATAAGTGCTTCGGAAGCAGGAGCGAGGCTGTGACTGTCCCATAAGATTGCCTCCTTATATGGAGGATTCTTATAAGAAGTCAAGAACTTTTATGGTTTATTGTGAATTCAATGATTCACTACGAGAAAGGAGTGGTCCCTGGAGCAGTCGGAACCGGGAGAGAGATTATGCAATGAGACACTCCACTTGGTTCTCACGCAACATTTCCTGGAATTCCGGAGAGATTTTGCTGTCCGTTACTATCTGGTCCACGTCGCTCAGGCTCGCAACATGAATCATTGCGTCGTGACCAAATTTTGAATGGTCGGCTACGATGATGACCTTGCGTGCCGCTTTGATCATCGTGCGAAGAGATTCCACGATCAGACTGTTGGAATCGCTGATACCTACGCTTGTGATACCCCGAATTCCCATAATGAGAATGTCGGCGGAAACGCTGTTTAGCATCCTCTCGCAAATAGGTCCGAGCTGCACGCCGAGCCTTGGAAAAAGATAGCCTCCGGTGAGTGTCACCTCCACCTGCTTGCTGTCCCAGAAGATTTGCGCGACCGGAATGGAGTTAGTGATGATTTGAACGGATTTGCCGATCAGGTTCTTGGCTACTTCGGCGACGGTGGAACCACCGCCCATGATCACCGTCTGGCCGTCCTCCACGAGAGAAGCGGCAACCTTCCCGATGCTCGTCTTTTCATCGTGAGAACTGACCGAGAGACGGCCGAAATCCATGACTTCATCTCTGGTCTGGAGAGAAATCGCACCCCCATGCACTCTCCTCAGCACTCCCTTCCGTTCCAGTTCCATCAGGTCGCGACGGATGCTTGATTTCGAAGCATTGAAGCTTTTACACAGCTCCTCGAAGTTCACAAATTCCTGCTTTGTGAAGAGTTCCTGCACCTTTAATATGCGTTCTGCCTGCCTCATGGTGGCGATTATAGCGTTGAAAGAAGCGAAAATGAATTTTATTGGAGGATAACGGATAGATAGATCAACCCAGGAATTCCACGTATGACCCGATCTTATATGGATCACGAATCTCGGGAGGATACCGTCGCCGGATTGAGCACAACGATCATCGTCGATCGCGTGACATATTCTCCATCAACAAACATTGGGATATTGCCTCGAAGCGGTTTGTGCCACGCTCATCTTCATCTCCATTGAATCTTCTATTACAGATCGGAGTTTCCTGCTAGATCCCGCACAAGTACACATGGAGCCCCAGTTCCGCCATCATGGCTGCCTTTGCAGCAAGAGCTTTCTGGGCATCTTCAAGACTTGGCGCATAGGCTACGTTCATATGATTTGCGCGATGTCGCGCCATGAACTGATCGCGGTCCACACCATGAAGAATGGCTTGCATGATGGGCCATTGCGAAGTCACCGACTGCCATCGACGCTCCGTCTCGGCCTCGGGCAGTTCGACGACGGTCGCCAGTCCCATGTCGACATGCAGCTTTCCGCCTTCCACAAACACGCGGCTCCAAACGATGGTTCCCGGCTTGCATATTCCCTTCAGCGTTCCGCCACCCAACCGGAAATACATAGGCGGCTGCCGCTCGCTTAGTGCCTGTTTATATCCGCCTTTGAAATGCGATGCGGGTGCCGCGCCCGATATCTGGAAGAGCCAGACGAAATCGTCGATCCCTTCTCCTTTATAGTGCTCGCCCCAGCGCACGTCATGGAGTGTTGTTGCCGGATCAAAGCCCATCGCCTCCCACACTCGATTCGTTACCAGCGCATCCAACCCGGCACACTCATCCACCTCATTGAAATGAGGGAGCGCCTTTCCTGCGAATAGCTCCTCGCCGTTTTGATCAAAAGCGGGTGGACGCTCGACATTGTTCAGCAAACCTTCGACTAGATCAGAGGCAGGCGTTAAGTCTTTTAATCCCTGCTGATACTGGATACCGATAGCATCGCATCCAAATGCGTCTGCCATCCGCAAAGCGGCGATGTACATCTTGCACTGTTCGATGATTTGTCGGTCAGTAAGTTCAGTCTCTTCATTCATTCCTGTGCGGAAGGTCATCCCCGCCTCGTCGAGCCATGTCCGAATCGCTTGCGCCTCTGCGTCCGAAACACCCCGCATCGCAACTACCAACGCCGACTGGCTTAGTCGTTCCTTATACACCCCAGCCGCATTCAACAGATAGTCTTCAACGATCGCGTTCGACATTCCCATACAGCCTTCGTCGAAGACACCGAAGATGGCCTTACTGGCCTGAAGGTTTTTCGCAAGCGCGATTCCTAGTTGCGTCTCCGGTTTCGGCAAATCTTCGATATCAAGAGCGCGCACGTGGCTCAAATCATGCTGGATGTTTTTCTGCTTTAACCATTGCCGCAGCCCATCGCGAAAAAATTTGTCATCGAAGTTCTTGCTCCAGATAGTACTGAATGCCACGCCAGCTTTATGCAGACAGCCGTTGAGATTCAGCATACCAACCAACCCAGGCCACTGTCCCGACCAATTGGCGACGGTGAGAATAGGTCCGCGATGGCTCTGCAGTCCAGCCAACACATTATGACTGTATTGCCATACGGCCTCCGCGACAATAACAGGTGCGTTGGGATCAATCGTCGCAAATACGTCCATGCCCATGCGCTGGTTGTAGATGAAGCCATGCTCCAACTCCTCTATATAAGGGTGGGCTCGCCTTACGGTGATACCTTCCTGTTTGAAGGCTTCGATCAGCTGTTGCTCCATTGCGGCCTGGGCCGGCCAGCAAACTTTATTCGCCGATTGGCGCAAGTCTCCGCTGGCCACCAGCAGCACTTCTTTTTCAGCAATCGGTGACGGCGTCTTCACCGCGGGGATCGTATACGACGACATGGAACTCTCCTTAGCTCTCTCGGGTCATATCCTTCTGCAAATATTCGCATCGCATGTAAGCCTCATCCCAGGCATCGCTCGTATGTGGTTCAAATGAGCAACACTGAACGGAATCTGCGAGTGCAACTCTAGCTGCCGATAAATGTGGCAAATATCCTGTGGCAACTGCTTGCATCATTACGTTTCCGAGTGCTGACGCCTCGACAGGGCCACTTATGACCAGTCGATTGCAGGCATTCGCCGTCATCTGGCAGAGAAAAGTATTGAGCGAACCGCCCCCGACAATCCGGATCGTTGCAATCTTTTTCTGAATGAGAACCTCTAATTGCTCAATGACGGATCTATATTTCAGGCTCAGGCTTTCAAAGGTGCTCCGTGCAATCTCACCCACGCTGTCTGGCACGAGCTGTCCCGTTGCCCGACAATATTCCTGGATAGCTTTGGGCATGTCGTCTTGTACCTGAAAGCATTCCTCGTCTGGATCGAAAAAGCTACGCAAAGGTTTTGCTGCAGCTGCCGCCCGAATCATATCAGCCCACCCGAAGTCATGACCCTGTAATTTCCAGCGACGCATGCACTCCTGCAGAATCCAAAATCCGGTCACATTCTTCATTAGCAGCACTTTGCCATCAGCGCCGCCTTCATTGGTGAAGTGCAATTCTCTTACGTTTTCGGAGAGGTTGGGCTCGGCTATCTCCGTTCCAACAAGGCTCCATGTTCCACAGCTAATGAAAACGCTGTCTCCATCCATATGAGGAATCGCTGCCACGGCGCTTGCAGTGTCATGCGAAGCTACGGAAAGCACCGGAATCGGGCTCACAAAGCCGCAATCGCGCAGCACGCTTTTGCTCACTGATCCAACAATCGTGCACGGCATGATTATTTGGGGAAAAAGCGATGTCGGGATACCAGCCTTGCGAAGAATCTCCTCCGCCCAATTGCTCTTCGGGAAGCTGTATAGCTGCGTCGTAGTTGCCTGGGTATACTCAATATTCTTTTCACCGCTCAAGAAATACACCAGCAGATCTGGGATCATGAGCAGAGTGTCAGACTGCTGAAGTTGAGGATCCCTTTCCAACACCATACTGTAAAGCTGAAAGAGCGTGTTGATAGCCATCGTCTGCGTACCAGTCGCCGAAAACATATCGCGCTCAGAGAATAACTGAAAAAAACGCTCGACCACGCCTCGCGTTCTTCCATCTCTATAATGAACCGGATTGCCGATGAGTCGTCCGCGCTTATCGAGAAGGCCGAAGTCCACACCCCACGCGTCGATGCCGATGCCTTCGGGGGAATCGTTATAACGGGCGTGATACTTTCGCAAGCATTCCTGAAGATGACTCCAGATTCCTAGCACATCCCAGTAAAGGCCGCTATCGAGGCTTACCCCGCCATTGGGAAAGCGGTGCAACTCTTCAAGCGAAAATTGATTGCCGTCCCACTGGCCGACCATCACTCTGCCGCTGGATGCTCCCAGATCAGCAGCTATGAATCTCGCTTTGTTGATCATGCACCCTTTTCGATGAAGGCACGTACCTGGGCAGCCAGTGAGGCGACAAGCTGTTCGACATCTTCCTTCTTCGGTTGAATTGAAGACAGCGAGCAGCCGCTTTCTGTATCACTTTCGAATATTGTAGTGCTGTCGGGGAGCAAAGGAAGGCGCGCATCTGGAAGACCAAGCCGCCGCTTGATGGCAAGCAGATCATCTATTTTATCCGGCGGAATCTCCGGCAGCGGAGATTTAAGTTGAGATGCGATCATGACAGTCTTGCAATAGGTATCCACAACCTCGACATACCACTCTGCATGGGTGACCGTATCGGCCCAGCACACGACGCCGTGATTCGCAAGAAGAATGGTGTTGTGCTGTTTCACAATCGGAAGAATAGTACGTGCAAACTCCATCGTGCCCGGAGTCTCGTACGGCGTCAAAGCAACCGGACCGACGAATACCTCCTGCTCCGGTACAAGGTTACCCGGAGGGATAACGCCCGCAATAGCATGAGCTGTGGCGTACGGCGGATGACAATGAATAACGGCATCTGCGATCGGCACTGTCTTATAGATTTCTAAATGGAGAAGCATTTCGCTGCTTTGCGGCCTGGTTCCAATAATCTGACGATTCTCCATATCGATCAGCGAAAAGTCATCGATCGTGAGATCGGCTTTGCTGCAAAGAGTTGGGGTGCAAATGACGTACTTTGAGGACAGCCGCGCGGAAATATTGCCACCATTGCCATCCACATATTGCCGTTCCCAGAGCTTTTTTCCGACCCGTATGATCTCTTCTTTGATTTCAGTCGCAACCGACGAATGAAAGAGCTCTACGGGTTCATGACTATGAGGCAGCGCACTTTCATTTGCCTCGAGACAATTCCGGAGGGCTTTGCGGATAATATCGGAAATTAATTCTTGTTTTGAAATATGCATTTGCCGACGGCCAAATGACACACTATCGTCATATTATTTCATTGTCAATCCATTTCGATCCAAAATAGATCGCTTTGCGGCATTTGAGTTCTGGACGGCAAAAGAAGGTATTCCTGAAATCTCAAAGGTATTCCTGAAATCTCAAAGGCAACAAAAGGTAAAAGTCGAGTTCTCCTCAGCATCGCGATTTACCATCTCGCTGTCGCCGAGCGCAAAAGTCGAATAGATAGGATCCGCCACATCATGGAGATCCATCGGGGCCCAAGAATATCCAATGCGCGATCCCTCAAGATGACTGACTATCGCAAGCGCTACGGTACGCGGCGGCCCCCGGTTTCGTCCTGAGGAAGTATATGCAATCGAAGTCTCTTGCGTACCGCATTTCTCAATGTCCTTCACAATGCCCTTAAATTCTCTCCGAGTGTCTTTTCGAAGAGCGGATCTGGCTGGGCCGCTCGGTTGCGAAGCTTGTCATCAATCGAATTGGCGGAGATATTAGGTTTGATGAAGAGCGAGAGCCGAGCCAAATGTATGATCACTCTGCCTATTTCTGATGGATCTATCGATTGAAATCTGCAGCGAAAAGTCATGCCCGCTATGGAAGAGGCGAAGTTAGTCGAACGCGCTAAAGATGGCTACAGATTAGGAGCTAAGGAACAATGACCCGCGATCGGATCGGCAGAATTCATCGATTCCATCGTCAAATATTTTCATCCCCACTTGTTGCGATCTTTGGTAGATCGGGAAATAATGACTCCTGCCTTGCCCGAGCTAATTGACGTTTTGAATTGGGCGACTGCCAGAGGGAAGACCAATGACCAAGGAACAGCACCGACTGGATGAAGCCCGCTCAAAAGAAAACCCGTGGAAGAAGTGGGGTCCCTACCTGAGTGAGCGGCAATGGGGAACCGTGCGAGAAGACTATAGCGAGGACGGGAACGCGTGGAATTACTTCACGCACGATCAGGCGAGGTCGCGAGCGTACCGCTGGGGCGAAGACGGACTAGCAGGTATTTCCGACGATCACCAGATTCTCTGCTTCGCGCTGGCTCTCTGGAACGGCAGGGACGCGATCCTTAAGGAACGTCTCTTCGGGTTGACGAACAGCGAAGGCAACCACGGCGAAGATGTGAAAGAGTACTACTTCTATCTCGACAGCACGCCGACACACTCCTACATGAAGTACCTCTACAAGTATCCGCATGCGGCGTATCCATATTTGGATCTTATTGAGACAAATCGTGATCGCGGACGCCAGGCGCTGGAGTATGAGTTGCTCGACACCGGCGTTTTCAACGAGAACCGTTACTTCGACGTGTTTGTTGAATACGCCAAAGCCGGATCGGACGACTTGGGTATAAAAATCACGGTTGCCAACCGCGGCCCCGAAGCCGCCACGCTGCATGTGTTACCGACCCTTTGGTTCCGCAATACCTGGTCGTGGGAAAAGGACGCCGTCAAACCTATTCTGGCAGAGCAGCAAATGAACGGCGTGAGCGTGATCTCGACTCATCACAGCGAACTGGTCTCTCACGAATCGTTCCCCGACTACAAGCTCTACTGCGAGGGGGCGCCACCGCTTCTGTTCACCGAGAACGAGACCAACAACGCGCGACTGTTCGGCGGCCAGAATGCTTCTCCCTATGTCAAGGATGGCATTAACAACTTCGTCGTGAATGGCAATACTCAGGCGGTGAACCCGGCGAAGACGGGGACCAAGGCATGTCCGCTTTACATACTGAACATCGGTCCGGGGGAGACGAAGGTTGTGCGCCTGAGGCTGACGCACCCCCTTCGGGGTGTGCCGGAAAAACCCTTCAAGGATTTCGACGAGATCTTCGCCGAACGCAAAAAAGAGGCGGACGAATTTTATGGAAGCATCACGCCGCCCGCGGTCATGGCCGATCCAGATCGCGCTCTTGTTATGCGGCAGGCGCTAGCCGGCATGCTCTGGAGCAAGCAGTATTTCTACTACGATCTCAACAAGTGGCTGAAGGAACATAATGTCGGACCAGGATCAGCCGCCGAGGCGCGCCGGAAGGTGCGAAACAGCGAGTGGTTCCACATGGACAATGACGACATCATCTCGATGCCGGATAAATGGGAGTATCCCTGGTATGCAGCGTGGGATCTCGCGTTTCACATGCTGGCGTTCCAACAGGTCGACTCGGATTTTGCGAAGTCACAACTCGACCTGATCCTCCGCAACGATTATCTTCACCCCAACGGGCAGATGCCTGCCTACGAGTGGAATTTCAGCGATGTGAATCCGCCAGTGCATGCGTATGCCACTATGCAGATTTACCTGACAGACAAGGAGCGAAACAATGGTCAGGGAGACCTCCAGTTCCTCGTCTACGCATTCTCCAAACTGCTGGTCAACTTCACTTGGTGGCTCAACCGCAAGGACCGTTCGGGAAACAATGTGTTCGAGGGCGGCTTCCTTGGTCTGGATAATATTGGCGTGTTCGACCGCAGCTCGCCGCTGCCCACGGGCGGTTATCTGGAACAGGCGGACGGGACTGCCTGGATGGTGTTCTTCAGTCAGCAGATGCTGCGTATTGCCGTAGAACTCGCGCTGCATTTCCCGGCGTTTGAGGAATTCGTCAGCAAGTTCTTCGAGCACACCATGTGGATCGCCGGAGCGATGGACCGCATGGGCGAGTGTCAAGACAAGATGTGGGACGAAGAGGATGGTTTCTTTTATGACGTGCTTCGTTTACCCAATGGTCAGGCTGTCCGCCTAAGAGTGCGATCCATGGTCGGTCTTTTGCCGCTAGCGGCGGTCGCAATCTTTGAGGAAGACGTTCTCGAGAAGTTACCGACAGCCAGGAAACGTATCCGGGAATTTATGGAACGCCATCCCGAACTGCAAGCGAACCTTCATATGCCGGGCATGCCGGGCCTCGCAGGCAGACGTATGCTCGCTACGGTGAACGAAGACAAACTGCGCCGCATTCTGACGAGAATGCTCGACGAAAGTGAATTCTTCGGTCCTCATGGCATCCGCGCGCTCTCGCGTTATCACCTTGACCACCCCTTCGTTTTCGGCCTTAGCGGCCAGGAGTATCGCGTTTCCTACCTTCCAGGCGACTCGGATAGCGGGATGTTTGGCGGGAATTCCAACTGGAGGGGGCCAGTCTGGATGCCGGTGAACTTCCTGCTCTATCTCTCCCTCCTACGGTTGGGTGCCTATTACGGTGACTCGTTTAAGGTGGAGTGCCCGACCGGCTCTGGAAAACTCCTGACTTTGTTTGAGGTTGCCCAGGAGTTGGCTGAGCGGCTCATCGGCACATTTGTCAAGGACAGTGCCGGGCGCAGACCTGTGTTTGGAGGGACAGAAAAATTCCAGATTGATCCTCATTGGCGAGAAAACATCCTTTTCTACGAGTACTTCCATGGTGATAACGGCGCCGGCATCGGCGCGAGCCATCAAACGGGCTGGACGGGCTGCATCGCCCGGATCATCCAGGCAAACGGAGCCTTTACCGCCGATCGACTCAGCGAAAAGAATCTTGAGCACGTTGCCATTAGAATGGGCAGAGGTATCAGCCCTTCAAAGGAGCGATGAAATGCGTCCCTTTGATTACTACTAGAGATCGCACCAGTTGGAGCGGCTAGCGCGTGCTGACGCGTTTTCTCGAAGAGCTGACAGGCTCCTTCCGTCGCGATATCCGAGGTAATCTGATAAATATTTCGACTCAATTGGCAATCGAAGGTGCCGAGCCTCTTCGCAAGAATCCGTTTGCTCCGTGGCCATCCTTTACTCCGGAAGAGATAGCCGCAGTTACACATGTTCTCGAATCAGGCAGAGTCAATTACTGGACTGGAGACGAGGGAAGGCAATTCGAAGCGGAGTTCTCTGCCTTTACTGGGTGCAAACATGCTATTGCACTTGCCAACGGTACGGTCGCGCTGGAACTTGCATTGCAGGCACTCGGTATAGGTCCCGGGGATGAAGTCATCGTTCCCAGTCGTACATTTATTGCCTCCGCCAGTTGCGCCGTCATGCGCGGAGCAAAGCCGGTGATCGCCGATGTCGACCGCGATTCGCAAAATATCACAGCCGATACCATCCGGCCTGTTCTCAGCCCGCGCACTCGCGCTATCGTCACCGTACATCTTGCTGGATGGCCGTGCGATATGGATCCGATTCTCGATCTTGCTCGCGAATATCGCCTAAAGATCGTTGAAGACTGCGCACAAGCACCCGGAGCTACTTACAAAGGGCGCCTCGTAGGTTCCATGGGCGACGCAAATGCGTTCTCGTTCTGCGAGGAAAAGGTCATGACCACCGGCGGCGAAGGCGGCATGCTGACGACGAACGATTCTGATCTTTGGTCACACGCGTGGGCATTCAAAGATCACGGCAAGAGCTATCAGGCTGTATATCATCGGCATCATCCGCCGGGATATCGATGGCTGCACGAAAGCTTTGGCAGCAACTGGCGAATGACGGAAATGCAGAGCGCCATGGGTCGTGTGATGTTGCGCAAGCTTCCTCAATCCATTCTGAGGAGGCAAAAACTGGCTACAATATTGACGGAGCGTTTCTCCCAGATCCCGGCCCTCCGGGTAACCACACCGCCCAATCATGTGACGCACTCTTTTTACAAATATTATGTTTTTCTGCGGCCAGAATATTTACATGAGGACTGGAGCCGGCAGCGGATAGTGGATGCCGTCAACGCAGAGGGCATACCGTGTTTTGTTGGGAGTTGCAGCGAAATCTACCTGGAGCGAGCGTTTTCGACAGAACTTCGGCCAGCCGAAAGACTTCCTGTCGCCAAAGAGTTAGGTGAAACCGCGCTGATGTTTCTTGTCCATTCCACCCTCAGCGAACGCGACATGGAGGACACGGCTGACGCCTTAACAAAAGTACTGGCGTGTGCCACTCGGTAAGAGCAAACATTTCTTAGTGATAAAAGACATCGTGAGCAAAACCTGGCAGCATAGCTACGGCTACGTCAGCGCTTGGGAGCAGCCACCCTGACTTTGCTTGGTGGTAAGAGGAGAGTAGCGTTCGACGTCGTTTGTTTATCAGGGGGCTAATCATGTACCGAATGCGGCCGGGTGACTGCGTTCACGATGGATGACATGAACCTCAGCTTGACCGCTTCTCCACTACGAGAGCGTCGTTCCGAAAAATCCTCAAATAACACGCAACATTTAAGTTGGCCACTGACAGTGAGACGCGAATACTGTCATTTCTGCCAGTTTGCTATGACGCCGTACCAGCATACCTTAGCTGCGTAGGCAGCCGTTCGGCGGCTATCTCCTGAATTGTCGACCTTGCCATGCGTGAAGGAATCTCTGCATAGGTTCGGCATCCTCGGAGCCGGTCAATGAGGAGTGTGTCAATGCAGATCAAACGCGAATCTCAGCTGAATAGGCTATACATCACAGATTCGAAACAACTTGAGACCGCAATCCCATCGGCGGGGAACGCTCTCTGGAGTTTAGTCACCCTCGGAGCATTCATATTCGTGACGGTCGTCGGTTGTGCAAAAGAACCGGAACGTCCCAAGGCAACTCCTCCCGAAGTCCAAGTGGCGACCGTCATCCAGCAGAATGTTCCGAATTATGGCGAATGGGTTTCACAGCTGAACGGCCCCGTGAATGTCGACATCACTCCCAAAGTGCAGGGCTACCTGCTGCAGCAGAATTATCAGAATGGATTTTTCGTCAAGAAGGGTGAGCTTCTGTTTACACTTGACCCGCGACAGTACGAGGCCGGGGTGGAACAGGCCAAAGCGCAGGTAGGTATCGCCGAAGCCAATCTCGCAAAGGCCAGCAACGATGTCCAACGCGATACTCCTCTGGCAGCCCAAAGAGCGATTGCTCAGAGGGACCTCGATACCGATCTGACCAACCAGGAAGCCATGAAGTCGCAGGTGCAAGCCGCGAAGGCTAGTCTGGCGAATGCTGAGCTGAATCTTACCTGGACAAAAGTCTACTCCCCCATAGAAGGTATCGCCGGAGTATCGAGTTCTCAGATCGGCGACCTGGTCGGAACCGGCACCAAGATGGTGACCATTTCGCAGGTGAATCCAATCTGGGCATACTTCAATCCCAGTGAAAGCCTCTTTCTCAAATTTGCTCCAAAGGTAACCGCATACATTTCCGGAAAGCTCGGCAGCGGTTCGCGCCCGCCTATGCCGGTTGAGTTCATCCAGTCCAATGACGTTCCTTATCCCGAGAAGGGAAAGATCATCTATGTGAACCGGCAGGTCGGTACAGGAACGGGCACCATCCAGATGGCCGCTGAATTTCCCAACAAGGGCGCTACTCTTCGTCCGGGTGGCTTTGGCCGCATCCGGATCAAGATAGGTGATAGCGAGAATGCGTTGCTGGTTCCGCAGCCGGCCGTAATCGAAGTGCAATCGCAGTACATGCTCATTGTGGTCACGCCTGATAACAAGGCGGTGTTTCGACCTGTCAAGGTGGGAGATCGCGTGGGGCCGAATTGGATCATCACTGAAGGATTAAAGCCCGACGAGCGAGTCGTGGTTGAAGGCACGGAGAGGGTACAAATGTTCGCTGCCGCTGCACCTCAACTGGCAAAGGAAGGCATTCCCGTCAATGCCAAACCATACGTGCCAGCCGCGGAAGCGGGCGGGAGCAACTGACCATGGCGAAATTCTTCATCAATCGCCCCATCGTCGCGATGGTCATCTCCATTCTGATGGTGCTGGTCGGCGTGGTCGCAATGCTCGGCTTGCCCACAGCACAGTTTCCTAATATCGCCGACCCGATGATTCAGGTAAAGGCCACATATCCCGGGGCGGATGCGCAAACGATTGCGGAGTCGGTCGCTACACCCATTGAGCAGCAAATGTCGGGCGTCAGCGGCATGAACTATATGTATTCGCTGAGTGCCAGCTCCGGCGGTGGAATGAGCCTGTACGTTGACTTTCAGTTGGGGACAGATACCAATACCGACCAGATTTTGGCGCAGATGCGGAGCGGGCAGGCCAATTCGCAACTGCCCTCCGAGGTGACGCAGCAGGGCGTAATTGTGCAGCCCGGAACGACCGCACCCTTCATGCTGCTGAACCTCTACTCACCCAGCGGCACGTATGACAACATCTTTCTCGCCAACTACGCCACCATCAATTTGCAGTACGCGCTGACGCGCATTTCAGGCGTCGGGCAGGTACAGATATTCGGCGCCGGACCTTACGCGATGCGCATCTGGGTGAACCCGGATAGGTTGGCGAGCCTGGGAGTGACGGTCACCGATATTACGAATGCAGTAAAGGCCCAGAACAAAGTCAATCCCGCAGGCCAGATTGGCGGCGAGCCCGTTCCTTCTGGTCAGCAATTTACTTACAATGTGCGCGCTCCGGGGCGCCTCCCCACGGTTGAAGAGTTTGGTGAAATCGTTGTCCGCGCCGAACCTGACGGCTCAATCCTTCGGTTGAAGGATGTGGCTCGCGTGGAACTGGGATCGCAATATTATTCATTTCTAGCTCGGATGGGAGTGGCAGGGTCGGGGAAGCCTGCGCAGCCCGCGGCGCTCATCGCGCTTTACTTGACTCCGGGCAGTAATGCGCTGCAGACGCGAGCCTCCGTTCTCAAGATGATGGAGGAGTCAAGTCGTAGATTTCCCCAGGGTCTAGATTATACTGTCGCCCTCGATACGACTCTCGCCGTCAGTGCTGGCATCAATGAAATTTACCACACGCTGGGAGAAGCTCTTATTCTTGTGATCCTAGTCGTGTACATCTTCCTCCAGGGTTGGAGAGCAACTCTGATTCCGCTGCTCGCAGTCCCCGTCTCGTTGATCGGAACCTTTGTCGTCTTTCCCATGCTTGGGTTCTCCATCAACACTCTTTCGCTCTTCGGACTTGTCCTCGCGATTGGACTGGTCGTTGACGATGCGATTGTTGTCGTGGAAGCAGTGGAACACCATATCGAGCATGGGCTGTCACCCCACGACGCCGCCCTCAAGGCGATGGAGGAGGTCTCCGGACCCGTAATTGCCATTGCACTTATTCTGGCCGCAGTGTTCATTCCCACGGCCTTCGTCCCAGGTATCACGGGCCAGCTTTATAAGCAGTTCGCTGTTACGATCGCGATTTCGGTACTCTTCTCCGCATTCAACGCCCTCACGCTCAGCCCTGCACTTTCCGCATTATTGTTGCGACCCAAGAAGCCTGCACGTGGACCGCTCGGCGCTTTCTTCCGCTGGTTCAACCGTATCTTCGGGCGCGCCACTGACGGTTACGTGAATGTATGCAGACATATGATTCATAAGGCCGGCCTGTCCTTTCTCCTGCTTGCCGCGCTCACCGTTGGTGCCGGTTTCTTCGGCAAACAGATCCCAGGCAGCTTTCTTCCTGATGAAGACCAAGGCTATCTCTACGGCGGCTTGCAGTTGCCCAACGCGTCGTCGCTCGAACGCACGTCGGAGGCCTCACGGCAAGTCGAGAAAGTCATCATGGAAACGCCCGGCGTTCGGTATGTCAGCTCGGTTGTGGGATACAGCATGTTAAGCGGCGTCAACGCTACTTATAGCTCTTTCTTCTTCATCTCTTTGAAACCGTGGGAGGAACGCAAGACTCCGGAAGAGAGTTACAACGGAATCAAGACGCATCTGCAACGGGTACTCGGTCAACGCACAGAGGGGCTCGCATTCTCGTTCCCGCCTCCCGCGATCCCGGGCGTAGGCACTTCGGGAGGCGCCACTTTCATTCTCGAAGACAGGTCCGGCGGCAGCATTGATTTTCTTGCAAAAAACGCGCAACTCTTTGTATCCGAGCTTCGCAAACGTCCTGAGTTGTCGGGGGTATTGTCCACGGCGCTCCTCAGTGTTCCCCAAGTCGGAGTAACGGTAGACAACGCCAAGGCGATGACGCAGCAGATTCAGCTGAGCGATCTGTACCAGACGGTGCAGACATTTATGGGCGGTTCACTAGTGAACTTCTTCAACCGCTTCGGCCTGCAGTGGCAGGTGTATGTTCAGGCCGATGGAGACTTTCGAACCCAGGCAGAAAATCTCGGCAAGTTTTATGTCAGGAATGCCTCAGGCGACATGGTCCCATTGAGTACGCTGACAACTACCTATCCACGCAGTGGCGCAGAATTCGTCATGCGCTACAACCTCTTTAATTGTGTCCAGATTAATGCCTCGGCAGCGCCCGGTTACAGCTCCGGTCAGGTTATGGCGGCGTTGGAGGATGTCTTCCATAAGACAATGCCCAGCCAGATGGGTTTCGACTACTCGGGCATGTCGTACCAGGAGCAGAAGGCCGCGCAAGGTGTTTCGCCGGCTGTCGTTTTTGGCTTGGCGTTCTTCATCGTCTTTCTCATCATGGCCGCGCAATATGAGAGCTGGACGTTGCCTTTCAGTGTGCTGCTGGGCGTGCCCATCGCGGTTTTCGGGGCTTTCCTTGCGCTCTACTTCCGACACCTGGACAACGACGTGTATGCGCAGATTGGGCTGGTCATGCTGATCGGCCTGTCGGCAAAGAATGCCATCCTCATCGTCGAATTTGCCAAGCTTGAGTACGACAAGGGCACGCCGCTCATCGAAGCGACTCTGATCGGCGCAAGACTGAGGCTACGGCCAATCCTGATGACCGCATTTGCCTTCATTCTGGGTTGCGTGCCGTTGTGGGTGGCTTCCGGCGCAGGCTCAGTTTCGCGCCGTGTGCTGGGAACCGTGGTGATCGGCGGCATGCTAGCGGCCTCGGTCCTGGCTATCTTCTTCATACCCGTCTCGTTCGAAGTTGTGGAGCGGCTGTCGTCTTGGGGCAAGAAAGAATCCCATCCAGTTACGTTGCCACCCGTCTCGCACACGGAGGGAGACTAGCCATGATCGCCAGACGTCGGCTCATTGCAACTATCCTTCTGTTCCTGACCGGATGCACCGTCGGTCCCAATTACAAGCGTCCAACGATTGCCGCTCCTGATGCGTATCGCGGACTCTCTCCGGACGTTGCGCCACAGACTACTGCATCCATCGCTGACGAAAAGTGGTGGACCGTTTTTGACGACCAGTCCTTGCAAGCTTTGATTCGCGAAGCAATCGCTCAGAATTATGACGTGCGAATTGCTGCGAGCCGCGTATTGCAAGCGCAGGCCGCTCTGGGCATTACCCGTGCGGATCAGTTTCCGGCCATCTACGGTGGCGCGAGCGCGGCCAACACCCGTATTCCTCAGACAAAGCTCTTGTCGGCAACATATACCAGTTCAAACCAGGTGAACCTTTCTCTGGCTTGGGAGCTGGATTTCTGGGGCAAATATCGCCGGGCCACTGAAGCAGCACGCGCCAATCTTCTGGCGACGGAGTGGGGTCAGAAGGCTGTGATCTGGAGCTTAGTCAGCAACTTAGCTTCAGCGTATTTCCAGTTGCTTGAACTCGATGCCGAAATGCAAATCTCTCGAAATGCACTCACCTCCCGCAACGAGTCGTTACGCCTGGTGCGGATACGGGAAAGCGGTGGCACAACCTCTATGCTCGACGTTCGCCAGTCCGAACAACTGGTCTACGCTGCGGCGGAGAACATTCCTGCCCTGGAACGGAGCATTGAGCAGCAAGAAAACCTCATAAGCATTCTTTTAGGCGATAACCCAAAGCCCATTGCGCGCGGAAAGCCTCTTGTTGAAAACCATTTTCCTTCGGTCGTTCCTGCAGGATTGCCTTCTTCGCTACTGGAGCGGCGACCCGATCTGCAATCGGCCGAACAACAACTGGTTGCAGCAAATGCGCAGATCGGGGTTGCGAAGGCGGCCTATTTTCCTGATATTAGTCTGACCGCCGTAGCCGGCTACCAGAGCACAGCGCTTACGAGCCTGTTTACCGGGGCGGCAGGTCTTTGGACCTTTGGCGGGCAGCTCGCACAACCTATCTTTACTGCAGGAAAATTGCGCGCCAATGTAAGGTTGACCGAGGCGCAACAGCAGGAAGCAGTCCTGTTCTATCAGCAGTCCATCCAGCAAGCGTTCCGTGAAGTTTCGGATTCGCTGATCGCGTACCGGAAGAATCAGGAGTTCCGTGCGCAGCAGGAATTGCTGACTGCCGCGGCCCAGGACGGGGTCCGGCTCGCGAACCTTCAATATAACGGAGGTGTAACCAGCTACCTGGAAGTGCTCGATAGTGACACGCGCCATTTCAATGCAGAAATAGCCTTGGCGCAGGCGCAACTCAGCGAACGGCTGGCTCTGGTGCAACTTTATAACGCTCTTGGAGGCGGCTGGCAGCAATAAGCTTCCGTTCGCGAGGAAAGCACAGCAGTTCGCTAACGACACCGGCGCTTCTTGCTACGGGTAAGCCGGAGCTCGACGCAATCACTATTCGGTACCCGCGATTCCTAGACGAATCCACCGATAAGAAGCGCCGTCCATTGTGGCAGCTACTTCGTTCTCTTTGGTCCGGAGAAAAGGTGAGACTCACTCCAATATCATGCGCCCCGATCTACGGTTGTTTCTATTAAATATCTGATTTTGCCCTGACGCGCAGGGTAAAAAATCCCAGCAAACCCGCAACCAGCGAGGCACACAGAACCGCAGCTTTGGCATTCAAGAGTTGTGATCCTTCATCGAATGCAAGAGAACTGATAAAGATTGAGACTGTGAAACCGATGCCGGCCAGCAGGCCAACAGCGAATAACTGACGCCATGCAACGTGACTTGGAAGAAAGGCAAGACGGCAGCGAACCGCCAGCCACGAGAACGCAACAATGCCGACCGGTTTTCCCACAACCAACCCGAGAACAATTCCCCAGATGAGACGGCTTGTAAGCAAATCGCCGAATTCTCCCGCGGAGAACGTGACTCCAGCATTCGACAGCGCAAACAAAGGAAGTACCAGAAACGAAACCCAGTCCTCCAGCAAACGGGTAAGACGTTCTGCTGCGGACTCGGTGCCCTGTATCAATTCCTCGAAGGCGCCGAGCAGATGTTCCGCTGTTTTGTCGTCTCCGTCAGACAAAGCAGTTCTGAATCGGTCAAGCATGTCGGACGCGATTTCCTGAAAGTCGGATATGGATAAACCCCGCGTCGTAGGAACCATGAATCCGAGAATCACGCCTGCAATTGTGGCGTGAAGTCCAGACCGCAAGATGGCGACCCATACCCCTACGCCGAGCAGGGAGTAAATGATTGGCTGCTTTACACCAATCTTTTGGATGCCAAAGATAACGCCCAGCAGAAGCAGAGCGGCGAAGAGAGATCTTCTATCCAGCGATCCGCTGTAGAAGAGTGCAATTACGGCAATCGCGCCAATATCGTCGGCGATGGCGAGAGAAAGCAGGAATATCTTCAGATTCGGCGGAATGCCTTTTACCATGCTGAGCACGCCGAGCGAGAATGCGATGTCCGTAGCCATCGGAATGGCCCAGCCGTGCTCGCCCACCCTGCCCTTGTTCAAAAGCGTAAATAACAATGCGGGCACGAGCATACCGCCGACTGCGGCGAACAATGGTAAGGCAGCTCGGCGCACATCCGCGAGCGCCCCATGCTTTATTTCATGTTTGATCTCCATGCCGACGAGAAAGAAGAATATGGCCATCAGAGCATCGTTGATCCAATCATGTACAGGCAAGCGAAGCCTTGAAAGCGTAAGTTCCATTTCCCAAACGTGATGATAGGAGTCGTGCCACGGAGAGTTGGCCCAAGCCAGGGCGGCAATTGCTGCTGCGAGCAACAGGAAGCTGCTGATTCCCTGAATGTGAATAAAGCGCTGGATCGGCAGCACCACGGTGCGGGTGAGCAACGACTCACGAAGCTTTATTTGAAGTGCTCCGTGTGTCCGAGGCGGTATAGGCATCTTGTCGAAACCTTATTCAGGAGCGTTTGTGGTGAGGGCTTCAAGTCTAGCATCCTAACTCTTGTGTGAGGATTTGGAGTGAGCAACAAAATCAGGCTAAATTGCAGAACTGCTCGTGAAATACAGATAAAGCCGGCATAATCTCATGAAAGCTGAGGACGCTCTTGCTGATCGATACTAAACGTTCGCATTTCTCAATCCGAAGACAAAGCAAGCAACGGAGCCAAAGACTCCAAAAATGGCATACCGAACGATTCACGTCATCTTGTGCCGAACGTAAGCTGGACTGCCGTTCTAGTCCTGTCGCCTTTTCTTATCGCACCTGGCATATTTATTAGTTTTCTAAGACTCATCCTGTCTGTAACATGCAGCCAGAAGCGTGTCTTCCGCGAAAGGTTCCTGGATCCTTTAGATTAGTTACTAGCTTTAGCACGAATGCACTGTTTAAGAACGGAAGTGCCGGCTGTTCTCAGGTACAACGGACTGAGACAAAGGCACACCTAATGCACCTGCAATACGATTCTTTGATCTCTCGCGAAGCAGGGTGTGCCGATTCCCGAAACGATCGTCATAGATCTGGGAGTGTTCTGACGTGAGCCGTGACAGCATACTGCTGAGAATGGAATTGCGAAGCGACCCCAAAATGCTCTGTGTCGTACGGGCGGCTTTGGGACAACTGGCGGAATCATTTGGGTTTTTGCCTGAGGAGGTTCGTTCAATGGTACTTGCGGTGGATGAGGCCATGACCAACGTGATACGCCACGCCTATCAGGGACGGATCGATCAACCGATTGAGGTTGACTGTCGTCACAGCCAACTGCCAGACAACGGCGTTCTTCGAGATGCTCTGGAGATTGTCCTCAAGGATAAAGGCGTGCGAGTCAAAGCTGAAGAGCTGCGTGGCCGCCCTCTTGACGAAGTACGTCCGGGCGGCCTCGGATTGCAGTTTATTCGAGAAGGCATGGACAGTGTGCGGTTCCGCCACCAGAAAGGAACGAACCGTCTACACCTTGTGAAGTTTTTGAGGCAGGCAGAACCGCAACAGAAAGAGGAAGGAGGTGTAGTGTGCAATTAAATACGCGCCGCTCTACCGGGCTGGTGGTGATTGACGTTTCCGGGGAAATAGACCTCGCGAGTTCGCCACAGCTTAGAACTGTTTTGTTGCGCGAGATAAAGGAACTTAAGACGCCCCGTGTCGTTCTGAATCTCAACGCTGTAAGGTATATCGACAGTTCGGGAATTGCCTCACTCATCGAAGGCCTCAAGGCATCAAGGGATGCAGGAACGCGCTTTGCTCTTTTCGGCCTAAGCACTATGGTGCGTGAAGTGATGCAACTCTCCAAGCTAGTGAAAGTCTTCGAAATCTACGATAACGAAGAGCAGGCCATTACAGAATAAGTTTGCAGCCTCTCAAACATCCGGCTGCTCTCGATATGACGGTGGAAGAATTATTAGCTCAAGTCGGTGGAAGTGTATCTGGAGGTCTCCAGTATGTGGGGGCACTCGCAGAGCTCTCGGGCCGCGCAGCTTACTTCACCTTCATAGGCCCCTTTAGAGGTAAGCCGCTACGTATTCAATCATCCGTAACCCAAGCCATGGAAATAGGCGTGCGTGCGCTTCCGATTCTTTCACTCATCACATTCTTTATTGGGTTGATCCTGGCACTTCAAGGCGCATACGAGCTACGTACTTTTGGCGCGCTGAATCTAGTGCCGACCGCGGTTGCTCTGGGGATGACCAGAGAGCTTGGTCCACTGATCACTGCAATTCTCGTGATCGGCCGTTCGGGATCAGCATTTGCTGCCGAGATAGGGACCATGAAGGTCACCGAAGAGCTTGATGCCTTGAAGACCATGGCGATCGGTCCGGTTCCGTTCCTGGTGACCCCAAAATTTATCGCCATGATAGTTATGGTGCCTTGCCTGACGATCTGGGCGAATTTCATGGGCATACTTGGCGGGGCAGTGTTTGGCGTGGCAGAAGCAGACTTTACAGTTGGACGCTATATTCAAGCCTCAATGGACGCGCTTTTCTTACGCGACATCATGACTGGTCTGATTAAGAGTCTGATGTTTGGAGTTACGATTGCCGCAATAGGCTGTCACGAAGGATTGTCGACTGGCGCCGGGGCTGAACAGGTCGGACGCTCGACCACCCGGGCCGTCGTCATGTCTATCTTTCTTGTTGTCATGGTAGACGTAATCTTTACTGCAATCTTTTTCTTTATGAGCCCAGAGTAAGAACAGGTATTTCTCATGCAGCAGGTCGATGAGATTGGTCCATCCACGGAAACGATGATCTCTCTGCGAGACCTCCGCGTAAGCTATGGCACGCGAGAGATTCTGCATGGAATCACCTTCGACGTGCTGCGCGGAGAAACACTGGTCATTCTTGGGGGCTCGGGTTCCGGCAAAAGCACGCTATTGCGCACACTTGTGGGATTGGAGAAGCCGACATCTGGTGAAATCTGGCTGAAAGGAAAGAATATTGCGGCAATTTCAGCAGCTGAAATGGATCAGATTCGAAAAAAACTCGGCATGTCGTTTCAGGGCTCAGCGCTATTCGGTTCTTTGTCGGTTGGGGAAAATGTCGCCCTGCCCCTTCGCGAACACACGAAGCTGGAACAATCAACGATCGAGATCATCGTGCGGCTGAAGCTGGAACAGGTGGGTCTATCAGGCTTTGAGAATTACATGCCATCGCAGCTCAGCGGCGGAATGAAGAAGCGAGCAGCGGTCGCTCGCGCTATGGCAATGGATCCGGACATTCTGTTTTTTGATGAGCCTTCGGCTGGACTGGACCCGATCATCGCCGCTGGGCTTGACGAGCTGATCCTGAAGCTGAAGAAAGCTTTTCATATGACCATCGTCGTGGTTACGCATGAGCTGGCAAGCGCCTTCCTCATAGCAGACCGCGCGGTTGTCGTGGACAAGGGCTATGTCGTGGCGATTGGGACGATGGATGAAATGCGTGCCAGCACCCATCCGCGCGTACGCCAGTTTCTCAATCGTGCCCCTGACCCAGACGTGTCGGAGGAAATGGATTATCTGCAAATGCTCACCGAAGACAACCGACTGGGACCCAATTCGGCCGAGAAGAGAGGTGCATGATGGATGGAAAACGTGAGCAGATGTTTGTGGGACTGTTTGTTCTCATTGCCGCGACGTTGCTTCTGGTCACTGTTTTTACTCTAAGCGGGGTATTCAACCACTCGGCGGCTAAATATCATGCCAAGTTTGCCTTCGCAGGCGGGCTGGATGAAGGCGCGACGGTTCGCTATTCAGGAGGTCCGAAGGCCGGCCGAGTAGAACATATACAAATCGACCCCAACAATCCTTCCCTCATTGACGTTGTCTTCAGCGTAACTCGAAACGTGCCGGTAAAAACTGACAGTCACGTCAAAATCGAGAGCCTCAGTCCGCTTGGGGACAATCATCTGGAAATTGTGCCGGGCAGCGCTAACGCTGCTCTGGCTCCAGCCGGCTCGTTGCTTACATCCGATCCTTACGTCGACTTCAACGCTTTGACAGCTAAGATCAACGACCTAGCTCCAGATGCCCAGCGACTCCTCGTGTCTCTCAACGATCGCACATCAGATCTTAAAGTAACCATCAGCCGCATCAACGATCTTCTGAACGATCAGAACCGCGCAAATCTTGCCGGAACCATCGCCGGGGCAAAAGGCATGATCGCTGAGAATCGTGCGCAGGTTAAGTCGACCTTACAAAACCTGAATGCGGCCAGTCAAAAGCTCGATCCGTTGCTTCAGAATTTACGGGAGACTTCCGACGAGGCGAATAAGACTATCAATCATGTCGACGCGTTGATAGGACAGAACGGCCCGGATATTCGTCAGGCGATTCTTGAAGTGCGCAAGTCGTTAGCGACGATGAACAGCGTCGCGGATCGTCTGGATCATACCCTCGAAGTGAACTCAGACAACATTAATGAGACGCTCGACAATATTCGTCAGACAACCGAGAACCTGAATCAGCTCACCGATTCGCTCAGGAATAGACCATCCCAGTTAATCCATTCAAGCAGTCCGCGCGACCGAAAGCCAGGAGACCCAAAATGATCGCCGTGAACACCGATATCAAGGCAGATCGTAAGATTAAGCCCAGCGAAACAGTGGCAGCCAGACGTCGACGAATCGGCCGAAGGGCGGGAGCAGCGGTGGCTGTCCTGGCATTTGAAATTCTCAGTGGCTGTGGCGGGGCGTCGCGTCCGATCAAGTATTACCAACTTACTCTCCCTGGCGCGATCGCTCCGGCAACAACGACGCCGCGAGTGCCCGTGACGATCGTAGTGCGACGGCTGCTAACTTCGACCCTTTATCGCGACAGGCGCCTCGTCTACAGTGTCGGCAACCAACAGATAGGAACCTATGAATACGAGCGATGGGTAGGGCCTCCCTCGGAGCTGATCCAGGGGGTTTTCCTTGGGGAATTGCGGGCTTCCGGGCACTACTCTGGTGTTTATACCCCCGAAGGAAAGGCCGGCGGCGACTACGCCCTGCACGGACGCTTATATGAGTTTGCGGAACATGATTCCGGCAGCAACCTGGTGGCGCGACTTACGATGGACCTCGAATTGAGCGATACGCAGACCGGCGCAACATTGTGGCGACGGTATTACACGCACGATGAGCCGGTAAGCGCCAAAAATGTTCCGGATGTGGTCGCAGCTCTAGACAGGAATGTTCAGTTGGCCGCGAATGATGTTGCCGTCGGCCTGGAGCAATATTTTGCTGCGCACCCGGTGAAGTAGTTCGGGAAATTATCTCAAAGAGCACGACCTTGGAAACTAACCGGGCGGCGCCGATAGGGTTCCGTGGAGAACGATATTGACGGTTGCGGCATGCTGCCTTGTTGCAATGATAACCAATCGAACAGGACTGCTGCGCATCACGCTTTGTAATCTTCGGCAAGATTCAAGCGCGCCTCTAAACCTGCATCGAGAAAGCTTTGGATTCGTATTTTGGCGGCTTTGGTCAATCGATCTTTGAATGCAATATCGAACACGTCCTCAAGCGATTGGTACGAGCCGCCCTTCGCGTGAGATCGGAAGTCATCTCCGAACACTTGAACAATGTATTCATTTCGATCGGGGTCATGTGCACTCTGCCTGAGATTGATTTTTGCTGTTGCCATGCCGGACAGGACATCACTTACCCGGCCACGATGGGGGACCTTTAGCCAATGGTTTGTCTTTGATTCCATATTGATAACCAATAGAGAGACATAAGAACTTGCGAGATAAATGCAGCTTGTCGCTATTTTGTTTATCAAGGGGAACGGGCATACTGCCCATTAAACGCAGGAAGGAAGCAGATGTAATGCTTTGTAAATCAATACTGTTTAAATCAACAACTTATCCCGCAGATGGCATCCTTAGATGCCTAATAGGGCAAATCATATCCCAACCATTGAACAAATGACAATTGCGGAATCGGACTCAACCCGGATCGGCGATGAGCTTCGCCCTGGTAACTCCGGTAAACCGTACGAAAGCTGTGACATCCAAAGCCGACCAACGGTCCGAAGTTGTAGCGCAACTACAACTCATGCGACATCTTGTGAATGCGTCTAGTCAAGCGGACGATTTGCGGCCAATCCTGGTCAACAAAGCTTTGCGCATGAGCCAAGCTATTACGCAAACTCTCTATCTGCTTGCCGACTCGCCGCGCCAGACTTTGGCTGGGAATGCCGATAGCAGCCAATTCTGAAGGATCTGCAATCAGGATCTCTATCTTGTCGGCTAACTGAAGACAGTCGATCAGATGGCACTTCTCTTTACGACGTTCGCGCTCGGCGAGGAGCTGTCTGGCTTTGTCCGTTCGTTGCTGCGACAAGAGCCTGCTCCAACTCTGGTCGGGCCATTTCCGTCTAATTCGTTCTGTAAACTCAAGCTCTGTAAAAGTGAGAATTCCGAACAGCCACATTCGCCCTACCGGCTTGTGCATATCAATTCGCGAGATTGCTCCGATAACGTTTCCTAGTTCCGTCACAAAGCCCCAATCATGCCGTGTCAGAACTTCAATGACCTCCGTAAAGGTGCTTGTCGTATAAAGCAATTGGCTAGCCGCAAACTCCCGTCCCCAGGTTTTACCAACCCCCTTACTCAAGCTGGCAATCTCCACAAATCCCCATTGGGTTCCATCTCGCTGGAGTCCCGCGACTTCAACGCCAGCTACGGTCATTGCTTCGAGAATCTCGGTCGCCGTGCGGTTTGAATCAAAAGTGATCAAAGGTTGAGCAATATCTTGCGCGGTGAATGCGTCCTCCAGCACTCGCAAGGTCGCGATGGGAATTTCAAAACGCCGCGATTGTGGCAATTGTGGCATCTGTGGGCTTGACTTGGCAGGTTGAGTGCTGGAAGCGTACTTATTCAGATCGCGTTTCAGCCTTGTTAGAAGCCGAGTATTGCCCCCATTAAGTACAAGCGCTAGTTCATTCGCTTCTGCCGCGTATGTGCGGAACATTGCCCAGTCGTTCTTGTAGAGGTCTCGACAAGTGTCGATGAGATCAGCAAGTTTCACCGTCTTTGCGGCATCAGAAACTTTGGCGAAATGCTGTTTGGTGAGTGCAAAGCTGGCGGCGCGGTGACGACGCGCAGGGTGGCTGACAACGGTAAGTTCGTAAACAAGCTTCGCGATCTGGACACCAAATTGCCGCTCCACGTCGTCAATCGTAACCCCGGTGTCTTCGACAATATCGTGCAGCCACGCAGTGGCAATCATTTGTTCATCCTCACTGACAGATGAAACGATTTGCGCTACGGACTTTAGATGAGCCTCGTGGCTTTGCAGCGCGGGATTGGGTTGTACGGTGATCCGCTGATGACCGCCATTGGCGAACATCTTCGCGGCTTTGATCAGCTCGCTCATTGCGCAGTCCATTCTAGCGGAGCGCGCTGATGCGCTGCTCGAGTTGGCTTGTAAATTGACTGGACTGAATAACATCAATTACTCGAACGTGGCGGAGGAAGCCATAAGACTTATGCAAAAGCGGAGAATAAGATCTTTTGTGCCGGCACTTACAAATTGAAGAAATGTCTCCCGATGGCCTGGTAACCTTGCTCGAAGGCCCAGATATTGATTGCGCTCGAAGCGACGTCGTCGGGTACGGGCAGCGTTTCGGCGTCCTTTGTCATATCGATGGATTTCAGATAGCCGCCGCATGAATCACAAGCCTCGACTCGAATATGCGCCCAGGCATCGAAGCTGAAAAGCGGGAGCCTGGGCGCTTCCTGCTCTCCGCAATGCAGGCAGCCGAGCCGCGCAACCGCCCACTCGCTTGAACAAAGAGAACACAGAGCAGATCGCCGCCTGCCCATGCCCTCCTCTCGCGCGATCGAACACAGGATAGGAAAGCCGCAATGCGGGCAGCGATCCGGTGTTGTTTCCATCTCCCTGTGGGGCAAGACGGAAAGCTCAGTGGCAAAGACTTCCAGGACAAGCCGCGCCGCAAAGTCGCGGGGGTAGTGGAACTCTTCTACCTGATTCCACAGATTTTCAAGCAGATTCAGCGCTTCGCCTGGCGGCTCCATCTGCCCTTTTGCGTTCACCTCGTGCGCGGCGAGCGCAAGGAGTGGACGAAGTGCTTCTCCATTGAAATAGCCGAGAAAAGCGCGATCGCTATTCGTTTGGGGGACATTTTGTGTTCCGATCAGGATCGAACTGAGTCTTGCCTGGAGCGAAACCAGCTCAATGTACCTGGTCAGCAGTGGGTTCACCGCCCCCGCATTCAGCTTCTCCGCACGCTCCCGGTAGGCGGCCCAAATTCGTCCCCGCGTAGAACGCCATACAGGATTGAGACAGCTAGCCATCTGTGTGTTCCTTCGTAACCCGGGCAAGCCAGAGACGGTGATGGTAGGCCCAGGCCCGCGTGACTTCCCCAGTGACGATCTGGCCGAAGCCGCCCTTCACAAGGAAGATTCCCATGTAGAGGTGGATCATCAGCCCGCCGATGCTGACGAAGGCGCAAGCGGCATGAAGGATGATCGCGAGGAACTTAATCCATTGTAGATTCCAGGGTACGTACTCGGGCCACCACAGTACCATGCCCGAAATCACCAGGCCCACACCCGATGTCATCATCATCCAAAAGAAAATTTTCTGACCAGCGTTCCAGCGGTCGATCGGCGGCAGGTCGTCGTCATGGTTGGTGATGTACGCTTCCATGTTTAGCATCCAGCCTTTGTCGGCTTGGTTAAAACGCAGGTCGCGCCGCCACATCCACCACATACAGACGAGGAATACGAAATAGAACATACCCAAGACTGGGTGAAAAAGGCGCATCGAGGCCGGCCCGCCAAGGAACGATGACATCCAGAAGAGAAAAGGAGTATGCAGGGCCAAGCCGCTCAAGACCAGATAGACGCAAGTGACGGCAACAATGAGATGAACGGCACGTTCGTGAAACGTATAGCGACGAACATGCTCCGGATCTAATTTGCGCCACCGGATTTTAATCATGGGGCTTCTCCGTGCTATGACTTTCTTCCTCGTCAGGATCTGGCTTGGGGCCGAAGAGGAAGAAGTGGGCGATCATCCCCAACAAGCCGCCTACCATCGCAAGGCTACCCAGCCACTTCACCGGGCCTTTCCATAGGCCTACTGCGAGGGGGACTCGAGGATCCTTCGGCAACCCGCCGTACTGTTCGGGACGGGTCACGTCGTGCAGGACATAGATCACGCCGGTACCGCCCACACCCGGAGGATCATAAACCCCGGCGTTCTCGTATCCGAAATGGTCTCGCAACTGCTCCGCTCTCTTGTGGGCGACGTGGAGCATCTCTTCTTTAGCTCCGAACTGCAGGCACCCGGTAGGACAGGACTTTATACAAGCCGGCTCAAGGCCATTCTCCACGCGATCGGCACAAAGAGAACATTTGAAAACTTTTTTCGTCACCGGATTGAACTTCGGCACGTTGAACGGGCAACCGATTGTGCAGTACTGGCACCCGATGCATTTGTCGTGATCGAAATCTACGATCCCGTTTTCGTATTGGACGATGGCTCCCTCTGCCGGACAGGCCGCCAGACATCCTGGATCGGCGCAATGCACCATGCGCATGTGGGCTGATTCTTGCGGCTTCACCGTCCCAGCCAGGGGCTATGATTTTTTGTTGAGGTCATCGTCCTTATAGTATTTGGTGCCTTGCAGGGTTATCTGGAGAGCGAGACCGTTCTTGGTAATTTGATAGACCCAGACACCCGGGGCAAACTCCTCCGCCCCCGAGTAAGCGCCGCCCTTGTCGCCTGCCTTGGCCGCCGCGTCCGCCTGTCCTGAACCCGACCAGCCAGAATCAAGGAAGTTGGACAACGCCTTATCGTTTTCGAACACGAAGATTAGCCGATAATCCTTGACTCCCACGCCCAGACCGGCGCCGGCCGAAACCATCTTCATGAAGGTTTCCTGCTTGGAACTGGTGGTGACGGCGATACCTGAGCCACGCGCCGTGCTTACCACCAGGAGGTTCGTCCCCATGTTGTCGAAAACGGCGTATCCGGCGGACTTTTGGATAGCTCCCTTAGCTGCGGGCTGCAGTTTGTACAGGTCCTGCAGAGTTTTATCAGCCATCTTGCGAGTCTTGGTTCGTTTTTCGTCGGGTGAAGCGGCGCCAGCGAAAGTTGTAGCCAGCAGAATCACTGCAAGGCTTGAAGCGATCATTCTGAGTTTCATCGATGTTCTCCTTATCTCCGAGGAGCTGATTGCAGGTACATCACGGCGTCAGGGCTGGCCTGTAACCCTTCCTCACCGCTACATTGGAACAAGACATAAGATGTTTTGCGACTGTCAGAACTGCTAGTTGTTGTAACGATGGACGATACCGATGCCTCCAGAGAGCTCTGTTGAGCATTCAGCACTGCGGCGCAGCCCAGAGCCGTGGCTGTAAATACAAATAGCTTTTTGGTTCATGCTCCTCCTTTCACGGGCCCGTACCGCCGTCATCTGGCGGCAACTTTCCAGAAAAGAAGCCTATCGCCTCACATGCGTGAGCCATGTCCAGGGAGATGTGCTGGCCCACACCACGTAAGTCCTAAAGGCCTGCCTTTAAGAAGCCACCGTTCTGAGCCCGTCCTACGGCATGGTAGTCGGAAGCCAGCTGATTGTCTCCTCGTAGAACTAACAGTGTCACCGACGCCGAAAGGAATCAGGCCGTTCGGCGAACGGATGCTCTCACGATTAAGGGACCGAGTGTGCTATGCCCAGTGTCCTCGACCAGTTACAGCATACGGATGATTGACACTTGTTCATCCTTCTCCCATGAGAACGGGGCACCCGCATCTCGCCTCACGATAATTTGTTCAAGTCATCGTCTGGTGAATACTTAGTGCTCTTGACAACGATATTCAAAACCAGCCCTTTGCCATTGAGCTGATACATCCAGATGCCGTTGGAAACTGCCACCGCGCCTTGCACGGGTCCGCCCTTCTCAGCAGAGGCTTCTGCTGCCGATACCTGTCCTCCGGACTCCCAACCAGAATTCACGGAGTCGTTGATCACTTTCTCGTTGGCGAATACAAAGACGTACCGAATCTTCTTGACCCCCGCACCAGGACCCTCGTGGATCTCAAACATCCTCATAAATGTTTACCTTTCGTCTTGTTGTTGACGGCCATGCCTATGACATTTCCTGGCTTGTTACTGAAAACCGCATACCCATAAGATTTTTCGACGGCTGCCTTCGCTGAGGGCTCTGCCTTGTAAAGGCGTTGGAGCGTATCTCGAGACATCTTTTGGATGTTCGCCCGCCTATCTTCTTTCTTGTTAACGAAGGTGTCCACCGGAAGTACACAAAACAGAGATGTGACTACGAACCGAGAACCGATGAGGAAGCGATTGACTGTCATGGGTTACTCCACGATTTCATGGGGCCGTTGTCACAGGTTGCCGCTCTGCTACTCGGGAATGGAGAACATCGATCACGGAGTGATGGCCGTGAAATCAGAGTTATTGCGCAGAAGTCACATGCGGAACTGTCAAAACGAACAGACTAGACGTGGCGCCGATGCGCAAGTGATCCGAGTCACATTCAGAGTCGAGGGGACTACTTCCTTCCACTAATTCTCTGTCTGACGTTTTTGATCGTAGCGGGTCAATGAGCGTTCAGCCATACAAGGTGCGGTTGAAGTTCCTCACCCGTATAACTGGCGCTGGGGAAAAACCAGCCCGCTCGGTCTAGACAAGCTGGGGGATATATCCCAGAAAGGTAAGTCGACATGTCTGCCACTTCGATCATCAACGCTTTTCTTGTAACAACGTTCTTCTGTGTTGCAGCTTTGTCTTTGTGTTCCGTTGACTGCGGAAAGAAAGCGCCGCCCGATACATCCCGGCGGGTACACCGGCCCAACCGTCAGCCCCTTCAGCCCAACCATCGTCCACCTCAGCTCAACCGGCCACACCTGCCGCACCGGCAGGACCTGTACCTTCCTTCTCAGCCGCAAGTGAAGTGGGTCTGTACGCTTATCCGGGAAAGGGCCAAAGTCATGATCAGCAGCTCATCGATGAGTCCGACAGCCATAACTCGGCTCAACAGCAGATAGGCGTCAATGCAGATACGCCGGCTCCCCTGCCGCCGTCTTCTGCTGCTGTCCAGGCAGCTCAGGTGCAGGCGGCCGCAACAAAAAGGTGCTTGGCTAGGTATGCTCCCGGCATGACACAATCAGGGGCAGCATCGCCAAGATCCCACAGGCCCAACGCCAGCACTGTCGACGAATTACTCATTCAAAATTAATATCTTAGCAATACTCTCGGTCTGCGGAAGGGAGTCAACTTCAAAATCAATGCATTCAGCGTTCCCTACGGCTAACTGTGTGTTGAGATCTTTTCCATGCCACGGGAAATCGGAACATAATTGTATCTAATATAGCTGTGGCCTTGCTACAGTTAGATATGGCAGCATCGGAAATGTTGCATTTGGCTTCGCTAAAAGGATTGATTAGCGTAGCGTTTGTTCTCCACAACTGTATTGGGCCCCTATTGGTAAGAAGCCCCTTGGAGGGCACCCGTGACAGTCCCTGTGGAACACCGGATCAGACCTGTGGTTTGGTGGCCTTCGCGGCTCGCGTTCAGGCAACTTGACGCAAGGAGAAACCAAGACAGGCGAAAATATGCGCTATTGCTGATTGCAGCGGCTTTGCTGCTGCCACAGTTGGCCGGCGCCGCTCCCCTGCAAGAGGTTCGGCGCGTACTTATTCTCAACGTTTACAGCCCGCTTTCTTCTCCTGGCATCGCTCTGATGGACCAGGCGATTGCTGCCGGTCTTAAGAAAGCTCCTTACCAGGTCGAACTCTATAGTGAGAATTTGGAATCGGCTTTGTTTACGGATGAAGCTTCCCAGCGGGACTTCCGAGACTGGTTTATCCGTAGGTATAGCGATCGCAAGCCCAATGTAATCGTCGCCGTCGGGCCGGAACCCCTAAAGTTCCTGGTGAGAGCACACGAAAAGGTCTTCCCGAACATCCCAATCATCTTCTGTGGAAGCACCGAAGAGATGTTGGATGAATTGAAGCTGGATGCTGACTTTGCCGGAGTGTGGGGGAAGGCTACACCTGACAAAACTCTGGAAGCGGCGCTCCGACTGCAACCGTCTATCAGGCACGTAGTTGTGGTCGGTGGTGTTGCGGCCTATGACCGAAAGCTCGAGTCGATCACCAGAACAAGTTTGGAAAAGTACGAATCAAAGCTTGATTTTACCTATCTTACCGACCTGGATATGCCCACGCTGCTCGACCGACTGCGGCACCTTCCGAGCAACACCATCGTCTATCACACGTCAATCATGCAGGATGCGGCCGGTGCGCGCTTCATAGATGCGAGCCAGTCGGTTCCGCTGATCGTTAGTGCGGCGAACGCGCCTGTTTTTGTCGTGGAAGATGTCGATATCGGCAGCGGCACCCTGGGCGGCAATGTATTGAGCTTTGCCGCCCAGGGTGAGGTTGCCGCATCGATGGCAGTGAAGGCTCTCGCAGGGGAGAAGCCCCGGGACATCCCTATTGTGAAGGGCGCGAACGTTTACATGTTCGATTGGCGCGCCTTGCGACGCTGGGGACTCAAAGAAAGCAGTCTACCGCCCGGCAGTGTCATCCTTTACCGGCGGCCAATGATCTGGGAATCATACAGGAGGTACGTTGCCGGCGGCATTTCACTCGTCGTAGTGCAGACTCTGCTGATTTTAAGTCTGCTATGGCAGCGTGCGCGGCGAAGAAGGGTAGAGGACGAGTTATCTATCAGCTCCGACCGCCTTCGCTTAGCTATTGAAGTCGGAGGGTCCGTAGCGTGGGATTGGGATCTTAAGATCGGACGAGGCTGGCGATACGGCGACCTGAAAAACATATTCGGAATACCAGCCGACGCCTATGCCGGAGAGATTGAAGACTTCAGACGCAATATACACCCGGAAGATCGAGCGATGGTATCGAGCGTGGTCGCGGATGCCAGACAGAATCAAAAACCATACGCAGCAGAATTTCGGGTCGTGCGACCAAACGGAAGCGTGCGTTGGATAACAGCCAAAGGAAAATTTTTTTATGAGGACCACAACGACGCCGTGCGGATGCTTGGCATGGCGGTGGATATTACTGAGCGCAAACAGATGGAAGAGGCCTTGAGGAAGTCCGAGGAGAAATTCTCCAGCGCCTTTCAAGAAAGCCCTATGGGTCTTACCCTGACCAGCGCGATAGACGATCGTTACCTTGATGTGAACGAGACGTTCGAACACCTGACGGGCTGGCGCCGGGATGAAGTGATCGGAAAGACTCCATTTGACATCGGCGTCTGGGAAAATTCCCCAGAAAGAGTGGAACTTGTGAAGCGTCTGCTTGCCGAAGGCTCCGTTCGAAATTATGAGATCCAAGTTCTATGCAAGGATGGTACGAAGAGAACGGGCCTGGGCTCAGCAGAACTCATCGAAATCGACAACGAACCGTGCGTACTCTCAGTGGTTGCGGATATTACTGAGCGCAAGCAGATCGAAGAAAAACTTCATGCAAGCGAGGGAAAACTTGCAGGCATTGTCGCTTCGGCAATGGATGCCATCATCGCGGTCGATGAGGAACAAGGGATCGTGCTGTTCAATGCGGCGGCAGAGAAAATGTTCGGCCGTGCCGTAGACGAAGTCACCGGAAGCTCAATAAAACGCTTCATTCCCCAAAGATTTCATTCTGAATACGAGAAACACATAGGCCACTTTGGCATTTCTGGCGCTACGAACGGGTCGAGGCATGCAATAGGTTCGCAGGGCACATTATGGGCAGTTCGCGCAAATGGCCGGGAGTTTCCGATCGAGGCGTCGATTTCCCAGGTAGAAGCCTACGGGAAAAAGCTATTTACTGTCATTATTCGAGATATTACTGAACGGAAAATGGCTGAGGAAGCACTTATTCATCTGGGTGGACGATTGATTGAAGCGCAGGAGGAAGAACGCCGGCGGGTCGCTCGCGAGATCCATGATGACTACAATCAACGACTGGCTGTGCTCGCCATCGATCTGGAAGAACTCGCCGAGAATATTGAGAATTCCGATATGGGACGACGTTTGCATGACCTGTGGAGTCAAGTCTGTGAACTCGGCGCCGACCTGCATGTTTTGTCCCATCGTTTGCATTCTTCCACGCTCGAAAATCTGGGACTCGTTGCCGGGGCGAGATCCTTCTGTGAGGAATTTGCAGATCAACAAGAAATAGATACTGACTTTACATACGACAATGTTCCCAAAGACATTTCAGGAAATGTGGCGCTCTGTCTCTTTCGCATTCTTCAGGAAGGCTTGCGTAACGTTAAGAAACACAGCGGTGCCAACCGAGCTGAGGTTCGGCTGGAAGCGGCAGGCGGGCAACTCCATCTCTCAATTTCTGATCGTGGGAGAGGGTTTGACGCCACAGTGCATTCAAGCAAATGTGGCATAGGTCTTCGGAGCATGGAGGAACGCTTGAGGCTGTTGGGAGGGAACCTCCAGATTCACACACGGCCTATGGAAGGCACTCGAATTGACGCGTGGCTGCCATTCACTACCGTCAGTCCGTAACAAATTAGATCCAAAGCATGCAGGGCTTTTTATCAGGAGTTGCGATGCCGGATCCAGAACCTTTTATAATGCGCCCGCGTATTCTCATTGCTGATGATCACAGCATAGTGGCCGAGGGGCTTCGTTCGCTGCTTGAAAAAAGCTGCGAAGTTGTTGGACTTGTTCAGAACGGCCGGCAGTTGTTAGTTGAAGCACCCAAGCTGAAACCAGACGTAATTGTTCTGGATATCGCAATGCCCATGCTGAACGGTCTGGATGCAGCCGCTCGACTAAAAGAATTTGTTCCCGGCACAAAGTTTGTTTTCCTGACGATGCAGGATGACGCCAACATTGCTGCCGCGGCTCTTGACCTGGGGGTCGTCGGCTACGTACTCAAGCATGCCGCGACCTCGGAATTGCTAAAGGCTGTTTCCGAAGTACTTCAGGGCAGGTCCTATGTAACGCCGAAACTGCGTTCCGACGACTGGGCTACCCGAAAGGCGCGTGCCCGACAAAGCTCAAAGGAGTTGACTCCCCGCCAACAAGAAGTGCTTCAACTGCTTGCCGAAGGCCGTCCGATGAAGGAAATAGCCGACATTCTTCAAGTCAGCGAAAAGACCGTCATGTTTCACAAGTATCAGATCATGGGGTCGTTCAACTTGAAAAACAACTCGGAGCTGGTTCTATTTGCGCTCAAACGCCACCTTATTTCCTCTTGATCCTGTATCGAGAAGGTCTGTCAATTCTGCTAGGTGGCGGGAGCCAGCAATCTTGTTAGCATTGCACCTTCAAATCTGATTCGGAACTTCCACGAAACATCGGAATGGATTGTTCGGGCCTTGGAGTTCCGGAAGAAGAGAGGCCGAACTTGGCGCGGCCACGAATCCTTCTTGCTGACGACCATCATCCCGTGCTCGCACGTGTTCTTTCTTTGCTACAACCTCACTTTGAAGTGATCGGGATGGTCAATGATGGAAAGAGCCTGGTTAGCGAAGCACAACGGCTTCAACCGGATGTGATCGTATTAGACATCGCGATGCCGCGCCTTACCGGAATCGAAGCCGCACGTGAGCTTCACAAAGCTGGATCCCGGGCCAAGCTGGTTTTCCTGACTATTCATCAGGATCCCGCATTTGTGCGTGGATGCTTCGCCGAGGGAGGGCTCGGCTACGTCACGAAATCGCGGTTGGTAAGCGATCTTATCCCCGCGATACATGAAGCACTTTCCGACCATACTTTCGTCTCCCCATCTGTTCGCTAATTGAAGGCTAAAGGCCGAATGGCCCATCTACGAATCCGCCACCAAACCTTTGGTATCCGCAGAACCGTGACCTAGTAGTTTTCCTAGTTTCCACAGGAGCGCTGTTGCATAAGAATCAACGTGCAGGAGGATGACCGTGCTAAATAACCGTCCTCGCATTTTAGTTGCCGACGATCACACCCTAGTGGCGGAGTTGTGCAGAAGGCTGCTCGAAACGGAATTTGAAGTAGTGGGCGTTGTGAATGACGGGCGTGCCATGGTGCGATTGGCATGCGAGTTAAAGCCGGACGTTATTGTGGTCGATATTGGCATGCCGGTTCTCAACGGCCTGGATGCGGCCAAGCAAGTGAAAGCGGCAATGCCCGCCGTCAAGATCCTCTTTCTCACCATGAACAGCCACGTTGAAGTCGCAGCAGAGGCATTTCGCTTGGGAGCTTCGGGCTACCTGCTGAAAACCTGTGCCGCGGCCGAGATGGTGACTGCTGTTCGCGAAGTCTTGCGCGGCAAATCCTATATGTCACAGACTCTCTGCAAAGATGAGATCAACTACCTTCGTCGAAAAGACATCAAGCTGGAAGAAGAGGATCAGCGCCTCACTGAGAGACAGCGAGAAGTATTGCAACTGCTGGCCGAAGGCAAAGTGATGAAGGAGATTGGCGGCATCCTGAACATGACGACCAGGACGGTGGCCTTTCATAAGTATCGGATCATGGAATCGTTGGGCGCCAGGAGTAACGCCGAACTTGTACGCTATGCAGTAAGGAATCACATGGTTTCTGCATAGACGGATCACTTGTTGCTTTGAAATTCGGAGCAATCTGCCGATCCAGGTTTTCCAGCGAAGCAGCTTTGATTTGGGTCTCGACAGTGCGCGGCGCTGAGCTTTGGCTACGACGGCCTTGAGCCGGCGATAATTCCCAAATTCACCCTCATCTTCTTCTTTCGACAGTGTATTGCGCATGATCAAGACATGGCCCAAATCACGAACGTGACGAGCCTAACGATTTGACTATTGCACTCTGTCAGTTTTGACAGAAGACAGTTGCGTTGTGTGGCCTTACGCTCTTCGTGTCGCCACCCCGACAATGGAAGGTGATGTATGTCAACCGCGGTACCTGTCAAGAAAGCAAGCGATGTTTTAACCGCATATGGCGCTGCCAGATCGACAATATCAGGTGCGCCTCTCGACACTGAAGAGTTGCGCAAGATCCACGCATACTGGCGCGCCTGCACATACCTGATGCTTGGCATGATTTACCTGCAAGACAATCCTTTACTGAAGGAGCCGCTCAAACCGGAGCACATCAAGAATCGGCTCTTAGGTCACTGGGGCTCGAGCCCAGGATTGGCTTTTACATACATTCACCTAAACAGACTCATCAAGAAATATGACCTGGACATGATTTTCCTTGCCGGTCCGGGCCATGGCGCGCCTGGCGTGCTCGCGCCAGTTTATTTGGAGGGGACTTACTCAGAAATTTATACCGATAAATGCGAAGACGAAGAGGGCATGCGCGAATTTTTCAAGCAGTTCTCTTTTCCGGGCGGCATCGGTAGCCACTGCACGCCGGAAACACCTGGATCAATTCATGAAGGGGGCGAGCTTGGCTACGTACTCTCACATGCGTGCGGAGCAGCGTTTGATAATCCCGACTTGATCGTTGCCGCTGTAGTGGGCGACGGCGAGTCGGAAACCGGACCTCTCGCAACCTCCTGGCACATCAACAAATTCATCAATCCGATTCGCGATGGCGCAGTGCTGCCGATTTTGCATTTGAATGGCTACAAGATTAACAACCCCACGCTACTCGCTCGTATCAGTCACGACGAATTGGAAGCCTTATTCTGCGGCTACGGCTGGACGCCTTACTTCGTTGAGGGTTCTGAACCCGAAAGCATGCACCAAGCGATGGCCGCCACAATCGAGTACTGCGTCTCCGAAATCAGAAAGCATCAGAATGCCGCTCGTGAGACAGGCGTGGCTGAGCGTGTCCGCTGGCCGATGATCGTATTGCGATCACCGAAGGGGTGGACTGCTCCAAAGGAAGTGGATGGTCACAGACTGGAGGGATTCTGGCGAGCGCACCAAGTGCCGATGGCTGATGTAAAAAAGAATCCGCAGCGGCTTCAGGAACTCGAGAAATGGATGCGTTCTTATAAACCGGAAGAGCTGTTCGATTCAAGGGGGACACTGCTTCCTGAACTAAAAGAACTTGCACCCACCGGTACGCGTCGCATGGGTGCAAACCCGCACGCCAACGGCGGGGGGCTGAAGCGGGCTCTGCGTCTGCCGGACTTCAGGGAATATGCATTCACCTTTAAAAAGCCAGGGACAGTTGAAGCAGAGAACGCGCGACCATTAGGAGCGCTGCTTCGCGATGTGATGAAGCTGAATATGAAGAATTTCCGCGTCTTTGGACCTGACGAAAATACGTCAAATAAGCTGAACGACATTTATGAAGTCAGTAAAAAATTCTGGATCGCTGAGTATTTTCCGGAAGATGCAGATGGCGGAGAACTGGCGCCTGACGGTCGCGTCATTGAGATGCTCAGTGAGCATACGGTTGAGGGCATGCTTGAAGGGTACTTGCTCACGGGGCGCCACGGTTTTATCTCGTCCTATGAAGCTTTTATCCATGTCATCGACTCCATGTTTAACCAGCACGCCAAGTGGCTGTCCATCTGTAATCATCTTTCGTGGCGTAAGAGCATCGCCTCTCTAAACATCTTTGTTACGTCTACCGTATGGCGGCAGGATCACAATGGCTTTACGCACCAGGATCCTGGTTTCCTGGACGTGGTAGTCAACAAGAGTTCCGCTGTCACGCGCATTTACATGCCGCCGGACGTCAATTCGCTTTTGTCGGTTGCGAACCACTGCCTGCGGAGTGAGAACTATGTCAACGTCATAGTCTGCGATAAACAACTGCACATGCAATACATGGACATGGATGCAGCCATCACGCATTGCACCAAGGGTATCGGAATGTGGGACTGGGCATGCAACGATCAGGGGAGTGAACCGGATGTCGTAATGGCGTCGGCTGGTGACATACCAACCCAGGAAACATTGGCGGCAATTACGCTGTTGCGGCAGGAATTTCCTGATCTCAAGATTCGTTACATCAACGTAGTGGACCTATTTAAGTTGCAGCCGAGCAGGGATCATCCGCATGGTTTGACTGATGAGGATTTTGATTCGTTATTCACCGTCGACAAGCCAATCATATTTAACTTTCACGGATATCCATGGCTCATCCATCGTCTAGCATACAGCCGCACGAATCACCGCAACATGCACGTCCGTGGATATAAGGAGCAGGGCAACATCAATACACCGCTCGAGCTTGCGATCGAAAACGAGATCGATCGCTTCAGCCTGGCAATGGATGCCATCAAGCGGGTACCGAAGCTGCAGCAAATAGGCGCCCACGCCAAGGAAAAATTTCAGAACGAGCAGATTGCGTGCCGCAACTACGCGTTCAAGCACGGCACTGATAACCCAGAGGTTGCTGGCTGGAAGTGGCCTTACTAAACTGCCTCTCTTCTAGTTGAGGGATGCCGCAGAAACGGTCAGCAGCGATGACTTCATGTTGTACTCATTTGTCATTCCGACAGACGAAGCAACCCGAACAACTGCGCATATGAAGCAGAAAGGTTAAGGCGATGAGTGCAAAAGCTGCGATGGAACCGGGGGCAACGACGGCGCGTCCGGACGTGGCACAACTCCTGAGGCAATATGGATGCGGCCCGATTCAGTTCACTGGAAATGATGGGTTGTACGAGCGGCATCTCCTTTTTGACAACGTCCAGGACGAAGAGAGGATGGGTGCGAGAGAGCGTTTCGAGGCTGCAGCGCGGTCCATCCGCGATGTGCTTTCGCAGCGGTGGGTTCTTACTGAAAAAACCTACGAACGCGAGAATGCCAAACGCGTTTACTACTTATCGATGGAGTTTCTTCTGGGCCGCTCGCTGTCCAACAATATCGCTAATCTATTGCTCAGCCGGATTGCGGATCAGATAGAGAAAGAGAAGAAGATCGACTTCTCCCCCATACAAGAGGAGGAGCCCGATGCGGGTCTAGGAAATGGGGGGCTCGGACGGTTGGCGGCATGCTTCCTTGATTCCATGGCTACCCTCCAGTTGCCAGCAACTGGTTACGGTCTGCGTTATGAGTACGGCATCTTCAGACAAGTGATCCAGGACGGCTGGCAAAAGGAACAGCCGGACAACTGGCTGCGTGTACCGGATCCGTGGGAAGTGGTCCGTCCACATGAGAGGGTCGAAATCAAACTGAATTGCTCTTTTGAATTGCACGACGGAGTGTTGCGGGCTGTGACCGGTCGCCCGTCATCCTTGTACGGTATACCCTTCGATCGACCGGTCGTGGGTTATGGCGGAAAAACGATTAACACCCTCCGACTGTGGGCCGCGGCCACAGCAGATTACTTCGATTTTCAGAAGTTCAGCAGCGGCGATTTTGTCGGCGCGCTTACCGAGACGCTTGCTGCCGAATCTCTGACGCGAGTGCTGTATCCCGACGATAGCACCAGCATGGGCAAGGCTTTGCGTCTGGTGCAGGAGTATTTTCTTGTGGCCTGTTCACTTGCCGATCTTGTGAGGCGTTTCCGAAGGAACAACTCCGACTGGGATACCCTACCTGACAAGGCCGCCATCCAGCTGAATGATACGCATCCAACGCTTGCCGTACCGGAATTGATGCGCATCCTGTTGGATGACGAGCACCTCGGATGGGAGCATGCATGGGATATCACGCAGCGGACACTGGCTTACACGAATCATACGCTGCTGCCTGAAGCGCTAGAGAAGTGGCCTGTCGCCTGGTTTGAAGCAATCATGCCCCGTCAGCTGGAGATCATTTATGAAATCAACCGTCGTTTCCTCGGCTCGGTCAGGGAGCGTTTTCCCGGAGATGAAGGGCGTGTTGGCCGTGTGAGTTTGATCGAAGAGGGACTGAAGCGCAACATTCGCATGGCCAACCTGGCGATCGTTGGATCGCACAGTACGAATGGGGTCGCGGCGATCCACTCGGAATTGCTTCGTACCATGACGGTTAAGGATTTGGCTGAGATCTATCCTGATCGCTTCAATAACAAGACGAACGGCGTGACGCCACGGCGCTGGCTACTGCTTGCCAATCCCGCACTTTCCAGCGTTATCACTGAAGCCATCGGCGATGCCTGGATCACTGATTTAAGCCAATTGAAGAGGCTCTCATCGCTTGTGGACGACAAAGGTTTTCGTGAGGCCTTCCTTAAGGCCAAACGCGATGCAAAGGTTCAATTTGCCGCCTGGCTCAAAACAACGATGGGCCAAATTGTGGACTGTGACACGATCATCGATTGCCACGTCAAGCGGATCCACGAATACAAGCGGCAACTATTGAATGCGCTGCGAATCGTGATGCTATACAACCGGCTGCGGGAAAACCCGAGTCTAGAGATGGCACACCGTACGTTCATTTTTGCGGGTAAAGCTGCACCTGCCTATAAACTGGCGAAGCTCATCATCAAGTTCATTAACAACCTCGCAGGGACCATCGATGGCGATCCCACGGTTCGAGAACGAATCAAGGTATTATTCCTGCCCGAGTACTGCGTTTCAATGGCGGAGCACTTGATTCCTGCGGCCGATATATCAAACCAGATTTCGACGGCTGGATACGAGGCGAGTGGTACCAGCAATATGAAATTCATGATGAACGGAGCGCTCACAATTGGGACTAGAGATGGAGCTACGATTGAGATGGCGGAGGAGGCAGGGGAAGAGAACTTCTTTCTGTTTGGCCTGACAGCTGAGCAGGTGGCTGACAGCCGCAGCTGGTATAGCCCATGGTGGCACTATCAGAACGACCCAGAAACGCGCGCGGCCCTGAACATGATCTTCTCCGATTGCTTCAGTCGCAATGAACCCGGTGTCTTTGAACCATTACGCGAGACACTTCTGACTGGCGGAGATCACTACATGCATCTCGCGGATCTCAATTCTTATCTCGATGCCGATCAACAGTTGTGCACTCTGTACTCCAATCCGGATGCCTGGGCGAGGAAAGCAATCCTGAACGTTGCGAGTTCGGGAAAGTTTTCGAGCGATCGTACGATTGCTGACTACGCGACAGAAATCTGGAAGGTGGGACCATGTCCGATTCCAGAGTGTGGGGTGAAATGAAGCACGGACCTGGGGGAACAACGCAATTGATCGCTGCCCAACCAGTAATCGATAAGACTCAGAGCGTTCCCAGCAACGCGCTTCGTGGTCAAAGCTGTCCATTGGGCGCGACGCCGGGAGCAAATGGCGCGAACTTCAGCGTGTACTCACGCGACGCGTCAGGCGTGGACTTGTTGCTTTTCGACAGAGCTGATGCCCGACCGGCGCGAGTCATTCCTCTCGACCCATTCACCAACCACACTTACCATTACTGGCACCTCTTTGTGCCGGGAGTACAGGCGGGACAGATCTATGGATATCGAGTGCGGGGACCTTTCGATCCATCGACGGGAATGCGCTTTGATGACTCCAAAGTTCTACTCGATCCGTATGGTCGCGGGGTTGTTGTTCCGAAGAATTACTCGCGCGACGAAGCACAGAAACCGGGCGATAACGCCGCCACTGCGATGAAGAGCGTCGTAGTTGATTCAGGCGCGTATGACTGGGAGGGCGATAGACCGCTCGCTGGTCCGCCTTCACGCACGATCATCTACGAAATGCACGTTAAGGGCTTTACACAGCATCCGAGTTCGGGCATCAGTGAAGAGACGCGAGGAACCTATCGCGGACTCGTCGAGAAGATCCCGTATCTCCAGGACCTCGGTATTTCGGCTGTTGAACTGCTTCCGGTATTTCAGTTCGATGCACAGGATTGTCCTCCGGGACGTGTCAATTATTGGGGTTATGCTCCCGTCTCTTTCTTCGCGCCACACCAGGAGTACAGCTCGGGTCTCGACTCGCTGGCCCCTGTCACTGAGTTTCGCGACATGGTCAAGGCCCTGCACAGGGCGGGCATCGAGGTCATCCTTGACGTTGTCTTCAATCACACGGCGGAAGGCGATCACTCTGGACCAACGTTCTGTTTTCGCGGGTTTGACAACAACGCTTACTACGTCCTGGAGCAGGACCGTTCACGTTACGCAAACTTCAGTGGCACGGGAAATACGCTCAATGCCAATCATCCTATTGTTCGACGTATGATCGTCGACAGCATCCGCTACTGGGTGCAAGAGATGCATGTGGACGGGTTCCGCTTCGACCTTGCATCCATTCTTGCGCGCGATTCAAGCGGCCATGTCATGGCTAACCCTCCTGTTCTTTGGGATATTGAATCCGACCCGACACTCGCTGGGACAAAGATGATTGCCGAAGCCTGGGACGCGGCTGGACTCTATCAGGTTGGCAGTTTCGTTGGAGATAGCTGGCGGGAGTGGAATGGACGCTTTCGGGACGACGTGCGCAGTTTCTTCCGCGGCGATGAAGGCGCCGTGCGGCATTTCGCCGATCGCTTGCTCGGCAGCCACGAGATGTACTGGCACAAGGAGCGCGAAGCGGAACAAAGTGTGAACTTCGTAACTTGCCATGATGGATTCACACTCAATGACGTGGTCTCTTACAACCAGAAGCACAACGAGGCAAATGGCGAGAACAACAGAGACGGTGGTGACGATAATCGAAGCTGGAATTGCGGAGCCGAGGGGTCAACGAATGATCCTGCAATCGAGGAACTCCGAAATCGTCAGGTGAAAAATTTTATGACTGTGACGCTGCTTTCGCTCGGCATCCCAATGTTCGTCATGGGCGATGAAGTCCGGCGAACGCAGCTTGGTAACAACAATGCTTACTGCCAGGACGCAGATGTTAACTGGTTCGACTGGTCTCTGCTCAAACAGCACGCGGATGTACATCGCTTCGTGAAATTGCTCATCAACAGAAGGCTGTTGCGAGACGCTAGCGATCAGCGACAGCGAATAACCCTGACTGAACTGATCGCCAAAGGCTCCAAAGGCTGGCACGGAGTGAAGCTTGACCAACCCGACTGGAACACCTATTCGCACAGTATCGCGTTCAGCGCTGAGTTGGCGAAGGAAAATGTTCTTATCCATTTCATATTCAACGCATATTGGGAAGCTCTCGATTTCGAATTACCGCACATGGGGAGTGGGAGCTCATGGCAACGATGGATTGACACTTCTTTACCTGCACCACAGGACATCGTACCGTGGCAAGAATCGCCCTTCGTTGTTGAACAGACATATAAGGCAGGGCCTCGATCAGTGGTCATCCTTTGGGCACACGCCGGCGACGGCCTGCTTGCGTCTATGAGCAGTCGATGCGTATGATCCGCCGTATGTGAGCCAATAGCGAAGTATGAAAGAAGACTATTATTTATGCCGATTTTGCTATCAAGGTGCAGCGCATAGCTATAGCAGAATCCAGCAGTGGTTCGAAGGCTATGCAGTGAATGGGTCGATCTTGCTATTTTTGTGAGTGCCTTTTTCTGAGATAACTTGCAGCTCTCAGCATTCCAAGCGTTGGGTGAGATCGAAAAGTGTTGCCGCTAGAGTCGCGCGATGAAGAGACCGATTCTCCGTGTTTATCATGTGGCCATAATTTGCCTGCTTCAGGCGAACAATGTCTGGCCCGCAATAGCCCAACAGCAGGCGACTGCTCCGACGGACAACCAATTTGTCAATGAACAGGAAATTGCCGAGGAAGAAGCCACCCCGGCCGGCCAGGTACTGGTGGATGGCCGTCCGGTGTTGACGGTCTATGAGCAGGTTGCCAATCTTACTCCTGAAGCTCGTGCACAAGGAATTGAAAGGCGCATCGTCGCGCTCGCCAAAGAAACAAGCATCCCAGCAGAGTCTGTGCGGATTCAACCACGTGATGCCTGGACAGAAATTTTAACCGACAGCACCGTGATTATGGCCGTCACCGACGCCGATGCCAAGGCGACTGGCAAGAGTCGTCAACTACTTGCCTTGGAGGATGCGGAGAGTATCCGTCGGACCATCGAGACTTACCGACAGGAACATAGCTGGAGGATGATACTGCGTGCAATCTTCAAGACCGCTCTGGTCGTTCTTTTTTTGCTCGTAATCCTCTGGCTTGTCCGGCGGTGTCGGTTGTTCTTTCGGGTTCGAATTTTGGAACGGATTCAGAAAAGTACAATACTCAAAGAGGAGTCAGCTTGGCATCTCTCTATCGCCTACGTTGGCCCGATGATTCTGGCTATAGGAACTCTCCTGCGATGGTTACTTATCCTGGGCCTATTAGAAGCCACTCTGACAATTACCCTAAGCTTTTACTCCTCAACTCGTGAAATATCACTTACGGTAACCCGGTGGTTATTTACTCAGTTGGAAATGCTGGGCGCGTCTGCAGTGAACTACCTCCCGAACCTGTTAGTCGTCGCTGTGATTGCGATAATTACTAATCATGCGATTCGGCTGGTAAAGCTGATTTTTGGCCAGATTCGTAAAGGTGATGTGAAGATCCCCGGCTTCTATCCGGATTGGGCTGATCCGACGGCGAAGCTGATACGAATGCTACTTCTCGTTCTCGCGTTGATCGTGGCATTTCCGTATCTCCCAGGTGCCGCAAGTCCTGCATTTCGAGGCATCTCCATCTTCGTCGGCGTGTTGTTATCATTGGGTTCTTCTTCGGCTGTAGCCAGCGCCATCGCGGGCGTGATCCTCACCTATATGCGGTCGTTCCTGGTTGGGGATTGGGTTCAGATTGCCGACACCATGGGAGAAGTGGTCGAAAGGACCCTGCTAGTGACGCGTCTCCTCACGCCGAAGGCGGAGGTCATCACAATCCCCAACTCTACCGTTATGAGCGGACCAGTTAAGAACTATAGTACCGAGGCGAAGAAAGCGGGGGTTATCTTTTATACGGCGGTCACCATCGGCTTCGACGCGCCATGGCGGACCGTTCATCAATTACTTATAAGCGCAGCCCTGGCCACCGAGCATGTATTACGGCAACCAGCTCCGTTCGTTCTGCAAAAGTCGCTGGATGATTTCTACGTGACTTATGAACTAAATGCCTATACCGATACTCCCCGCGAAGTGCTGAATATATATTCGGATCTACACCGGAACATTCAGGACGAGTTTAATGGCGCCGGCGTTGAGATTTGTTCTCCGCACTTTTCTTCTTTGCGGGATGGAAACACGATTGCGATTCCCGACCAATACATCAAACCAGATTACAAAACGCCTGCTTTCAGGATGAATCTGGCTGACGCCGAGAACAACGGTGCTCGTCGAGCGACTTCGATTTCCGGCTTACCCCCGACTAACGAGTCACCAACCCGATGAGAATCGATCCTCACTGTAGTTTTTGACAGTATCCAGATTTCTATCCGCTCACTAGCCTTATGTTTTTGGTGGAAATCTGTCTCCGTCTATTTCGCGATTTGGCGAAAGGTCAAACGGCGCAGTTTTCCTAAAGAGGCGATCAACCTATGGCGGAAACAGTTAACGGCAAGAACGAGGACAAGCTTAATAATAAACAGTACATGAAAGAGCTTCGACGCCTCCAGGCAGAGCTGTGCAAGCTTCAGGACTGGGTCAAATACAAGGGAGTTCGCGCGATTGTCGTATTTGAGGGGCGGGATGCCGCAGGCAAAGGAGGAACGATCCGCGCGATGACCGAACGGGTGAGCCCCCGTGTGTTCCGGGTCGCAGCGTTGCCTGCTCCATCTGACCGCGAAAAGACTCAGATGTTCATGCAGCGTTATATCGATCGTTTCCCCGCTGGCGGCGAGATCGTGATTTTCGATCGCAGCTGGTACAACCGAGCCGGCGTGGAGCACGTAATGGGCTTCTGCACCAAGGATCAACATCGCACTTTCCTTGAGCAATGCCCCCAGGTAGAAAAATATATCGTGGATGCTGGAATCATTCTCATCAAGTACTGGCTGGAAGTGGGCCCCGATGAGCAGGAACGCCGATTCAAGGCACGAATCGCTGATCCGCTACGACAATGGAAGCTGAGCCCGATGGATGTCGAGTCTTTCCGTCGCTGGTATGACTATTCCAGGGCGCGGGACGCCATGCTCGAGAAAACTGACAGCAAGCATGCTCCATGGTTCGTCGTTCACTCCAATGACAAAAAGAAAGCGCGGCTCAACTGCATCACGCATTTCCTGAGCCTGATTCCCTACAAAAAAGTTCCGCGAGAAAAGGTAATTCTGCCCCCTCGCGATAATCGCAAACGATATGACGATCGAGCTTCGCTGAAGAAGGCGCATTTCATTCCTGAAATTTATTGACGCTGCTTGTACAGAACTTTGCTATCTCATCGGTGAATGCGCTGATCAATGCGATTCGGAATGTCGCCTCTGAGGAGAAATGAATGTCTCGGCGCGCCATATCCCGGTTTCTTCCTGTCGCTCACTGGCTACCCGCCGGCACACCAAAAACCATACGTGCGGACGTGATTGCAGGCATTGCGCTTGCAGGCTTGCTCGTGCCGGAAGGGATGGCTTATGCGGGCATTGCCGGAGTCCCGCCGCAGATGGGTCTGTATGCCTCGATGGCGGAAATGTTTGTCTATGCGCTCTTTGGGACGTCGCGTCAACTCGCGGTTACACCTACCTCTTCATCGGCAGCCATGCTGGCCGCTCTCGTGGCTCCCATTGCCGAGGGCGACTCCGCGCGATATATGGTTCTCGCTTCAGCCGCTGCAATTGCGACGGGCATCATCTTCCTGGCCGGAGGCCTACTCAAGCCAGGCGCCGTCTCAGAATTCATTTCCAAGCCAGTTCTCAAGGGCTTTGTCTTCGGACTCGCGCTCACCATCATGGTGAAGCAGACCCACAGGCTCACCGGCATTTCTTCGGGGCAGGGAAACTTTTTCCATCTACTATGACATGTAATCACCTCCCTGAAAACAGCCAATCCGTGGGCTTGTGCAGTCGGAGCAATTGCGATTGCCGTAATGTTCCTTCTGAGTGCATTTGCTCCCCGAGTGCCATCGGCCTTAGTAGTGCTGGCCCTCGGCGTTCTATCTGTCTCCTGGTTTGACATGAAACAGCATGATGTGGGGGTCGTCGGTATGATTCAAGCAGGAATGCCTTCACTGAGCCTCCCCAGGATTGGCGACGACGATCAGGCAGATTTATTTGTGGGCGCCATCGGAATTGTGCTGGTGCTCACCGCTGAATCTCTCGCCGCGGGCCGAACGTTTGCTGCAAAGAACAAGTATGAGATCAATCCCAATCAGGAACTCTGTGCCATGGGAGTGGCAAACCTAGCATCAGGTTTGCTCGGCGGAATCATCGTAGGTGGTGGCATGTCCGGTACTGCTGCCAACTATAGCGGCGGGGCGCGCACTCAGCTCTCTACCATCACGTCTTCAATTTTCGTTGGTCTCACGCTGGCTTCCCTGCTGCCCCTTATCCGCAATCTTCCGGAAGCTGTTCTGGGGGCGATTGTGGTCCACGCCGTCGCACAACTGTCAGATGTTGGCACGCTAAAGCATTACGCGAAGCTGCGCAGCGTCAGTCTCTGGGGAGCACTGATCGCCTTATTCGGTGTTCTGCAGATGGGAATTCTTAAGGGGTTGATTTTCGCAGTCGCTTTAACCTTGGTGGATGTGATGCGAAAACTCAGCGCTCCACAGGACTCTGTACTTGGCAGGCTGGCGGGTTCCGCTAATTTTGTCGATGTCGAACGTCATCCGGAGGCTGAGCAGATTCCTCGCCTCCTGATCTTTCGACCTAATGGCATGCTGTTTTTCGTAAATGCGAATCGCGTTCGGAGCCATCTGCGCGAATTGACCAGTTCCGCTGACGTTCCTCTCCGTGCCGTTGTATTAAATCTCGAGGCCTCTCCGGAAATCGATGTTACCAGTCTTGAAATGCTGGAACAGCTGCGGAATGAACTGGAGGGGGCGGGTATTGCGCTCTACTTTGCGCGGGTAGCAGATCGGGTTCACGATCTCTTCGACCGCAGCGATTTTATAGAACGCGTTGGGTCAAATCGTATCTTTCCCGGGGTCGATTCAGCCGTCAACGCATTTCTCAAAAACGGTGCAATTTCTGATGGAGCGAAGCCTGACCCGAGCCGTATCTGAAATCAGGAAAGCGTCTGCTCAAGCCAGAGGGAAATCTCCGAAGGTGGATTGAAGAGACCTGTTTATAGACTTACGAGTTCTGATCCGCCAGCCTTTGCACATCTGTCAAGACTGACAGTTCACATCACCGTTTCAGGCTCTTAGCATTAGCATGAATTCGCGAAGACGGACAAGCTCAGAGGGTGGAACGTCGACGTGGCGCAACAAACTCGATAGATCGGAGATTAGATATGAAGAGGATTTCGTTTGTTTGGATGGCGCTGTTGCTCACCATTGCGAGCAGTGCCCTCGGCCAGGATGTTCGCTACAACTTCGACAAGAACGCCGATTTTTCGACATTCAAAACATACAAATGGGTAGCCCTGAAGGGCGCGACGCCGGTCGACGATCTCGTGGACAAACAGATCAAGGACGGTATTGACGCGCAGTTGGCAACGAAAGGTCTGACTAAGGTAGACGGGGATGACGCAAATCTGTTGATTGGCTATCAAACGGCGGTTGGCACTGAAAAACAATTCACATCCTACGATAGCGGTTGGGGATATGGGCCGGGATGGTACGGCCGCGGCTGGTACGGCGGCGGCGGTGGGATGACAACTGGCCAAACTTCGACCATTTATAACGGCCAGCTCGCCGTGGATATGTATAGCTCGGCGGGTCACGACCTTGTCTGGCGAGGAGTGGTGAGCAAGACCCTCGATCCGAAAGCGAAGCCGGACAAGCGCCAGAAGAACCTCACTAAAGCACTTACAAAGCTCTTTAAGAACTACCCGCCAAAGGCGCAATAGCTACCCTATATAAGCGAACAATGCTCAGCGAAGCCTGATACAGCCGGCTAAGAACTATAGGGCAGTCTCGGAACCGTGGACGTTTTATCTGAGCCGCTATTTGAACGTCGCCACCGATTACTCGATCCGGTCGATCGCGGACCAGATCATGGTTGCATCGCGTTTAGCCGCAAAGAAGTCGTCAAAAACGTCGCTGGATTTTGGTGAGCAATCTGTAGCGGGAGACTCGTGCAGAGTTTACTGGGTCAGGGAACCTCAAGTGCCGTAAGGAACTTCAGGATCGTGTTCAATGCGTTCTCCGCTTCGTGGCTGGATACTACCAATAGTCGTTCTTGCAATCCTCCTTGCAACACTGCCTGGCGCGATCCACCGGCTAATTCAAACTGGAAATCCCTACTTGTTTTCGCAAGAGTTCTTCGAAGATATGGTGGCGCGCCTCTCAGGACCGGGCCGGTTCCGCTTTATCCTGCAGCCAGTCGTGGCTATCTTTCTTGGATCGCGCGACGGCGTGAAAGATGCGCGTGCAGCAGCGCATCCATTCCTTTGGGGACTGATCTTCCATCGAGAGCATCGACCACAGCTGTTGCGGAGCGCCCTTGAATCTGTTCGCAATCTGGTTGCCATCGCGATCCTGCTGGATATTATTTCTCAATATCTTATCTTTCGCCAGATTCATCCAGGCGCTGCTCTAATCCTCGGCCCTGTGCTAATTTCCGTGCCTTACGCGACGGCCCGCGCACTGGCAAATCGCATCGCGCGTCGTGGCGGACGGGGACCCGCGGCGGCGAGCCCTGCAAGCTGATTCGTCAAGGGACGGAAGCGGCATCATATATTTTCGGCCTCACAGATGTCGGTCGCGCATTTGTGCTTTGAGCCATTCATAGATACGCAAGGTTACGACCGATGAAACCCGTCGCCCGTACGGAGCACACTGAGGTTTACAAGACTATATTTCGCATCATTTATTCCTGGGCGGGCTCCTTGTATGCACTCACCAACAAAGCGACCGTGATTGCAGCGTAGAGAACTCCGGTGACCCCTTCCAACGCCGCGAGCATGCGGACCTCACCGTCAAGCGGGACAATATCTCCGTAACCAATCGTAGAGAGAGTTACCAGGCTGAAGTACAGCAGTTCGCTTTGACGATCGGCGATCGTGGCATTGTTGAAGAGAAACGATCCCGGACTGAAGACGTCGATCGCGCTGTAAACGGCAAACCATTGCATCCCGAGCAACAAGTAAATACTGATCGCGGTATAGAGGTGCGCAGTCAGGATAGTACGTGAATTTCTTAGATACGAGAAGAGGCCGACAACCGCGAGCGTAAAGAATGCGGCCAGTACGACCCATTTCATTCCGATCAATATTCGATTGGGAAAGAAGGTGCTCGCAAGGCTCAAGAGCGATGCGCCCGACATTAGCAGTATCGAGGGCAATACCCAGCCCTTTGTCTGTGACAACCTGAATGTCGCCAGGATGACCGGCACAAACATCAACCATCCTAGAATTAGTCTTCGCAAACCATCGTGATCCAGCACCGGATAGATCAAAATGACCGACAACAGTGATAGCGGGAGAAATAAATCTGGCCGTGATTGAAGTTTTATCTGCATCCGAAATCAATATTCCGGCTCTTTTGTCTTACGCCAAAAGCCCACGTTCGCGACTGCTCGTTTGGATGGTTAGTGACATCCACTGATAGTTCGAATTCTGATTACGTGCAGGAAGAAAATGAATTGGCGATTTGAGGATCGCATGGGAAAACGCTCTCCCTTCGTCGCTTTTCCGGATAAGTAACCTTCTCGTTCAACTGTTGAGTACAGGCATGGGTGTTGATAAACTCAGTACAAATCAGTCCAAGAGTATGCCCGATAGTCGTACATCCCGAATCTTGTCGTGTCCTTCGCAGGTGTCAGCTGAATTCGATCGATTGGCAAGTCATCGGTCAAACCCCTTGCTTCGCCTGTACTGGTCCTTCCAGCCATGCAAGGAAGAGTTTGTAGCCCACCGACAGAACGATGGCACCCAAGAAGAGGCCGATGATGCCCACCGCGATGAATCCCCCAATCGCACCCAGGAAAACCACTGCGATGGGAACTGCTACTCCGCGGCCTAGCAGGATGGGCTTCAGCACGTTGTCCATGAGAGCGACAAACAAACACCAGATCATGAATACGATGGCCTTTGTCGTACTGGCTATCGCAAACATATAAATGACAGGGAGAATGAGCACCGGTCCTCCAAGTTGAAGCACGGCAGCGAAGAGGAATACCAACGTCCACAATCCAGCGCCGGGCAGTCCGGCCACCAGAAACCCAAGGCCGGCACATATTGTTTGGATGACGGCAACACCGAGGATTCCGTTCGTAACGCTTCGAATAGTGGAGCCCGCAAGTTCCTCAAACTCAGGACCCTGGTCGCCAAAGAGGCGGCTGGCTAAGGAACGGCTTACTGTCGCACAACCCGAAGCATTCGCAAGCAGAACTGCCGCTACCAGAATGGATAGGACGAATTGCAGTACAGTGAGGCCGATTCCCGCCGAAGCAGCGAGGAGCCCAGGGACCAGCGCTCGAACCTGAGGGGACAAACTTTTCAGCAAGCCGGTCAGGTTCGTAGAAGCCATATTCCATGACTTTGCCACAGACGGCCCGATAAGAGGCCAGCTTTCGACGTTGGCAGGAGGGGGCGGAATACTAAGGCTTCCATCCTTAATGTGAGCACTGAGCGTTCCGATACCCTCGATCATTGTTTCCGTCAGCAACACGACGGGAACGATCAATACCGCCAGAAAAATCAAGGCAAATAGAACTGCAGCCAGCGTCCCGCGCCCGCCAAGAAGACTCAGCAACTTTCGGTATGCTGGATATAGGGCGATTGCTATGACAATGCCCCAGGCTACCAGAGGTAGAAATGGACGCAGGATCAGCAGGCAAGCTGCCGCTAGGAGAAGCGCCAAGCCGACGTGGATTGTAACTTCGAGGGCGCGACGTACCCGAATCCTGCTGTCGTTAAGAGACTCCTCGATGGCCATGGTTAACTCCTCCGGATACGGATGAGGCTACGGTCCTGATGCTGCTTCGCCGTCACACGGTATTCGTTAGGGGCTATGAGATCATGTGAACGCCTCCGATCATAGCTCCTTCGATCTCAAACCGCCGTAGGAGCCCCACCCCTTCTCCAACCTGCCATTACCGTAAGAGCGGAATCTCGGACGACAGCTCCAAGTTGATAATCAGGCTGAGCCTGGCGTCTACCTGATAGAATTTCGCTGCTCGCTTTCCGCCCAGGGCCTTTTGGAATTTCGGCCAATAGTCTTCCCGCAGCTTAGTGGTTTTGGCATCGATGCTGAACATTTGCTTGGCCAGATCATCTGCTTTGGCATCGTCTAGAGTGTCGTAATTGGCCGCGTAATCTTTGATCAGCTTCCAGCGATCATCGCCAATGACCTGCTGATCGCGAGCATAGTCTCGATAGACAGGCCAGAACGCCGCCGACTCCTGATCGTTGAACGCCATAGTATGTGTAATAATGTCGTTTTTCCCCGCCTGCACATCAGAGCGAAGCAGTTGGATGTCAGAATCGCTGAGTGGCTTGGCAGTAACATCAGCGGTTTGTGCCAGTGCCGCTGGCATGAACAAAACACACATGGCACAAATGACAATTACTGTTTTCATACGCTTTCTCCTCGTTGAATCTGCACTTAAGGGGTCAGCCCGTGGCCCGTTGTGTCTCAGCTACTAGCCTAGCGGCGGTAATCGGATCGCTGCGTGACTTCTATCCCCTGGGAAGCTTTATTGTTCGCTCGCTAAGAGAAATAGGATACTGGCAAATCTGCCAGTCAGGCGACGTATCGCTCTCAAGCGCCGAGGTCTACTCCAGTCACAATGCGCGGGGCCAAGAATGGACGACTCAAAGGCGAAATTTATCGCAGTGAATAAATAAGGTAAGGCAAACTGCCTGCGTGGCGTTCTAATGATGGTGTCGGGCCCAGGATTGTGCACGTCTAGAGTTTCCGGGTCTGTTCATGATCGACGACGGGTGCTGGCCGTCGCGGCGCTACTCGTTATTTGCAGCATATGCAGGTCTTGCGCGCCCATGGCACAGGAATAATCCGCACATGGATGGGGTTAACGGTGTAAGTGAAATCCCCTGCTCACTCGGGCGAACTAAAGTCCGAATTCGCCGCATGCAAAAGACTGCGCTGACTAAACTGCGCGCATTCAACAAAGTTGACTGGCTGTCTTCTTGACGATTTTAGGGTGAAGGAAAACTGTCACTATTGACAGTTTAGGCGCCAAACGCAAACAGCTATCCTCCCTTTTGCAAAGCTCATGACTTCATATCCCGAGATTACCCGCGCGAATTTTGACGCGGTCCTGTTCGACTTGGACGGCGTGTTGACGTCGACCGCCAAACTTCATGCTGCCGCGTGGAAGCAAACGTTCGACAGTTTTCTAAAGGTTTATGCTGAGGCCAGGAAAGAGACTTTCGTCTCGTTCGACATCGGCAAGGATTACCGCTTATACGTCGATGGTAAGCCCCGGTTTGACGGAGTCCAGAGCTTTCTCACATCCCGCGGAATTGATTTGCACTATGGATCGCCTACCGATCACGCTAATGCTGAAACTGTTTACGGCGTCGGCAACAAGAAGAATGAATTGGTGAACCAGATCATCGCACGTGAGGGAGTTGAGGCATATCCCGGATCGGTCAAGGCAGTGAACTTACTGAAAGAGAGAGGAATCAAGACAGGAGTAGTTTCTTCGAGCAACAATTGTGCGGCAGTTCTCATGGCGGCGAATATCGAATCGCTTTTCGATATTCGTGTCGACGGGGAGACCGCCTCATACCTTAGTCTGGCGGGAAAGCCTGAACCCGATATGTTCCTGGAAGCCGCTCGACAACTCGGGGTCGAGCCGCGGCGGTCCATCGTGGTCGAGGATGCGATTGCCGGCGTGCAGGCGGGGAAGAAAGGCGGCTTCGGTCTGGTGATTGGGATCGCGCGAGCTGGAAACTTCGATGAACTAAGGAAACAAGGGGCGGACCTCGTGGTCGAAGACCTTGAGCAATTGCTTCCGCAAACGTCTTGACAGAGCAACATCATGCTACAGCGAGAAATTCAAACATTCCGACGTTTATCTATCCGCACGACCCGTTTCGCCTAGTAGAGAAAAAATTTAACCCCATTCGAATCTCGCAGATGGAAACATTATTTGCGCTTTCCAATGGCTACTTAGGGATCCGGGGCACTTTCGAAGAAGGCAAGCCCGTCTTCCAGAAGGGTACTTTAATCAATGGGTTCCATGAAACGTGGCCGATTGCCTATGCGGAGTCGGCATATGGTTATGCCAAAACCGGGCAGACCATCGTCAACGCACCGGACGGCACGTTGATTCGGCTCTACGTCGACGATAAACCGTTCGACCTCGCCCAAGCTACCCTGGTGAATTACGACCGGACTCTCGATGTACGTACGGGATCCTCGCACGTGATGTGATCTGGAAACAAGGTTCAGGCAAACGGATTCGAATTCGTTCACAACGGCTGGTATCGTTTGAGCACAGACACGTGGCCGCTATTTCCTACGAGGTCACCCTGCTCAACGCTGATGCGCCTATCGTAATCTCGTCCGAGTTGGTTTATCCGGAAGAGACCCGGCCGGTCGAGGGTGATCCACTAGCAAGCCGCGCCTTCGCGGAGCGAGTCCTGCTGCCACAATCTTTACAGTCCTCCGAAGCCAAGGCGCGATCCTTACAGCGATGACGAGAAGCAGCGGAATGACGCTGGCCTGTGGTATGGGTCATCAGGTCGAGATGGATGGCTGTTACGATATCAAGAACTGCTCGCAGAGCGAACGGGGCCGGGTGGTCGTCTCCGCCCGCGGCATCGCCGGACAGACGTTACGACTCACGAAACTGCTGACCTACCATACTTCAGCGCACGAGCCCGTCCATGAGTTGGCGGAGCGGGCTGAAGAAGCTTTGGAACGCGCACAAGTCCTTGGGTTCGAAGAGCTGGCAGCCGGTCAGCATATTCACCTTAGCAAGTTCTGGGCTCGAGCAGACGTTGAAATCCGAGGTGATGACGAACTGCAGCAGGTTACGCGCTTCAACCTCTTTCATATATACCAAGCCAGCGCACGTGCGGATGGGATGGGTCTGCCGGCCAAGGGCCTGACGGGCCATGGATACGAAGGCCAATATTTCTGGGACACCGAAATCTATGTTCTGTCCTTTCTTGTCTACACGAGCCCGCATCTGGCCCGGAATCTCCTGCTATTCCGGTATCGAATGCTGGATGCCGCTCGAAGGCGTGCGCGCGAGGTCAATCAAAATGGAGCTCTCTTCCCCTGGCGCACTATCAACGGAGAAGAAGCCTCAGCATATTATGCTGCGGGTACAGCGCAGTATCACATCGACGCGGATATCGCGTTTGCCGTCATGAAATATGTGGAGACCACAGGAGATACAGAGTTTCTATTTCAGGAGGGCGCCGAGATATTAATTGAGACGGCGCGGATGTGGCGAAGCCTTGGTTTCTATTCAAGCCGCGTCAACGAGCAATTCTGCATCAACGGGGGCACCGGCCCGGACGAATACAACACCGTCGTAAACAACAACGCCTTCACCAACCTTATGGCAAGGGAAAATCTCTGGGCGGCTGCAAAGACGCTGAAGGAAATCAGCGAAAGCAGTCCCGGGCGATTCGTCGAGTTAACTCAGACAACTGCTCTAAGCGATACGGAGATCGCCGAATGGAAAGCCGCGGCCGACCGCATGTTTGTGCCTTACGACGAAAATATGGGAATTCATCTCCAGGATGATGAATTCCTCAACAAGAAGCCTTGGAACTTTCAGGACACACCGTCGGATAAATATCCGTTGCTGCTACATTTCCATCCACTGGTGATTTATCGGCACAACGTCATCAAACAAGCGGACGTCATCCTCGCGATGGTCTTATTGGGAAACCAGTTCTCCCTCCAACAGAAGCAGCGGAACTTTGATTACTATGACCCCCTGACTACCGGAGACTCTTCCCTGTCAGTTTCGATTCAGAGCATCCTGGCAATGGAACTTGGTTATCGAGACAAAGCGATCGAGTATTTGCGATATGCCTTATGGATGGACCTGGCGGATGTCCATGCCAATGTGGACCAAGGCTGCCATATCGCTTCGATGGGCGGGACCTGGATGGCGATTGTTTACGGCATCGCCGGCATGCGGGAACAGAATGGTCGCATCAGCTTTAAGCCACGTCTCGGGAAGCGAATTGAGGGCCTGCGCTTCCATCTTGTCATCCAACGGCAGCTTCTGACGGTCGATATAGAAGGGCGCAAAGGTCAGATTACCTACCTCCTCCTCGAGGGAACCGGGCTCACGATAGGTCACATGGAAGAGGAACTAAAACTTGATCCCGGCAAACCAGTGTCACGAGACTTCGAGTTTCAATCATTGACCGAGCCACGAGGCAGCCCCGCGTAGCGGCCTGTTTCGAGCCATTCAGGAGTCGTTGCGCAATATGCAACACATGGCCACGCACAACGTCACAGTATAACTGAGCTGAACCTCTGCCTTGTTGAGACTGCGTGTTTCCGATGGATCGACTCCGACAATGCAAACAAACGCTGGCCCCGGACTAGTGAGCATGCATGCACCCGTGAAGTCTTTAGGGGGCGCGACCAGATCTCTGCATACAGGTGGAAGTCGTTGTGCCGATAATCCGTAAGAACGTCCGAATGTGTAGCTAAACCCCGGACGGGTGGTCGAGTTCTGCCCCCGTCACTTTTGACAGTAGTCGTGTTGTCACCGGATCGGATAAGTTCTTTTCAAGCCTATGGCAACCACTTCGCTGAGAGCTCCGCGAGGTCGAAGGTGCTTAATTCCCGGTTCAGGGAAGGAACATGGGTGTCAAGAGTGTGCATTCTTGCTCGCTCATGGCAATCCAAGGCCCTGAACTAGGTGGCAAAGATACTCGAGAAGGACTACGATGTGACCGCTGCCGTGAAGGACGGGCACACAGTCCTCAGAAAGTGTCTCCGCCTGAAACCGCATATTGACTAACAGGTTCTTTGTTTCTGCCACTTTGTTTGACAAGAAGCCCTGGTGCGGTCTCTGTTTCTCTGGATGGTTGGGACATTAGCTGCAAGACATGGCGGCGGCGAGAGAACGTGGTCGACGAGATGAGCAGCCCGGGTTGCGAATTACCATTCCAGACTGTTAGTAGTGACAGTTACACGATTGCTTAGTTAACTGTACTGTCTTAACAGGAGGAGTGCCGTAGGCCCAAGTCCCACTCTCTTGGTTGGCGAGGGGTAAGCCACGATGCGATGGATGAGAAAGGTCGAGCGCCTGCTGCTGATTGTTGGTGTGTTCATGCTCTGCGTCTATTTGGGAGCTCGCATCCATGGTTTCATTCTGTCGCGCGCGGAAGTCAACAGATTCAAGAGCCAGCAGTTGCTGGCCCAGGAGCTTCACAACGGAACGGAAGCAGCTGGCAAGGCGCCTGATTTCAGCCTTTGGTCGCCGAAACGCATTCAGGGTTATCAAGAAAGTCTGGTTTCTCACTTCACTCCCGCGATGGCACTCCTCCGCATTCCGAAAATTCATCTGGAAGTTCCGGTTCTCGAGGGTACGGATGATGTCAGCTTGAATCGGGCGGTTGGACACATTGCAGGCACTGCCAGACCGGGAGAAACCGGCGACGGCAATATCGGAATTGCCGGGCATCGAGACGGGTTTTTTCGGGGACTGAAGGATATTGCCACAGGAGACACGATCGAGATCATGACGCAGAAGGAAACTACCACGTATGTAATTGACCAGATCACCATAGTCGATCCGAGTGATGTTTCGGTTCTTGCTCCACGGTCGCGTTCTTCCATAACGCTGGTGACTTGCTACCCATTCTACTTTGTAGGCAGCGCTCCTCAGCGATATATCGTTCAGGCTTCCTTGGCGAGTTCAGTCGCAACGAGTGTGAGCGCTGATAAGAATGCGAAATTGTGAAAACTTAACGAGTGTGGAGCGCAAATGTATGCAGTTGTTTTAGTAACCGGCACTACGGGCTCTGGCTCCTAGTTCCGAAAGCCAACAAGGAGAGGACACAATGAATCGAAGCAACAGATACATACGATCGTGGTTTGTGCTCGCGGTGGGGGCCGTCTGCCTGACCTTTGCCGTGAGCGGAAGCTCACAGGTACAAACACAGACCTCTACTACAAGCGGACAATCGAGCAAGGAGCTAAAGGTAGATCATGCACAAGTGGTAGATGTCATCGGAAACGATCTGATAGTCAAGATGGAAGACGGCACGATCCGACATATAGCAAACGTGCCGGAAAGCGCCCGCGTTACCGTGGACGGCAAGCAACTGGGGATCCATGACCTGAAAGCAGGGATGACTCTCCAGAGAACGATAGTAACGACCACAACACCTAAGGTGATTACCACTACACAGACAGTTACAGGTAAAGTGTGGCACGTGCAGCCACCGGGATCAGTTATTTTGACACTAGAGGACGGAACGAATCAACAATTCAAGATTCCCAAGGGCCAGAAGTTTAATGTCGACGGGCAAATGGTGGATGCATGGGGCTTGAAGAAGGGCATGAAGGTCTCCGCGACGAAGGTCGTCGAAGAACCGATCACGCATGTGGAGCATACAAGACACTTGACCGGCCAGATGCCGCCCGCACCTACGCCACCGGCAGCGGACTCTCCCATCCTGGTCGCGGTAGAAGCTTCACCAGCGGCCGCACCTATGGCTACTGAATCCGCTCCTGCAACCTTGCCAAAGACTGGAAGCGAATTGCCGCTATTTGGACTGCTGGGAGTTTTGATCCTGGCGTCGGCATTTGGTCTAAGACTGATTCGCAAAGTCGCATAGCTCTTGGCGCGATTTTCGGCAGCTGGGCCTGTTTCATGCTCTATGCAGTGAGCGGAAGCAGGCCCGGTCTTTTGGTGGGCTGATACCGTCAGATATCACATATTTGGATAACTTGATTCAGTAATACGAACGTGCTTACTTATGCGAGTTTGACCAAGATGATCGGCCAGTTACGAGGCCCGTCTTACGGGCCAGAGTTAATTCCATATACTCTCCCAATTACCGCATAGAAATGTATCCCACTGAGAAAGTGTGACACTGGCAGAACTAACAGTTTGCAGAATCTAGTAAGTCTGAGACATTTCTCCGTAGTCTCGGATGATCTCGTTATGGAGGCGGTATGAACTTAGCGTCAAGCGAAAGTCCCGGCAATGTTTGGCGCCCATGTGAATTCCCACTTTGCGAGTTTGCGCACTGATAATTGCCTTGAACCCGGATTGTCACGTTAAGAACGGAGAATGCCATGACCAAGTACAAAGTATCTTGCCTCGCGTATGCAGCTCTATCCATCATTGGCCTCACATTACTCAGTACGACGGTTAAGGCGCAATCCGTAAAGGTCGAGGGTCTGATCCAGGCAAGGAACGGCGACACAATGATCCTGAAGACCTCTGATTCCTCAAACCTTGTAGTCTTACTGACCGACAGCACGGACGTAGCCCAGGTCCAGGGAATGCTCAAGGCGCGCAAGAAGGAAATGTCAATGGCTGCTCTCATTCCCGGACTGCCCGTCAAGGTAGAAGGCACATACAACGATCAAAAACAACTGGTAGCCGACTCGGTGAGGTTCAAGGGCAACGACTTGGAGCAGGCCCAAGCCATTTCAGCCGGCATGCACGAAACCAAGGCACAAACTCAACAGAACAAAGAAGAGCTGGAGAGACAACAAGCGGCTTTGCAGCAACAACAAGCCCAGTTAACTGAGCAGCAGGCAAAGGTTGCTGCGAACAAGGCGGCCATCGACGCCGCCATCGCCCGCTTCGGTCAACTTGACGATTACTACATCAGGGACGAGGTAACAGTTTATTTCGGCAACGGCAAGGTCAGCGTCGATCCGAAATACAATTCGCAACTGCTTTCGCTGATTGAAAAAGCGAAGACGATCGAAGGCTACATGATCGAAGTGAAGGGCTATACCTCCGTGACTGGCAGCACTGCTTTGAACCAGAAACTTAGCGAAGATCGCGCCAACAATGTAACAACTATCCTGCTTCAGCAGGGGCGCGTCTCGCTCACCAGAATGCTGGCACCGGGTGCGATGGGAGAAAGTGAGCAAGTCGGCAACGCAAAGACGGTGGAAGGGCAGGCGGAAAATCGTCGCGTAGTAGTGCGTGTTCTGCAAAATAAAGCCATCGCCGGAAATGTAGAGGGTAACTAACTTCCTTCCCCTCATTCAAAGAGCTCTATTCAGAGAGAGGCTAAGTTGCTGCAACCTCTTAGGCGCGTTCGTCGGAGACTGCTAGTCTTGGCAGTGGGTTTACGGATATCTTAGATGCCAGGACTTTGCATTTCCAGAGTATTCCATGAACCCATTGGGACAAATCCGCTCCTACATCTCGAACATCGTTCCCAGTCACCCCGATTTCGTATACCAAGCTTGAGATTAATGTTGTTACTCTTATGCTTCGCGAGCGCGCTTTCTCTTGCTGCTCACGTCACGGCGGCAACAAACACTGGATCGCAGTCTACAGGAGAAGTTTCTTCCGAGGGGGTAGCCTCTGTTAACGCGTCGCTCGCCCTACCGCTGACACAACTGAAAGTCAAGAGATGCCGATAGGGCTAGTTGCGATCTGCTTACAATCTCTGTGCCTTGGGATATAAGGCTCTTACCTGGGTGTCTCTTCGTCATTCATATTAGAAAATGCAGTCGATCACGAATAGCGCATCGCATGGAATAGCGTCTTCGTCTGCGGGCTTCTTCTTCGAACTATCATTTCTGGCAGCATGAAGCTCAACCAGGAAGCTCTACTATCTTGTCGATTCAGGTGGGATGAGCCGTGCCGCCCGACGCCCCTCGTTACACACACCGCGACCTGACAAGTGCTCCCGCGGTAAGCGCCCGGCCGATCGCCTTTCACCCTATGCGCAAGTGATGTTCAGCGGCGAGAAAGTAACTCACGAAACCGGCGATCTTGCTCTACGAACTCAGTTGTTAGACGAATGGGACGACGGCAAAGGAACTTTGACGCATACCCAAAGCGCAGCGATTGGTCGGTCGAAGTCGCAAACAATGGCCGGCTCTCGGCTTCGGAGGTGGCTTCGACTTAGTGGTAGCGCAGCCCTTCCCTGAAGGCTCCTCAATTGAGTACACCCACTCATGGATAGGAGATGTAGGCACGATCCAACCACACAACACACTGCGATCACTACCGGCGCAGTATTACGCATCGGCAGGTGATAATGCGGTTCCCCATTTATGCGTGAGTACTTCGACGGCAGAGATATAGCCCGTATCGCTCCATAGAATCTTCGCATCACGACTTGATCGAGTGAATTGCATCACAGATTCAACTTCCGTATCGACGTGATGAGTGCCGCCGTTCCAGAACCAGATTACCGATCAGCTAAGGTCGTTTCCCTAGTCCAGCGCGCCACCCTGGCTCGCCGTGCTCAACATAAATATCTGCTGTTGGCAGTTGGTTCGAGCTGGCATACATGCTGCAAAGGGTGCTGAAGATTCCTTGCAAAGACGAGTCTCTTCAGAGGTTCGCGGAGTGTCGGGACGGTATGCTCACCGTGCTCCGTGAGCGCCAGTCATTGCGACGCCTCCTGATTCCATGGAATTGGCGCACCAGCCAACCGCGAACTACTACTACTGGTCTTCCCCGACCGGACTCCACGAGCTATCTGGGTTGAAGAATTCCATCTTCTTGAACTCGTCAAGAGTGGTGGGCCCAAAATTCTTCTCGTACACAACACCGTCATTGCTGACAATAAAGGTCTTCACGCCAGTCACCCGGTACTCGGCTGGTGCAGCCACCAAAGCAAAGCCCCCGATCATCACGCCTTTGACCACATAGTCCATCTGTCCCAGAGGCGCATCGGGTCCTTGCCCCTTCAAGACCTTGAAAAAGTACCCGTGGTACGGTTCCTCGCGGCTCGTGTAGCCTTGGGAAATCGCCTTGGCAATTTCTTCGCCGATCGGACCTTCCCAGGTGCCATCGGAGTTTTGCCATGCCAGACCGTCCTGTTTGCCAGGAGTGCTGATGATGCGTTGCGCGTACTGGTTCACGTCGTAGCCCTCGCGCGGTTGGAGAGCATATTCTTCCTGTGCTTCCACATAGCCGTGGCAGACTTGAATGGCGTCGAGTTCGTTAGCTCCGATGCGGCGGTACAACAGTTCCTGGCGGCCGGCTTTGCTGTCGAAATACCACTTGCCACTACTCTTTACGATCGGCACAGGAAAGGGCCATTCCTCATTGCCCACCAGGAGGAATGCGCGGTTTCCGGTCTTCGGATCTACAGAAACGGTTTCCTTTTCGTGTGCTCTGGCAGCGAAATCAGCGGCACGCTTTCGATCCTGTACGACTTCCCCGCTAAATATAATATCCACGCCGTCGGGTCCAAAAATATGCATCAGAGCTGTTTCATCGAACCGATCGGCAGCAACGAGCAACGCATCGACAGCTTGTTGCGGGGTGTCAAAGCCTTTGGGACTTCCAGCAGCATCTGCGGTCGCTGCCGAACTCTCTTTTGCCGTAGATTGCTGGGCAACGAGAAGAACCGGAGCAGACAGACATCCCACAGCCACTACCCACGCAACCCAGGCGAGTCCGGAGAGATTTTCTTTCCCAGTTGTTGATTTCATCTCAGTGCTCCTGTGATTTTCTTCCATGACTTACCTGCGCCGTGCACCACCGCCACGGCTCGCACCGCCGCCTCGAGATCCCATGCTGGAGGAGCCTCGGCTGCTGCTGGCGCGTGCGCTCGATCCGTTATATCCCTTCGATCCCCCGCCAAATGCATCCCGATTGCCGCCGCTGCTGCGCGAAAGATCCCGGCTGCCTATGCTGTTCGTTCCACCAGCGCCACCGCGATTACCAACTCCACCCGCACTTCCAACGCCACCACGGTTACTGACTCCTGCGCTTCCAGCACCGCCCCGGTTTCCGACTCCTCCAGCACCCCCAACGCCGCCGCGATTGCTGGCCAGATTGCCGCCCTGTCGTCCAACTTGTTGCCGCGCGCCAGCCTGACGGTTGGCTAATGAGTCTCCGCGAGCGGTGCCGCCAAACCGGTCTGCGGTAGTCCGGTCGCGATACGGAGCGCCTCCTCGATGTTGCGGATTATGCTGCCACCTGTTGCCACCGGCACCGCCAGCTCCCCCGACACCGCCGGCACCACCGACACCGCCGGCACCGCCAGGGCGACCAACGCCGCCAGCTCCTCCAACACCACCACGAGAGGGTAGTTGAGAGGGCCGGTTGCCTCCATTAACACGATTACCGCCGTTGATATTGGTGTTGCGGTTGAAATTGTTGTTGCGGTTAATGGTGATGTCATTGTTGCCGCCCCAGCCGCAGCCCCAGCCCCAGCCACCGCCGCCCCAGAATGCACCCATGGCAACGCCGATGCCGAAAGAGATCGCCATTCCCGCCGCGTAGTACCCCGGCGGCGGATAGTAGATAGGAGGATAAGGGTATACCGGGGGCCCATACACCACCGTGGGATTATAGGAAGGCACATACACGACCTGTGGATTCGCCTGTTCCACGACGATCACGCTCTTGCTTTCAATGACTTTGGTTTCTACCTTCTGTTGTTCAGTCGATTTCAGATTGCCGGTGTCCTGGGCCTTCTTTCGCATACGCTGCACGGCTTCCATCAGGTCATTTTGCTGTGCGAGAAACGCGTTGCCGAGATCGGTGGTCCACTGGATGTCGTCTGCCAGACGTTTGACCACGTCGGGCAGGCCGGCCAGAGCTTGAACGCTCGGATCCCAAGGCTGCTTCGCTACAGCATCGGCGAGCGCTTTGTCCTTCAGCCCCGAGTTCTTCGAAAACCATTGTTGGAGCTGAATGATCTCGAGAGGATAAGTCGATGCGGCAAGAACCTGGGCCAGCATTGGATCGGGATAGAGCGCAATTGGCGCCACTAGAGAGTCGAGTTGGTCGGGAGGAATCTTTGCAGGCTGTTGCTGTGCCGCTGGCGCCTGGGCCGTTGAAGCCTGGTTCGGCCGAGGCGACAGCATAATTGCCAGAGAGTCGCCTGGTACGAGAGTAATAGTGCATATCACAACGACCAGACGTCGAATTCCTACACTCAATGTTCTTAGTTCCGGGTTCATGGCCACCTTCCCTCCCCGTTCCGGATGAGGCACGCCTTCATATCGTGCCGGTAATTCACCGCCGATTCGACACAACTGTGAGGAGGGCGCACTGCAGTCTGCCCTAGGGGCGTCGCGTGACTCAGTGACAAATCAGAAAGGATGCGCCAGGAACCATATGAACACGGGGTTTCGTGAGATTCCGACAGGTCAATTCAAAGCACCCGCAAGCAGTCACCGTGTATCACCGGTCGATCTTCAACCCCCCTACCCGATCGTGCCTTGCTATTCTAGGTCGCGCCGTTTCGCAGCGCACCTGTTGAAAATGACAGACTTCAGGCTTGAACAGCAGCTTAACTACGGACCCGGCGAGGTACAGCTCATAAACAGGAGGGACCTGTTTCAACTGACAGTTGGCAACTGTACATGGCTGTTTACGATACGCGAGAGACCACGATCTTCCTGATGTTATTTGTTAACGCGCCCAACACAAACTTGCGTGCGGAGGCACAAATGTCCCGATTCAACTCAGTGACGCTCATTATTCCTTGTGTGTTTCTCTTCACGCTTTATGGCTGTCAGGGTCTGGTTCCGCACGACGTGCATAGCCTGTTCATTCCAAGATTTCTCCGGTCAGAACTCTTCGGTTTTCTGGCGGGAATGGGAACAACGTTCGCCGCTTTGCCCGACCTGATCGCAATGCTCAGGCGCCGCTCCAGTGCTGGGATGAATCCCAGGATGGCGGCAATCATAGGCACGTTTCAGATTCTTTGGGTTTACTACGGCTTATTGATCATCTCGCGACCTGTGGTCGTTTGGAACGTGATTGGCGTGTTAATTAATTTTCTCAGCGTCGGAGCTTACGTTTATTTCTCTCGCAAAGAAAAATTGCTCGCTGCGAGGCGTGTCGGGAATTGACGAGCACCCACGCACGCCTCACTTCAGGCCGTAGGTCCAGCTGAGCCCGGAGCTGGTTCCGTAGTCACTGCCAGAAAAACCTGGCGGCGGCTGGTTATCCCAGTTTCCATAAAAAGAGATATTCCATTTCAGGTTGCTGATGATCTTGATGTAATAGCTTGCATTCGTATCAATACGAATGCGACCCGGTTCGGAGAGTGCAGGTAAAAACGAAGCGGTTGCATCGAAGTTTGTTTTGCTGAACTTGAAGAAGCTGGCATTCAAATAAATCAAGGCTGCGGCAGTGTTCTGATGATGAATGGGCACGTTGGAGTTCTGATAGGTTGTCGCTTGCCAAGCTCCACCGCCAAGCAACTGGACACTCGCCCGGTTCGTATTCTTCAAATAGCGTCCCACGCCGCCGCCGAGCAAGGTCTGCAACGAAATGCCTTGTTCCGAACTTTGGAGCAGACCGCCAATGCCTTGGTAGAACCAATTTCTCTGGGACATCAAGTGGAGGGCAGAGAAGGTAAGCGAATTTCGTGTGGAAGCCGTGGTGCCGGTGCTCTTAGAAAGGGTAGAGTCATAGTTGGCAGCAGCACTCCATCGCTCCCGCACGTACACGGTGTCCGCGCCCAGGTTGTATTGCGTTGATTCGTTGCCCTTGGAATAGATCGTCCCAAAGGTTACCTCCCCGTTGAATCGCTCCCAGACCTTTTCAGACGTAGCGACTATACGAACAACCTGTGATCGCTCCATCGTGTGCACTTGCTCGGGAGGCTCCAGGACCTGGATCTGCTCCGGCCTTCCGCCTTCCGTCTCTGCCGTATGCAGGGCGCCAGTGTATACCGAGCCATCTTCTGTTTTCACAACAAACAATTGGGTACTTTCCAGCCGGGCTACTTTCGTCCAGTCAACAGATGCTGTCCCATCGATGTAATCAAAACTGACATACAGGACGCCGGAGTCGAGACCTTTGATCTCACATGTCATCGAGTCGCCATTCTTCATGACCAGGCGGTCGGTTTTGTCATGTGCGAACAGTGCGGCAGGAAGGATAAGAAAAAAGGCAAAACAAAGAATGAATCTTTGGCATTTCATGATGGACCTCTCGAGAATCGCCTGATGGGCGACGAGAAACGCTTGTCGGACTCCTGACGCCGCCTCCGTGCGATGAGACCACCCTCGCACAAGAATTGCTCGAATAATCGGCGACCTCGCCTTACCATGTCGCAGAAACAAACGAGTGTGACGATACGAAATTTCTGCTGGCATTCTCACAAGCAATGATGTAATCGCGAAAACGCCCGGCATTTCTAACGGAGGCGAAGCCGTATTTCAGGTGATCGGAGGGAAGAGGCAAGTCTTAAACTCCTAAACTCCGGCGATCGCCTTGTTCTGTAGAAGATGCACGATTACACGACGATTCCCAGCCTCTCCTTCCGGTGTATTGTCGTTGCCGACTTGTTCGCTTTCTCCCATTGCGCCCGGCGCAAGCATTCTGGTGAGTGAGGCCTTACCCTGCTGAAGCAGGATATTTGTCACATTACTAGCCCGGTCCTCGCTGAGTTTCTGGTTCAGCGCAGCATTACCGGAGGCGGAGGCGTAGCCCTTTACTTCAATCATGTAGCCTTCGACTGTCTTAGCTTTATCCACGAGCGCCATCAGTTGAGCAGTATATTTTGGATCGACGTTAACCTTGCCGTTGTCAAAGTACACTGTTACTTCATCCAAGATGTAGTAATCGTCCAGTTGGCCGAAGCGTGCGACGGCAGCATCGATAGCCGCCTTATTTTCTGCAACCTTTGCCTCCTGTTGCTGCAGGGCCCGTCTCTGCGCGTCCAAATCCGCCTTCTGTTTTTCCAACTCCGCTTGGTTCTGCTGAACTTGTAACTTGGTTTCGTGCATCCCGACTTCAATTGCTTCGGCCTGTTTAAGATCATTGCCCTTGAATCTTATCGTTCGCGCTATGAGTCGAGTGTCGTAGTAGTAGCCTTCCACTTTTATGGCCAGGCCCGGAATCAAAGCGGCCATCGACATTTTCTTATTGCGAGCCTTGAACATCCCCTGCACCTGGCCTACATCCGTGCCATCCGTCAACTCAAAAACGAGATCTGGATTATCCTGCGTCTTCAGGATCACAAGTTCCCCACTGCGACCTTTAATCAGCCCTTCAACTTTTACAGTCTTTTGAGCCGCAAGCGTCAAAGTCACTAATGTGCTGATCAAAGCCAGGGTTGCAATATATCTGGCGTTAAGTAATGTGAACCGGTTCATGGTGTTGTCCTTCCTAGTTCTGAATTCCGGGTGATCACGTGCGTGCTCCCACCCGCATATCCTTTCCCGCGCATCATCAAAGATACGCTCGTAGTTGCCTTGCAGACCTACTCGATTGCTTCCTGTCGAATGACTTCCACAGCGGATCGTACTGGTAGTAGGCCCTGAGATACTGCTGCCGGCTCGTCGGCGCAACTTCGTCTGTTCCGAATAGAAATCGATATGGGTAGCGGCTGATGAGGTCCGCAGCGATCTTGACCGACTCAGATGTAACCACCATGCGGACGACCTGTGATCGCTCCGTCGTGTGCACTTGCTCGGGAGGCTCCAGGCCTGGGTTCTGCGGAGGAGAATCCCCACTATTCCGTTGACTCTCCCTCCTGCCGGGTAGCGCCTCAAAGCCACAACAAGCTTGATCGCGGCCCAATGCTTAGTAGCTATAGAACAAATTCTGGATTTCTGCGGTCGAGCGAGGTTTCAGTAGGGCCAGCATGAGCAGGATTCTGGCCTTCTGGGGATTAAGTTCATCAGATGCCACGAAGTTCATCGCATCATCGTTCACTTCAACATTTCGTCCGACGCTTCCCGTGGCTACGCGGCTGCTTCGGACCACAACGACTCCTTCCTTAGCAACCCTCCCTGCAGCTTCTAACGCCGCTTTGTTCATATTTCCGTTTCCGACTCCGGCGATGACGATACCTTTCGCGCCGTTGGCCACAGAGGCCTTAAGCAGATCCGCAGACATATCCGCATAGGCGTAAAGAATATCGACGCGCGGTAACTTGGTGATGGTGGATATGTCAAACTCACTGTTAGCGGTATGCTTCCATTGCGGCGTGTTATAGAAGTCATTCTTGCCATAAGTGGAGACACCGATGAGTCCTCGCAGGGGAGACATGAAAGTCTGGACTGCGGTCGTGCTCGTCTTGGTAAGTGAGTGCGCGCCGTGGATCCAGTCATTCATCACGATGAGTACACCACGTCCTGCGGCGCTTGGGTCAGCCGCAACAGCGACCGCATCGAACAAGTTCAGAGGTCCATCTGCGCTGACTGCGGTTGAGGGCCGCATCGACCCCACCAGCACCACGGGTTTTTGACTCTTCACTACCAGATTCAGGAAGAAGGCAGTCTCTTCCATCGTGTCGGTACCATGTGTAACGACTACGCCATCGATATCGTTTTGTGCCAGCAGGACATTAATACGCTTTGCGAGGGTGAGCATGATGTCCAGCGTCATATCCTGTGATCCGACATTTGAGATCTGCTCGCCTTTGATGTTAGCTAGATCACGAATTCCAGAAACGGCCGAAAGCATCGCATCGATGGTCACCGCACCAGAAGTGTAGGCTGCCTGGGTCCCCGTGGCCGCAGCTCCGACAATGGTTCCGCCAGTGGCTAAGATGACGATATTAGGAAGCTTTTTCGCTTGACCTGCTTCGGCAGAGCGAAGGAGAGAGCTGTCTACGACGACGAGTAGAAGGAGTAAGAATTTAATTCTGCGGTTATAGACCATTCTATGCATCCTTTCAATCTGTCGATGAGGATTCTTCTATCTAGAGCAATTACTTCTTAACTCTCGGCCCTTATTGGCTATTGGTTTCTCGCCTTCGGATTTCGCAGGGTATTACTTCACATGCTCCTGCTCCCAGGCGCGCACTTGCTGTCTGGCGCGGTCGAACAGCCGTTCATAATTTCCTCTGCGTACCTTTTCGCTCGTGTCCACGATCAGCGACGTCCATAGCGGGTCATACCGTTAGTAGACCCTGATATATTGCTCCTGACTTTTGGCAGCGACTTCATCAGTGCCGAAGAGAAAATGCTCACGATAACAGTTGATGAGGTCAGCAGAGATCCTGACGGATTCAGGCGTAGCGACCAGGTATTCAGCAACTTCGTCCCACGTGATATCGAAATACACATGACTCATCTAAGAGTCCTTAAGAATCGTTTCGATTGGCGCCGTATGCTGCGTGATGGGGCGAACGACATGACCCATCCCCATATGAGCTCCAGGCACCCGGTCTCATCTCTCACTCCTGCACCGATCGCATCGTCGAACTTCTGATAGAAATTCAGGAATATCTACTTCAATCCAACCGAGCTCGGCGAGTAGAGATTGTAATTCAGCTTCTGGGCGACATAGTCGATCACTTCTTGCGCCTTTACGCTGTTTCCAGCCTCATCAAGGGGAGGAGCAAACACCGCGATGGCGCCTTTGCCCGGAGCGATGGCGACAATTCCACCCCCCACCCCGCTCTTTGCAGGCAGGCCCACATGCCATGCCCAACCTCCGGAGCCATCGTAGAGACCCGCCATCGTCATGGTGCTGAGAATATAAGGGACGTCTTCGCGTTTGATGACTTGTTCGCCAGTGGCCGGATTCATGCCGTTATTCGCCAGCGTTGCTCCCATACGTGCGAGTTGCGCCGCATTTACGCCGACGGAGCATTGCTTGGTATAGATATCGACGGACTCAAATGGATCGGCGTAAATGCGATCATACTTGGCTAGAAGCATCGCCAATGCTTTATTGCCAGTATTGGTGGCCGCTTCTGATTTATAAACTTCGCCGATAAGCGTCAAATGCTCCCCTGCCACCTTGCCATAAAAGGCAAGAATTTTGTTCCATTTTTCGTTGGCGTCTTTGCCAGATATCAGGCTGGTGGTTGCAATCGCGCCTGCGTTGACGAGTGGGTTCCCCGTATGCGTCGGCATGTCCACAACGGCTGGCACTGAATTGAACGCGCGTCCGGTCGGTTCGGACCCGATTTTTTGAAACACCTTATCCGAACCTAACTCCTCCATTGCCAGGGCGAGGGTAAAGACCTTCGAGATGGATTGGATGGAAAAGGAATAGTTCACGTCTCCCAGAGTCAGCACTTGGTTATCGGTTGTGACTACTGCAATGCCGAAGAGTTTTGAGTCCACCCGCGCCAGATAAGGAATGTAGTCGGCATTCTTTCCGTTTGTGTCGCTCCGGAACTTATCGTAGGCCTCCTGCACCACCGCTTCCACAACCTCTCGCCTGGGAGCGACCGGGCTCCGTGATCCCTGTGACCGCGCCGACATTGGGAGCAAAAATGGTGTAAAGATTGTCGCGACAAGAACCAGCCTTATAGCCCACTTTCGAACGAACATAGGTGTTTCCTTTCGGGCTTCACATGCGACCAGAATCAAAACGAGGGAGATTTGAAACTTTTCTCCCAGTCAAACTTGAATGAGAACTGGAGCCGATAATCGTTGGTATTGAAACCGTCGCTGAAGTTCACTCGCCTGCCGAACTGGAACTCGCTCCCCATGGTGACCCTCGGAATCGGATGATATAACAAGTTCGCGACGGCATAGTCGCCTTGGTGATAATCCGACGGTAACTGGGCGTCTGAGTTCTGGATGTTCAGCAGCGAATATCCGATCGAGCTGGTAAAGCGCTCGCTCCACGTGTGGTCGAGAAACGACACGACCCCCAACACCGGCAGAGCAACGCCTTTAATGGGCACGGCTGAGTTCGGCGGGTTGTGCTCGATACCAACATCCACGGGCGCATCGTTCATGTAATTCTCAATGCCATTCCCATACGCAAATGCCAGCTTGGCGACATTCTTCTTTGACAAGTTGAGATTGGAAGTCAGATTTATGCCCCAGCCCACGACACTGCCACCCAGGTTGGTCGTGTTAGCACTCGCGTCAACCCAGCCAATCTTCCGGACAATGGCCGCCATCTGCAGATAGCCCCAATCCCTGGTAATCCGCGCATTTCCCGAAAGATCTGGAAAATTGAATCGCGGCCGTATATCGCTTAGCTCGATGCGGCCAGCATAAATGCCCTGATCACCGCTGGCGCCGGGTCTCTCCAATGCAATTGTGACGCTGCCTTTCTCGCTTCGGATCGGCATCCAGCGCACCTGTACATTGCGGAAAAAGACCATCCCACTCGGTCCCCAGTACTCAATCGTATTCGGGAAGACGCCAACATCCATGAACGGGCTCCAGGTTTGCCCACCTCCAAACTGTCCCAGTTCGCCATAAGCATGCCTCAGGCGGAAAGTTGTCTGGCCGGCATCGACTCCTGTTCCAAATAGCTCAAATTCAAATATTGTGTTCGATTCGCCGAACGGTGTAGGTGTGGATGTTTTCATCCCGAAACGAGTTTGGCGAACGCTGGCATAGACGTTCCCACTCGGCGCAAACTCGTTGGGATAGGACGGCAACTGGGTGGGGCGGATGACGTCGTACCAGTTCGGATTCACCTGCCCGAAGTCATACCCGGAGTCGAGCATGGCGAATCCATAGAAATTCACACTGTCCTTCGACTCTGTTATTTCACCTTCCATCGGCACTGTTGAGGTCTGGGGAGCGGCAACGACTGCCTCCGACGGAACAGCAATCCTCGGTGCCGGCTGTGCTGAAGCTTCTTTTGATCCTGTCGACGCTTGTACCGCAGGCTGAAGGCCCGGTGGGCGTTGCTCCTCTCCTTCCAGGGCATTGAGCTCTGCCCTGACTTCCTTCATCATCTGGTCCAGATGCTCGAGCTTATCTTTCAGTTGCTGTATGTCTTGCTGCCTGCTGTCTTGGGATTGCGCATTCGCTGGCTGAATCCAGGTGACGGAAACGACGAACAGCGACAGCACGGCAGTGGGGATTCGTCTCAAGTTGATCCGAAGACTCGATCTCATAAAAGCTCCTGCCCCCGGAACTTCACTCCAGATCGCTAACGGAACTCGCGGCAGCTAGAGGCACTCTCGCGCAGATGAAACAGTGAGCACAGTTTAGGAAGTCCTGAGAGTGTGTAGCGACATCACGCACACAAGCATCCGCTGCGTGGCATATAGGATGTCGCCACGCCAAATACTTTGTTCTGTCTCAAGCGAATCCGCAAACCTCAATATAGCAGCGTGCCAGATTAGAAAAGCTCTAGTAAACTGTCAGTTCTGCCAGACATAAACTCACCGCAATTTGCTAGCTTCGAGGCAAGGACTGATATCTATCTATTGTCTATGTTATCGACTCGTAGTTAGCCACTTACTTTTAGAAATGGGACGTGCAGTAACTCGGATAAGTTATATGCTCAGCGAATCTAAATTTTCAATCTGCATGGAAAGACAATCCATCTTTAACATGAGTGGTGGATTTGGTTCGTCGATTCACCGAATACTGCCAGTCCTGCAGTTTGACATCCCCTTCTCCTTCACTATGATGGCTGCGCGTAATTGTCTTCTGATGAAAGAAATGGGGAAAGGAAATATGCGGACCGGACATGATCTTTTTTGTGCAATAAAACAAATCTTGATAACGGTTACTTAGGTGTGCGGACCGCACATGCTTTAAAAAGCTTCCGCGTTACCAGCGTACTTATCTCGCAATATCTAAATCTGATTCGAGCCCTCGCTCTGGTAAAGTTGGTTGCTGCGCCCGCGAATTGCGACCTCCCAGCGTCGTATACTTCGAGCGAGTATGCAAGGATCGCTAGTACCGAAATATTTTCCCACCCATAAGCCCTTTCTTGCGCTCAGACCACGGCGTGTACGTGAAACGTAGAAATTGCTAACACAGGAAGGCAGGAAGATGGACTCGACGAAGACATCTCAAGCACCTCCCATCAAGCCCGACAGCCGGATATCACGGCGTCTTGCCTCAATCGACTGGATGCGTGGTTTCGTGATGGTACTGATGATCGTCGATCATGCTTCTATGGCATTTGACGGCCATCATGTAAACGAGGATTCTGCCATGTATGCCAACGCCGCCACGACGGTCCTTCCGGCGGCGGAGTTTTTCACACGCTGGATTACGCATATCTGCGCGCCCACATTCGTCTTTCTCATGGGAACTTCACTGGCTTTGAGCGTGGAACGGCGGGTAGTGAAAGACGTCGACGGCTGGGAAATTGACAAAAGCATGCTGACGCGCGGGGCGATCATTGCGCTTCTAGATTTAACAGTCATTTCGCTCGGTTCCGGCCACTGGAACTTCGGTGTGTTGTTTGCCATCGGCCTTTCGATGATCTGCATGATACTGCTTCGTCGGCTTCCGACCTGGGCGTTGCTGGCGGTTTCCATTGGCTGGATCGTACTGGGAGAAATGGTGACCGGCTGGTTCTGGACACCACCCGGCAACTCTTCCGTGCTTGTCGCGTTAACTGTGGCGAACTATGGCGGCGACGGACTGGTTATCAAGTATCCTCTGATTCCGTGGCTGGCCGTTTCGATCCTTGGATGGGTATTCGGTCGGCATCTCATCCGTTTCGCCGCCGGTCAGAGCAAGGTTTCGGGAAAGAATGTGCTGTGGATTTGCGGCGCCCTGAGCCTGATCGGCTTCGCGGTTGTTCGCGGTATTGGCGGATACGGCGACATGTTCCTGCACCGTGCAGACAATTCATGGGAGCAGTGGCTGCACGTCAGCAAATATCCGCCTTCCCTCACCTACTATTTGCTTGAGCTTGGAATTCTGTTCTTGTGCCTTGCCCTACTCAGAGTAATCGAACCGCGTATCGGAGTCCGTGAAAACGGCCCGTTTTACGTGTTTGGTCAAACGGCGATGTTCTTTTACCTTGTCCATCGCTTGATATTTGAAGTGCCGGCAACATACTTCGGCCTGCGAGGCTTCGACGGGCTGCCGGCTACCTACATTATTTCGGCAGTCATGCTCGTGCTGCTTTACCCGGCATGCCGCTGGTATCGCGCTGTAAAGTCGGCGCATCCGCGCTCAGTCTTGAAGTACCTCTAGCCGATGTGTTGAGGGAGTAGGCGGTCCATCCACATTGAAAACACTGTCTGAGGCATAGTTCGATGATCTGCGATTGAAGTGTGCTGAATGATCGTTGAATACCACTCACTACAACCCACTTGAAAAGACTAGTAGTACTGACAGTTTCCTGCACATATAGCGATTTGAGATGGTTCCCGGTAAGTGGCGGAGACGCCATGACAAATGCGCATGGACGTAGTGCCGCAGCTCCTCCAGTCACGCGGATTAAGGTAGCGAAGTAGCTGAGTGGTGCGAAAAGGTGACTCGAAAGGAGAGACCCGATGGGAGAACAGCTCAAGGTAGTGAATACTGCGGGGAGCGGCTGCGGAAGCTGCCATACGTCGGGATGCGAGACCTGTTCACCTGCTCCTGCCACGAGCACGGCGCCGTCAACTCTTAGCCGCAGAGAATTTGGGCTTGCGGCCCTGGTCGCGTCCGCCGGGACGATCCTTGGCGGCTGCTCGAAAGAACAGCCCGCAGAGCGGGCCTCCCAGCATGCGGCGACCCCGGCACCGGCTCCTCTTTCGCCTGACCCCGAACTAGTCAGGGAATCCAAGGGTCCGGTCATGACCACGCTCGAAGAGTTCTACAAGATTGGCCCTGGACCTTCGAGTTCGCACACCATGGGTCCGATGAGAATTACATATGACTTCTTCCAGAGAGTCTCGAAACTTCCTGAAGATCAGCTGAAACGGGCCACCGCCCTTAAGGTTCATTTGTATGGCAGCTTAAGCGCGACAGGCAAAGGTCACGGCACAGACAGAGCTTCTCTTGCCGGATTGCTGGGCAAAGCTCCGGCAACATGTCCTCCCCAATTCCTTGACGGACTGGCGTCGAATCCCAACGAGGTGCACAGGGTTACGATCGGTCCCACAACCCTCAACCTGACGCTGAACGACATCATTTTCGACTCACCCAGGGGGGAATTCCATCATCCGAATACGATGACTGGGGTGCTCCTCGCAGGTGACCAGCCACTCTACGAACTCGAATACTATTCGGTGGGCGGCGGCTTCATTGAGTGGAAAGGCTACCAGCCTCCGGAAAAAGGACAGCCCAAGTACATTTACCAAAATGCACGGGATCTGAAGAAGTATCTCATCGACTACAAGATCCCCTTATCAAAACTGCTGCTTGAAAACGAGATGGCCATCTCCGGGAAAAACGAGAAGGATATCTGGGAGTTTATCGACCAGGTGTCCGAAGTCATGGTACGTGGCGTTGACACTGGATTGATGACGGAGAGTATTCTTCCCGGCCCCATTAAGTTACACAGCAAAGCCGCTGCCTTGCAACACAGCCTGAAGACCACCGCCAAAGGACCGGCAGCCCGTTCGGTTACTCAGGTGGCGTCTTATGGCTTCGCCATGGGGGAGGAAAACGCTCGCGGCCATATTATCGTCACAGCTCCAACGGCAGGTTCGGCGGGGATCATACCCGCGGTCCTTAAATCACTGTACGACCTCAATACTCCGCAGCAAAACATTCGCGACGGATTTCTGGCAGCGGCAGCGATTGGCTACCTTTGCAAGCACAACGCGACTCGTTCCGGCGCCGAAGGCGGCTGTCAGGCAGAAGTCGGCGTGGGCTCTTCGATGGGCGCCGCAATGATCGCACAAGCTATGGGCGCGGGCCCAAAAGTCGTTTCGAACGCCGCTGAGTCCGCGCTCGAACATCATCTTGGGATGACCTGCGATCCAGTCGCGGGGTACGTCCAGGTACCGTGTATTGAGCGCTGCGCTTACGGAGCTGTCAAAGCATGGACAGGTTACTGCATTGCCAGCGGAGAAATGCCTGAGGAACGGCGCGTCGATCTCGATACAACGATCGCCGCGATGGCGCTGACCGCAAAGGAAATGAATTCCAAATACAAAGAGACTTCCGAAGGCGGACTAGCGGTGTCTGTCGTGCTCTGTTAGAAAGCCGTAACACACGACGTAACGTCAGCCACAGTCGCAAGGACGCATATGTCGGAGGCAAGAGCACAATTAGAAAGCCGGTCGCGAACTGGGAAGAATCTCGGTATAGCTGCCCTTGCATGGGTGTTGACGGCGGTCTACTACTTTTACCAGTACGCGCTCCGCTCGGCTCCCTCTGTCATGATGCCGCAGTTGTCGGAAGCCTTCGGGGTGAGCGCGCTCGGCGTGGCCTCAATTGTGGGCTTGTTCTATTACGGATATTCTCCGTTCAGTCTGGTCGCAGGCGCTGCGATGGACCAACTTGGACCGCGAAAAGTTCTACCGATTGCTGCGGCTGTGGTCGGCGTAGGAGCGTTGTTGTTTGCTACTGGCCGCAGCGATGTCGCGAGCGTGGGCAGAGTGCTTCAGGGAGCCGGTGGAGTCTTTGCCCTAGTGGGCGCAATCTATATCGCCACTAAGAATTTTCCGGCCTCGAAGGCAGCCACGCTGGTCGGCGCCACGCAAATGTTTGGAATGGCCGGAGGATCGGCTGGGCAGTTCGTCGTTGGACCAATGATCGGTAGCGGCCTCGCATGGAGCCGTTTCTGGATCGGCATGGGCATTACTGGCCTCGTGATGGGCGCCCTCCTTCTCCTCTTCTTACCGAAGCAGGAACGCGAAGCGCGTCCCGACAATTGGTGGAGCAGCACGGTGGGACCTTTCCGCATTGTGTTCAGCAATCCGCAATCGACCCTATGTGGTTTGATCGCAGGGCTGCTTTTTATCCCGACCACGATCTTTGACATGATCTGGGGAGTGCGTTACCTCCAGGAGGCGCACGGTCTCGACTATGCATCCGCAGTCATGCGCTCGTCTGCAGTGCCGTTTGGGTGGATCATCGGCTGTCCGCTTCTCGGTTTCATCTCCGACCGCCTCGGGCGACGAAAACCGGTGATCATGGCAGGCGCGGCGCTGCTTATGGCTTGCCTGGCATGGATACTGTTCGGCGATACAGGAGTTTTCCCTCCTTATATGGTTGGCCTCACGGCAGGATTGGCATCGGGCGCAGCTATGCTGCCGTACACCGTGATTAAGGAAGTTAACCCACCGCAGTTTGGCGGCACGGCGACCGGAGTGATCAATTTTTTGAACTTTACATTCAGTGCTCTACTTGGTCCGGTCTTCGCTTGGATTCTTCAGCACGTATCGGGCGGAGCCGAGAGAATGGAAAAGGGACATTATCAGACTGCATTTGCGCCGCTGCTTCTCGGGGTTGGAGTAGCAATCGTTCTGACGTTTCTTCTGAAGGAAACCGGCCCCGCAGCCCGAGCGTTGTCCTCAACAGCAGTGCAGGAGGTGCAAGGATGATTCACCAAGCCGGAACCGGAACTGGAAAATACGAACAGATGTTGGTGACGTGCAAGAACATGAAGCCGATTCCAACCGCAGTGGCGCATCCGTGCGAGGAGTCGGCGCTATCTGGCGCAGTCGAGGCAGCGAACTTGGGAATCATCATTCCCGTCCTGGTAGGGCCTCGCGACAAGATCGAATCCACCGCCAAGTCTGCAGGACTCGACATCAGCAACTTTGAAATTGTGGACGCTCCACACAGCACAGCATCCGCGGCAAAGGCAGTCGAATTAGTGCGTTTGGCACGGGCAGAACTTCTGATGAAAGGCAGCCTGCACACTGACGAACTGATGGTGGCAGTCGTTGCCCGTGAAGGAGGACTGCGGACCGGCCGTCGAATCAGTCACGTCTTTGTGATGGATATTCCGACATATCACAAGGTCCTGATCGTCACCGACGGAGCGATCAATATATTCCCAACACTGGAAGACAAGGCAGACATCTGCCAGAACGCTATCGATCTCGCCATCTCGCTCGGCCTTAAGAAACCCAAGGTCGCAATCCTGGCAGCAGTCGAAACGGTGACTTCGAAGATGCCGGCCACGATTGACGCGGCGGCCCTCTGCAAAATGGCTGAGCGAAAGCAGATCACAGGCGCCGTCCTGGATGGCCCGCTGGCATTTGATAATGCGATCAGCAAAGAGGCTGCCATCACCAAGGGCATCCACTCTGAAGTCGCAGGCGATCCTGACATCCTGCTGGCACCCGATCTCGAAGCAGGAAACATTCTTGCCAAGCAACTAAGCTTCTTGACGAAAGCCGACAGTGCCGGGTTGGTACTTGGCGCGAGAGTCCCGATCATCTTGACCAGCCGGGCCGACAGCGTGCGATCGCGAATTGCAAGCTGTGCCGTCGCGATGCTGGCCGCGCATGCCCGTCGAAACAACCCGTAGGAGTGGCATATGGACGACTATGCACTTGTGCTGAATGCGGGCTCATCGAGCCTGAAGTTTTGTGTCTTCAACCGACACGGCGAGAAAGACTGGCAAGTTGCAGCGCGCGGCCAGATTGAGGGCATCGGGACTTCGCCGCGGCTCTGTGCGAAGGATGCTCAGGGCGTAGTCCTTGTAAACAACATTCTTGATGTCACTGTTTCCGATGGGCACGCAGCCATCGACGCACTCGCGTCATGGCTCCGGTCAAAGTGGCACGGCGCACACGTGCTCGGTATTGGACACAGAGTTGTTCACGGTGGGATGCGATACGGGCAGCCGGTGCTGGTGACGCGGCAGATACTCTCTCATCTGTACGAAGTTGTCCCATTGGCTCCGCTGCATCAGCCATATAACCTCGCAGCCATCGATGCCGTTTTCGAGCGCATGCCCGACGTGCCGCAAGTCGCCTGCTTTGATACGGGTTTTCATTCCAGCCATTCGCAGGTGGCGGACCTGATCCCATTGCCAAGGGGCATCTGCAACTCAGGCCTGCGGCGATACGGTTTCCATGGCCTCTCCTATGAGTACATTGCTTCCGTCTTGCCGGAGGTTGCGCCTGAGATTGCGAAAGGCAGGGTCATCGTCGCGCATCTGGGAAGCGGCGCGAGTCTGTGCGCCTTGAACGACGGAAAAAGCGTTGACAGCACTCTGGGCTTCACGGCGCTCGACGGACTCTGTATGGGAACGAGGCCCGGTGTGCTCGATCCGGGGGTTGTTTTATATCTTTTCCAGAACCTCGGGCTCACTGCGAAAGAAGTAGAGACGGTGCTTTACAAGCAATCGGGTTTGCTGGGAATCTCCGGGATCAGCAACGACATGCGCGATCTGCTCGGCAGAAGCGAACCCGAAGCTCGTCTGGCGGTGGATTACTTCGTATATCGTGCGGCGAAGGAAATCGGCGCTTTGACCGCGGTGCTGGACGGCATCGATGCGCTCGTGTTCACGGCAGGCATCGGAGAAAATTCTCCGGAAATCCGCCGTCGAATCTGCGAGGCATCTGCGTGGCTGGGGGTGGACCTGGATGCCCAGGCGAACGCCAGCGGCTCGACGCGCATATCGACTCCGCAAAGCAAAGTCTCGGCATGGGTAGTTCCGACCAACGAGGAACTCATGATCGCGCGCCACACGTGGTCGCTACTTGGATTGATGCAGCCCGTTTCTTAACCGGCAGAAGCAGGGGAATACAAATGACGATTGCCAACTCACAGCAGATTGCGCCAGAATCGGCCACTTCTCCATGGAATGAGTTCAGGATGGGTCTTTGGCAAAAGGAGATAAGCGTTCGCGATTTCATCCAGCAGAACTATGAACCGTTACGAGGGAGACGGGTCTTTCCTTGCGTCTGTAACGGAACGGACTACGAGATATGGGATCGGCTGAGCGAACTGTTTCTTGAAGAGCGCAAGAAGGGCGTGCTCGACATCTCACAAATTCCCAGTTCGATAACCGCACACGGTCCCGGGTACATCGATCGCGAGAATGAAGTGATTGTTGGCCTTCGGACTTGAAGCGAGCAATCATGCCGAACGGTGGCCTTCGGATGGTTCTGACCGCCCTTAAGGCTTATGGGTACGAGGCTAACCCCAGGTCGTGGAGACTTTTTCAAAAATACCGCAAGACACACAATGAAGGAATCTTCGATGCGTACACTGCGGACGGCGACTACCGCCGAGTAGCTCTCTATGGTGTTTCCCGGCTCATCAAGCATAAGCAGGAGGAGAAACGCAGCCTCGATTCGGCCATGTCAACCGACGGCATCATCCGCGATCGCGAGGAACTCAGTGAGCAGATTCGTGCCCTCAACGAACTGAAGCAGATGGCATCAAATTATGGATTCGATATCTCAGAGCTGCCTTCACTGCACGCGAAGCCGTGCAGTGGTATACTTCGGCTACCTCGCGGCAGTGAAAGAACAAAACGGAGCCGGTGTCGCTTGGCCGTACATCGACGTTCCTTGACGTCTACTTCGAGCGGGAACTGGCAACCGGTACGATCACCGAGCGACAGGCGCAGGAGATCATCGATGACTTCGTCATCAAGCTGCGCATTGTTCGATTTCTGCGCACGCCAGAATACGACGACCTCTTCGCAGGCGATCCGACCTGGGTCACCGAGTCGATTGCCGGTATGGGAGATGATGGGCGACCTCTCGTAACCAAAACGAGCTTTCGGTTTCTTCAGACGCTGTATAACCTCGGCCCCGCGCCAGAGTCGAATCTCACCATCTGGTACTCACCGCGTTTGCCGGATGGGTTTCGCAGTTTCGCCGCGAAGGTGGCAATCGACACCAGCTCCATTCAATTCGAAAGCGACGAAATCATGCGCCGCTCCCTCGGAGATGACGGAGCCATCGCTTGCTGCGTGTCACCGATGCTCATGGGTAAACAGATGCAGTTTTTCGGTGCGCGCGCCAACCTCCCCAAGTGCTTGTTGTATGCCATCAACGGCGGTAGAGATAAAATTACAGGCGATCAGGTGGGGCCGAAAGCCGACGCCGTGAAGGGTGAATACCTTGATTTCGATGACGTACTCGACAAGTTCGAAAATATGATGGAGTGGCTCGCCGGCGTCTACGTCAACGCGATGAACGTCATCCACTACATGCACGACAAGTACGCTTACGAACGCCTTAAAATGGCGCTTCACGATTACGCTCCGCTGCGAACCATGGCCTTTGGCATGGCGGGCATGTCTGTAGTTGCCGACAGCCTCTCCGCAATGCGATATGCGAAAGTCGAAGTGATTCGCGATGAATCCGGGCTCGTCATTGACTACGCAATTGAAGGCGATTTCCGGTCTTCGGCAATAACGACAATCGGGTTGACCAGCTTGCTTCGTGGCTCGTCAGCACGTTTATGAGCAAGCTGAGGAAGTATCCCACGTACCGCCACGCTGTTCACACTCAGTCAATCCTGACCATTACATCGAACGTGGTGTACGGCAAGAGTACCGGCAACACTCCTGACGGAAGGTGCCGCGGAGAACCATTCGCTCCGGGTGCCAATCCTATGCACGGACGCGACAAGCACGGCATTCACACTTCGGCCGCAAAAATTCCATTTCGTGATGCTGCCGATGGCATCTCTCTCACGGCGTCGCTACTCCCCGCAGGCCTCGGAAGAGTCGCCGGAGATCGGATCGCGAATTTGCGGAGCATGCTTGACGCGTTTTCAGCGCTACGGGGTATCACATAAACGGGAACGTGCTGAATCGCGACACGCTTCTGGATGCGATCGACCATCCGGAGAAGTATCCGCACTTCACGATTCGCGTTTCGGGGTATGCCGTCAACTTTGTTCGTCTGACTCGTGAGCAACAAATGGATGTGATCAGTCGCACATTTCACGGAAGGCAAGCGACGATATGAGCCAGGATTTACAAACTATTTCCCTCGAAGCTAAGAGTCCTTTCGAATTCCGCGTGAACCTGGGCGCGGACACACCCGAATCGGACGTGCGGACAGCACTGGCCACCGGAGACATGGGCTTCCTTCATTCATTCACCAGCGGATCTATAGTCGATGGCCCGGGTGTGCGAGTGGTTGGATGGACTACGGGTTGCCAATACCGATGCCTGTACTGCCATAATCCCGACACCTGGAATATGAGCAATGGCATCCCCGTGACGTTAGCTCGCGCGACAGAGGAACTACGCAAGTATCGTCATGGGCTGAAGATCATGTCCGGAGGATTCACGTTGAGTGGGGGCGAGCCTCTTATGCAGGACCGATTCGTCGTGAAGTTGTTTACGGCCGCTAAAGCGATGGGGATCCACACCGCGCTGGACTCCAATGGTTTCCTCGGTAGTCGCCTCAGTGACACGGAGCTGGAGCAGATCGACCTGGTATTGCTCGACCTCAAAATGTGGGACCCCGAGCGCCATCGTCATCTAACCGGAATGGATAATGCATCGGTTCTGCCTTTCGCGAGGCGGCTGGCCGAGCGCAGAAGGCCAATTTGGGTACGATTCGTGCTGGTTCCGGGACTGAGCGACGATGCGGAGAACATCGCAAACATTGCGAGTTTCTCAGCGAATCTAGGCAACGTGGAACGAGTTGACGTTCTTCCATTTCATCAAATGGGCCGATTTAAGTGGAAAGAACTGAAACTCAACTACGCGCTGAACGATGTTCAGCCTTCGAGCATTGAAGCGGTCGAGAGTGCCTGTGCGCAATTTCGTTTGAGGGCCTCAAGGTTTTCTAATCAAATGCGAAGAGATCTAATGGTGGGCAATATGCAACTCGAAGGGTGTCCAAAAACAGACAACTACCTGTACGAATTGACAGGTGTTGAATTGCTGTCAATTGTGCTCTCATTGAGGCACTAAATTTCGGCTTCGAAACGGGTCAAAATTATCTAAATGAAGCGCATATGTCAGTCTGATTCGTACCGGATTTCCTATCGAAACATGAGGGTATCGACCCCGTAAAACGACGCGATAACGACAAAACCGACCGCAAGATGAACAAGGTCATGTGCAACAACCAGGAAAGAGTTGCGCCAATTGCAAGTTAGTGGTGATGAAAGACGGATAGGTTCGGATGAAGCGCTTGCTATACAGTTCCGTCCTCTTAGTGTTGCTTCCCGTACTGTGGCGGGTAAGCAGCGTACATGCAGCGCGAAATCAGGACCAGCAACCCGCTCATCAGCAGACGAAATCAGCGGATAAATCCGCTGATTACCTGGGCTCCGACACCTGCATGGCGTGCCATGAAGATGTGGTGAATAAGTTCGCCAAGAATCCTCATTCACGCCTGGCGCTGATGCATGGAGGCAAAGGGGTCACCTGCGAAAGTTGCCACGGCCCGGGGAGAGAGCACGTCGATGGGGGCGGGGACATCACGAAGATTTTCCGCTTCACCCAAGCCTCAGTAAAGCAGATCGACAAGACATGCCTTGGCTGCCACGCAGCTGCGCATCCCAACTTTGAACGCTCCGAACATGGCAAGGCGAACCTGAGCTGCACCAGTTGTCACAGCATTCACAAGTTTGAGGATGAGGCGAGTTTGCTGAAGGTATCGCAACCGAAGCTTTGCTACAGCTGCCATACCGACCTGAAATCGGCATTCGCACAGCCTTTCCATCACAAAGTGGACGAAGGGTTGATGAAGTGCAGCGATTGCCACAATCCGCATGGCACGTTTCAGACCACGCAGCTCAAGTCCACAGCCGACCAGAATGCAATTTGCGTGAAGTGCCATACAGAAACTGCCGGGCCCTTCGTTTATGAGCACCCCGTAGTGAAGACCGAAGGCTGCACAATTTGCCATTCGCCTCACGGCTCCCCGAATCCGCGTCTGTTGAATGTGGCGAACGTGAATACGCTCTGTCTGCAATGCCATTCAGAAACGAACATGGGAGCATTCCCGCATGCCGTTTCCCCTAGTGGGCCGAACCACAACCAGGCTACGCAATATGTAGCTTGCATCAATTGTCATACGCAGATCCACGGCTCGAACTCAGACAGCGTTTTCTTTCACTGAGGAGGCGTAAGGAGCGATGATGGGCCGTCTCTCATCTACGACGTTCGATGTATCCTCACTCTGTGCGTTCGCTGTGCGTATCGCGCTAGGTATTTCCATGTGCGCAGTGCTCCTGCAGGCTAGTTCGTTAGCGCAGGAGACAAGTCCACCACAGGAAACTAAAACCCAGCCAAAGGAGACGACACCTCCGGCACAGGAAACCACAACCCAGCCAAAGGAGACTATCAAGGACGGATACGCGATTCATCAAACGGTCGATCTTGGCGGTCATATCGCCGAACACTCGGGCAGCGATCCGATGTATGCCACGCTGGTCAATCTGCAGAGCGGGCCGCGCATTCTCAGTCAATCGCTGGAAATGCACGCGGTAGGGAAGGTGAAATATCCGTTCTTCGACACTTTGATGACGTCGAGCACCGGCTATGGAGGCGACCCGATCAATGTAACCGTGCTCCGCATGTCCAAAGGAAAACTGTACGACTTCCAAGGGCTATTCCGGCGCAACCGCCAGTATTTTAACTACGACCTGTTCGCGAATCCGCTGATCCCGGATGGACTGACTTCGAATGGCTACACGTTTCCGCAGATAAACAGTTCGCCGCATCTTTTCAATACAGTCCGCCGTATGACGGACGTGAATCTGACACTGCTGCCTATCTCGAAGATCAGCTTTCGCACCGGATATTCGCAGAACATCAATCAGGGGCCGACATATAGTTCGATCCATGAAGGAACGCAGGGCCTGTTGCTTCAGAACTGGCGCGACAGCACCGACAACTGGCTGGGCGCGGTCGACTGGAGGGTCTTGCCTAAGACCACCCTCACGTATGAGGAACACATAACGCACTACAAGGGAGATACCAACTGGCAGCTTAGCGGGCTGAATCTACAGCTCTCAAATGGAGCGCCTGTTAGTCTTGGCTTCGACAATGTAGCCGTGCCCAGCTGCACCGGGCCGGCAATCCTTAACAGTTCGACTACCCCCGCTACTGCTAATGACACGTGCAACGGCTTTCTGCAGTACCACCGTTATTCGCCAACCCGGGAATTGTTCCCGACTGAAGAATTTAGGTTCCAGAGTTCATCGATCAGAAACATCCAAATGAATGGCCGTGTTCGCTACACCGGTGCAAACATGGATCTGCCCAACTACAACGAATATTTCAACGGTCTCATCAGCAGGAGTAAGCTGCTGGCTTCGACGGCGACTGGGTACTCCAGCGCAAAGCGGATCAATGTTTCAGCCGATTACGGCGTCGTCTGGCAGGTATCGGAGAAATTCAGCCTCTCCGACCAGTACGACTTCTGGAACTTCCGCCAGCCTGGAAACAACTATCTCTCAGAAGTCGATCAGTCAGGAACTTCGATGTTAACTGCGCCCGGGCCTCCAGCGGCTCCTAGCGTCACTATCGCGGACTCATTTCTCGGACAGAAAACACAAACCAACACATTGACCGCCGCGTGGCAGGCTTCTTCAAAAGCAAGCGTGTCATTGGCTTATCGCTATCGCTCTCGTGCGCTCAACTATTCCTTGTTGCTGGGTGAAGACGGCGCGCCACCCGAAGGCAATCCGTACACACTAGACATCCACGAGAACGGCGGCATACTGGGTGTTGTTCTGCGCCCCTCCCTGCAGTGGCGAATCAATGGGAGTGTCGAAGCATCGTATGCAAATAGAACATATACTCAGATCAGTCCGCGAGCGCTGCAGCACTATCAGATTCATACGACCTACAAGCCTAAAGACTGGGCAACCATTTCAGGAACCTTCAACGATCTGGAACGACGGAATAATGTTCTTTATGTGAATCATCTGGATCATAGCCGCAGTGTCACAGTCGGCGCTTCATTCATGCCCAACGAGCACTATGGACTTGAACTCAGCTACGGCTATATGGACGTCTTCTCGCGAACGTCCTTATGCTATGCCGCGTCGCCAGCACCTGCGGGCGCGGTAGGCGTTCCTGCCGGAACCGGATGCGGCAACAATATCTATCTGGGCACGGGATACTATGACGCTCCGACACAGTATGGTTTAATTGGCATTACACTGGCCCCAGTAAAGCAGCTTCGCTCCGCGCTCGGGTATCGTATGAGTGCCGCGAACGGTACGACAGAGTTTCTTAATCCGCGGCAAGTTCCAGGCTCGCTTCAATCGCAATACCAGACACCATATGCAAATATTGCGTGGAATTTTTCTTCAGCGTGGGCGTGGAAAGCCGATTGGAATTATTACGGGTATGGAGAAGGCACCCCGATTGGACCGACGCTGCCGCGTAGTTTCCGCGGGAACGTCTACACGCTCAGTATGCATTATGAGTTCTGACCGGGTTTTGTATGAAAACAAATTCACCACACTAGAGCAGGGAGACCGGACAATGAAAAAAAACACATGGACATGGATCGTCGTGAACGTTATATCAGCCTTCGTGTCTGCATCCGCACTGGCCCAGAGCGGGGCGGATACTTATAAGGCCAAATGCGTGAGTTGCCACGCCGCCGATGGGAGCGGCAGCACCCGAGCAGGGAAATCGATGAAGGCTATTCCCTTTAACTCACCTGACCTCGTCAAGGCATCGGACGACGACTTGATCGCCGCAACGAAAAACGGCAAGGGCAAGATGCCTGCCTACAAGGGCAAGCTAACCGACGCGCAGATTAAGGATGTCGTCGCCTACATTCGTACATTGCAGAAATAGTCCGCGCTAAAAGCGAGGCCCGCATGGCTCCGTTCGGCAAGTTAAGAGAAAACTGGCTACGACCCTTTTTCTTCTTCGGAAACAACCTACTGAGCCTGGTCGGTGGCGCACTGACCACCGCTTCGGCTGCTACCCTCATCGGCTTTTGGGTTGTCGCTTTCTTCGGTCACGGAGGCTCCGGCAACCCTTACGTCGGGATCATTTTTGATCTCTGTCTGCCGGGACTTTTCGTTCTGGGACTGATTCTTATCCCGATCGGGATGTGGATTCGGCGAAGACACCTCAAAGCCACGGGACAACTGCCTACGCAGTATCCGCAGATCGATCTCAGGGATCAACGTTTTCGGCACGGACTTGATATTGTCCTCATCGCCACCTTTATCAACTTCATCATCGTGGGAACCGGAAGCTACCGTGCCGTCGCCCACATGGATACGCCGAACTTTTGCGGCCAGTCATGCCATGTAATGGCTCCTGAATGGGCTGCCTATCACGTTTCTTCTCATCAGGGTGTCGCCTGCACGAGATGTCATATCGCTGAAGGAATAAAGGGCTTCGTCGATGCGAAGGTCAATGGAACCAAACAATTAGTTCAAGTGGTGTTTCACAGCTATCCCACGCCTATCATGCAAGAAGAACGGGTGCCGCCGGCAGAAGCAACCTGCCTCACCTGCCACAATCCAAATAAATTCATTGGTGACAAGCTCCTCGTAAAAACCTCGTATGCCGATGATGAACAGAACTCGATGACGCGGACGCTGGTTCTGTTGCATATCGGTGGGCGCGATCAGTTTGGGAAGCTGAGTGGAATCCATGGAGCGCACTTAGGCCACATCGAATACATCGCGACCGATACGACGCATCAAACAATTCCCTGGGTGAGCAAGATCAACGCCGATGGCTCAACAACTGAGTTTGTGTCCAGCGATGCTAAAGAGCCGATCGCCGGTCAGAAGCGGCTGATGGATTGCATCGACTGCCACAATCGCGCTGCCCATTCCTTTGATACACCAGAAGCAGCACTGAACAAAGCCATGGCAGCCGGGAGCCCGAATGCATCTCTCCCCTTTGTGCGCAAGGAGGGCCTCGCTTTGATCAAAGTCGATTACAGCTCACAGGAAGACGCGGCGTCGAAAATCACTGCAGGTCTCGAGAATTTCTACCAGTCACAATATCCGGCCGTGTGGAGTGGAAAACGGGAGCAGATCGACCAGGCGGCCGGGACCCTCGTCAAGCTTTATCGCGAAAATGTCTTTCCATTTATGAAGGTCACCTGGGGAACACATCCGAACAACATTGGCCACAATGACTATCCGGGATGTTTTCGTTGTCATGACGGGAGCCACACTGCAAAGAATGAAAAGAGCATTAACAACGACTGCTCGCTCTGCCACAATCTGCTCGCTGTTGACGAGGCCAATCCTAAACAGTTAGCCGACCTCGGGATGCAGTAGCCGACCGCAAGGAATTCGTAACATCAGACGATATTTAAATATAGTCCATGAACTCCTGACCCGAAGCTTCACTCATCGGTAGACGTATGGCTATTTGCTAGCCATATAGACCCTCTCAAGGCGCGGCGTTTGCTGCTTCGCGGTAGCTAAATGGCTCCCTGCTCAAAGTGAACACCGATGAAACCTTCCACAGCAGTCGCAATCGAGACTCCAGTCTGATCGTGATCGTGGAGATCATGTTCTAAAGGCCTTATGTTACCCACGCACTCGAGCTGTTCTTGAAGTGGATCGCCAGCAGTGTAAGGTCGTCTTGTGCTTCCCGTCCGGAGGTCCAGCACGACAACCGCGCTATTAATCCGTCGACGAACACGTCTGCAGTGAGGCCGTCATTGTTTTCCAGAAACAGCTTGACGCCGCCTATTCCAAATTCTTCCTCCGATGAATTTGCCGCTTCGAGGATGCCGTCCGTGTAAAGCAAGTTCCAACCATCCTCATGCAAGGGCATCTCCACGGCGGAATAGGTAGCGTCCGGGAAAGCACCTAGCATCAGACCATTCTCCTCAATGTCAATGGTGCTGCCAGCCGCCTGATTTCTCAAAATTAGCGGCGGGTGGCCGGCACCGGCATAGCGGATTTTCCGGTTCCCCGTGTCTATAAAAAGATAAGCCGCTGTGACAAAATGACCTTGAAACTTTCCACACAACGCATCATTCAGACCTGTGAGAACTCGTGCCGGGTCCGTAGCAAACGGAGCTTGTGCCGCAAGCGCGATCTTGAGCATTGAAGAAATGAGTGCGGCAGGCATGCCGTGCCCCGAGACATCCGCAACCAGGACGCCCAGCCGTCTCTCGTCCACGACTATGAAATCATAGAAATCGCCTGCGACTTCGGTCATCGGAATATAGCGGGCGGCGATGTCCAGACCTTCAATTTTAGGCATCCCACGCGGAAGGATCGATAGCTGGATTTGCCGCGCAGTTTCCAGTTCGCTTCTGATCGCCATTAATTGCTGCTTCAACTGCTCGCGCATTCCGCGCAGAACCAGATGAGTATGCACCCTTGCCTTTACAACTGCGGGCGAAAATGGCTTGTGAATGTAATCCACACCTCCAACTTCAAATCCCCTGGTTTCATCCTCAATTTCAGTCTGGCCCGTAAGAAATATTACCGGGATTTCGCAGGTCTTTGCGTCAGCCTTTAAGCGGGTACACACTTCAAAACCATCCATTCCAGGCATCATGACGTCCAGCAGAATCAAATCTGGTGGTGGTTCAGTGTTTGCCAATTCCAGAGCCTTGGTCCCGTTGGTAGCAACTCTGACCTGGTATAAGTCCTTGAGAATTGCAAGTGCGATTTGAATGTTGGCCGGAGTATCGTCGACCAACAAGAGAATTTTCTTCGTGTCGGCATTCATCCCGCTACCTTTCCATCGTTCAAGCTAAGTTCATGAACAATTGCGTCGAGCTTCACGAGCGCGGATTCAAATTCAAAATCGCGAATGTCGTCGCCGAGAGCGCTCAATCGGGCATTCTCGACTTGACCAGCAAAGGCGTCCTGAAGCTTGTTAAAAGACTCTCCCGCATCACCGTCGCTGGCCTCCATCAGCCTCCTGAGCCGAACGATCTCAGCTGAAACTGCGTTTGCATCGAATGTTGAATTCGCATGGGTATCAGCCGGCTCCGGTTGTGTTTCATTCAAGCCTGTCACAATCAACTGGATTTGCGATTGAAGGAGCTTACCAAATTCCGCCAAGAGGGCCGGAATCGCCAGGTCATTCTCGCGGATAGCCTTCTCTACACGAGCAGCAGCTGACTGTATCTGCGTAATCCCAATATTGCCCGCAACACCTTTGACCGTGTGGGCTACGCGCTCGGCCAACTGGCGGTCCCCTTTTCTCAACGCTTCCGAAATCTGGGTCTCGGCATCGCCCTGCTTCTGCGCAAACTGCGCCAGAAGATCGCGGTACAGCCTCTTATTACCTGCGACACGCTTGAGGCCTCCGTCCAAATCGATGCCCTCTACCCGAGGGACAATTACATCAGTCGGCGGTCTGTCTTGCTTCGCTCGTGTCGCCGGAGCATTCACGTGAAGCGGCTTCACCCAACGCGCCAGAGTCGCAAACAACACGTCGGGATCGATGGGCTTACTAATATGATCGTTCATCCCGGCATCGAGACACCGCTGGCGCTCCTCCACCAATGCGTGCGCAGTCATCGCTATGATCGGCAGCGTCTTGAGGTTTGGCTTGGCCCGAAGTTGCTTGGTTGCCGTGATGCCGTCCATCTCAGGCATCTGTAGATCCATCAACACAACGTCAAAAGGCGGTGGCTCATGACTCTGCGTCAGGATTTTCACTGCTTCAGCGCCATGATTAGCTATGGTCACTATTGCCCCTTCGCTCTCCAACAACTCAGTTGCTACTTGCTGATTCATTTCGTTGTCCTCGACCAGCAGAATCCGAATGCCCCTAGCATCCTGAGTGCGCATATTATCTTTTGCCGGATGCCGATCATCGCCTTCTACGGATATGGCAAACATGTCTATTAAGGTGTCATACAAAAGGGAAGAATTTACCGGCTTCAGCAGATAATTTTCGATCCCGATCTCTTCCGCATGAGCATGGATATCCTCTCGCCCGAAAGCAGTCACCATGGCGATTTTGGGAACGTGTTGCAGGCGTCCGCCGCGCTTGATGAGGCGACTTGCCTCCAGACCGTCCATACCGGGCATGTGCCAGTCCATTAATACCAGTTGATAAGAATCGTGTGAGTCAGCCGCAACTAATTCCCGAACTGCATCTTCTCCGGACGAAACTGCTTCTGCTCGAAGCCCGAGTACCCTTAGATTCTCTGTGAGAATCTCTCGCGCCTGTGCATTATCATCCACGACCAGAGCGCGAATACCGGCAAGATCGGGAATAAAGCGCTTGCGATGTTCCAAACCTACTCCAACTCCGAACCATGCAGTGAAACGAAAGGTACTGCCCATCCCGTATTCACTTTCAGCCCAGATAGTCCCTTCCATCATTTCCACTAGCCGCTTCGAGATGGAAAGGCCAAGACCGGTTCCGCCATACTTCCGAGTGGTGGACGTGTCCGCCTGTGAAAATGCTTGGAACAAATGAGCGCTTTGTTCCGGCGTCATGCCGATTCCGCTATCGCGGACGGAGAATTTCAGTTTGACTCGTTCACCAACCTGCTCTTCCAGTCCGACGGTTACCACCACCTCACCGCGTTCGGTGAACTTGACGGCGTTGTTTACCAGGTTGATTAAAATCTGCCCGAGCCGTAATGGATCTCCGATCAGATTGAGTGGCACATCGTGCTGCGCTGAAATAAGGAACTCAAGGTTCTTCTCCTGCGCTTTCTGACTGACGATGGATGACAGGTTATCCAACACATCCTCGAGCCGGAAATCTGTCTTCTCCATATTGAGCTTGCCAGCTTCGATTTTGGAAAAGTCTAGGATGTCATTGATGATGCTGAGCAGGGCCTGGGCGGCAGACTTTATCTTGACCAGGTAATCTTCTTGCTTGCGGGTTAGTTCGGTCTTCAAAGCCAGATAAGTCAGCCCGATGATGGCGTTCATTGGCGTGCGAATCTCGTGGCTCATGTTGGCGAGAAAGTCCGATTTGGTTTGCGTCGCAGCTTCGGCTAGCTCCTTGGATCGGCGTATTTCCGCCTCAGCCAATTTGCGCTCCGTGATGTCCTTAACATTGGTGACCATCATCTGGCGGTCCAGATAATCTGCGAGAAATATTGTTATTTCGACGTCAAAGCTCCGATCATCCCTGGTACGATGCTGCCCCTCCCAACTCAAGACATGTCTCTCTCGCAGCTGAGTCATCATCTCGGCGAGTCTTTCGATGGTAACGGCGGGATTGATATCAGCAATATTCATTCCAAGCAGCTCTTCGCGTCGGAAACCAAGAGTCCGGCAAGCTGCTTCATTTGCATATTCAATCCTGCCACCCGCGGGATTGACCCAGAAAACGGCGTCGGCAGCATTATCGACCGCGTGTTGGGTGAACTGCAGTCGTTTTTCCGCAGCACGCCGTTCCGTTATGTCGCGAAAGGCAACGACACTTCCCACAACCTGTCCCATCCGGCGGATAGGCGTAACGGTGTACTCGACCGGAAAACTGGAGCGGTCCTTGCGCCAAAGAACCTCATCGACGACTACTCGAGCCTGACCGTCCTTGGCGGTCTTGTTCATGGAACAAAGCTCCAAACGGAATTCTGATCCGTCAGGTTTTGCAAAGTGGACTCGCGCATGCATCGGCTGGCCAACCAGCTCGTCTGGCTCATAGCCGAGCATCTTCGCACCCGCCGGGTTCACAAATGTCGTGAGTCCTTCAGTGTCCAGTCCGCAGATACCTTCGTTGACCGATCCCAGAATCAGACGTGACCGCTCCTCTGCCTCCGCAACGGTAGCTGCCTGACTACGGGTCTGCTCGAGCAACTTCCTGGTCTCGAGTGTGCCAATCAGAATTTCCGTACTCAGCGCAACTCTCGGCAGAAGTGCTTCGAGCAAGGACTTCTGGGCCTCTGTCAAAGAGCGCCCGGGGGCCAGCTCCATTACTGCCACCACTGCATCGTGCGCGACGACTGGCAAAAAGTGGAGATACCGTGTCTCCACATTCGCGATGCCGGCTGAAATCTGCAACTGATTGTCATCAGTGGTTGCGACCTCCAGCGGACGCTTCTCGGCAGCAGTTTGTCCAATCAGTCCTTCTCCGAGTGAGAAAGACTTGGACTCTTCAGATGCGTGGAGGGCAAAACCTCCGACCATCGTAAATCGCGTATGACTTGTATCGGCGAGGTAGAAGGCCCCGTACAGCAATTCTATAGATTCCGATATCCGGGAAAGCAAAGCTCGGGCGAAGCCCTGAAAGTCCTCGGCGGACTGCAGACGCCGCAGCGTGGTTGCCACTTCTGCCTTGACCCAAGCTTGGGTTTGCCGTTCTCTGGCAGCGCACTGCAGCGTGTGCAGCGCACGGCTCATGTCGCCAATCTCATCTCTGCGTTCAAGATTAGAGATGGGCTGGTCGTTTCGGTCTTCCGCCACATCCAAGATGCGGCTGCGGAACGCTTGCAAGAGATCAACGACCTCATGCTGGACAATAAACAGAGCGAAGGAGAAAGAGGCGGCAAGTCCGAGCCCGACTACGATCCAGGCGATCAGGATGGTCTTGTGCATCTGGACCGTCAGGTCGTCGGACTGCCGACCGATCGACCCGTTCATCTCGTCGATCAGGTCAGCCATCCGTTGCCTTACCTGCTCCAGGTTTGGATCTACGATTCCGCGCATCAAAGTCAAGGCGGTCGAATTGTCATTGTTGAGCGTTGCCTCACGAACCTGGCGCGAGCCCGGCACGACTCGATCGAATGCATCTTCGATTGCGTTGATCGCTGGTGTCCGACTCCGACTCTCTCGTGCCGCCTCATTGACAGCGGTGTAAAACGCACCCGCAGTCTTGTCAACATCAGCGTCGACTCGGTGCTTTCCACCAGCATCGGACTCGGCTATCTCTTCATAAAGGAGCCGACCGAACTGATTATTCATTGCCCTCGCGTCAATCACAGTTCGGAGTGCCTTGACGTCTCTGTCCAGAATGAGGGAATACCGCGCGTCTGCACGGTACATCTCAATGGATGAATACGCTACCGCCACGAATACCATAGCCACCAGAGGCAGCAAGGCGATCAGCAGTTTACTCCGAATCTTCAAATTTGCTAGCACGTTCGCCTCTCTACCCTGTCACTGCTGGGGTTTTCCCCCTGGCTTGCGCGCGCCGCGCTTCCAAGGTCACAGTCCTGCTGCAAAATCGGTGTCAACACCCAATCGTCTGGCAGATCTTTGGCTGGCGGCGTATCTGCACCGGAGACGGCGGTCGCAGGCACAGCTGTTTTCCTCGATCTCGCCGAGGCCTCAAGGCTATTCCATTTCGCTGCCCTTGGAAACTAGCAGAAATCACAGGAGGAGAGTAGATCAATTAACATAATTTTGTGTGGAAGGCTTTCCGGAGTGTCCACATGCCTACCGAAACCTCGATAGGGTCACGGCCATGGTTCATGCTAGTTGTTCCCAGGAAAGGCGTCGCGAGCTCATCCATCGGATCTGCGTCACACCAACATAGCAGGATGACCGACGCCACCGTACCTTAAGAGATTTCGGAAACGACGCTTTCTTGAAAACCGCGCTTCGTTAATAATTCACCCAAGATTTCACGCGGCGGAGGGTCGGTGCCCATACGCCATCAGGCGCAAGATGAACCTGTGTACGGTATACAGCGCACTATCTAATCCCAAGGGATCAGCCAGCGGTCGGCAAGTCGATCAATTGCGTAGCTCGCGCACGGAACAGTTGAAAAGAGTCCGGCGTTCGATGCATTCAGCCATTCAGCATGATTTAAGTGACCCGCAAATAGGCTCAGGACGAAGCGGCGTTAAATCCGATTTGCGCCTCTTTGCCGGAATCATTCTGGATCTGAACTGGTCCGGTGAAGAGATTGCCGGTGATAATGGCGCGATCTACTTCTTTCCCCAGCAGAACATGCGGCTTGTTCTGACGAAACTCGCAGCCTTGGATCAGAATGCTGCCGGATTCAGCCTGAATCGCAGCTATATCTCCTGCCTCTCTCCACTGTACAAATGTGCAATCGCTAAAACCTACGGTGCCTTGACCGCTGATCTTGGCAATCTGGTTGCATGGGCCCCAGAATGCGCTGTTGCAGATCCGCAAAACTCCTTTATTTGCGACTCCCACCTCTACCATCGTGGGATCGTCGCCGTGGAATGAGGTAAATTCCCCATTCGTGATCAAAAGCCCGTATGGTGCAGCCTGTTGGACAAGAATCGCGCGATTGCAGTCGTCGGCGCCGATGCCGAGAAAATTCCCGTTGCAACCGCCGGTCGATGTTTCGACGAATTTGTAACCGACGTGGTAACCGAAAGCAAATGTGTTGAGCACGTATTCCCAATCGGCGCGGCCAAAGATGAATGCCTCGCCGTTCTGGGTCTGCCATTGGTAGACCTTACTCTGCGAGTTCCACCATGGATTGAAGTGCACATTCTCGATGCGACCGATGTCATAGATGGCGTCGACCCAGATGCCGCGGCGAAGAGGCTGCCCGGTAACATTGCGTATATTGTGTCGCTCGTTCTGGCTTGCATCAATGCCTTGATATGGATTCAACAACTCCACATCGAACACTGCAGGGTTCTTGCCTCGCATGGCAATGGTCCAGGGATATGGTATTGGAGCATTGTCGGTCTTCTGCTCGGGATAGTAAATCGTCAGCCCGCATATAGAGCTGTTGGTATTAAGCGTCAGAAACGGCTTTCCATCTTCGCTGCCACGGCCCGCATCGACAAAAAGCGCGGTTCCATCGTCACCCGGCTTCGGCTGCCCTTTGTCCCTTAGCCCATTGTGCGAAGGAACGCAGGTGAAGGAACCACGAAGCGTCACCCCGCCCGGAATGTTGAGTTCTGCGCGAAATAGATATCGCCCCGGAGGAGCGTAGACTGTACCTCCGCCTGCTTTATAAACCGCATCCAGTGCGCTTTGGAAGGCGGCTGTATCGTCGGTCGACGCATCTCCCCGAGCGCCGTGATTTCTGACATCTACGGCAACGGGCACAGCTCTTTCTGCTCTGCCTTCCGCAGACGCTGATCCCGGCATTTCCAGAAATGTGGCCATGCCTGCAGCCGCCCCTAGGGATAGGAGACGACGACGCGATGTTACCTTCTCGCCTTGCAATATCGTCTCGGCTTCATTATGAGAATTCATCTCTATCTCCAAATCTCTAGTCTGCGTGATTTAATTTTTACTTCAGACAACTCCCGGTTATCGGTCCATTTGGTTGATAAGAACGACGGACCATCCTGGAAGCTTCGTCCTCACAGATGTATCTCGGCTATCGGATAAGGACTGGCGTCTATGACGCTGCGCATGGTGCGAAGATCGTCGCGCGCCGAATCGATGCTTCGCCGGTAGCCTTTGCTTTCAGCATTCCCGGCTCATCGATGGCAAAATCCTGCGTAGGCAACGACGCGAACGACTGCTTTCTTTCAGTTTGGCGAAGTTCTCCTCTACGAATTTGCGAACCCACAATACCTATATCTATGTGGTACGAAAAAGCTACGAAGAGATCCGTTGCAGGTTTCATGGACGCAGGAGAAAGTGTCCGCTCAACGATGCTTCCGAGGAACCACCAGCCCAAACCGTATAATTTCCTGCCTCGACTGCCCAACTTTTCTCCGCATTCCACACCGCGAGCTGCGCCTGCGGGATACGGAAAACGACGGTTTTCGTCTCTTGAGGCTTGAGGTGTATCCGGGAAAATCCCTTCAGCGAACTGCTCGGGGTTTCGACACTGCTCACGTCCTCTTGAAGGTAAAGTTGCGCTACCTCGTCACCTTCGCGGTTTCCTGTATTCGTTACGTCAACGGTCACCTTGACATCTCCGCCACTGCCGGGCACCGGCGACTGCACGGCGAGGTGATCGTAGCTAAATGTGGTGTAGCTAAGGCCGAATCCGAAGGGAAAGAGCGGCTTTCCGTCGTTATCGACATACTTATATATGCGTGACGGTTGGCTGTTGTAGAACATCGGCAGCTGGCCGACGCTCTCAGGGAAAGTGATGGTCAGACGTCCCGCTGGATTGTTTTCTCCAAACAGGGTTTCCGCGATCGCCCTGCCACCGAACTCGCCGGGATACCATGCCTCGAGGATCGCAGGCACCTGCTGTTTGGCCCAGCCAATGGTCAGAGGCCTGCCGTTTTCAAGCACAAGGACTACGGGCTTTCCGCTCGCCTTCACAGCTTCCAGTAATGGCTCCTGATTTTCCGGCAGGTCTAGCCTAGACCGGTCGAAACTCTCCCCGGAGATTCCCTGCCACTCCCCAAGTCCGAGGATGACCACGTCCGCATCCTTCGCCTCGGCTACGGCCGCTGGAATGTCTTTGCCCGCGTCGAATGTTATCTTCGCCTGCGGAACTAGCGTCTTAATGCCGTCCAGCAAACTGATGTGCTCGCCGTTTTCTTCTTTTTCATAGTCACCATAGCGCGCCACATTGGCGTTCGGGCCGATCACCGCGATGCGTTGCACCGTTTTCGAAAGGGGTAGCAGATCGCCTTCGTTCTTGAGCAGGGTCATGGACTCGCGGGCTGACTCAAGCGAAAGCGCCAGGTGCGCCGGGGAGCGATAGGCGCGCGCATCGAGCGAAAGATCGACATAGGGATGATCGAAGAGCCCTAGAGCAAACTTTACCCGCAAGACAGAACGCACGGCCCGGTCGAGGTCAGCCCGCGACAGAGAGCCTTCGTGCACGCAGTCGATCAGGGCCTGTTGGAAGACCTTATGATCGAAATCGTAAAACTGCATGTCGACGCCGGAGTGGATGGCCATGCAGGAAGCGTCCTTTGGCGATGCGGCGACATGGTGCACCTTATACAGTCGCTGGATCGCGCCAAGGTCGGAGAGCACGAATCCCTGAAAACCCCACTCGTCTCGCAGTATGGTATTCAACAGGAAGGGGTCGGCGGTGACCGGTATGCCGTCGATCTCATGATAGGCGGCCATAGTCGCCATCGCGTGCCCTTCACGGAAGGCCGGCTCGAACGGTTTCAGCATGACACTGCGCAACTCGCGCTCGCCGATGTGAACCGGCGATGTGTTTGTGCCGCCCTCGGGGGAACCATGCCCGGCGAAGTGCTTCGGCTCTGCGACGACGGTATGGTCGGTGCTCAGGTTTTCACCCTGCGCTCCACGCACGTAGGCAAGGCCTAGCTGACCGGTCAGATATGGGTCCTCGCCAAAATCTTCTTCGATACGGCCCCATCGAGGCTCGCGTGCGAGGTCGAGCACCGGACCAAGAATCATGTCGACGCCATTGGCGCGGGCTTCCGACGCAATGGCCGCGCCGGTCCGCTCAGCAATCTCGGGGTTCCAGGTGGCAGCGAGATTGATCGGCGCTGGAAAAACGGTCCCTGTGTTGTAACCGTGTAGGCCCTCTTCGATGAACATTGCCGGTATACCAAGGCGGTTATGCTCAATGACCCACTTCTGGGCGGCATTTGCCTGCTCCGGCGTCGGATAGAGATCGTGAATCCCGCCGACACCCTGATTTCCCCATACACTCTGCGCTTTCGCCGGAAGAAAAACGGCATCTGCAGAAGCGTGAGTATCGTCGGTGTGCTTGTCGACAATATCTTTCGCGCCCGCATACAAATCCAGCTGCCGTACTTTTTCTTCCAGCGTCATCCGACCAATCAGGTCGTCAATCCGTTTTTCGATCGGAGCATTGGTCTGCCGGTACACGGTGCCTTGTGCAGGTATTGTGGATGGATGACTTTGGGCAAAGACGAGAGAAGCCGAAGAAATTAGCCCGAAAAAAAGAGCGAAAATACACCGTACTGCCGGGGCTTTTCTTACTGGCCTGCGAAAAAAAAGCCTTTCGATTCCACCATTTTCATGCAATAAGAATCCGCCCTCCCATACACAACCGCATCCGCACATCTGCCCTTCGTATTTCAAATGTTTCGAGCCTCTCATTGCACATCGACTTCCCGTGTAATTTCTCGCAACATCAAACTAACGAATTCAGCAGGAAACCGCAACGTTAGGCGTATTTGTAACGCGCGCATATGTGGTTGAAAATAATCCGTTTATCCAATTGATGTGAGGCTAACGGTAGATACAGTCCACGAACGAAATGCGATTCGGCCATGCGTGCCGCGGCCTGCGAACGCTTCATGGAAAGGAGTGCTAGAATTGCTTTCGCTGAATTCCGCTATGTCTCAAGCCCATCAGAATGAAGCCAGAACGATAGAATTAGCAAAAATCGCTGGGACTGAGGAAGACATCGCCCTCATCCAGCAACACGTCAAGGAAGTCGTCGAAGGGACCGCATTCAAGGGCAGTCATCGCAGCGGACAATTTCTTAAATACATCGTCGACCAGGCAATTGCCGGTCATTTCGAGTCCCTGAAAGAACGTGTCATCGGGGTCGAATTATTTGGACGTGCTCCTTCGTACGACACGGGCGATGACGCCATTGTGCGTGTAACAGCGAGCGACGTGCGCAAGCGCCTGCTGCAGCATTATGGCCGATATGGCTCGATTGCGAAGTTCCGCATCAGCCTTCCGCTGGGATCGTACATTCCTGAAATATGGCGCGATACACCTCCTGAAGTCAGCCCGCCACATGCGGAAACCGCGCATGAAATCCAACCCCCACATGCCGAGGCAGTAACACCCGCGAATGGCCACATTGCTTCTCCGGTTCCTCCCGTAACCATTGCCGACCCGGACCAGAAGAAACGCAGGCGATGGCTCGCTGCGTGCCTGCTTCTCACAATCGCTAACGTAGCGCTGTGGGGCGTCCTCTGGGACCATTTTGCCCGCAAGAGAAACGAAGCGTCTTCCACGCTTCCATGGTCCGTGCTTTTCAATTCTCCGCATGCCTTGCAACTCATCACCAGCGATCCGGATATCGGTGAAATACAGGGATATACCGACCAGCCAATCTCGGTGTCCGACTACGCCAACCACAATTACATTCCGGATCCAGGCAAGTTGACCCCGGCGATATATCAGCTTTGCCAGATCCTGCTGCGCGGAAATAAAGCGTCGCTGGTGGATACGCCGATCGCCGTCAACATCGCGGAACTCGCGCAAGCCAATTCGAAGAAAGTTGAAGTCCATCCCGCCCGAAGCCTACAGCTTGCCAACCTGCAGACCGATGACAATTTCGTCCTTCTCGGAAGCCCGCGCTCGAATCCATGGAGCGCCTTTTTCAGCGACCAACTGAATTTCCGCTTTGTCTATGACAAGAACTCCGGACAGGAAATCATTCTCAATCTGCATCCGCGACCGCATGAGCAGGCGCAATATGTGCCAACGGCTCTGGGATGGGCCACCGGCCAGTCGTACGCTATCGTCGCACTGGTTCGCAATCCGGACCAGAATGGGCGGGTGCTCCTGCTAGGCGGCGCCAATGCCGAAGGCACGGAAGCCGCGAGCAAGCTTGTGACCGACCTTCCTCGCCTGACAGCCGCGCTTGAAGACTGCGGTATTCCTCCCGGTGGCCCGCTACAACATTTTGAACTGCTCTTGCGATTGAACATGATGACGGGGTCTCCTACCAACGTCAACCTCGAGGCATGCCACATTTTGCCCGATAGTGCCACCCATTAGGATTATCGGGTTTGTATGCAAACTTTCTGATTCTCTATTTCCTGCAGCCTCACCGTAAATACTTAGCGCGATGGAAAATTTACGATTGGTCACAACAGGTATCTACCGTTACGCCCGCCAACGGTCTGTTTTCTCTCATTTTTCATATAGATACAGCAATGTTACGAGTCCTGCCTAACGTTGCGTTGACCGCATGCCGTCTCGTAGATTGTGAAAGAAGTAAAAGCGAATATCGTATGGTTTGCGCCGCGATATTGACATGGACAATGCCATGAGGCGAGGGAACAGGAGAATCCAAATTGATTTCCAGAAGAGGTTTTCTTGCGGGCAGTTCGGCTCTCGCTTTGCATGGCCTCAAAAAGCTTCGCGGCGCTTCGCACCATGCGGTACTCCCACAGCATCCTCAACACGATCCTAAAGGTGTTGCGCGCTTTGTAAAGATCGCGATTGGAACCGGCGGTCACGGACACACCTACCCGGGCACAACGGTTCCGTTCGGCATGGTTCAACTCAGTCCGGACACTTATAACCAGGGATGGGATTGGTGCTCCGGATATCACTATTCCGACAACTCGATCATGGGCTTTAGTCATACGCACCTGAGCGGCACCGGTATCGGAGACATGCTCGATGTCCTTCTGATGCCCTGTACGGGAACGGTGAAAACGATTCCCGGCAGTCGTGAAAATCCCGATGCGGGTTACCGTTCTCGCTTCTCACATGACGAGGAAGTTGCCGTTCCCGGATATTATTCCGTACTTCTGCGCGATTATCGGATTCGCGTCGAACTGAGTGCGACCGCTAGGGCCGGCATTCACCGATATGCCTTCCCGGCGAGCGACAGCGGTCACTTTATTCTCGATCTGGATCACGGCTACGCCCCCGGCACCGACAGCGTTCTGTGGGCGAACGTAAAAATTGTAGGCAACGATACGATCGTTGGCGGACGCAGTACAGCACGCTGGGCCAAAGGACGCGAAATTTATTTTGCTATGAAGTTTTCCCGGCCATTCGATAAGGTCGAGGTGCAAGTAGACGGTAAAAATTTGCAGGGCCTCAACGGGGAAGCCAAAGGAAAATCTCTCAAATGCGTCCTCCACTATCCGACAAAAGCCGGGGAAACGATATTGGTCAAGACTGGTATCTCAGGTGTAAGCGCAGAGGGCGCGCTACGCAACCTTGAGGCGGAGATTCCCGGATGGGACTTTGACGAGGTGACTGCTCAGGCTCTTCATGAATGGGAACAGGCGCTGTCGAAAATTAGAGTCGAGGGCGGAACGCAAAAGCAGCGAGAGATCTTCTACACCGGGCTCTATCATTCCCTTCTGGCTCCCACCCTTTTTGACGATGTGGATGGCAGCTACCGTGGCATGGACGACGCAGTACATCAGCTTCCACCGGGCGCCCACAATTACAGCACCTTCTCACTTTGGGATACCTACCGCGCCGCACACCCGCTGCTTACACTCGTCCAGCAGGAGCGTGTGCCTGACCTCGTAAATTGCCTGATCCGCATGGCACATGAAAGCTCCGTAGGCATGCCCGTGTGGCCGCTGCAGGCGAAAGAAACCGAATGCATGTCCGGCTACCACTCCGTGGTAGTGATAGCCGAGGCTCTGCAAAAAGGCTTCCCCGGAATCGATGTTCCTGGCGCGTATGCTGCAATGAAAAAACAGGCGCTGGAAAGCAACTACAAGGGCCTTCCTTTATATAGAAAGCATGGCTACATCCCGTGCGATCTGGAAGCGGAATCCATGGGTAAAAGCATGGATTATGCATATGACGACTGGGCTGTAGCTTATGTAGCCCGCGTCGCAGGCGAGCAGAAGGATGCTGCTTTTTTCCTGGAGCGTGCGCATAGCTATCGCAATTTATATGACAAGGAAACGGGCTTCGTACGCCCACGGCTGGCCACGGGCGTGTGGGCAGAGCCATTTGCGCCGAACGAGATGGGGCACTCACGGAAGTGGCGCGATTTCACTGAGTCGAATGCCTGGCAAGCGACCTTTGCGGTGCAGCATGATCCTAAGGGGTTGGCCGATCTTATGGGCGGACGGGAAATGCTGTTGGAAAAACTGGACGGCATCTTCCAAGCCAGTTCCGTTATGCCTGCCGATGCGCCAGACGACATTGCCGGACTCGTCGGACAATACGCGCACGGAAACGAACCAAGTCACCACATCGCCTATCTTTATGTGTATGCCGGCGCCCCTTACAAGACGCAGGAACGCGTCCGCAGCCTGATGGAAACGATGTATGACAACAAGCCCAATGGACTCGCCGGAAACGAAGATTGCGGGCAGATGTCGGCCTGGTACGTCATGAGCGCGATGGGCTTCTATGCGGTGGATCCCGTGAGCGCTAATTACGTTTTCGGCACGCCGTTGTTCGACAAGATAACCATCGATATGGGAAAAGACCGTCAACTTATCCTTGAAGCCAAACGTGCCTCGGCAAACAGTCAATATATAGACTCCGTAAGATTCAACGGCGAACCGTATGCCCGGCTCTGGTTCAGCCACTCTTTGATCGCGCAAGGGGGCCATATCGAGTGGCAGCTAACGGACCAGCCTAATGAAAGCCTCGGCTCCAAAGCTGAGGCCTTCCCACCGTCTATGACCGCATAAGCTGAGAGATGATGGAAAGACGACGCTTTTTGATTTCTGCTCTTACTTTGTCCGCTGCATCGCTGGCGAACAAGGCACCAGGATTGTCGCTGGGCGCGCATATGGCTTCGCACCGCCGTAATTACAATTTTCATAGAACGATTTCCAGAGAGGTGCTCGACAACTATCTCTCCCGATCGATTTCAATGGAAGGCCTGCTGAATGGCCGAGGCGATCTGACGGACGATATTCGCATGTTGGCGAGCACTGGAGCGAAATATATTGGCCGCAGCATCTGCTTATGGGGCAAGGAAGCTGAGCTGATAAACAACCTTGAACGGGCGCGACGACAGCTGCCGCAAGTGCACGCCGCCGATCCTGAAATGGTGCTTGAAGCATGCATCTTTGAAATCGTCACAACCCAGGTAGAACAGGTGCCGGTCCCGGATTGGGCTTTCGCCGCGCTGGGGCAGCCGATTGAGAAACGAAACTTCCGCTATGCAGACATCGCTTATGCGCAAGGACCGCGCAAAGATCAGTGGGGTGTTGGCTCGTCCGTACCCGATGTGAGCCGCCCGGAAACGAAGCTCTGGTTTTATTTCCTGGCGCGATCGTATATCGATCTCGGAGTTGAAGGGATCCATCTCGGGCAGGCCGAGATCATGAACGGCAATGACCCGGACCTCGCCCACTGGGAACAGGTCTTCACCCTTGTGCGCGACTATGCATCGAAACATGCGCGCCGACGCATGGTGCTCTGCAATGCCCACGTGCCCAGCGGCGGTCTGGTGCGCAACAGCAAACTGCTGCTCGATTTCCACGCTTTCCCGCTGCGCATTATGGAAATGCCCGATCAGCCGGAGAAGGCAATCCTGAAGATTGGCTTCTCCGATGGCATTTATCGACGAAGCAAAGGCGGCGTCACTAATAGCGGCTGGTCCTGCGAGCATCTTCCTTATCTGGTGGAGTTAGACAACTGGGGCGTCAGCAAGCATCCAGGGCAACCGCGTCAAGGGGGCAACTGGGTCTGGGGCTACGATGAAATTACATGGTTTGCGCACCAAAGCAAACAGTATCGCAGCGATTGGCTGCACTATGCCTGGAACTGGGTGAGGAAAACAGATCCTAACGGCTACCTGGAAATGCCAGGCAGCCGGACAATGCGCTCGCCACTGGATCACCATGCCTGGTACTACGCCAATGAACCAAGCGCAGCCGTACGGGATGGTCTTGGAGATGAAGTGGCGATTCGCGCCATCTGGTCGGCTGACCAATCGTAGAGTTCCTTTGATTCGATGTCGTGATTCGTGGACGAGCCGCGCGGCATCGAAAAGATATCCTCATCCGACATTGTGATCCGTCTTTGCTCTCGGCCCCCTCAGTTATGCTGCCTGCGTGCTGGGGTGGCTACCGTTACGTGTGTCCTGCCCGAGACTGTCCAGTCATATCAAAGAGATACGGCATAGTTAGGAACCGTCTCTAACCTTGCCAAAGCATCTTCCCACCGCCGTACAGTGATCTGCGGAATGAAAAGCAGGGGATCGAATCACCGTTTTGACGCGATTCGACAGCGGGACAGCCATTTGTTTCCGGTCACAAATCCGCTCCCTACCGCCTATTGCTGCACTTTGTAAAAACCTACGGAGGTCAGGATGACACAACGAAGAAGTTGGCTTAAGCGCTTTCACTTGAGTTTTGTGCTCATTACATTATTTTGCGCGAGTGTGTTGAGCTTTGCACAAAGCGATCGCGGGAGCGTATCGGGAATCGTCACCGATCCATCAGGCTCCGGAATACCTGGGGTCAAGGTAACCGCTACCAATAACGCAATGGGCACGCAGAACTCTACTGTCACGACTGACTCAGGAAACTATACGATCCCGCAGTTAGCAGCAGGCGAATATTCTGTGACGGTAATTGCGCCTGGGTTTGCTGAGCTGATCCACAGCGGAATCACGGTTTTGGTTGGACAGACAGCACGTGTCGATCTGAAACTGGGCGTTGGGCAAGTCACGTCGACGGTTACGGTGACAGCGGATGCTCCTCTACTCCAGACAGAGAGCGCTCAGAACAATGTCCAGGTCACCACGAGAGACCTGAATGAGCTTCCGATCAACATTACCGGCATCGGTGCTGTGCGCGACCCGATGGGTTTTGCAGCTTTGGTGCCCGGAACCATCGCGGGCGGCTGGAACGATATCCACATCAGCGGCTCGCCCGCAACGACCTACCGCGTCTTTATGGACGGACTGGACGACACCTCGGCGGTAAAGGGGGCCATCTCCGATGAGCAGCAGCCCTCAGTCGAATCGCTCGGTTCAGAATCCGTGATGATAAATAACTATTCCGCGAAATATGGTCAGTCCGGCGGTGGAATCTTCAACTACACCTCGAAATCAGGCACCAATAGACCGCATGGGTCGGTCTTCATGTACCTCGAGAATGAGGACCTGAACGCCGGACAGCCTTTCAACTACACCCCAAGCGGCGAGAAGTATAACCCGGCGCAACGGCAGCTTGACTTCGGCGGTTCTTTCGGCGGGCCGGTGGTGATTCCTCACATTTACGACGGCCGCAACAAAACTTTCTTCTTCTTCGCGTACGAGGAATACCACAACACGCAAACCCTCAACCAAGGAACCATCACGGTTCCCACGAACGCCTATTTGAATGGCGATCTGAGCTCTCTCCTGCTTGGTCCCATTGTCGATTCCAACGGAGCCCCTGTCCTGGATTGTCTGGGTCGACCAATGATCAATGGCGCAGTGTACAACCCGGCGACGACCAGAGTAGCAACCTGCACGGATGGCTCAACCAAAACAGTCCGTGATCCATTCCCGAATAACTTTATCGGCGCGCCCAGCACCTGGGATCCGGTGGCGCAGAAGGCTCTTGCTTATATGCCTGCTCCCTCCGGGTCTACTGCCAACGCGCTGACCAACAACTATCCCAATTTGCAGCCGAACAACAAGTACCAGTACTTGACGAGCATCAAGATCGATCACTCGATCGGTGAGAAGTGGCACCTCTCGGGTTATTACATTGCTGAGTATTCCAACAAGGACAATGCCGCTAATGGCATAAATACCGCTGGAGGCTCGACCCGCTGGAACACAACACCCGCCCCGCAGATATATATCAATGCGGACTATACGGCCACGCCGAATCTGGTGCTTCACTCCGGATTCGACTTCACGCGCCACAACGCCCTGCAGAATTCGGCGGTACAGGACTTCAAGGCGTCGACTCTCGGGTTGAACACGGCGGCAAATATGCCAGGCGGCGCTGCGAACACCTTTCCAATCTTCTCCGGGCTTACCGTCAACCGTCAGAGTGTTCCGCAACTGGGAATAAACAACGCTCCGTTTATTGACAATAACTGGTACAACAATGAGTCCGCGATCTGGGTTCACGGCAGCCACGTATTCGAATTTGGCGGCGATTTCCGTCATCAGTCGTTTGGCACTCACAACGACCTGTCGGCCGGATCTTACGGTTTCTCTGCCGATCAGACGTCTCTACCGTCGTCCCAGGGCCAAAACCTTTATGGCGCTAGCCTCGGCGACGGTTTCGCGAGCTTCGTTCTTGGCCAATTGAGTGGCGCAAGCATCGGGAACGATAACATTCAGTGGTTTCACCGCCTGGAAGGCGGGCTGTACGTGCTGGACACCTGGAAGCTCACGCGCAACCTCACAGTGAATTATGGACTGCGCTGGGATCTCGAACAGATGCAACGCGAACAACATGACCGGGAAACACAATTTAGTCCCACTGTGGTGAATCCGTCAGCTGGCGGTCTGCTAGGTGGAACCGAATACGAGGGATATGGGCAAGGACGTTGCAACTGCATTTTCGAGAAGTTCTATCCTTGGATGGTTCAACCGCGTCTTGGTATCAGTTATCAACTGAATGAAAAAACCGTGCTCCACGCGGCGACTGGGCTCTACTCTGGCCCGCAGCTCTTCATGAACGAAGAAATCTACAGCAATCAGGGATTTGGCTTTAACCAGGTGTTCCTAACCAGTCCTTCATATGGCATTGCAGCTGGCCAGCTTTCCAATGGCATACCGTACTCTGCGGCTGCTCTGACGGCTACAGACTTTGACCCTGGCGCCTATCCGAACATCGGCCAACTCAACTCGCCCCCGCCATTCATTGTTCCCAACAATGGTCGGCCGCCACGCTTCGTGCAATCAACCGTTGCCATTGAGCGGGAGATTGCAAACAACCTTGCGCTCAAAATATCCTACCTCAGTAACCGCGGTGTCTGGCTCAACTCCGACGGGCTGACGAATACTACAAACGAGCTCACTCCTGCGGTTCTCTCACAGAAATACGGTTTAAATGTTGCCAACCCAAACGACTTCAACCTGCTGACGCAGCCGATCTCTTCTCCTGCGGTGGCGGCAAGAGGCTTCGTGGCTCCGTACTCCACTTTCCCGTCTGGAGCCACACTGGCCCAGGCATTACGGCCATTCCCGCAATTCGGTAATATTGGTGACTACTACGAGCACAATGGCAATTGGTGGTATGACGCACTTCAAATCCAGGTCACCAAGCGACTCCACAACGGATTGTCGGGCGGCATCGGTTACTCGTGGTCGAAGAATCTGGGAACAATCACAAGTACTGGAACTTACACCGTGGCGATGCCGGTTCAGGATCCCAGCCAGCCGGCCAAGAACGCAAAATCCTATGTGGCCATCGACCAGCCGCACATGCTCAATTTTTACTTCAATTACGAGGTGCCGAGATTCAGTTTTGCGCAAACCGGCTGGAAGCGGCTGCTATTGACCGGCTGGACAACTGACGGAATTTTCCATTACCAGAGCGGTTTTCCGATACAAACACCGAATTCGACGAGCCCTCTGACTTCTGTGATGTTCGGTAACGCAGTCTGGGCGAATCGCGTTCCAGGTCAGAAGCTCTTCTTGCACAGCCTCAACAGCCACAACGTCGATCCCCACACCACGTTCTTTCTCAATCCCGCTGCGTGGGCAGAGCCGGCCCCCGGAACCTACGCCACTTCCAAGCCCTTCTATGGCGATTATCGTGGCCCCAGATATCCCAACGAGCAGTTGGGCTTCGGCAAGGTCATCCCTCTCAAGGAGGGACTGAGATTTTCGCTCCGCGCGGATTTCTTCAATGTCTTCAATCGCTGGGCATATCCCAACCTGAATAACACCTCAAACCCTTTCCAGACTCCTCAATACGCGAGTAATGGAAGCATTTCCAACGGTTTCGGCTTCTACGGAGACGGCATCTCCGGCGCAGGCGGGAACTTTGCTCCGAGAAGTGGCGAGTTCGTCGCGAGAATCGAATTCTAGCGTCAGCTCATGCGTAACTCCGACGGACAGGCCGGATGAATTCATCTGGCCTGTCCGCTTGCGCGAAGGTATTTTTGTACGGACAGCAAGCAGCACAATTGGTATTGAGGAAAAGGATGGGTGTTATGGAGTCTCACGTTGGTGCAGCCCGACATGGAATGACTTGCGCGGAGAATGAAGTTGGCAATCACGCGACGTAATTTTTTGACAGGTTTGGCGGCTCTAAGTTCAGGAACTTTGAACTCCCGGGCATTGTCTATATTGCGTGCTTCTTTTCAAGATGCCAGGCTCGATTCCGAGAAGCCTCGGGAGCAATATTTCGAGACATGGACAGCACAGAAAACAGGAATCACCTGGAAGCACGACAATGCACTCTCGAGACTTCGCTATTTGCCAGAATCCATGGGGCCGGGAGTGGGCATATTCGACTACGATAATGACGGGTGGATGGATCTGTATTTTGTGAATAGCGGTCCGGCGGATTTCTTTCAACCTGCAAAACCGCTGCGCAATGCTTTGTACCACAACAACCGCGACGGCACATTTACCGATGTGACGGAAAAGGCAGGAGTGGCGGGAAGAGATTTCGGTATCGGAGTTGCAGCTGCCGACTACGATCGAGACGGATGGACCGACATCCTGGTAACAACTTATGGACGGCTGATTCTCTATCACAACAATCATGACGGAACCTTTACAGATGTGACCAAAGCCGCGGGCCTGGATGAGCCCGGCCTGTTCACCAGCGCTGTCTGGTTTGATTCTGACAACAACGGCCTGCTCGATCTGTTTGTCTGCCACTTCGTAAAATATGACAAGTCGCTGGAACAGGATTGCAGCGTAAAGGGGGTTCGCCACTATTGCTATCCAAAGACATATGAAGCTTGGGCGAACCGTCTCTATAAGAACAACGGCGATGGAACCTTCACCGACATAAGCGCTCCTTCCGGGATTGGGAAGTATTTCGGGAAGGCCTTTGGAGCTGTCGCGACTGACATCAACAACGATGGCCTGCTGGATCTGTTTGTTGCAAATGATTCCGTTCCCAACTTCCTGTATCTGAATAAGGGAGGCGGCAAGTTTGAGGAAATCGGTTTCCAGGCGGGTGTGGCATATAGTGCGGATGGTGCAGCGCGCTCGGGCATGGGCGTAGACGCGGCCGATTTTGATGGCGACGGCCGGGAAGATCTTCTCGTCGCTAATATTAGTCGTGAACGCGATTCTCTATACCGCAATGTCGGGCACAATACATTTGTGGATGCAGCCGGCCCGACAGGAGTCGGCAGGGCGACTGCGATGAATACGGGTTGGGGTTGTCGATTCGTCGATTTCGATCTGGATGGAAGACAGGATTTGATTTTGGTCAGTGGACATCCGGACGATCTCATCGAATCGGTCAACAGCAGCTTGCAGTATCGAGAGCCCCTTTTACTTTTTCACAACAATGGCAATGGGTTTGACAATGTCAGTGCTGCAGGTGGTCCAGCCTTCAAAGAGTCGTATGCCGCCAGGGGGCTTGCTGTGGGAGATCTCGATAATGACGGGCGTGTCGATATGGTTGTCGGGATCAGTGGCGGAGCTCCCCTGGTCCTTCACAATGTAGTTAGCAATTCAAATCGTTGGATCGGTCTGAGTCTTACCGGACTTACAGTGGGCGCCAGGATCACATGGTCGGTCAACGGAGCTGAGCACAGTATTTTCAAGCGAGGCGGTGGAAGCTATCTCTCTTCCTGTGATCCGCGCGATGTATTGGGCCTGGGCGCGGCGGAATATGCCGACTGGGTTCAGGTTCGATGGCCCGCGGCCATCGGGCGCACAGACCGCTTCGAACATGTGCGCGCTGGCAAGTACTACTCCTTGTCGGCTGGGGGGAAGCTTCTATGATTCTGCTTCTCGCACTGCAACTCGCAGTCGGCGCAGCACAACATTACGAGAACGCCAAACAGGATTTTGCCCAACGGAAATTTCCCGAGGCCGTTAGCGAAGTTGATGCAGCCCTGCATGAGAACCCCTATATGGTTCCGGCCCTGGTCCTCAAAGCTCGGCTGGCCACGTTCGCACATCGGCCGGATGTTGCCAAGAGCTGTCTCATCACGGCCATTACAGCCGATCCAACATCCGAAGAGGCGCAGTTCTTTCTCGGAGTGTTTTACTACATGCAAAACGATTTCAAGTTGGCGATCTCACCGCTCCAGACAGCCCAATCGCTCTCTCCTGAAAGTCCACTGCCCGTCTTCTATCTTGCGATGACCAATGAAGCTATGGGACACGATGCCAACGCGTTGAAGCTCTACCAGCAGGCAGAGAATCTTTCCCCGCAGAAATCGGTGCAAAGTGCATCGATTCTTGTGGCATACGGCAGGTTTTTGCTTTCACAGGGGCGAAGCGAGGACAGTATTGAAAAAGATCGACGGGCCGTTGAGGCGAATCCCGGCTCTCGCGATGCACACTATGAATTGGCTAAGGGATTGGATCGTAACGCAGATTTCAAAAATGCCGCACTCGAAGGAGAACGAGCCCTGACTCTGCCAGCGCTCGGCACCAGCGATGCCCAGATCCATTTTCTCCTGGCAAATGTCTATCGGAAATTAGATCAACCTGATTTAGCAAAAGCCCATCTGGAGAAATTTCAAGCTGCTCCCCAGACAGCTCGCAGGTGAGTTGGGCTTGACGGCGATAAAGATGAATTGCTTCGTCTACCCGATTTCCTAATTGTTCTAATATCCGGAAGTTCCGGCCAGAAGATGACAAGCCGACACATCGGTATCGTGCGGCGAACCTTTGTCGTCTTCAGACACAGCAGAAATTCGAAATGGCACAAGGCTTTCGAATTAGCCTCTCTGCATTGCTCGAGAGCTTTTGCTGAAACGTGGCAGATACAGTGGACTCTCACCCCGATTGTGGAGGATTTCCAAAAAGAATTCCCCACAAGCTTCAATCTTAAACGTCAGCCAATTCACAGTTCTCAGTGACACAATGCGAAATCCGCTAGGACTCTCTCAGTATCATCGATCAATTGGGCTTAGCCCGTTGAGGTCCACTGAGTGGCGGATTGACACAGATTCAGAAATTCCTCAAGGAAGGTGGCAGATTTGCCTTCGCTACATTGTCATAGCAATGAAGAGCGGCGAAACGTTGGGCACTGAAAGGTAATCCAACAGAGGTAAAACCGGGATGAGCCGTGGCTGGAAAAGGTCCGCCGTGATTCATCGCCGGCGAAACTGCAACTCCGGTTGGCATGCGGTTACTAACCAATCGGCCTACTCGGCGTCTTAGCACCGGTTCGATTTGCATATAGGCTTCTGTGTCGGCGGAAGAATCGCCCGAATAGATGGTCCCCGTCAAGTTGCCCTCGATGCATCGCAAAATAGAGCGGGTTTGCGATATGTCTGAAGAAGTTACGATCAAAGCTACCGGACCGAATACTTCGGTCTGTAACTCCTTCGGATGTTGTAAAAAACGGTCTCCCGTTATCGTAAGTACCGTGTTCTGAAATCGGAATCCGGGTCCAGCAACAGGTTCACCGCCGCAGAGAACTGCTGCGCCATATTTCTGCAGCAACTGCACACCATCCTTGGCAGCGTTCACACCACTGCGAGTCAGAAGAAGGCCAGGGGGCGCGCTTGCAAATCGCTGCACTGCTATCTGAATGAAGGCATCGCCATCCGGAATCGCTGGAACGATAAGAAAACCGGGATTAGTGCAGAACTGGCCGGCCGCCATCGTGCAGGATACGAAGAACTCCTCGGCCAGGGCAGCCCCTCGCTCGCCTAGCACTCCCGGAAGCAGAACGACGGGGTTCACGCTCGACATCTCCAGATAAATAAGTTTACCGGCGGCATCCGCGGCTGCCTTCAGCTTCATTCCACCCATTCTGCTTCCGGTAAAACCTGTGGCTGCCGTCAGTGGGTGTGAGACGAGTTTCAAGCCATCGTCCTTCGACAAGTGATAAATTAACTGAATCGTGGCTGAAGGTAGCCCGGTTTTATGCAGCGCGCGATCTGTCGCTTCTGCAAAAAGCTTAGTTGTCCCGGCATGCGCTGGATTCGCCTTAGCGATAACCGGATTGTGAGCCACAAGTGCGGCAGCAAAGTCCCCACCTGCAATCGAATTAAATGCAAAAGGAAAATTATTCGGCCCCATCACCACAATCGGGCCACCAAGAGGCGCAAAGATTGAATGAATATTGCGGGCCTCATCATGGACAGGCCGGCGCCAGGTTTCGTCGCGCACCGCTTTGGCAGCTTGGCGCAGCTGATCTGTCGTACGCGGCAGTTCCACGTCTCTCAGCCGTGGAGAAATGGGAAGACCCGTTTCGGCATTTGCACATCGCACTAGCGCATCGCTGCTTGCTTCAATTTCTCTTGCGTAGGCTTCAAAGAATGCGGAAATTTGCTCGCCTGGAGTCGTCTCTAATATCTCCGCTGCTGCCGCGCCAGCTTGTATGCATTCATGCACTTCCTCCCAATCGGAAATGGGATAGCCTTCAGGCAACGGTTCGCCGAGGGCTGGGTTTTCCGAGTGAAAATACTCTGTGGATGTGCTTTGCCGCCATTTTCCAGCGATCCATACGGGTGCTGATTCTTGATTCATGAGCACATTCCCCCTGAACAGATAAGCGCAGGCGCGGTGAACAAGATTACATCAGGCAACGTGATTCACAAGCGTGCCAATCGGTTCGATAGTGATGCAAACTTCATCCTTCGACTGCAGCGTGAACGAGTCTGGGGGCACAATGCCTGTGCCCGTCATAAGAAAACAGCCGTTAGGAAAAGTCATTTCTCGATAGAGATACTCAACCAAAGTCTTAAAATCGCGCTTGATCTCAGACAACGTTGTTGAACCCGAAAATGTCACCGTGCCGGAACGGCGAATTTGCATTTCAATTTTCGTATCTGGATGCGGCGGCCGATCCGTCATCAGGATTGAAGGACCTAAAGCACAGCTGCCGTCATATACTTTCGCTTGCGGAAGATAAAGCGGATTTTCTCCTTCAATATCGCGCGAACTCATGTCATTTCCAATCGTGTATCCGACAATTTGTCCATGAGCGTTGATAACCAATGTGAGCTCAGGCTCGGGTACTGTCCAGGCTGCATCGCCACGAATCCTCACTGGCTTTTGTGGCCCAACAACACGATGGGCCGTTCCCTTAAAAAATAGCTCTGGGCGTTCTGCTGTGTATACACGATCGTAAAAATTTCCACCGCCAGCATCTTTCGACTCTTCCATACGCGCGTTGCGGCTGCGGTAATAGGTCACGCCAGAGGCCCATACTTCCTGATTCTCGATAGGCGCCATAATTTCTTCTGCCGTTGGCAACGGAGAAGAACGCCCGGCAACAAGTAAGGCCTTCAGAAATTCTTCGGGATCTGGTTGTCTCAGAACTGAATCAAGAGAGACTGCCTCAATGAGGCCACCTTTCGCATCGTTCTCCACGAAAAGGCCTTTTGATGTTCGATAAACGGTCAGGGGCATAATTAAATGTGACTCAATAAACGGATCACTGAACAAAGTCATAGTAGTACAAATCAGCCTTGCTTATACAAAGCTTGGGCCGGAATAAGTTCAATTAGCTGGATTTAGGCAAAGCAAAGTCTTTTGTAAATTGTTGAGGATGATCACCGGTATCATGGTAATCGTTCCATTTCCAGGCCCACCAATCCTCTCATGCCTCTGCCTCCCATTCCCAATCCGCCTCCGCTCTCCGCACCCGAACCAGTGAAGCCTGTTACGGGTTTTGAGCCTTTGCAGTCGCCGCTCTTTCGAAAACTTTGGGTCGCCTCCACCATCTCAAACCTTGGTGGGTGGATGCAGGACACCGCCGGTACCTGGTTGATGACTGTTTTAACTTCATCCCCACTCCTCATTGCCCTCATGCAAACAGCGGCCAGCCTGCCTGTAGTGGTGCTGGGTCTCTTGGCGGGTGCAACTGCGGATATTTTCGATCGGAGAAGACTGCTCATTTTCTGGCAGGCCTGGATGCTCGCTGCCGTCGCGCTACTCAGCCTGCTCACTTTTTTCAACATTATTTCGCCATGGGTACTGCTGATCCTCACGTTCCTGCTCAACATAGGGACGGCAATGAATAGTCCGGCTTGGCAGGCAATCATGCCGGAATTGGTGCCGCGTGAGCAACTGCCCGAGGCAGTCTCGCTCAACAGCGCTGGCTTTAACCTTGCTCGTGCTCTCGGCCCAGCGCTTGGAGGTCTAGGGGTCGCTGCTTTTATCCGCGCAGATACAGGTGCGGCTTCAGTCTTCTTGCTGAATTCACTCTCGTTCGTGGGAGTCATTCTCGTTCTCTATCAGTGGAAGCGCAATCCACTCTTCAAGAGTGCGCTGCCAGCTGAGCGCATCTTCGGATCCATGCGCGCCGGACTGCGCTATATCCAATACACTCCGTCGTTGAAGGCGACTCTGGCGCGCGCATTCATCTTCACCATTTTTGTTAGTGCTGTGTGGTCGCTTCTCGCAGTCGTAGCGGCGCGCGTGCTACACCAAGGCGCACTGGGTTACGGAATCCTGAACGGCAGTATGGGACTCGGTGCGGTCATAGGCGCTACGAGCCTGCCACGTGTGCGCCGCAAGTTCTCGGCAGACATGATTATCACGATGTCGACTGGCGTCTTCATCGGAACTTTGTTGGTACTCGCCTTCGTCCACTATGCGCTGATCATCATTGCAATGCTGTTGTTCGCAGGCTTTGCCTGGACCAGCACCATGTCTACTTTGAATCTTGCAGTACAAGTATCAGCTCCAAACTGGGTACAGGCGCGTGCGCTCGGCGTTTACCAGATGGTGTTTTCAAGTGGCATGGCGATCGGCAGCGTGATCTGGGGCATGTTAGCCGAACACATCTCGACGCCAGCTTCTCTCACCAGCGCTGCTATCGGCTTGCTCGTGACGATACCGATGGCTAGCCGCTTGCATGTGCTACGTGGAGAGCAGCCTGACCTAACTCCCTTTCGCTCGAAATTCTTGCCCCCGCAACTCTCCATCGAGCCTGAATTGACTGACGGCCCAGTGCGTGTCCTCATTGATTACTTGGTCGATCCGAAAGACTATAACGCATTCGTCCATGCTATTCACGAACTTAAGGACATCCGGCTGCGGGACGGCGCCATCCGCTGGGGCGTCTTTCAGGACGCGGACAATCCTCGCCATCTCAATGAGACATTTGTCATGGAATCATGGATCGACTATCTACGCCAGCGTGAACGCTTCACCGCTTCAGATCGGACGATTAGAGATCGCGTGGTCAATTTTCACCGTGGCGAGGATCCGCCCCGCATTACGCATACGCTCTATGCCAAGGAACGCGCCGAAGTCAAAAGCGACAATTCATCATGAGGTGGCTCAGGACCATGGTTTCCCGGCATCCTTCACAGCTTTCTGTATGGCCTTCTCGATTTTGTTAACCGCTTTCTTCTTTGCTTTTTCCTTCACGATTGCTGATCTCCCATTTTCTCTACTAATCGACTCTCGATGAGCGACTTGGCGATTTGGCGTGAACGCATAGACATCCCCGATTCCGCTTAACGGAGCTGTTGCCGGGAAGGTGCACCAGGCTTGCGTCAATCCGGAAATGTGCGGCCACCTCAATCAACCGATCACGACCTACTGCCGGATAGAAGTTTTTGAAATGGTTGAGAAACATTTAGATGTCGACTCGCGCTAATCCCTTTTTTTGGGCCCATCGATCCGTTTTCATCGCCGGAATCGTCTTCATGGTGCAGGCACAGAGAGCAATGGTTTTAGAGGAGAAATCATTAACACGACCATAGCGGTGGCGAAAGAGGTCACCACCCTTATTAACATCCTGACCGTCGAGCCTGAGAATCAGCAAAGGCTCATCGAGCTCTTGCGGGAGAGTACAGAGAATGTCATCAGCAAGCTCGGTGGCTGGATCTCGACCAGCTTCATCGCCGCCACGGATAAGCGTCATGTAGTCATCTACTCGCACTGGCGCGATCTTGCGTCGGGAGAGGCGATGCAGACCAATCCCGACATAGTCGCTTATTTTCCAAGAGTCGCCGCGCTCGCCGTGTTCGACAGCCTTGCTGGCGGCGTTCGTCTACAATCATCACGCCTGATGCCCGGAGGAAGGAGAGCATTATGAACATCACCACCAATACAATCCTGATGACGAGTGCCAACCGTTGCATCGGCCGAAGGCTTGTCAACGAGACACTGCGGCGTGGAGCGAAGAGGAACTTCTATGTCGCTCTTATGATCTGTGCGATAGGCTCTGCCCAGGCTAAGTCATTCCCTCAAGCATCCAAGCCTCTGGTCCACAATCGCTGGCAGCTAGTCCCGCATCCAGCGGGCAGCACGATTTTGACTTCCATTTTGGTACCTGGAGGGCTCACAACTTGCTCCTCGCACATCCGCTATCCGGTTCCACTACTTGGATCGAACTCAACGGTACTGTGACGGTCCGGAAGATTTGGGATGGACGCGCCAATCTGGGATCAGCGACATCTCGCGGGGCGATGGCTGCCGGGCATCATCGAAGACGCAGCATGCCATTAGCGCTCGTGACGCAACGACCGGCCAATCGCACGACGTCGCCCTGAACCGTAACAGCTAACGAACTGGGGCGCTTCATATCGTAGCCCTGCTCGATATAGATCGTTGTACCGTCTTCGACCAAGCCGTGCCTTACCAGTTGGCAAGCCAGCGGCCCAGCGGCCGTTCCGGTTGCTGAGTCTTCGACGATTCCCATCGTGGGGTTGAAAAATCTGGTGTGAGCCACAGCAGCCTGCGACACCGGCTCGAGACAATAAAGATAGCAGCCCTCCCCGCAAATTCCCCGTAAAACGCTGGCAAGGCGTTGCGGGTCGGGGCGCGCCTTCGATATCGAAATACGGCTTCGAATCGGGACTAATAAATGTGATGCCCCGGTTGATACAACCTGGATAGGAAGATCACGGAGCGAGAGCTCGTTCTCTTCAAGCCCAAGCGCGTCAGCTAATTCGACTGTCGTTCAATACGCTCGTAAATATCGGCGGTGACTGTGTCATCACAACCGAAGTGAGCCTGCCTTCCGCAAAATTGATTTCCAGGGGGAGTAAGTCATCCCCTATCTCCTGAATGAATTTGTTTGGTCCGTCGCTCAATGGCAGTTGGCCGGATTCCGCCAACCACCACCAGGCTCCGAGTGAATTGTGGCCAGCTCCAAAGACTTCGTGGCCGGCGGCTGTGAACGAACGAAGCCGTCTGTCCGCGTCGTCGGTGCGTGAGGGTAAGACGAACGTAGTCTCGGCTTGATTGAATTCGGCCGCAATCTGCGTCATTTCCGATTCGTCCAGAATCTCCGCTTGCGGTACCACCGCAAGCGGATTACCCGTCAGTGGTCGCTCAGCAAAGACATCAACGAGAGAAAACGGTATTAACATCTCAAATCTTTCATGTAAGTTGAATAAACCCTTGTGCAGTTTTTGATGCACTAGACTCTGCGGCGGACTCAGGGAGCCACAGAAACTGATCGTAAAGCAATAAGCTCTATCTCTATCGAGAAGGTTTCAGTGCTCGATGAGCCCATTAGCGATTTACCACTGGTGTAGAAACCGCAACGAACCAATCCGTAAAAATATCTTGTCCGAGCAGCTGGTAATCTGGCGACTACCCGAGAAAGTAAGATATATTGCAGAGCGCTTTACTGCAGCTGAACCGTAACTTGATTAATCTTCCCTGTGAATCGATTCGGGCTATGATAGGCAAAGCTGACGGCAGATCCGAGATCACTGCCTACATCCAGCGTCTCCGTATACGAATCTCCGTTGATATTGGTGAAGCTGGCCTTTCCTTGATCGGCACCGTTGATCGTAAGCTGAGCGATGCCAGCTTTTGTCAGAGCGCCAACAAGAGAGTCTGTAGCGATCTGTGGCTCGATCTTTAGAGAGATATGCGCCTTGCCTGGCCGGAGTTGGTTCTTCGAAACGAGTCTTCCCGTTCGATTGCCAAAGGCATTCACTTCATATATGACGTGTCCATTTTCCAGGTAGAGCGTGAACCCGCCATAACGGCTGCCTTGGGCAACGATCACACCGGTCGCGCCTGAGCCCGGTATTTCAACATCTGCGGTAAGAGTGTAGCTGCGTCCGGCAATGTGCGGTATTGCCGCATTCGGTAGCCGCTCCACTCCATCGCGAAATACGAGGAGCTTTCTATCTCCTCCAGGCAGCGGTTGTTTACCTGCTGGCTGAAAGATTGGATAGACGTTATTGCGCTTTGCTTCCTTGTCAAAGAGCTGCTGCAATTCTTTCAACTTATCGGGATATTGCGCTGCTAAATTGTGAGCTTGGCTGTAATCATCGCTTACGTGATAGAGCTCCCAGGGCTGCTTGTCTGCGCCACCCGGAGGGGTAGGTTCCCAGGACGACCACGCGCGGCGTCCTGCCCACCAGCCATCTTTGTATATGGCCAGATTGCCGATTGTGGCAAAGTATTGAACATGATGATTGCTGGCCTCGCTCGGATGATCGAAGGTATACAGCAGGCTTGAGCCTTCCAGCGGGAGCTGCTCCGTACCGTTGACGACATCCGGAGCTTTGATTTCCGCAGCCTCGTAAAGCGTTGGAACAATATCGGTGACGTGCTGAAACTGAGTGCGCAGACCACCTTTGTCGTGGATTCTTGCAGGCCACGAGATAATCATCGGATCTGTGGTGCCGCCCAGGTGCGACGCATCCATTTTCGTTCCTTGAAATGGCGTGCTAAGTGCCCAGGCCCATGCCGCAGCGAAGTGATTCATGTAGAGTTCGCTGCCGTCCGCATCGCCCAGCGCCAGGCGTTTCTGGATGGAGAGTGGTTTCCCCAGATCATCTCTCGCATCATAACCAGCTGGGCCGCCTTCAGCGCTTGCGCCGTTATCTCCGAAGATTTCAATGACGAGCGTATTCTCATCTTGTCCTGAATTGTGGATCGCCTGGAGAACCCTGCCTATTTCGAAGTCCGTCTGCTCGGTAAAGGCCGCATAGACTTCGGCCTGGTGGGCCAGCAGCTTCTTCTCGTCTGCGGGCAGTGAGTCCCAGGCAGGCAGGCCTGCGGGACGCGGCGTCAGCTCAGCATTGGCGGGAATGACGCCGAGCTTCTTCTGCCGCTCAAATGTCTGCTGGCGAATCTCGTCCCAGCCCGCGTCAAACTTTCCCCGGTACTTTGCGATCCATGATTTGGGGACCTGGTGCGGTGTGTGGGTCGCACCTGGGGCGTAGTAGAGGAAGAAGGGTTTTTGCGGAGCCACTGCGTTCACTTGATGCAGCCAACGGATGGCCTCATCCGTCATATCGGTCGTAAGCGAGTAACCCTGTTCCGGCGTATGAGGCGGCTCGACCGGAACGGTGTCGCGAAAGAGACGTGGATAGTATTGATTGTCGTAGCCGGCAAGAAAGCCGTAGAAATGCTGAAAGCCGATTTCCGTTGGCCAATGGTCGAATGGGCCAACCGGGCTTACCTGCCAGACTGGCGTGTTATGCCACTTCCCAAATGCGGCGGTCGTGTAGCCGTTATCCCTGAGCACTTCGGCAACGGAGGCCGCGCTCTTCGGCCACAAACTGTTGTAGCCAGGAAAACCGCTTGCCGCTTCCGCCACCGTGCCAAAACCAACCTGGTGATTGTTTCTTCCGGATAGCAGGGATGCGCGTGTGGGCGAGCAAAGAGCGTTAACGTGAAAATTATTGTAGCGAAGGCCTGCAGCTGCCAGTCGATCGAAGTTCGGCGTATGGATCACGCCTCCGAATGTCGAAGTCGCACTGAATCCAACATCATCTACCAGGATAAGTACGATGTTCGGAGCGCCGGGCTTTGCCGTGATATCCGGAGGAAACGCAGCCTGTTCTTTTGACAGGTCTGGGCTGACTAAACCCCGAAATTGACGGTCGGGCTTTGGCGGAATCTGCTCTTCGACAGATTGCGAGCTTTTTCTGGTAGAGCATCCTGCCAGGAAGAACGCTGCTCCGATGGCAGCCACAATGGTGAGTTTCCAAAATGCTTTCATCTATTCTCCGAGGGAGAGCCGCGTAAGCGCCACTGAAGCCAAGGCAGATTCGTGACGTAGTCTGCCATGAGGCAGACGCGTGCATCCGAATAATTTTTCAGGAATTTATGATGAAGAAAAAACTAGCGAGAAAGGCGACAACAAGAAGACTGCGTTGGGATCCAGATCTCAAGCAAGGATTGCTTAGCGCTGAAAACGGTCTTGGTCATCAAAGCCCTCTTCGCCTCACGTTAAAAGAGATTAGCGGGTAATGTCAATCACAGTCAGCTAATTAACGCCGCATTAAATCCTGCGTGATCGCTCCGCTTCTAGATCTGCACGATTTGAAGAAGTATGTGGGGCAGCCAAGACAGTTAGAAGATGATTGCTCTTGACATGACAAATTGGGCATGGTTGAATCGCAACATTGTGAGCCGCTTGATACATCTTCTATCTCTTCCTGTGCTTACACCTGAGCCGACGCTTTCGCGTCGCTCGTGTTGTTGATTCCTTCGTAAGTTTTCTCAATAAAACACATCGATAACGCTGCGAATAGAGCAGATGCTTGTCTGCCTCGTGTTAGGCGAGTTCTGACTGGCATATATCTGCGCCTCGCCTGGAGACGTTCTGTGCTTCGGCGGTTCGCGGTCTGGAATAGGCGTCGTCTATTTGGACGAAGCCAGGAATTGTGATGGCCATGCGCATTTTTCTCAAATACTCTGCACTGCTTTTCGCCGGGATCGCGACGTTTGCATATGCACAGGTAGATACAGGCAGTATCTCCGGAACGGTCAAGGACCCCCGCGGGGAAGTAATTACTAACGCCACAGTTATGGTTACAAATCCCATGAGTGGGTCGTCACTAACTACAAAGACTAATCAAGACGGCATCTACACGGCTGTCGATCTCAAGCCTGGAACCTACGATGTGTCGGTTGCCGCGGATGGATTTCAGGCTATAACAAAGACGGGTATCGATGTGCGGCTGCAAGACCGTCTCGCTATCAACTTTGATCTGCATGTCGGTCAAACCTCGACATCCATCCAGGTGCAGGCAACCGCCCCAGCGCTCGAAACCGAGACATCTTCGCTGGGGCAGGTAGTGGAAGGAAAAACTATAGAAAGCCTGCCACTGAATGGCCGCAACTACATTCAGCTCGCGATGCTCGGCGCGGGCACTTCTCCGTCGCAGCGAAGCAATGAGCGCAATTCGTTTGTCGCAAACGGTCAGCGTGAGATTCAGAACAGCTATGTTCTGGATGGCGTCGATAACAAGAATAAGATAGTTGGTTTTGACAGCTCTGATGCCGAGTCTATAGAGCCTATCGTCGATGCGATTCAGGAATTCAAAGTACAGACGGCAACCTACTCTGCAGAGTTTGGCCAATCGGCCGGGGGTGTCGTGAATGCGTCTATCCGGTCAGGCACCGATCATATTCACGGAAGCCTTTTCGAATATTTGCGCAACTCCTGGCTCGACGCGAGTCCTTTCTTCCAGCCTGCACTGACGGCCAAGCCGCAGTTTATTCAAAACCAGTATGGAGCCACAATCGGCGGACCTATCGTGAAGAATCGCACCTTTGTGTTCTTCGCATGGCAAAGCTCGCGAATCAACGATGCATCACCGCAACTTGGCGTTGTGCCGAAGCCTTCCCAATTGCAGGGGGATTTCGCAGGTCCGATTTATAACCCTGCAACGACAGAACCTAATCCAAACGGGTTTGGATATATTCGAACGCAATTTGCAGGAAACCACATTCCAACTTCCAGCTTCGATCCGGTAGCTGCAAAATTGATCGCCCTATATCCGGCTCCGAATCTCACTGGAGCAAACAACTTCTTCTCCAACCAGAAAGAGACGGTAAATAACGACCAATACATCGGGCGCATCGATCACCGCTTTTCTGAGAAGGACACGGTATTCGCGCGCTACATCGCGAACTTTAATACCAACGTTCTGCCCGCACCTCTACCTCCACCGGCCAACAATCCCAGCATCGTAACGCCGGAAGCACATTCGTTTGTGGCCAGCGAATCACATATCTTCACGCCAACTTTATTGAATGAAGCTCGTGTGGGCTACCAGGAGACGCGCGAGCAGCAAACGATTCGCGGACCACGCTTGTTCGACCAATACGGGATAATCGGCGCACCGGACCTTCCCAACGTTACAGGATTGCCGACTTTCGCGGTAAGCGGTCTTACAACGATCGGCACAACAGGACCGGGGGTATTGCAAACTCCAGCAACCGGTTCGGGCAATCTCCCGATCGACAAACAGGGGCGCACCATTCAGGTAAACGACAACCTCACTTGGGAGCGGGGACGCCACACGCTGAAATTCGGCCTCGACTTCCAGCAGGTCACTCTCTATGCAAACTCTACCCTGTCCGCTCGGCCAAGTTACAGTTTCTCCGGCGTGTATACGCAGAATCCGCAGAGCCGTTCGAATACAGGCAATGCGCTGGCGGATTTCCTGCTTGGTTATACGAGCTCTTCTTCCGTCTCCACGCGCTCAGACAGTGAAAGCAGGCAGCATATCTGGCAGGGCTATGTACAGGATGACTGGAAAGCAACTTCACGGCTGACTGTCAATGCTGGTCTGCGTTATGAGCTGCCGCTTCCGTTCTATGAAACTTCGAATCACTATGCGAACGTGATTTTAGAGCCGGGGGCACTGTATGGAACTCTGCTGGATGCCAACGACGCCTCTCAGAATGACTATCGCAGGTCGTTCGTGGACCCGAATCTGCACAACTTTGCTCCTCGACTCGGATTCGCATTTCAGGCTGACCCAAAAACCGTCATTCGCGCTGCTGGCGGCATCTTTTATGCCCGCGACGAGAACGTGCCTGTCGCCGACCGGCCAACAAATAATCCTCCTTACTACATCCTGAGCTCCTATACGTCGGACCAGATCGATCCCAGCATCATTCTCGCCACTGGATTTCCTGCAAACGCGATCGATCCTGCTTCCGTGAAAACTCCGTCCGTCAATTCTTATCTGAAGCACTCGCCCACACCTTACGTGCAGCAGTGGACTCTCAACTTCCAGCATGATTTCGGTCTGGGCTTTGTCGGTCAGCTTACCTATGTTGGCTCAAACACGCATCATCTCTACTATCCCAATCAGATCGATCAGCCGGCTCCAGGACCGGGCGCAGTGCAGGCGCGTAGACCCTTTCCTCACTACAGCGCGCTCCGCGCTTATTCGCCGGTCGTCGACGCCAATTACAGTTCGCTTCAGGCGCAGCTAGAGCGAAGGTTCAGAAATGGCTTCAGCCTGCTGACTGCCTATACGTGGGGACATGCTATCGATGACGGACCAAGTCAGGTCGATACTGTCGTCGGTCCGCAGAATGCCTACGACTTTGCGGCGGAACGCGGCAGATCTGCCTTTGACATCCGCAACCGTCTCGTGGTCAGCGCACTCTATGAATTGCCTTTCGGGAAAGGAAAGCCCTTTTTATCCAGCTCACGTCTGGGCAATGCCATTGCAGGAGGATGGCTGCTGACGGGAATCTTCTCTGCGCAGGGAGGCCTGCCTTTTACCCCCGTGGAAAGTGTCGATGCGAGTAACACTGGCACGACGGAACACCCTAACCGCATTGACAATGGAAATCTGCCATCGAGCCAGAGAACCATCAGCCATTGGTTTGATACTTCCGCTTTTGTCACTCCGGCTCAATATACCTTTGGCAATTCGGGGCGCAATATCCTGACTGGCCCGGGCTTCCACAATATCGATTTCGGTCTTTCGCGGTCGATATCTCTGCTTGAGAACGCCAGCCTTGAACTACGGGCTGAGGCATTCAATCTTTTCAATACGCCACAGTTCGGCCTTCCCAATGCGACGCTCGGTCAGGCCACAACCGCTGTTATTTCATCGGTGAGCAATCCGCAACGGCAGATTCAAATTGCCGCGAAAATCCATTTCTAAAGCACGCATCACCCTCTGGAGGGATAAGGAAAAAGAATGAGCGAAACCACACGACGCGATGTGATGAAAGGCGCAATGCTGACCGGTCTAGCCGGACTAGCGGGATGCAAGTCGGAAGAGAAACACTCCTCTGCTCCGGCTTCTCAGGGCAAGCAGAAGGCGGAAGGACACTGGGAGAACCCGCCAAAGCAAAAAGGAAATGATCTTAATCTGATCGTACTCGTCTCAGATACCTTTCGTGCAGATAACCTGGAGGCATACGGCAGTGAGTGGGTGGAGACGCCGTATCTGAATCAGTTTGCCAAAGAGTCTGTAATCTTTGAGGGCTTTTATCCAGAGGGGCTGCCGACCATCCCTATCCGTCGCCAGCTCTACACTGGCCGTCGCATCTTTCCGACACATTTCTATTTGCAACAGGACTCCGTCAAGATACCCGGCTGGCACGAGCTGTTCCTTGAAGATATAACTCTCTCGGAGACTCTACTGGCGGCGGGATATGACACGGCACTTATCGCTGATCTACCGCACTTATTCAAGCCGGGGCGTAACTTCCATCGTGGATTTAATTACTACGAATGGATTCGCGGGCAGGAGATTGATTTTTACGCGCAGGCTCCTCGGACGAAACCGGATTCCAGCACTCTGTATCCAGAAGAATATCTGAAGACCCTCGCAGCTTCGTCAGGATATGGAGGCGCAGGCGATGCCTTTTCTGCTTTTCTGAACCAGTATCTCGCGAATCGCAAGAAGTGGCTGAAACGGGCTCCTTCGCTCGCCGAGGCTACCGCAACGAGCGCTATCGACTGGCTGAAGGAAAATCACGATCAGGGTCCGTTTTACCTTCAGGTGGAGGCGTTTGATCCACATGAACCGTGGGATCCTCCCGCAGAGTTTCTAAATAAATACTTGAAAACTAAGACCACCCACAGCTGGCCTGAGCCGCCTTATCTGAATGTTCAGGTTCCTGAAGAAGGCGTCGCTCGTCTCCGCGCAAACTATGCGGGCGAGGCCTCCAATGTCGATTACTGGTATGGCAAGGTTCTGGCTACGATCAAGAGTCTGGGCTTATATGAAAACTCCATCGTCGTCTTTCTGGCCGATCACGGAGCGTTGTTGAATGAGCAGGGACAATGGGTTAAAGGCCCTGAGAAGCTCAGGAAGCAGGTCACGCACGTGCCGCTCCTGGTCCATTTGCCGGGCAATCAGTATGCAGGAAAGCGAGTCTCTGGATTTGTGCAGCCAGCCGATGTTCTGCCTACTGTGTTGGACCGTCTGAACCTCAAACCTCCATCGCGGGTTACCGGAGAAAATCTCTGGCCTTACGTTACTGGCGAAAAGACCAACCAGCGGGAATATGTTGTCTCGTCCTATGGCTATATCGCTTCCGTACGCACTCCCGAATGGAACTACTCCGCAGTCTGGGACAAGACGAAATATCAAGGAAACTACAAGCCGCAGCTATACGACCTTAAGAACGACCCCAATGAACTGAAGAGCGTAGCCGATCAGCACCCGCAGGTGCTTACAGATCTGCAGGCGAAGCTGGATCAGTATCTGGATTCGGGGCGCGACATCACCGATGGAACATTTTCTGCCGAGATTTCATAAAACCTCTCCAGGCAGTGCATACACCAGCAGAATGAAAGGACAGAATCGTGAGTAAACCAACACGGCGGGACATTTTGAAAGGCGGCGCAGCCGCTGGCTTGGCAGGAATGATGAGTGTTGTTCCCGGAGTAGCTGAGGCACAGCCGCCTCACGCATCCGAACTGAAATGGAAGGCTCCGGCAAAGCAAACAGGCAATAATCTCAATCTCATTGTTCTTGTATCTGATACGTTCCGGGCTGATAACCTTGCTGCTTATGGCAGCAAGTGGGTCGAGACACCCTATCTCAATCAGTTCGCTGAACAGTCAGTTATCTTTGAAAATTTCTATCCGGAGGGTATGCCGACAGTTCCGATTCGCCGACAGCTTTATACCGGGCGGCGTATCTTTCCCACCCACACATACTTGCAGCAATCCACGACACAAGCATATGGATGGCATCCGCTTTATCTGGAAGACGTCACTCTCTCAGAGACGCTGCAGGCGGCTGATTATCGCACCGCTCTGATCGCTGATCTGTATCACATCATGAAGCCTGGACTGAACTTTCATCGTGGCTTTTCTTACTTTGAATGGATTCGCGGTCAGGAGGTTGATTTCTACGCTCAGGCTCCGCGTGTCAAGCCAGACTTCCGCGATATCTATCCGGAGGAGTACTTCAAACTTGTAGATGAGGCAAAGCCTGCTGGACGCGGTGGTGAAGCATTCCGGAACTTTCTCAGTCAGTATCTTGCAAACCGCAAGCGCTGGCGCCGTCATGGAGAATCGATTGCCGAACAGACGGCCGGAAGCAGCATTCGCTGGCTCAAGGAAAATCACGACCAGGGGCCATTCTATCTACATGTGGAAGTGTTCGATCCGCATGAGCCGTGGGATCCGCCGGTTCATTTTCTGGAAAAATATCTTAAAGAGCCGACGAAACACAGCTGGCTCGAGCCTCCCTACGCGAATGTCCAGGTTCCGGAAGAAGGCGTCCGGCGGTTGCGCGCCAATTATGCAGGCGAGGCGTCCAATGTTGATTATTGGTATGGCCAAGTGCTTGAAACAGTCAAAAGCCTGGGACTTCTTGAAAATACTGTGATCGTATTTCTCTCCGATCATGGAGCCCTACTCAACGAGCAGGGACAATGGGTAAAGGGTCCGGAAAAGATTCGTAAGCAGGTAGCGCACGTTCCTCTCCTGATGCATGTGCCAAAAACATCGTCTGCGGGCAAGAGAGTTTCAGGCTTTGCGCAGACGGCGGATATCGTGCCGACGGTCTTGGGACGGCTTAATCTCAAGCCCGATGCGCGAGTCACGGGAGAAGACCTCTGGCCTTTCGTCACCGGGGAAAAGACGAATCAGCGTGAATATATTGTGTCCTCTTTCGGCGGGATTGCCGCTGTACGCACACCCGAGTGGAATTACTCAGCAGTCTGGGACAAGGAGAGATACAAAGGAACTTATAAGCCGCAGCTCTATGACCTGAAAAAAGATCCCGATGAGTTGAAGAGCGTGGCCGATGATCATCCTGAGGTATTAACGCATCTTCAATCGAAACTAGACGAGTACTTTGCTTCAGGAAGGGACATCACGGAGGGCACTTTTTCGCAGGAATTGTGACTGCGTAGTCGCCGAGTAAACGATCGTGGAACTCTTCGGAGTCTGGCCATCCAGAGGTGCTACAGGATGGCCAGTAAACCTATCTTTCTATCAAGGTAATAGCGATGGAGGAAAAACATATTGGAAGATATCCATGTCACTTATCTCATGGTCACCCGTAAGGCTGAGGTTCACATGCTCGACCCTGGGCACTTTACCTTGGACACAAAAGCCGAGATTGCAGAACTCGTGAGCAAGTTTATGCAGGGGCAGAAGTAATCCCTGCAAACAGTCAAACCGCAGAACAACCCGGTGAGAGCACCGCGCACGTAACCTCGGCGCCCTGGTCGTCCTCGGAGCACGCCGCAAAGACCGCCTCGATACCATCGTGAAGGACATCGCCGCGAAGTGCGGCAAGGCTCTCGCCGTCACAGTTGACGTGACAAATGGCGTTATAACCTCCTCGATTTAGGGTCGTTTTAGACGTATATGCGTATTTCTTTTGATGCGCTCAAGAGAGCCGTAGCGAATCAACTTCACAGCGATCACTGTCCGATTGCCGGTTTCACACTAACTTGGACCGTCGCGATTGAAATCCTAGCTTCTGCAAATTTTGTTTACATCGGTTGAGAATAGAGTCAGTCAGAAAACGCGCCCTACCCGGAAGAAGAATCTAGCATGGCCATAATCGCCTACCGCACCTGCGACTTCCACTGGGCCAAATATTGTGTTGACGATAATTCCAGCGGCGCCATCCATTGGCAGGTTTGGTGGGCTCGGACCGAGGGGTAGCTTGTAGGTCTTCCCCACCTCGTAGAGTCCGATGAATTCCACGTTACTGCCAAGCAGAGGAGGCAACGTCAGGAGCTCCCGAATATATCCAGCCTGACCGAGAAAGTATTGATTGGTGAGCAACTCATTCGAACCCCAAGCCAACAGGCGCTGCGATCCGCCGAGAGAGAAAGGAGGTATTCCCGTTTTGTAGCCATAACTGCTTCCACCGTAAGCAGCCAAAAACACCGAGGAAGGCTGGCTAAGCCGGAAGAAATTTTGGGATTGAATCTCTGACAATGGAAATGCGCTTGGAGCGGCGGGATTGGCGTTGAATCCTTTTGTATAAATTTGCAGGCTATTGCCGGAGCGTGGTATCACGGGATTATCTAATGTGTTCAGCTGGAATTGCAGCCTCACATCGCCTATCCCGCCTGAAACTGTGGGGAGAACACTCGAGTTTCCGATCTCTGGCGAAAGTCTTTCATAGCCTCCCTCATATCCAAATCTCAATTCGCTCTTGTTTCCAAACCCATAACCTACATCAGCACCACCCAAAACCTGTCTTGACCGGTAACTGGCGATCAGTGTGTTTTCGTTGTAGAGATTCTCCTGTACGCTATTAGCTCCGACGCGTGGAGCAACAAACCAGTTGCTGGTTGGAGTAAGTGGGTGGTAATACTCGCTATCGATCAGATATTGTGAGCCTACGATCACATTGTTGCGCAGCTCACTACGATAACTGCCGAAATCGAGAAATGTGACTCTCGCTCCAATGCTGAAGAGCACGTTGTTGTAATCCGAACCGTCAATGAGAATGAGGGGACGCACCACAGGGGGAGCGTATGGTTTCTGTTCGGTTTGAACCTGCAATCCCTGGGTTCCATTTTTTTCAACCATCGAATAGCCGATATTCGAGAAGCGACCCTGGCCAGAGAGGGTCATTATCTGCTGATCCAATTTCACCGTGTCTACCGGAGTACCGACGTTTTTGGCGAGTTCCCTTTCGATCGAATCGGCCATCTCGGAATCGGTGCCAATAACCTGGACGAATTCGGGAACAGGAGTCGTTTTTTTTCTACCCGCTCGGTCGGCCAGATACTGCTGCCATTCGGTTTCGCTTACCGAGAAAGCAGAGAGCACCTTCGCCTTCGAAGCTGCCGCATCGTATCCGGCCTTTATGATCGCGTCAGCAGCACTATAATCCAGCGCGTCGTACTTCTGTAACGGTACTGTTACGAGGATATCTGCTTGCTCCATAGAGCGAAGTTCGTTCGCAGCGATCATGACAGAGATAGATCGACCCAATACCGAGAAGCTGGAGAGGGATTCTGTTGGACTGACAGGAGCGGTCTCCAAATGAATTCCAATGACGATGTCGGCACCCATCTCTTTCGCAACGTCGATCGGAATGTTATTAAGTAAGCCGCCATCTGCGAAGACGTGATCTCCTGACCGGACAGGAGTGAAGATACCCGGTAGGGACATCGTTGATCGGAGTGCCAATGCCAGAGGACCGCTGCGGAAAACGTGCGGCTTGCCGGAAACAAGGTCCGTCGCCACACATGCAAAAGGGATGGGGAGATCGTTGAAGCTCGTCAGTTCCGAGTATGGGAGGGCAATTCGATCGAGGATCAAAGAAACCTGCTGACCGGTATTGAAGCCTGCCGGGAATTGCAGCCCTTTGCGCAGGCCGAACTCGAGACTGCTCGGAACTTCATGAGCGTCCTGTTTACGACGAAACGAAAGATCCTCGAAAGGCGTCTGTCCTCTTAGTACCTCGTCCCAATTGATCCCGTTGACGATCTCTCTGACCTGCGCTGGAGAAAGTCCCGTCGAATAGATTCCTCCGATCAGGCCCCCCATGCTGGTACCGGCTACATAGTTTACCGGTATACGGTGTTCCTCCATCCACTGTAGAACGCCGATATGAGCCAGCCCCAAGGCTCCGCCGCCCTCAAGAACAACTCCAAGCTTTTGGTGTCCGGGCGTAGCTGACTGCGGTGCTTCCTGAGGGTAACTGTACGCAGCCAATAAGATGAAAGGTAGCAACAATAATGACTGCACGGCTTGGATTTTCATGGTATCTCCCTGCGCGTGCTGTCACGGCGGTGCGTGAGACTTGGTAAAGCCGGAGACAATACGCATTTCGAACCAATTCGTAGATCATGGATGAGTCTTGAACAGCTGTAAAACCTGGTCCAGACATTGCAAATCGAACGGCGAGGAGAGAGGAGGTACAGCCGAGCTTTTGTGGCGTGCAACAAAGAGTTGTCAGTTAACGGCGGGTTCACGCCAGTCTTTCGTTCGTATTCGGATGGCACAACTGCCGGTTATTGAATGATCGGTATGGAAGATGCGATCTGCAAATCGACTATCAGGGTTAAACGGTTGTCTACCTGGAGGAACTTAGCGGCCTGCTTTGCTCCGATTGCTTTCTTGAACTTTGGATAGTATTCCGCCCTAAGTTTGGTTCTCGCGTCGTCGAACTTGATCATGCGGCCTGCTAATTCGTCGGCTTTGGCGTCATCAAGTGTGTCATAGCTGTCAGCGTAATCCTTGATGAGGGTGACCCGTTGATCTCCGATGGTCTGCTGTTTATTGGCATATTCACGATATAGCGGCCAGAATGCCTGACTTTGAGTATCCGTGAACTGCATGGTGTGCCTGATGACGTCGACCTTTTGCGTCTGAACATCTGACCGCAGCAATGCGATGTCACTATCAATGCCCGATTGGGGGGGCGTTGTGGTTTGGGCCAGCATGCCGGGCGCCACCGATAAGACAGCCAACATTCCTAAAACTCGTACATTCATTGATCTTCATCCTCGTTTCTGTTGCTGTAATTAGGGCTAGTTAGTACACAGCGTTGGTGAGCAATATCAAGACTGTGTCGGGAGTTCAACTATTGCTGAACTATGGTCCAGCCGGGGTCGGGATCAAACTGAGCCATTGCAGTTGCTGTTTCCGTCGTGGTCTTACCTAAATCCTTTTGGAGCAGTACGCCATCCTGATTAACGATGAAGGTCATCACACCCGAATTGCCGTACTCGGCGGGATACGCGACGAAGGCGAATCCGCCTGTCATTTTTCCATTGATCATGTAGTCCTTCGCGCCACCCGGCGCCTTATCGCTTTGTCCCTTCAGCATACGGAAGTAGTAGCCGTGGAATGCCGTGTGCCCCGCGGGCTTTGCGCTATACCCTTCGCCAGTTGCGAATGCCGCCAACGGTCCGAGCGGGCTCGCAGGCTGGCCATCCGCCGGCGTCCAGTACAAGCCGTTCTGCTTGCTTGGATCACTGATGAACTTCATCGCGAATTGTTTCGTCTTTTCGCCATCGTGAAGCTGGGAGAAGTACTCGCCCTGAGCATCCGCCACCGCTCCACAGACCTCGATAATCGCCAGTTCATTCCTGCCAATACGCCGGTTCAGAATTTCATCCTTTCCCGAAGCCGTATCGAAGAACCACTCCCCGCTGTCGTTCTTCTTCAGCGGGATCGGGAATGGGAAATTGTCAGCTCCGACCAACAGGATTTGGGTACCATCCGGCATCTTGCGCCAGCGGCGCATCACCCCATACCCTGTCACGAATGCTGCGGCGGCATTCTTGTCCTCGACGGGATCGCCGGAGAAAATAATTTCTTTCGAATCCGGACCCAAAATTCCCAGTAATGCGTTTTGATCGCCTGCCTTTGCCGCAGTCAGAAGCGCATTACTCGCGTCGTCCGGGGTCGCAAACACTCCGATCGAGGGCTTGGCGGATTTGTTACAAGAGGCAAGAGGAAGCATGAGCGCCAGAAGCAGTAACCGGGCCATAAGCGCAATTCTGCGGGGTTTGAGCGGCATCACATTCTCCAGTACTTGTCTGTAAACTCTTTACCGGCATTGGTCGCCAGAGGCAGCTTCGTCTGCCACAACGTTAGCTTCATCGGCGACCGCCCCAGCCACCACCACCGCCACGACTTGCCGAACCACGAGCACTGGCTTCCCGGGATTGCCAACCACTTCCGCCGCCTCCAAAGGCCGATGATCCACTGCTCTTTTCCTGCGATCCATAGCCGCGAGCAGCAGCAGAGTTGGCTCCCGAGTAGCTTGAGGTGGATTTCGGAGTTCCCTGAGTTTGGTTCCATCCGCTCCCGGTGTTCTTGTAAACATTTCCGTTTGCCGCCGCATACTTGTTTCCATTTGCAGTTTGTCCAACGGCACCGCTATTGCCATACGCGCCCGTCGCGGCAGCACCTTTACCTCCCGCCGAAGTCTGTACCGTTCCCGCTGACCCTTGCGCGGTAGTCTGATGTTGGGTGTAGGCGGTGTTGCCGTTCTTGGAGACAACTGAACTTCCATAGCTTCCATATGCGTTGGAGGCTTGATGCGTGGCTGCATAAGCCCCGGTGTTCGGGTTGTAAGCCTGACCAGCTTTTTGCGTGCCGTAAGCAGTCGTGGTCGATGCGCCACGGGCATATGTTCCTGTAGACGGGTTATAGGCATTCCCAGCCTTCGCTACCCCATTCGGACCGTAGGCGGTCGCGCTCGAACCATAGTAGCCGCCATGCCAGGCGTTGTTTCCGTAGTAGCCTGTGCTGTGATAGACCACGGCGCCGCCGTGCCAGTTGCAGTTCCAGTAGCTGTAACCCCAGGAGTTGTTGCTCATGGCTGCGCCAATTGCGATGCCGGCGCCAAACATAAGAAGGCCGGTCGTAACCACGGCTGCCGTGCTGTATCCCGGCGTCACATACGGAGTGCCGTAAACAACCGTAGGGTTGTACTGCGGGACATACACTACTTGTGGATTGGCAGGTTGGATCACGATCACTTGCGGTGCCTGTTGCACGACCGTAATCTGTGAGCTTGATTTCAGATTGCCGGCAGCCTGCGCTTTAGCACGCAATACCTGGATAGCCGCCATCAGATCAGCGGCCTGGGTGTGATACGCCTCGCCTAATGCAGAAGTCCAACCGAGGTTCTGCGCCAGGTTGTCAAGAACTGAAGGAAACTGTGTGAGCGCTTTCACGCTCGGATCCCATGGTTGCGTATCCACAGCCTGCATTAGACCTGTGCCGGTGAGGTTTTTATTCTGCTGAAGCCAACCAGCGGCGGAAGCAACCTGGTCCGGAAAAGTCGCGGCTCCCAGAATCTGCGCGACCAGGGCATCTGGATACAGCGCAATGGGTGCCACCAGTTGTTGCAATTCATCTGCAGACATGGGGGCACCTTGTCCCGAATAGCCGGTCGGGCCCGTCGGTGTCGGTTGCTGACCTTCGGCCTCAAAGGGCACGACGTTCATGATCAGCAGGAAAGATAACATCGCCGATAAGAGCTGTTTCATGAAAATCTCGATCACTTTCTTCTCTCCATGTAAGAAAAGGCATCGCGATTGTGCCGGCCAGCCATTATCCAACAGGTGGATCTCGGAAATACAACGAAATATATATTGGCAATCGATGGACCAACCACAACTCGTGAGTAGACAGTGGGATAAATAGCTGTAGCCAATAGGCTTACCCCACTGCATAAGCTTGGCGTAGGCTGTTAGTAATGAAGCAAGCTCCGACAGGGCGGAGGAGAGAGGTCGGAAGCAGGCCGTGTCACCCATCAGTCCCACGAATTCTGGGTGTAGGCGGAACACTCCAAGTCACTCGCATTCGACGAATTCCAAAACGGATTCAGCGTGCAACGATTCGAACGGAGAGCCGGCTACTTATTTTTGACCATGAGGAACTGAGTCAGATGTTGCATGCTGCCTGACAGCAAATTAAAGATTGAGTATCAATATTGGCTGTTCGTTTCCCATTAGCGAACACTGGAATTTAAGCCCTACTGGAGCCTGCTGATTTCGCATACCTACACGATTTACCCCAAGACTGCTGAATGAGTTCCGCTACGGCTTCACGAACGTTACAACCAACGTCAACTTCCCGATTCAAGGTTTCACCGCGCTGGGTCAGTTGAATATGACTGGTGTGGATATCAGCCAGCATCCGTTAACCCACGCATTCCCCACCTTCAATTTCAGTGCGGGTACTCCGTTCCTAGTCATTGGAAGAGACAAAGCAGGCGTCACCCAGTCTAAGACGACGCAGTGCAGCGATAACCTGACTTACACCTTTGGCAAGCACACGGTGAAAGGCGGCATCGATATCCGTCGCGTTCGGTACTTCGATCTGGAAAGCTTCGCCCCACAATTCGCCTCAGACGACTTCGGGGCATTCATATTTCAACCATCTTATGGAGCCGCCCCAGGCGATCAATTTACGGGCAATGCGTTTGGGGACTTCCTTGAAGGCGCGCCAACCACGCTTTACTTCGCTGTTTCCAGCCCGGATGTCGGAGGCAACGCAATATAGCTTCTTTGGTCAGGACGAATTCCAGGTCAACAGCCGGTTGACGCTCACCTATGGTCATCGCTGGCAGATTCTTCCCGGCTTTCAGGAGGACGCGGCAATCTGGCAAACTTCGATCAACGAAATAACTCGATTGTCGTTCCTGACGCTTTGGCGGGATATCTCACCAGCCAGAACATCACTTCTTCCAATGTTGCTTTCCAGCAATCCCTCAGTGCGTGCCCGTCCGGCACGGCTGCCGGATCGGCCGTTCACGGGTTACCGTGCACCGGATATATCACGGCCAGCCAGGATGGATTGCCGCAGAGTCTGCGCCACATCTACAAAGGCGACTTCCAGCCGCGCCTCTCGATTGCCTATCGTCCATTCAACGACACCAAGACGGTGGTGCGTGCCGGATTTGGCATCTATACGATGACCAACCTGGGACCGTTATCGTTCAGCAACAGCGGCAACCCAACCTCAAATCTACATACGTATTCCAACTCAAACAGTGCCGGACCTAATACGCCACAGATCGCCTTTCCGAATACTGCTCCTGCCACCTCCGGCGGTCCAACCTTTGGTGGTGACGGACTGGATCAGGGAGTGGATCCCAACTTCCGCGACCCCCAGTCAAACCAGTGGAACGTGACCGTAGGACGCCAGCTGACGAACGCAACATCGCTTCGCGCGAGCTACGTCGGCATTCAATGCAGGTGAGGCAAACTATCACGCGTTTGAGGTCCAGGCGACGCATCGTTTGGCGCATGGGCTCTACGTGGATGCAAACTACACCTACGCTAAAAGTGTGTCCGACAATCAGGGTGACGCGCCGAGCGCGTTCGCCGGCGAAGTCAATTACGGACTTCCCATCGCCGATCGGTTTCATATCAAGCAAAACCTCGGCAATGTTTCCGGTACTCGCCGTAACCGCATGCTGCTCACGGGAGTGTATCAGCTGCCTTTTGGCAAGGGTCGACAGTACATGAGTACCAGCACAGCAAAGGATATATTTCTCGGTGGCTGGGATCTGACAACCATTACACTGCTTGAGACGGGGCCCTGGCTTACCCCAGCATCAGTGGCTCTGCGGATCAGTCGAACACGAACGTCGTCAGTCGCAGCGCTGTACTACGTCCGGATATGGTGCCGAAGAGTACTGCCGGAGCTGTGACCTACAACAACCTGTCCTTCCTGGCAACACCCGCAGGAGCAGGTCGCTTCGGGAATCCAGGAGTGGGGATCATTCAGGGTCCCGGGACCGCCACAATGAGCCTAGGTATGGCAAAGCGGTTCGCTATCACCGAGAAGGTTCATGCACGGTTCGAGACAACCTTTACGAACGTTCTGAACCACACCAACTTTGCGCCGCCTGTACCGGCGATCGACAATTCGCCTTTCGGGCAGCTGACTGGACCGCAAACGGCGGAGAAAGCGGGAAATCGGACGGGACAGGCGGCGCTCAGAGTCGACTTCTAAATTTTGATCGTTCCCTTAGGGTGGCGAGAAGAATTTCAGCTCGTCACCCGTTCATTCATAACGTTGTAGGAAGTGCAAACAAGCTCAAACCGTGAGAGCTTGTCGCTGGTAACTCCCTCGCGACATCCGAGGAACGAGCCGAACATTTTGGACCGATCTCTGGCATTCCGGTAGTAGGCGTGGATGCCCTCAGTTCGCCACTTATGGCCCCGAGGCGGCGCTTACTCTCCTTATTCCAGCAGGCGCAGTGGGCATCGCGCACATTGTCCCAATCAGCTTCGCTATCATCGCACCTTCTCGCCGTGGTGTTCTTCTCCTACTGCCAAACCATCGACGGATATCCGCAGGGGGCGGTAGCTACACCATAGCCAGCGAAAACCTCGGCGAAACTGCACATGATCGACTACATCCTCAACGTTGCAGTCGGCATCTCCGCTGGTGTTCAAGTCCTCGTGTGGGCCTTCCCATCGCTGCTGCCTTCACGCTCAAGGCACAACCAATGACAGCCTAATCGCTAAACAGGCTCCCACGAGAATGATCGAGCCTCAAAATCCGGGTTTTATGCTCGCGAGGAGAAATATTCCCAAAATGCCGCGATTCGAATAAGCGCTTTTCCGGAGACGTCTCACTTGTCACTCCCCGACAACGGTATGGTGGCGCGTCGAATGTCGCTCATTCCAAAAGATGGCGTTTCGATGAGTGACTCCGCCTGGTCAATTACAACCCACGACCGAAAACATTACGCCACTTGTTTAGTTCGAGAAAAACAATCCTGCCTGGCACATCTCCACCAACGATCTCGCGAAACGCCGATTACAACCCCTGTTCTAAAGGCTTAGGCGGTCCAGCTTGGTGACGCGTCCCGTCTTATTCCAGTCAGAGATGTAGATGCTGCCTGCTGAATTCACATGGCAACCGTGGGATGCGCTGAATGATGCGAAAGAAATGTTCTGAGGCGGCAGATCATACTTCGCCCATTGAGTCTGGTCAGGATTGTCACCGAGGAAGGCGACTGGAACATTGTCTTTGTCGAGAATGACAACTCGGCCTTCAAGTTCTGAGATGACAACGTAGTCCTCGTAGAAACCTATCTGACAGGGGCGGCGCAGGTGCGATGTTGTTGTGCGAACGAAGCTGCCATCGAAGTCCATGTGCACCATCCGGCGATTTTCGCGGTCGCAGACATACATGAGCGGCTGGTCGTAGCGCGTGTCGATCGCAATTCCATGATTGCACTGGAACTTTCCGTCCTCGGTGCCTTTACCTGCGTAGGCTTTTTTGAAGTTGCCTTTTCCATCGAAGCGGAACAGTCGCGAATCACCATAGCCATTCGCGATCCAGATATCACCATCGGGTGCTGAAAGAGCTGACGTGATGCGCCAGGCATTTGGCTGGTTGAATCCTGCTTCCGCCGGGGCCTTGATTTTCAAAACAGGAGTGCCATCGATCTTCATTTTTACAAAGAGCCAGTTTTCGTCAGGCGTACCTTTCTGCACGGTTGCGTAGATGTATTCTGCGCCGCCTTCCTCGGTGAGCCACATCGAGTGCACCTCGGGAAACTGATGTGCCATCGTCTTTATAAATAGTCCCTGACGATCGTAGACGATGACGCCGGTGGTGCTTTGGGTGCTTACATAGACGTTGCCGCCCTTGTCCGTTACGATGGCGCCATGTGTGCCTCCGAACTGCTGGCCGGCCGGAAGATGGCCGAATGCGTCGTCCTTCTTGTAGCGCCACTGCCCATTTCCGGTCACGAACGTCTTCTCATCTGCCGCGTGTGACTGTTCTGCATACAACATTTCATCCAAAGCGAGCGAAGCAATGGCCACCGTCCCGCCGCAGGAGATAAGAAATCTGCGACGTGTCACGGATTGAGATGGTTTAGACATGAGTTGCTCCCTATTAGAAGATGAGTTTCTGTTTCAGTGTTGGAGTATTCGCTGACGCCGGCGTGATCCTTGTGTTTGCAACATAAAGGTGTTCCAGCTTCGGCATGGAGGCGATCGTCCCAAGCATTGCAGATGTAACCTGCGTTCCCAGTAGATTGATGGATTGCAAGTACGCGAGGTCATGCAATCGCTTGACTCCATCGTCTGTGACGCGAGTGTGTGAAAGCCGAAGAAGGCGAAGATTTTTCATGCTGGCAATGAGATCACTGGAGTGATCGCTGATGGAGGTGCCAGAGAAGTCGGCAGTCCTGATCTGTTCAAGAACTGGTTTGAAAGATGCGAGGTCGCGATCCCCAAACTTTTCACCGGCAAGTGAGGCATTCAAGCTGAGCATTGCGGAGGTTCGAGACTCATATTGCAGGAGATCCGGATAGCGCTTCTGAAGGGCAGCTACGTCTGCAGCGTGCGTGGAGCGGGCCTTATCCGCAATGGAAGGATCGTAGTCCGGTAGTTCAATTTCTTTGGGCGCGGCTGCAACGTTGGCAGGTGCGCCCTGAATCGCATTCAGTGGCGAAGTCTCACTCGCTCCAGCTTTGATCCATGCTTCGATTGTTTTGATCTCGTCTGGGGTGAGTCGCCGTTTGCCCGAAGGCGGCATGGCGTTGTCGTCTGTCTGCGGGAGATTGATGCGATGAAATAGCTCGCTGCCAGCTGCATTGCCGGCTTTAATGACGGCGCCGTGCTTGCCACCGCGCAGGATTGCTTTGTAGCTATCCAGACGTAACTTTCCCCTCTGCTTGTTGTGGCCGTGGCAGGAATAGCAGTTCTCCGCAAAGATTGGTTCAACGCGTGCGCCATAGAATGTGTTGCGATCGACGACTGCAACGGTGGTTGTTACGCCCGTGGCGTCACTGTCGTCGATATTTATGCCGAGCAGGGTTTGCAGAGCAGCAGGCATTCCATCTGTCAGGTGATTCTCGCCTTGCGTAAGTTGACCGCCGCGATAACCCGTCCAGGAAACTAATGCCGCCGTGGTTGCGAGCGCCACCCAGTAGACGATATTGCTGCGTCGCGATGCTGCATGATCACGAAGTATCCAACACAACCAACATGCCAAGGCAGTGAGCAGCCCTCCCCACATGTGTTGCGTGACGATTCGTCCGGAGTATCCCCCATTGCGGGCAAGCGCCCATCCAGCGAAGCTGCAAACAGGCTTGCCAGGAGGCCGAGCATCAGCATGAACTCGACCGAAGCTCTTAGATGGGGAAAGCGTTTATGCCTTCCAATCAGCTCCAGTAGTGGAACCAGATACAGAAGCGCAATAGGGAAATGAATTGTCAGCAGATGAAATTTTCCCGCGAATAGCAGCCACGGGGAACGCTCCTGACCGTCAGGAGGAGAAGCCAGAAAAAGAAAGGCGAGTGCCAGTATGGGCACAAGTATGATCAGTCGATGTCTGCGGGCGGAGATCAGTTGACGTAGGGAGAATGCCATCCTTCTTACGCAAGCACCTCGCCGACGACGCGTGCGGGATTCACCGTGGTCAGTTTCTGTTCCAGTCCCTGATAGGGATAGTTGAGTTTGCGGTGATCGAATCCCAGGGCATAAAGCATGGTGGCGTGCAGATCGCGCACCTCCACCGGGTCTTTCACGATCTCATAACCCATCGCGTCGGTTTCGCCGTGAGTGTATCCAGACTTTACGCCGCCACCCGCCATCCAGATCGTGAAGGCTCCGGGGTTATGATCGCGTCCCACAAACGGTGAGCCGCCGTTGCGGTTCTCTTTCATCGAAGTACGGCCAAACTCTCCGCCCCATACAACCAGAGTGTCCTCCAGCATGCCGCGCTGTTTCAAGTCGTCAAGCAGAGCACCGATGGGTTGATCCGTTTCGCGGCAGCGATCCTGAAAGCCGAGATTAAGAGCTTCCTTTGCAGCTGCTCCGTGCGAGTCCCAACCCCAGTGGTAGAGCTGAATGAAGCGTACGCCACGCTCCGCAAGTCGACGCGCTACCAGGCAGTTATTTGCGAAGCCCGCCTCACCCGGCTTAGCTCCATAGGCCGCGAGCGTGGCGGCGGACTCTTTATGGATATCCATCGTGTCGGTTGCTTCTATTTGCATGCGGAAGGCCATCTCGTATTGGGCGATACGGCTTACGGTCTCAGGATCGCCGAACTCCTTGTGTTCCTGCCAATTGATCTCATCCACAACGTCGAGCATGCTGCGCCGAGCCTGTCGAGAGACTCCTTCGGGATTCTTCAAATAGAGCACGGGATCACCGTGGGACTGGCACTGCACGCCCTGATAGACGCTGGGCAGAAAACCGGAGCCCCACAGTTGCTTGCCGCCGTCCGGCATGTTGCCGCCGGAGATGAGCACGATAAAGCCAGGAAGGTTCTGGTTCTCTGTTCCCAAACCGTACGTCACCCATGACCCGATGGATGCATAGCCCAGGCGTGCATTGCCTGTTTGTACCAGCAGCTGGGCTGGAGCATGATTGAACTGATCCGTCTTCATCGATTTGATGAAGCACAAGTCGTCCACATGCTTTTCGAGATGAGGCAAGCGGTCAGAGATCCACTGACCGCTTTGCCCCGCACGATGAAACGGATACTGCGGCCCAAGCAGTTTAGGAACACCGGTGATGAACGCGAAACGTTTGCCGGCAAGGAATGACTGAGGACAATCCTTTCCATCCAGATGGGCGAGGTCTGGCTTGTAGTCAAACAGTTCTAACTGGCTTGGAGCCCCTGCCATGTGCAGATAGATGATGCGTTTCGCCGTCGGTGCGAACTGAGGAGGAATTACAGAGAGAGGATTGGATGGGTCGCGTACGAAATCGATGCGGAGATTTCCATCGATGCCACGATCTGCGGCGTGGAGGGAGCGACATAATTCGGGCAGCGATGCTCCAAGGAACATGGTGCCGACACCCGCTGTGAAGTTGCGGAGAAAGTGGCGACGTGTCTGCGCCTGCAGAGAAGCGAACTTCTCCGCCGGGAGCATCCCGGTCAACGCGGCCCGTTCCGGCTCTTCGGCGATGTGTGGACCGCAGTAGGTCTTCGGATCATCGTAATCGTGTTCGCGCATCGTTATGTCACCTCACAAGGGCTGCATCGAGGTTGAAGAGAACGTTACCTACAGTTGTTAAGCCGGTTATTTCGGCACTGTGACTACTGCGAGTGGAAGACGGATAGTTTGCTCGTACAAGTTTGGCTGAGCCCTCGTTGTGAAGCGCGCTCTCATAAGCCTGACGCAGCAATGTCAGTTCTCGATCAGTTGGCGGGCGAGAGAGCACGAGCTCGGTCGCGTTGCGGAGCCGTTCCGTAAGGATATCCTCTCCCGTTCGGTTGTCTGCCAGCGGCCGTGGCATGTTCATCACACGCAATGCGAGGGCGCTGGATGCCTCTTGATACACAGGGTCATTCAAGGTAACAAGAGCCTGTAGGGGAGTGTTTGTCGGGATGCGCCGGGGAAGCATGACATCGCGGTCCGAAGCATCGAAGATCAGGGCACTCGGATATCCGGAAGTACGCTTCACGAAGGTATAGATTGCGCGGCGATAGCGGTTAGAGCCTGTGGCATTGGCCCACTTTTCCCCGCTGTAAACAGAGTTCCAAATGCCTGCCGGTTGAGGCGGCATGACCGGAGGACCACCGACGGTTGTGTCGAGGAGACCGCTTGCCAAGAGCGCCTGATCGCGAACCATCTCCGCAGTAAGACGTTGGCGCGGGCCGCGCGCAAGCAGCCGGTTCTTCGGGTCGCGTGCAAGCAGTTGCGGGGTCTCTACTGCGCTTTGCCGATAGGTTGCACTTGTGACGATCTCACGAATAAGCGCCTTCGTGTTCCAGTGGAGATCGTTCTGGAAGTGCAGCGCCAGGTAGTCCAGTAACTCTGGATGGCTTGGTAGTTCTCCAACGCTTCCAAAGTTCTCCAGTGTTTCTACGATCCCTGTTCCAAATAACTCTTCCCAGTATCGATTCACCGCGACGCGTGCAGTCAGCGGCTGGTCTGGCTGAAAGAACCACTTCGCCAGCGTCAAGCGGTTCCATGGCGCTCCCTTGGGAAACTTCGGGAAGATTGCGGGAACGTCCGGCTCGAGGTCAGGGCCAACCTTGGTCAGAAAGTTGCCGCGTTCAAATTCAAGTGTGGCGCGCCGCTCATACGGCTGTTGTTCGACCATAACCGGAACGGGCACGGTTAAGATGTCGTGGAGTTGATTATCCAGTGCAAACAGGTGATCTGTATCGGCTTTGTGTTGGCCGATCGACTGCGTCCATTTTGCATCGTCACTCACATCAATGCGCAACCGCATGATCTTGGCGGGTTTACTGTCGATATCGCCAACCTGTTTGATGTTTATTTCAAGATGAGCATCCTTCCCAATCGTGACAGGCTCCGCAGGCACCCCAATTATCCATCGGGTTTGAAAGACCTTTGGAAGCGCTGCGAATGGACTTGGAATCTCTTCCCGGATTGTGCGCGGGGCAGCGGCGAAGGGTGTCTTCATCGGTGGCGCTGGTACCGGCGTTGCTTTGTCGACTCTCTTGTCGTGTTGAGGAGTTTTCGCAGCCGAATCTTCGTCTGAGCGCAATGCCGAAGTGGGCGTGAGCACGATCTTTGCTGAGGTGGTGTTGGAAGGATTTTCCTTTGCTGCTGCCCCTGGCTTCTCTGTTCCCGCAAGTGGCTTCTCATCTTCTCGTTCGGCAGCCATCAGATTATCTTCTGAATCCTGCGCGAAGTAGGCTATGGGAACAGGTTTTTTCTGTCCCTCCGGCGTCACGACAGACACCTGAAGGCGATTGACGATGAAGCCATCTTCGGGAGTATGGGATGCCTTTTTCGCGTCAATGGGAGGAACCTGGATGCGCAGCGCGGTAATCTGCGACGAGGGAGATTTGCCGGCTAACTGATAGATCGACTGTGCGGGCGTCTCCGGCTTTGCGAAGGCTTCACCGTTTTTCAGGTTGAACGTCTTCGCCGGTCCGTTACGTTTTTCTGCAACTGCCATCTGCACGCGCGACTCATCGAGAGTTTTTTTCGCGGAGACGATACTCTCGGCCTTCTGCTCAGCAGTAGGTCGCGTGGTTTTTTTTGCGCTCTCCAAAGCTTTCTCCAGCGCCGGAACCTTGTCTTTCAGGATGACAAGATCGTCCGCACTGGCGCTATCAATGGGGAGTTGTTTCCATGCGGATGCTGCCTCCATGGCGCGATCCGAAGATTCGATGGAATGCACAAGAGCGCGCACATCGTCTTCCAGTTTGCCCGCTGCACCATACTGCGCGTGATCCAAGGGAACGGGCAATACGGGAGTATCCTCTGTCAGATCGGAATCCCGCTGCGTGTTAAAGAAGGCCAGCGATTTGTAGTAGTCCACGTGACGGATAGGGTCATACGGATGCGAATGGCACTGCACGCAATTCATCGTAATGCCGCTTGTAATCTGCCAGGTTGTTGCAACCCGATCCATCACCGCAATCATGCGGTATTCTTCATCGTCCGTTCCGCCTTCATCATTGTTCGGTGTCAGGCGATGAAATGTCGTTGCAATGCGGTCGTTCATCGTTGCGTTTGGAAGCAGGTCGCCGGCGAGCTGACGAATTAAAAACTGGTCATACGGCATGTTGCTGTTAAATGCGTTGACGACCCAATCACGATACGGCCATACGTTACGTGACAGATCTTTCTCAAACCCCATCGAATCGGCGTAGCGTGCGAGGTCGAGCCACATACTGGCCCAGCATTCGCCATATCGTGGTGATGCGAGGAGTCGATCGACCTGTTTCTCGTAAGCATTGGAAGAGCCGTCCGCAGCAAACGCAGCTTCTTCCTGCGGCGTAGGCGGAAGTCCGGTAATGTCGAGCGAAGCGCGACGCAATAGCTCGGACTTGCCTGCCTCCGGAGAAGGAGACAGATGCTCTTTTTCAAGTCTGGCCAGAACGAAGGTATCCAATGGCTGACGAACCCAGCCCTTCTGTTGTACTTCGGGTAGAGGTTGTGGTTTTGGCGGTACAAATGCCCAGTAATCGTCGAACTGAGCGCCTTCCTTGATCCACTGGCGCAGGAGCCCGATCTGCTGATCGCTCAACCTGGGGCCGTGATAGGGCATGTGTGCTTCCGAATCGTGGGAGAGGATCCGCACCATGAGCTCGGAGCCATTGGGATTCCCCGGAACGATGGTGCGATGTCCACTCTTTCCAGTCCCTAAGGCCTCGTCCCGGAAGATGAAGGAGACGCCAGCTTTCTGGCGTACTCCGCCATGGCAACCTACGCAATTCTGATTGAGGATGGGGCGTATATCGCGACTGAAGTTGACTTGGCCTACGTAGGAGGCACCTATTTGCCGGCTATGTAGAGCGTGTCTTGCGAAGCCGATCGCAACAATAGCGACAACCAGGGTAGCTACTGAGGTGATCGTCGCTCGCCGTCGCGAAGGTTCCACGATCTTCATGTTACAGCTGATCTCCCTCGAAGTGGCCTTCAGTACACGCTTCGAAGGAGGTAAAAACACCGTCTCATTATCGCGTCAGCAGGCTCGAATCGAAGGCAGCCCACTACTACTACGGACGCTCTCAAATGTTTCAGCGGGATCCTTAACGCTGTCGAAGAGATCGATTCCGTTGAGCGCCTATCCAAAGAAATAGATCAGTCGCTTTCGCACGAGCTTCTATTCTGCCGGGCTAGCCCCGATTCGCCCATGGCCGATGCGCAAGTTGGGAGATGTCGCGAGCCGGGATCATAGCACCGTTAATCGCGGTTAAATCATGAAAAGACAGGCGTTGGACGCGTTCCGAGACACCCGCATCTTGCACATTCCAATAGAGTTGGGATGTCGCTTCGCATCGGCGATACAGCGCACGACCAATAAACGACCACAGCCGAAAAGTATGTTGGCCTGACAGGGATCTTGACCGGCGAGACCTGGCGCAGGCGGTGATGCGGCCATACCTGCTCCGGGCTTTGCCATCTCTGTTCTGACGCGCTGGATGATTTACTGAGTCTTTGCGGCCGCGCCCATCTCCTCCAGGTCGATGAGGCCAAGAAGCGCTCCCCAGTGATAGAAACGATCGCTGTTGGCTACATCGTCGCCGCTGCCGGTTGCCCCATTGTAGTTTTCATGAACGTGGCCGTTCGTTCGCCAATCGCTCAAAAATAAATCGAGCGACTTTTGTGCCAGCTCGCGCTTGGCTCTGTCAATGTCGGGTTGATGGTAGTTTCGCAGGCCGAGGTATACCAGGTAGTTCATGGGTCCCCATATGCGGCCGCGCCAGTAATCCTGGTCCTTGAAGGCGGGATCGTTTCTGGCAATCGACGGGATGACCCATTGTCCCCAGAATTCCTCCGGATTAAGAAGATGTTCATTCACCATGCGCCGGGCCTGCTCCGGGGTGGCCGCCCCCGCAAACATCGGATAAAAATTGGCCGGCGAGAGCCGGTGGCTGAATTGCCCGGTGCGCAAGTCCTTGTTCAGAAAGATACCGGTACCCTCATCCCATAAGCTCGCCAGGGAAAATCGATAGTGAGCCGCCCGGTCCCGCAGTTCCTTAGCCTCGGCAGCTTTGCCCAGAACCTCCGCAATCTTTGCCAGAGCATCGCAGTCGGCGATATACATTCCCATTAGACCAACATCGGCAAAAATCAGCTGATGCCTCTGTTCGTCGTAGCTTGCGTCGTCGTACATCGGACTGTTATCCAGCCCCGATTCCAGGATGGCGCCTTGACGGGTCCCGCGGCTTGCGTCGTCAAGATTTGCGGGTTCATTTTCTCCATCGCTGCCCCAGACCATGTATCCCTGACGGTCACGATGATCCGCCCACCAGCGGTTCCATGTCAGCAAGGGCGTGAAGGTATCTTTGAGCAACCAGCGATCATGAAACTTCTCGTATAGGCCAAGCATAGTAACGGCTCCGACCGGCGGCTCTGACCGGTCCTCGCTCTTCCAGCCTCCGCCGCGTGCATAGTTGGGGATGAATCCCTGTGGCGTTGCCTCCCGGCAGATCTCGATCGCATTCGCGTACGAAAGATCGCGGTCGCCCACCGCCGCCAGCGTGGCGGCAAAAAAAGTGTCCCAATCGAACAGTACATACCCGCCCCATCCGACGCTCCAGATTCGGCTCACCGGCGAGATGACGCGGTGGCCATGCGGCTCGTAGATCGTGTCCCACCCGATTACCGTCTGGATGGCGTCAGCGACCGGCGACCGGCGACCGAAACCTGCGACCGATCCTTGATAGGCATTTTTCGAGCGCTCGAGAACATTCTGTATTTCCGGTACCGTCCGCGACTTGCCCGTGCTCAGGCCCAGGGGCGCTTTTAATTCCGCGGCAAAGTAGCTTCCGGAAACGGGCATGCTCACATCGGCAGTCTCTGTCCCCGACAAATAGATTGGGATATTTCGATCCGGCAGTTCGGATTCCAGTCGTCCGTTCTTCTTTACTATGTTGCCAGGCTGGTTCCAGAGCATACCGGCGGAGAACACAATTTCCGGAGGAAGATGGGAGGTTGACGAAAGAGGTGTAACCAGCAGCACCAGGTCATCTCCATCATGCGCACTTTGAATGCGAATCTGGTGGCCCCGCCATAAAAGCTTCAAATCCGTGTAGCTGCCGTCGTAAGCGTGCGGGCCCGGAATAACCCGCTCATCATCTTTGCCCTGGCGGCCAATCAGCGCGGCAGGAAGAAAGCTGTCCGATCCAACTGTGTCCTGATGTTTGATCCCGACACGAACCGCCAGCCCTTCCGGCAATAGAACTTGGGTCATGACGCTGTGCGTGTCCCAGGTGTTCCAGCCGCGCGCCAGCCTCTGCTGCAACCGGGAATATTCGGCGGAACGAGGTTGCGCCTTCTCCAGCTGCGCATCTCCATACGAGTGGCTCGCGACCAGAATCACCAGGGCAAGCAGCGGTTGAAGTCGAATGTGCATGCGGAGAATGTATATCGTAAATCCGTTTCAAGGGGCAATCGATGTTGCTCGCAGAAGCAATTCCTACAGATGCAGACCCCAATGAGAAGATGCAGACCCCAATGAGAAGATGTAGACCCCAGATAAGAGCTGCGTACAACCCAATACGAACACGCTATTCTTCGCGAAGCAAAGAATCCCAACGATCTTGATAAAGATACAACATTTGCCAGGTCCGCCTATTTCGCAGGCGAAGGCTCCTGCTCGACCAGCTTGAATCGCTTCTTGTCCGTTTCCTGCTGGAGGGAGGTCTGCTGTAACTCCGACAGGCGCTTCACCAGAGATTGAATCTCGTCGCGTTGCAATGGAGTGGAGTGTCGCAAGGCGACGATCAGATGATAGACCGCGCTCTGGTCCGATGGTGCATACCCCAGCGCGATCCGGCTTTGTTCCACAGCAAGACCGTACTGCTCGGAACGCAGGTAGATGGAGGCAAGTAAATCTCGGGCTTCTACCATATCCGGCTTTAGTTTCAGAGCCGCCAAGACCTCCTTCATCGCCTCGTCCGATACTTTGCGATCCGTCTCGGATCCCTGGCCCCAAAGCATTTTTGCGATCAGATAATGCAGCATCGGGCTGTCTGGATGGACTTTTAACTGCGAACGCACCTCCGCGAGCGTTTGATCGGAATTGTTTTTTTGGATCTCAGTCAGGTCAATGGCGTAGGAACTTAGACTCTGCGCCGAATCAAGCCGCTCAGCTGTCTTGAAGTCAGCTTCCGCCTTATCGTACTGGGCTAGCTGTGCGTAGAGTAAGCCGCGCGAAATATATAAGGATGGATCATCAGGAATGCGCTGCAACCCTGCATGCAGCACATCGATCCCAACCTGAAAGGATTCATGATCGAGGCAGAGCGCTGAAAACGCGGTATAGTAATCTGCCTTGGCCGGGCTGAGGACGATCGCCTGCCGCAGAAGCGCTACCGCTTTCGGCGTATTCCCCACCCCCTCATACGCCTCCGATGCGAGGCTCAACATGTCCGTGTCCGTCTGGTCGGCTGCCAGGAGAGGTTCAAGTATTTTGAGAGCGGCTGAATACTGTTTGTTTTCGACCTGCGCGACGGCCAGATCATATCTCGGATAGGTGCGGTCCGGAAGCAATGCCCCGAGCTGCTCAAAAACAGGGATCGCTTTCTGCGCCTCTTTCATCCGTACCAGGCAATCGCCATAGGCTTCCAGCGAGCCGGGATGAGATTGGATCGTGTCGGCGCTTAGAAGAAAATGCTCATTCGCGGCCTGGCAGTTTCCCTGCCTCTCTTCAAGCATCGCAAGCATTTCGTGCGCGGTTTCATCCTTCGGATCAATGCTCAGTATTTGTTTCAGTACAGGGATAGCGCGCTTATCCTGCGCCTCATACAGAATTTGAACTTCGCCCTTCAACGCTGCCGGATACTTGGGAGAAAGGCTCAGTGCTTTTTCAAAAGCGGCAACCGCGGCCACCTTGTTGCCCTGGAGCGAAAGCGTAATTCCTTCCAATGTCCAAAGCCGGAAGTCGTTAGGAGTTTCGTGCAACGCCGATTTGATGGCGTCCAGAGCGCGATCATACTGTTGCGATCGGATCAGCGCATCTATCGACGCCACCGGTGACTTGGCCTGCTGTCCTCGGGCGACGAAACCTACACACACCAAAATGAAGAACGCAGTCCATCGTGCACGAAATATGGAGCCGTTGATTCTCACACATGCAATCGCTTGAGACAGTGTACCCCGCGTATCAATTATCTTCGCGCCCATCCGCGATTGGGAACGATGCCGTGGGTTTCCTGAATCGTGATGAGCTGATCGCATTTCACGTTTCGATATTCTTCCCTCAGGCCGCCCGGCCAATGCACAAATAAATCTGCGGTTGTTGCCGCCCCAAGACCAAAATGAAGACGGGGATCGTTGCACGAATAATAGCTGGACTGGCTCAGCACCTCCTGCGCCTGCGTCCGTCCCGCATATCCAGCCACCACCCGGGCTCCTACCGCGCTGCGATTTGATTTCGTGCCGACAAGTTTCACTTTTAGCCAGTGGTGTGTCCCGCGCACATCGTTTCTCAACAATGATGGCGGCTCGTTCATATTCAGGATCAAAATATCCATATCGCCGTCGTTGTCGAAATCACCGAAAGCACAGCCGCGGCTCGAATGCGACGAAGCAATGCCAGGTCCGGCATTCGCAATCTCTTCGAAACTCCCATTCCCGAGATTTCTGAAGAGAATCCGAGGGGACTTGTTCGGATATTGCGGAAGCTGTTTCTCCACCCCCGGATACACGCTTCCGGTTACAAAGAAGATATCCGGCCAGCCATCGTTGTCGAGATCCACAATGCCCGCTCCCCAGCTGCTGAAGCGAGTCTCGACACCAAGTTTCGACGGCATCGTCTGATCGTCAAAACTGCCCTTGCCATCGTTGCGATAGAGCACATTGGTGTCCTCGGCGAAGTGGGTTTTGAAGATATCCAGGTGGCCGTCCAGATTGTAGTCTCCGATCCCAACTCCCATACCAGCTTCTTCTCCGCCATCATTGCTCAGGGCTACACCCGCCTCAATCCCTTCTTCCTTGAATGTTCCGTCGTGTTGATTGATGAAGAGAAGGCTCGGCGTCGAGTCGCAGGCAACGTAGATGTCAGGCCAGCCGTCTTCGTTAAAGTCCGCCGCAACCACGGTCATTCCATAACTGGGGAAGGATTTCCCTATGCCGGACTCTACGCTTACATCGGTAAAGGTGCCGTCTCCATTGTTTCTGTAAAGAGAGTGCCGCCCGAATGGAAGGCCTCTTGGTCCGCATTCAATAGGGATGCCCTTCCAATTGCAGTTCACCGCCATCCCCGGCCTGGGAACATGCTCGAAGTCGAATACGAGGTAATTCGACACAAAGAGATCCAAGTGGCCATCCCGGTTGTAATCAAGGAATGAGCAGCCCGCACCCCATCTCGCTTCAGAATCCAGTAAGCCTGCTTCTTTCGTGACATCTTTGAAGGTACCGTTTCCCAGATTTCGATAAAGCTTGTTTTGCCCGTAGTAGGTGCAGAACATATCTTCATATCCATCGTTGTCATAGTCGCCGACACACACAGCGTTAGCCCAGCCGACTGCTTCCAGCCCCGCCTGCTTGGTAACATCGGTAAACGTTCCGTCTCGGTTGTTTTTATAGAGCCGGTTCGACGCTCCGGCAGGAGCGCCGCTCAACCTCGTGCCGCTGAGCAGAAATATATCTACCCATCCATCGTTGTCATAGTCCAAGAATGCGCAACCGCATCCATTGGCTTCGATGATGTACTCGTCGTGATCGATCCCGCCATAGATCACGGGCGCAATCAGTCCTGCGGGCACGGCTACATCGGTAAAATAAGCATCGAAGGGACGTCCGGATTCCGCGGGTTTCTTTTGTGGAGTCGCAATCCGTCCCCCCATGCCACCCAACTGTTGAGCGCTCGATTTCCTTGAGAGAGCTCCGGCCACTGCCGCAAGCGAAAGATGAAGAAAATCACGCCGTCCCGTGTGCATATCTGAGTTAAGGCCTCAATCGTTTGTTCCGTCAGCCTACGATAAATTGTTCCCTCTCACCAGCCGCCCTATGCGCATGCAGATGAGTTTCAGGTCGAAGCCTGCGCGCCTCCTTGTCCTCCCAAGGAAAGTGAACCTTCCATCGCAGGCCAAAATAAATTCTTGACATTCATCATGTCGCATGTTTAATTTCATGCGACCCGGTAAACGTTATCCTTAACACTCGCTCTCCACGGGTCGTCGTACGTCGCAGTGAGCGGGCGCTTTGCTTGGCTGAGTTCTTAAGAGGAGGGGCCTGTGATTCACACAAATCACGCAACCAGAATCGCGTTCTTCAGCGCGCTTTTCCTGAGCCTGAGCGGTCCCACCGCTTTTGCTCAATTCTCGAGCGGAATTGAAGGCACAGCAAGAGACCAAACCGGAGCTTCCATTTCTGGAGCCACCGTTACCATTACCGATACTCACCTTGGAATTGCAAAAACAACCACCACCAACGATGGAGGCTATTTCCGCATCGACAGTATCGCGGCGTCCTCCTACACCGTGCAGATCCAGATGAGCAATTTCAAAACCTGGGACCAGCAGGGCCTTGTCCTCCAGGTCGGCGAGATACGCACCCTGGCCCCCGTGCTTGAAGTTGGGTCGACATCGGTCGATATCACCGTTTCCGCTTCGACCGAGGCAGTCAACCTGACCTCTGCTTCAACCGGATCGGTCATTGCCGAATCTACTCTGAAAGAGACCCCGCTGACTGGTCAGAATGTCTTCGGCCTCACCGCTCTAACGCCCGGCATGACGGGAACTGCTGTAACCTCTGCGGACAATTACACAAACGAATACGCTATCAACATCAATGCCGCCGGGCTGCGTCAGGAGCAGAACGGATATACCATTGACGGCGCCTATACGAATACTCCTTCTCGCGGTGGCGGCACATCCATTTCCCCCAATCCCGAAATCGTGCAATCCATGAACGTCAAGACCAACGATTTCGATGCCCAGAAGGGAAGAAACGGCGGCGCCAGAGTTGAGGTCTTCACCAACTCAGGAACGAATAGTCTGCATGGCACTATTGACTACTATTTCCTGAATGATTCGTTGAGCGCGCGCACCGAATTCGAGTCCAAGGTTCCGGCATTCACTCGTAATGAGGTGGGGGCCACGTTAGGTGGGCCCGCCCTCAAGAACAAGCTGTTCTGGTATGGTGCCATTGATGTACTCCGCTCTAGTGCGGCTGGCGGCTATCAGGCAACGGTTGAGACGCAGGACTTCGATAACTGGGTTGAAGCCAATCTGCCCAACACTGTCGCTGCTCAGATTCTAAAAACCGCTCCGCCCCAGTCCTTCCCCACCACCGGCCTTCAGACGGTAAGTCAGGTCGAAACAAACAACCCCGGATACTTCGCGCCGCCGCCAGGCATCCCTGCCAACTTGAATGCCGTAGGCACCGCAAATATTAGCTTCTCGACTCCCAAGGATGGATACCAGTGGAGCTTCAGAGTCGACGACTATCTCGGCAAAAACGATCGTATCTACGTGGATGCGATGAGAACCTCGGAGAATTCGGAGGGCATACAGGCGCGGCCTTCGACCAATATCCCCTACTATGCCATTTCCGATTTTGTTAATGTTGACTGGACACACACTTTTTCCGCCCACTTTTTGAATGAAGCAGGGGCAAGCCTCATTCGTCCCCAGGGCGCAAACGGCACCTCCCCGACAGAAGCTATACCCTACATCAACGTGACTGGATTACAGGGCTTTGGCACTTGGGGAGCTGGCAACTTTATCCAGACCACAGTGGGCTGGCGTGATGTCATGACGGCAACTTTGAAGTCGCACACACTCAAGTTTGGATATGACGGTTTCAATATCCGTGAGAACGATCAGCAGGATAGTGCGTTCACGCGTCCAACCTACAATTTCGACAACCTGCTGGATTTTGTTCAGGACAAGGCCACCTCCGAGACCGCGACGCATGTGGATCTTACAACCCACGGGCAAGCGCCATATGTGCGACGCTATCGCGACCTCTACACCGCCTTCTTTGTCCAGGACGATTGGAAAGTGAAGCCCACTTTTACCCTGAATGCCGGTATCCGGTACGATTCGATGGGTCACCTCTTTTCGATTATCAGTCCAAAGCTGACCCTGTTGACCCTTGCGCAAGGCTCGACCCGGCAGGAGCAGATTGCTGGTGCTGTGGCGGGAGCTGCCCCCGACGGTCGGACGAATGTTCTGGATCATACGGTTTGGGGGTTGACTCCGCGCCTGGGCTTCGCCTGGGATGTTCGCGGAAACGGCAAATTAGCCTTGCGCGGCGGCGTAGGCATGTTCTCAGACCAGCCGCCTTATCTCCATATCACCGACGCCATTTCCGGCAATCTCCCGTATTACTACTCCCCCTCGATCAACGTTCGTCAGGGAAGCCCTACGCCCACCTTCCAGCTGTGCGATCCTCCAACCGGCTATACCCAGGTCTGTCCTATCGTGGATACATCCAATGTCACATTCGACGAGCGTGGCGGCGTCTTGATTAACGGTGTCTCCCAACGGTCCGGCCTCGGAGGATTCGATCCAAACTACAAGATGACTCAGGTGGAAGCCTGGACTCTCAGCTTGCAACAGCAGCTATGGAGCGATCTGGTAATGGAGATCAATTACTCTGGAACAGCCGCCCATCACCTGCCCATTTATCAGAATGCCAACCGCTTCGCCGGCGATCTGATCGTCAACAATGACAATCCGCATTTCCTCAATCCAAGCTTCGGCGCCATTGAATATGGCACCTCCAAAGGTAATTCCATTGGAAACGTCGGCTCGGTTGCGGTCACTCGCCGCACCTCGCATGGCTTGGCGCTGCGCGGCATCTATACCTGGGCCAAGGCCGTGGATGTATACAGTACGGCGCAATCGATCGCCGGCGGGCAGGTCACAACCAACACAAACATCATCCAGGCTGACAATTTCAACGCGCAGCGTGGCCGTGCCGACTTCGACGTCCGTCAGCAATTCTCCGCCGATGGTGTCTGGACAGTGCCGAATCGCTACGGCAATGTATTCGAAAGAAACCTTCTCGGTGGCTGGCAATTCGGCGGCGTGTGGATACTGCAGACAGGATTGCCCTTTACCGTTTACACTACCGCTCCTTTTGAGCCTGTGTACAACTCCAGCGGTCAGGTCGTCGGCAATACCGGCGGCGACTACAACGCAGACGGGAATAACTACGATGTGCCCAACGCTCCGGCATTCGGCAGGAAACTGAGCGGCCAGGGCAGAAAGAGTTACCTCAATGGACTCTTTGCCGCATCAGACTTTCCCTCGCCTGCATTGGGAATTGAGGGTAATCTCGGTCGCAATACCTACGACCAGCCTGGCTACAACAATCTGAACTTCACTTTCGAGAAGTTCTTCTCGACTCCCTGGTTCTCCGGCGAGAGGATGAAGATTCAGATGAAGGGCGAGGTTTTCGATCTATTCAATCGCGCAAACCTGACTGGCGTTACATCCGATTTATCCAGTTCTCTCTTTGGGCACTCGACGAATCAACAGCCCGCGCGAAGCCTGCAATTGCATCTGCGCGCCAGCTTCTGAGGTACGTTGCGCTCTGGGGGAAATGACATCAGTCCTTTATTCTTGGCTGAATCGATTCCATCATCTCCCCCATTTTCCGGCAGCCGCAGGGAAGCTATTCTCTACGCCGTCTCTTTTTAATCAGAAGGATATTAGACGATGATCGCATTCTCGCGTTGGGGCGCCTTGCTCCTCGCCATCTCTCTTCTCACCGCACAGGCTGTCCGCGCGCAAATGCCCGGCCAGCAGATACCGGATCAGCCGGTCATCACCGTGAATCAAACTGGCGACGGTTTGCGCGCTGAAATTGGTGATGAAGAGCTGGCGATTTCCGTATGCGGAGAAACCATCATTCACGTCGTCGCCACACCTGGCCGCCCCCAGAAGCCCTCTCCGCAGCCGTGGATGCTTGATCCGAAACAATCCTGCCCCAGCACTAAATTTCAATTCGCAAAGAGTGGCAGCGCAGCAACTCTACAAACCGCGCAGCTCGAGGTTGAGTTCTCCCTCACGCACGGAAACATCACCTACCGCCGTCTTGCCGGAGACATCCTCTTGCGCGAGGGGGGTAGTGTACCGCGCACCTATGAGCCTGCTGAAGCCAATGGAGAGCACACCTACCGCGTCACAGACCGATTCTCTCCCGATGCTACCGAAGGTTTTTACGGTCTCGGCCAGCACCAGAATGGGATGTTCAACTATCGCGGCGCCACCATTGAGCTTGGTCAGAACAACACCGATGTTGCCATCCCTTTCCTCGTGTCCAGCAAAGGCTATGCAATTCTCTGGAATACCGCGTCGCTCACTTACATGGACAACCGCTTCCCCCTGGAGCTATCCTTCAGCTCCATCGCCGGAAACGCGCTCGATTACTACTTCATCTATGGGCCGGAGATGGACAGCGTCATCCATCAATACCGCAGCATGACCGGGCACGCGCCTATGCTGCCCAAGTGGGCCTACGGCTTCTTCCAGTCGAAAGACCGCTACGTCTCTTTGGATGAGATCCTGGCCATCGTCCGGCGCTATCGCGAGGAGCACATTCCACTGGATGCAATGGTGCAGGATTGGTTCTGGTGGAAGACAGAAGGCGATCCCATTTTCAATGCTAATTATCACGATGTTCCTAAGGATCTCGAAAGTCTCCATCAGCAGCACGTACACGCCATGATTTCTGTGTGGGGACTCTTCGATCCGGCATCCGAAAACTTCAAGCAGTTGGCCGCGCTAAACTTCGACGTGCCCAGGGCACATGTCTACGACGCCACCAATCCCGCGGCGCGTGAATTCTACTGGAACAACCTCGCCGGCAAGCTTTTCGCTCAGGGCTGGGACGCCTTCTGGCTGGACAGCGCCGAGCCGGAAGAGTATTGGCCGCACATGGGGGACGCGATTCTTCGCAATAAGCATCTCGCCATCGGCAACGGCGCGGAATATACCAACGTCTACCCTCTACTGCACACCAGCGGTATTCAGGATCGTTGGAAAGCGGCCAACAGTCAGAAGCGGGTCTTCCTGCTTACCCGTTCAGCTTTTCTCGGCCAGCAGCGCGTCGGAGCAACCGTATGGTCGGGCGATGTCTACAGCACCTACTGGGGTCTAACGCACCAGGTGCCAGCTGGCTTGAATTTTGCCCTTTCCGGATATCCCTATTGGACCACCGATATCGGCGGTTACTGGCCTCCATACGACGGCGCCATTCAGGAGCCTGCCTATCAGGAACTCTACGCGCGATGGTTTGAATTCGGAACCTTCTGCCCCATCTTCCGCACCCACGGCCACCGCCCGCACAACGAGATGTGGACCTATGACAAGGTAGAGCCCATCTTGATCGCATACGACAAGCTGCGCTATCGGCTCATGCCCTATATCTACTCTCTCGCCTGGAAAGTAACCGACCAGGACTATACCATCCAGCGTCCGCTGGTGATGGATTGGCGCACCGATCCGAATACCTTCAATATCGGCGACCAGTTCATGTTCGGGCCCGCCATCATGGTCAGCCCTGTCGTGCAGGCCAATGCCACGCAGCGCAACGTTTATCTGCCCGATTCGCCCGCCTGGTATAACTTCTGGACTGGTGCGGCGGTGAAAGGCGGCGGCAGGCAAGTCACTGCCGATGCGCCTTTAGACCGTCTTCCTCTCTACGTTCGCGCCGGCTCCATTCTTCCGCTTGGCCCGGAAATCGAATACGCCACCGAGAATCCTGGCGGTCCTATCGAGCTCCGTGTCTACCTCGGCGCGAATGGCAGCTTTGATCTCTACGAAGACTCCGGAGACACCTACGACTATCAAAAAGGCATGCACTCCATCATTCCCATTCGCTGGGATGAGAAGAGCGCTACCCTCACCATCGGAGCACGCATTGGATCGTTTCCGGGGATGATCAACAAGCGTCAATTCCACATTATCTTCGTCAGGGAAAATCATGGGCGTAGAGACGCGCCTCACTCCTCCTTAAACAGTCCGTAAAGCGAACTCGAGTTCGGCAACGTTTCTGGGATGGACAATCGCTCTTGCAGGAGCAGCAGACGAGTCCCAAATTCAGATACGGCTCAATCGTATCCGGTCAGCGCATTGAACGGGTCACTCCACGATGACTAACGCTGGAGGCAGAGCTCTTGCCTGAAATGGCGCATCTCGGCCGTAGTACTGAGGGGTCCGTTCGACCGCGTATAAAGATCATTTCCAGTCGAATCGTTTTATCTAGATTCCCGATGGTGACTCTGTTGATGTCGTGGTCGGGCGCTTGTTGAGACCTGGGAGATTTAGTCCGAGCGGATCGCGAGTCACGCATAAGACAGCTGAACCTTCCGCCAGAAGCAGGCCACAACCAACATCGCCATCGAAGCTGCAAGGTAGAGGACCGGAGTGCTCGACGCGGGCTGCGTTCCGATGAAGTCCAGGTTGCGGAGCTGATGGAGCGGCCCTATGTACCACCAGGTGGTGTAGATGGCTTCGAAGGGTTTGCGGCTTTCGGTGCAGACTCCGAGTGCGAGCGCGAGGGCCGGAATGAAGAGCGCAGCTGCAAGCCAGGCGAATAAGCTCTCGGTATCTCGTGCAAGAATCAGCCGGAGGCCAAGTCCGCCTCCGGTGAGCATGGCGAGCAGTACGCCGGCTGTCCATGAGGACAAGAGCTGCCGCGGAAACGAGTGCGGGGCGGAGAAGATGAGTGACTGCGTCGAGAACTGCGCCTCGCACGTCCCGAGCTGCGACCATAAGAGGGCAGGCCAGAGCCACGCGACGAGAATGATGCCAGAGCGGGCGGCGACTAGCGGTGCGAATAGGCAGCCTGCCAACAGCCCTCCGGCGACCGTATACCACCACCATTGACGCCCGCGAAGCAACAGTCGGAGTTCGGCGAGGACCAGCGCAATAAAACGAACGCGCGGCCTGCGGTGGAGGAGCGGAGTCAGGCCGGAGACATTACGTTGCGCTTCTCTCGTACGGAGAGACAGCCGTTCGAGTTCGTCCGGTTTAGGAAGAACATTCTGTTTCTTGCGCCGCTTCAACAGTGCGATTTCCCGGTCGGGGTCGAAGCGATCGAAGATCGATGCGGCGATCAGGGTGAGCAGGCCTGCTACTCCAATCCAGAGTAGGCGGCTAAGAAGGATCGTGGCGCTCCACTTTGTGCCCTTCCAGAGGAAAGTTTTAGTGGCGGGATGGAAGGACCCGATCCTGAAAGAAGATCCTCCTTTGTATTCAGGGTCCAATTGACGAAGCTCCGACTGTTGCTTCGCGGGCGTCAATGGTGGTGGTATACGGTCGCCGGAGGGCTGTTGGCAGGCTGCCTATTCGCACCGCTAGTCGC